>JRYI01000934.1_pt1 | contig 11399 bp, 10 predicted proteins | sample 235361 | NCBI WGS metagenome assembly JRYI01 (sample SAMN03074212, study PRJNA261471) | activated sludge metagenome | biome: Common Effluent Treatment Plant; feature: Wastewater; material: Activated sludge; isolation source: activated biomass in a lab-scale reactor treating industrial wastewater at...
TTGGGTGTTTCTGGCTGGGGGAGTCTTTTCTCGTCCATTCCCTATTGTCCCCCTACCTCCCCTTTTACACCAAAAGTAATCGCACCCCGCTCCATTTTCCCCCTTGACCCATCATAATAGTCATCGTACACTGCACATATATAGGTAAATCTTCATGGCTTACCTCTCAGATTGGAACCGCGTTTATCCTTAATTAGGCTCGCTTGGCCATCTCGGGGAGGATAGATAATGAGATACGCTTCCCTGCTTGCCGCGTTCTTGTGCGCAATTACCTGGGGAATATTTACTGTCAATGCCCTTTCATCCCGGGTTTCCGCGACCGAGCTATCCACCCAAACTTTCTTGCCCTCGATCGCCTCTAACTTTTGTGGCCCGTTTTTCGATACGTTCGACGAGCCAACGACCGGTTGGATAACCGGACAACATGGTGATTTGTGGGTCGAGGTGAGCGATGGTGAATATAGCCTCACCTTTTCAGGTGCGGGGACGGTGTGGTTGATACCCGGCCCTGTGTGTGAGCATTCTGCTTATCGGGCGGCCGTCGATACACGGTGGGCAGGTGATCCCGGTAATTTTGCCGGCTTATTATTTAATCTCGATGACCGTACAAATAACGGCTATCTGTTCGCTATCAATACCAATGACCGTGTTTGGCTCGTATTTGAGATCATCGGCAACTCGCTCGGGATCGTCATCTCCCCGGTCGGCAACGACGCCATCCTGCCGGGCAATGGCGTCAATCGCCTGACCGTCGAGCGCGAGGACCAAACTATCAGGTTCCTCATAAACGGCACGCCGGTCGGCGAACTGCGTGATAGCCAACCAGGCAAGCCTCTAATCGTTGGTGTCGCCGCAGCGAGCTATACTACCCAGCAATATGCCGAGGCCCGTTTCGATAACTTTCAATTTGAAGAGATGGTAAGGTAGGCAGGTTCAGTCAATCCGCCCTCTTATCATCGCGACACCGGCCCTTCCCATCCCGCGATGCCCGGGATCTATCCCCTTCCTGATGAGCATCGATCAAATCAAATAAATCAACCGTCCGATCCAGGTCTTCCCAGTCTCCCTCCAGGACCTTCGGCCGTCTCAGTCGCGCGATAAAAATATCAGACCCCAGGAACATATCGCCGACCACTTTGCCCTGTGTACGATCATTGCGCTGAAGAAGCTCATTCAATGCCTCGCGAATATCCAGAGTCGGTCTGGACGGCAACTTATCAGTCATCTAGTTCCTATACATAACGATGCAACCATATTCGCCCACATTGTAGCTTACCCAGTCATGCCCGCACGTAAAAAGCGCGTATAACTTGCACGGCATGCGGCCGAAAATCTCCAATTTTCTTCGTCATCGGGCGCATCCATCAGCCGGTCGCCGCCCCCAATCAGTTGCGTTATAGTTCCAGAAATTCCATAAATATTGGGAGGTAAAGTTAGGCTAATGGATCATCAAAGCAAGCAGGAAATCGAAGCCCGTATCGACGAGCGGATCAATGAAACGCTTGAATACTGGATCGAGCAGCTAGGACGCCTGTGTGCCCAACCAAGCATCTCCGCCCAACGGTTGGGCATTGACGAATGCGCCGATCTGACCGCAACCATGCTGCGCGAAGAGGGCTTCACGGCCGAGATTCTGCCCACCGGCGGCAGTCCCATCGTCTTCGGCGAGTGCAATGGCCGCAGTGACCGTACCCTCTTATTCTATAACCATTACGATGTCCAGCCTCCGGAGCCGCTGGAACTATGGGATACGCCGCCTTTCACTCTGACCCGCGTCGGCGATGGCCTATATGCGCGAGGGGTCAGCGACGACAAAGGACAACTCATCACACGAATGGCCGCCACAGCCGCTGTTCGCGATGTCCTGGGCGAGTTGCCGCTCCGAATCAAGTACTTCGTCGAAGGTGAGGAAGAAGTCGGCAGCCCCAATATTCCCGGCGCGATTGAAACCTACAAGGACAAATTCGCGGCCGACGGCTGCATTTGGGAGTTCGGGTCCGTCGATTATTCCGGTCGGCCTGAGCAGACATTGGGAATGCGCGGCCTGTGCTATATTGAATTAGCGGTCAAGACGGCTTCGCTTGATTGCCACTCTGGCCTTGGCGGTTCCCTGATCCCCAACGCCGCCTGGCGTCTCGTCTGGGCGCTCAGCACCATCAAGGGGCCGGACGAGCGCATCCGCATCCCCGGCTTCTATGACAACGCGCTCCCTGCCACCGAGCGCGACCTCGCCTATCTGGCGCAACAGCCCGATCATTCGGGCAACCTGTTGAAAACCTATGGCGTAGAGCACTTTTTGAACGGCATGACCGGCGGCACGGAACTCCGACGAGCGGCCGTCTTTGAGCCAACTGCAACCATCAATGGCCTGAATTCAGGCTATCAGGGGCCGGGAGCCAAGACCGTTCTGCCGGCCGCGGCCGGCGCCAAAATTGATTTCCGTCTCGTGCCGGACCAAACGCCGGAAGAGATCGTGCCGCTGCTGCGCGCCCACCTCGATGCTGAGGGATTTCCCGATGTGGAAGTTCGTTACCTGGCTGGAGTAAAACCGGCACGAACCGACCCCGACAACCCATTCGTGCAACTGTCAATCCAGGCTGCCCACGATGTCTATGGACTCACCCCAATCGTCGAGCCGCTCATCGGTGGGAGCGGGCCTCTGCATCCCTTCATCCATGAACTTGGTCTGCCCGTCGTGACATCAGGCTGCGGCCATCCGGAGAGCCGGGTCCACGCCCCCAACGAAAACATCCGTATCCCCGACTTCATTAACGGTATCCGCCACACGGCCCGCATCATCACCCGTTTCGCGGACCTATAGACATTAAACGAACCCCAAAATAAAAAGAGCGCGACGGCCATGTGTCGGCCGTCACGCTCTTTTATATCTCAACAACCTGATTCTACCTTTCAGCAGCCGCAATCGACTCACCGAAATCGAGCAACGCACGCACTCTCTCGTCATTCGGCGCTTCGGCATACACTCGCAACACCGGTTCTGTGCCCGACGGCCGGATCAGCAACCAGCTTCCATCCGCCAAATAATACTTAATCCCGTCGCTGGTACGCACTTCTTCAATCTCTACCTCCGAGATTCTGTCCGGCGCAGTCTCCACCAGTTTTCGCGTCAGGGCTGCCTTGACCACAGGGCGTGACAATTTTAAGTCAGTTCGCGCATACTGGGCGGGGCCATAGGTCGCCAGAAGTTCATCCACCATCACGTGCAATGGCTTGTGCGCCTCGGCCAGCACTTCGAGCAGCAGAAGCCCCATCAACACCCCATCTCCTTCAGGGATATGTCCGTGAATGCTCATTCCCCCGGACTCTTCTCCCCCCATCACCACGTTGTCGGCGATCATGAGATCGGATATGTGATTGAATCCCACGGGAGTTTCCATGACCTCCAGTCCGAAATCCACCGCGATTCGGTCTATCATCCGAGTTGTCGATACCGAACGAACAACCCGGCCGCGCAACCCTCGCTTCTCCAGCAAATAACGAAGGATGAGACCGAAAATGCGATGCGGATCGACAAATTGACCGCGAGCATCCACCGCGCCGATCCGGTCGGCGTCACCATCCGTGGCCAAGCCTGCATGCCGATTGCTGTTCTGCATGACCGATGCCAGCAAACTCAAATGCTTTGCGATTGGCTCCGGGTGGACGCCGCCAAAACCGGGATTCATCTCATCCCGCAGATTTAGAACGTCGGTCCGCGTTCGCATCAGCATTTCGCTGATTGTTCGCCGTCCCGCACCATACATAGAGTCATGGACGACGCGCAATTCTCCCGCATGAATGATATCCAGATCAACCAGCGTCCCCAGATGCTCATAATAGGCCCAGGCCGGATCGAACTTCACGATCTTGTCGGCGCGGATGGCATCCTCAAGAGTCATGAGGCGCGGCTCGCGGCCGGCATTTTCGTTGTTTTCCAGAAACCCTTCCACCCTGCGGTGCTGCTCAGGGCTGGCGCTGCCGCCATATGAAGCTTTTAATTTCACGCCATTATATCGTGGCGGGTTGTGGCTGGCGGTGATCATTACTCCAGCCGTTGCATTGCGATTGGCAACCGCATAACTAATAGCCGGCGTCGGCGTGTCGGCACGTGCCAGCAATGCACGAATGTCATTCGCCGCCATAACACACGCCACCTCGGCCGCGTATCTGTCCGAAAGAAATCGCGTGTCAAAACCGATGACCACGCTAGGATCAGAGGAGTCCTCCTCAAGTACAAAGTCGGCGATTGCTTGCGCCACGAGCCTTAGATTGGCAAATGTGAATTCTTCACTGATCACGGCTCGCCAGCCGTCGGTACCGAATTTTACAGCCATAGTGCTCCGATCAATCTCGGAAATCGAGATGGAATTGATTTTTCCGATTCAGGTTACCCCATGTTTCCTGCAGATTATGAATCACCATAAGACAAGATGATCACCAGATCATTGACATTGGTTCCCGTAGGCCCCGTAGTAATAAGGTGGGGATCAACCCTGCCACGACTCGCTTCATCCAATCGCGAGAAAAATGTGTAGCTCCCATTGTCCATCAGATAAGCCATAGGGCTAATTCCATAGGAACGCGCCAGGCGAGCGGTTTCACCGGTGATGACCGCTCCGGCCGCGGGCGTCGGCCCATCCTCACCATCGGTGGAGAAGCTGAATACGGCCACGTGAGGCTGCCGCTCGAGGGCCAGCGCGGCCGACAAAGCCAGTTCCTGATTCCTGCCACCGATGCCTTTCCCCCGCACCGTCACGGTCGTCTCTCCGCCCATGACCAGACATTGCCCGGAAGGCAAATCCCGAGCAATACCGGCAGCCAAACGGCCGATCTCCCGCGCCTGTCCGTCCAGATGGGTCGTCAGGAGTTGGCCCACGAAGCCCATGCGAATCGCCGCGATGAGGGTCGCGGTCGCCGCGCCACGCACGTCTCCAACGATGAAATTTCGCACCGACGGCCGGGGTGCCTTGTGCAGATAGCGGGCCTGATTAAGCGCCAGCGCCAACCGTCCCCATTCCTCGCGCTCCAGTTGCCGGGCAATGTCATACCTGCCCAATACCTGCACGGCACTCACAACCAGATCGTCGTCAGGAACCGTGGGGCCGGAGCCGATGACGTTGAGAGGGTTGCCGACCACATCCGACAGGATAAGCCCGTAGCAAGTCGCAGGACTGGCCGCTCTGGCCAGTCCGCCGCCTTTGATACGGTCGACCGACCGTCGTATGACATTAAACTCGTTGATGGTGCAGCCGCTCTTGATCAGCAACTCCACCAGTTTGCGCCAGTCTTCCAGAGGCATCAACGGCTGGGTCAACAACGCCGAAGTGCCGCCGGAAATCAGGCATAACACCGCATCTTCACGGCGCGCGGTCAACAACATATCCACGACGGCTTTCGTCCCGGTCGTCCCCCGTTCATCAGGTACAGGATGGCCGGCGGCGATGAGCTTCACCGGTCTCCCGGCAAATTCGTCCTCGTTCTCGATTGATTCCACTCCGCCTTGCCCGGTATCTTTGGTGATGACGATACCCGCTTCCAGATCGTCACCCAGCACACGCAAAGCGGCACGCGCCATGGGAACGGCTGCCTTACCCGAGGCAACCAGAAAAACTCGACCCTGATCAAGGTCAATTCGCTCGATCTCGGCCTCGCGACCAATAGCAAGTATCCGCCCTTCTTTCCGAAGATAGCGACTAACTGCCAGATCAGCATCGGCCGCGGCTATGCCGGCGGCGACCAGCTCCTCGACATGCCGCCGATAGTCAACATACCGGGGTGGTGGTGAATTAAACATCATGGGCACATGGAAAGTATAGCACGGGGAGCGCCAGCGCCCATGAGTCAGATATCGAGAAACTCGAGATGCGCCACATCGTTCAGACCGACCAACCGAGTGTGACCATCTTCAATTGTGACCCGGCTGATCGAGGTATTTCTGCCGACAACCAGAAGTGAATGCCCCGATGGCGGTAATCCCAGGAGATGAACCAAAGTCGTGAGAATCATCCCACCATGACTCACGATCGCCACGGTCTGATCCTGATGCCGGGTCAGCAAATTTGAGCAAGCGACCGACGACCGGGCAACGACATCCGTCTGCATCTCAGCGCCGGACACGCCGGTAATCGGCCCCACCATTCGGGATGCCCAGGCCTCGGGGAATTGAACCGCAATTTCCTCCGAGGTTAGCCCCTCAAGCGCTCCAAAACCGCGTTCACGCCAAAGAGGGTCCGGGATTGGTGTGATACCGAGAGCTGTGCCGACGATTTCGGCCGTCTCGGCCGCCCGTGCCAAATCCGAGGTATAAAGGCAATCGATTTTCCACTTTACAAGTCGTTGGGCCAGAAGCATCGCCTGACGGCGGCCGCTCTCTGCCAATGGAGGGTTGGCGTGTCCCTGCCAGCGCCGCACCTCGTTCCATGTACTTTGCGCGTGGCGAATGAATATCAACCGGGTAATCATAGGCTTTATGGATGATCGCAGTAAATTTTTTGTTTATTGGGCAATATCAATGAGTTGTGCCGGAGTTACCTGTTGGCAGCGGTTGCGCCCAATTGCGCCAGGGCAGCGCCATCTATCAGCGTTATCGGCTTATCGGCCGCCCACGAGCGCGCCCCGTCCGAGATCTCGGCCGTCGTCACCAGAAAGCCGTGGACAGCCCGCTCGTGAAGCATCGTCCCCAATAGCTCGCGCACGACCTCCGGCCCTACGGAATGGCGGTAGCGCTTGCATTGGACGACCGCTCGCCGCCCGCCATTCTGCGTGAGCATCAAGTCAACCCCCAGATCACCGGCGCGACCGCGGACTTCCACCTTATATCCGCGTCGCTCGAATAATTCCGCCACATAATGCTCAAATGCTTTTGGGCTGAGAGCATACAGATCGTCGACCGACATACTCTGGAACTCTCCGCCACCCCGAAGTCGGCCACGCTGCCATAAAACCACCCCCCACAGAATGAGTAGCGTCAGCAAACCAGCGGCTGTCATCAAACCAAGCAGATCGACAAACCACGCCGGCCCTCTCAGGATGGCATCGGCCGCCACACCATAACGCCAAAACACCCACCCCACGAACAAAACCGAGAGAATGGAGAGCAACCAGATAAGTCGCAGGATTCGTCTCCGGCTGATAGGCTCCTCGCGAATGAGCGTCGGCTGTTGCCGAGTCGTGGCGGATAGTCTGACAAGCATAATAATTGACCGAGTGGTATTGTATGTCGACCGGTGGAGATGCTCAAATTGTTTCAGAACCCGGCCAGTGTTATAGTTGCCGGCAATATGGTGACAAAACGTCAATTGGGGTTGTTGTTCATTGTCTTGGGAGTAGGGGCCATCATTGCCATGTTCGCTGTTGATCTTGTAGGCGCGGGTCAATTTCAAGGCATCGGCCCTGCTCAGCGTCGAGCGCTCATCGTCGCCGGGCTGGCTATCCTCGTTGGAGCAACACTGCTACCGCTGGGAAATCGCCCCGCCTAACCATCCACCATGTCTTCCACGAATTCGATAACCAGCCAACCGTCCTGGCAAAGAGCTTTGAACTGGCTTCCGAAAATAATCATCGGCCTGGCCGTTGCCGCGTTTGTTGGCTACTTGATTGTCTATCTCATCTACGCCGTCGAGCTATTTCGCTTTCCCTTTGATTACGACCAGGGTGAAGGGTTTGAGCTGATGGACACGGTGTACTTTAGTCGCGGAGAATGGCCATACCGCGACAATGACGCCTACCCGTTCTACTCATCCAACTACCCGCCCCTATTCCACGTGGTCATCGTCCCGCTCGTATGGCTATTCGGCCCGCAGTATTGGACCGGACGCCTGGTAAGCTTCCTGGGCACGATCATCACCGCGATGGCTATCGGCTATGCCGTCGCTCATGGCCGCGGCAAGCCCCACAAGCTGGAGCGGCGCCATTGGCTGGCCATCATTTCGGGTCTGGCTTTTCTGGCATCAAACTACGTCTACCATGTCGGCCCGCTCTTCCGGCAACACATGTTCATGGTCATGTTCGAGACCCTCGCGGTCGTCCTGCTGGCCGTCACCATCGAACGCGAAGAGAGAGACGGCCGTCACTACAACTGGTCATTGCTGGGAGTAATGATCCTGCTGTTGGCCGCCGGCTATACCAAGCAACTGGCCTACGCCACGGTCGCAGCCGTCTTCATCTTCCTCTTCCTTCGCAATCCCAAACGGGCGGTTCTCTGGGCCGTGCCTTTCGCGGCCGTCACCGGGCTGATATTTCTGGCCATCAATTTCGCCACGAACGGCGAATGGATGCTCAACACCATAACGGCCAATCTCAATCCCTTCATCCCCGGACAGGCCGAAGGTCTGTTTCGCCAGTGGTTCCGATTACATACCCTCATCATTGCGGTTTCGGCCATCTACGCCATCTATCAGTTGTACGCCACGCGGCTGTCGATCTATGCCATCTGGTTCGTCGTCGCCACGGTCAACTCTATTACCGCCGGAAAGTGGGGTGCGGGCGAATCCTATTTCGCCACGGCCATCGCCGCATCCTGCATCCTGTCGGGCCTGGCCTTCCATCATCTGCTCGACTGGGCCGGCTCGCACAATTGGGCATCGGCCGCTCGGGCACGCTGGGCCGCCATTATTTTGCCAACCCTCATCGGATTGCTTTACCTGTGGCAGGCCGGTCTCGTGTTTCATATGCCCACCCACACCCCGCTGCTGGCCGGAATCGCGCGCGCCCTGGGGCAGCCGACCGAAGTCATGATCGCGCCGCAGACTTCGTGCTCGGCCGTTCGGCTGCCGGAGAGTATCCCCTACGTGGATCGGGCAGGCGTTTCGCTGCTGGGGCGTCCCCCCAACGCCGCCGATACGGCTGCCGGGAAAGAGATCTCCGCGCTTATCGCCGCCGGTGACACACCAGCTTTTGGCGAAGACGCAGGATTTAACCTGTTTATCGGCCGTGACGTGGTGACCAATCCCACCCAACTGCTCAATCTCTACAACAATAACGCCGTCGATCTGACCGAGATGGTCAGGATGCTGGACGAACAGGCATTTGACACCGTCGTCCTGCGCGCCCAATTCTACCCCGGCCCCGTCCTGGATATGATCGGCCAACGGTATGAGACGACGGATCTCGTTCAAATGAACGGCTTCGTCTACTGTGTGATGCGCCCCCGATGAACGCCTACCGGGTTGAACTCCCCGTCTTCAATGGTCCGCTCGATCTCTTGCTCCACCTGATCGAGCGAGATGAACTGGACATCACCGCCGTCTCGCTGGTACAGGTGACCGGCCAATACCTGGCTCAGGTACGGCAGATAGGTGAGGACCAAATCGAGGGCTTGATCGACTTCATCAGCATCGGCGCGCGGCTGTTGCTGATTAAGAGCCGCGCCCTGCTGCCTCGGCCCGTGGTCGCTCCTCTGAGTGATGGAGAGGAAGAAGACCCGGCTGAAGCGCTCCTGCGGCAGTTGAAGACTTACAAACGCTTCAAGAACGCGGCCAAGTGGCTCGACCAACGCCAGCAGCACGGCCTGCGCACCTATTTGCGGGTGGCTCCGCCGCCGCGCATCGAGGGGCATCTTGACCTCTCAGGGGTGGATACCGAGACGCTTCTGGAGGCCATGCGCGCGGTGCTGGCTCGCATGGACACGATGGAAGAGTCACTTGAGGTTGCCCGACCTCGGGAGATCACCATCGAGGATCAGATGAGTAAATTCCGCCACTCCCTGAGTCGCGGCCGCCCCTTTCTGTTCGCCGACATGTTGGCGAACCCCCACGACCGAACCGAGATTTCTGTTTCCCTTCTGGCCCTTCTGGAACTTATCAAGCGACGTGAGGCCCAGGCCTTCCAGGCACGCATGTTCGGCCCGATCGAGATCACTGTCGCCCAGTCAGGCCCGGCGCATTCTTCCTGACGCCGGCCAACAAGCTACACCACTATCTTTGGATAATCGGGTAACCAGTCATCGTGTGCCGCGATCAGATCGTCGACAAGAGCATGGATCTGGCTCAGGTCGAGTTCGGCCGCCGTATGCGGATCCATCATCGCTGCATGATAGATATGCTCCCGATTACCGGTCAAGGCGGCCTCGACCGTCAGAGCCTGCACGTTGATGTTCGTTTGCATCACCGCGGCCAGTTGCGGCGGCAGCACGCCGATATGGGTCGGCTGAACGCCATTTCCATCCACCAGACAAGGGACCTCGACGCAGCATCCGACCGGCAGGTTCTCGATGAGGTGCTCGTTCGCCACGTTGCCGTAGATGACGCGAGGCGTCCCCGTCTCCAGGCTATGGATGATATAGGCTCCATACTCATGCGTGCGCTCAACGGATAACTCAATCGATTCATCTTCCAGATACGCCCGCATCATTTCCCAGGCGGCGATCTGATTTTCGCACCGGCTAATATACTCATCGAGGGGAATATTGAATTTCTCGATCAGGTCCGGTCGGTCGCGTTTGATGAACCAGGGGACATATTCGCTGAAATGCTCGCTCGATTCAGTGACAAAATATCCCAGGTGCCGAAACACTTCATAGCGCACTCGATTCCAATCCGGTATCCGGCCATTTGCGGCGACTTGCCGAATCAAGGGATACAGATCCTCTCCATTACGCTCGAAGCGCAGATAGAAAGCCATGTGGTTGATTCCCGCGCTGAGGTAATTGATCTCCCCGATCGGCACCTTGATGTCGCGAGCCAACTGTTCGGCCGTCCCCTGCACGCTATGACACAGCCCGACATTCTTGATCCTCGTTGCCCGATTCATGGCCCAGCAGTTCATCGCCATTGGGTTCACGTAATTGAGCAGCCAGGCATCGGGGCACAACTCTTCCATATCGCGGCATACGTCCAGCAAGACGGGGATCGTTCGCAGGCCACGCATGATCCCGCCGATGCCAAGCGTGTCGGCGATGGTCTGCCGCAAGCCATACTTCTTCGGGATCTCAAAATCAATCACCGTCGAGGGTTTATATCCCCCAATCTGGAACATTGTGATCACATAATCTGCGCCGTCGAGCGCCTCGCGGCGATTCGCACCGGTAACGATCTCAGGCGTGGCACCCAGCGCGTTAGCCACACGATTGGCGACTATCTCGGAACTTCGCAAGCGCTCCTCATCAATATCGTGCAAATGAATCATCGAGCCGGCCAACTCAGGAAAACTGAGGATGTCCCCCAGCAGATTTTTAGCGAAAACCGTACTCCCCGCACCGATGAATACTATCTTCGACATAGCCACCCCTTCATATAAAAGCAAGACAGATTCACTTATGTCAATTGATGTTTAAGAATGCGCACGTGCCCGCGAAGCCGAATGCCGGCCAACACCAGGGCAGTTAGAACGCGCGGGTATTTATCTTCGTAGAACTTCCGATAGAAGACTTCCATGGCCCGCACCGATTCACGCGCGACCTT
>JRYI01000921.1_pt1 | contig 11357 bp, 8 predicted proteins | sample 235361 | NCBI WGS metagenome assembly JRYI01 (sample SAMN03074212, study PRJNA261471) | activated sludge metagenome | biome: Common Effluent Treatment Plant; feature: Wastewater; material: Activated sludge; isolation source: activated biomass in a lab-scale reactor treating industrial wastewater at...
GACGCCAACGGCGGCGTGCCGGAAACCGAATTCTACAACCCGCGCTCGAATAGCTGGCAGGTCTTGGGCGGCGAATTTAGTCTGGGCGGCCTGCCGCAAAATCCGGCGCGTGTTTGGCCGCGCGGAGCGTTTTGGGGCGACCGGCTTTTTGTCTTTGGCGGTAACACCCCGGGCGAGCAGAGAGCTATCTCGTCCGTCGAGAGAATGTCGGTCGGTATCGGGTTTGCTCCGCTGGCCCACACAATCGTCTTTCCCCTCATCACGGCTGTGGGTATGCAAAATTTGTTGCACAATGCCGTCGGTATGCCGCTGAACACGCCGCTATCGGGTAACTTCTCTGATTCGACCCAGTTTTACAATCCCTATTTCTTCGATTGGCCCGTGTTCGGTCGCGCCCGCGTGCGTTTGAGCAATATCCCTGCGGATAGCAACTTCAATATCTCCGTCTATGACGCGAGCAAGGTGTTGCGTGGTCAAGGGAATACGGCCTTGTATGGTGGAGAGAAGGTTGTTTCCCTGACGCTGGCTCCCGGTCGTTATTTTGTGCTAGTCGAACGCATCTTCCCGAAGGACTTGCCCAATCCCGCTGATAATTATCGCCTGACATTGTCGCGCGAATGATGTCGGGCTGTTTGTGTTGCTTATGTCCGTAAAAATCCTGCATTTTGCCGATGCCCACATCGATATCGCGAACTACGGCCGACATGATCCTGAGACAGGATTGCCCTACCGTGTCGTCGATTTCCTCAAATCTCTGGATTGCATCGTTGACGCAGCCATCGAAGAGTGCGTCGATCTGGTGATCTTTGCCGGGGACGCCTACAAGGACCGCAATCCCCAGCCGACATTCCAGCGTGCCTGGGGGGAGCGGATGATGCGGCTTTCGCGGGCGGGCATCGCGACGATTTTGCTCGTCGGCAATCACGATATTGCTCCGGCCGACCACCGCGCGCACACGCTGCAAGAGTACGCCACGCTGGCCGTGCCCCACATATTTGTGGCCGATAAACTGATGGTGTTCGGCCCTGAGCAACTGGGCGTGCCGGTTCAGGTGTTGGCTTTGCCCTGGGTGACGCGCAGTCGCTTTCTGGCGCGAAACGAGATGTCGGGCAAGACCACGGACGAGATCCACGCCGCCATCATCGATCGTATCCGCGAGGGGTTGGATGAGACCATGGCGCGCGAGATCGACCCGAACTTGCCGCTCATCTTCACCGCCCACGCCAGCATCGGCGGCGCGAACTACGGCAGCGAGCGGATGGTTATGCTGGGGCAGGACCTGGTATTGAGCAAGGGGTTGGTCACCGACCCGCGTTTCGATTACGTCGCGTTGGGCCATATTCACAAGCACCAGTCGCTCAACGAGCAGCCGCCGGTGGTCTATTCCGGCTCGATCGAGCGGATCGACTTCGGCGAGTGGCGCGAGGACAAGGGCTTCGTCCTGGCCGAGGTGGAGCGGGGCAAAACCAGTTGGCGCTTCGTCAAGATCGAGACGCGGCCTTTCCACGACCAACTCATCCGCCTCGAAGAGGCAGACGGTTTCATGGATCGACTGATGGGGTTTTTACCGGCCCGGGAGCGGATTGAGGACGCGATCTGTCGCCTGCGGCTTGAGTACCCCCACGAACTCGACGCGCTCCTCGATGAGAAGCCCATTCGCGAGCACTTCACCGGCGCGTTCGATCTGCGTATCGTCAAAAACCGCACCGGCGGAAATGCGTCCAAAATCGGCCGCCTCGTCGCCGTCGAATCGCTTGGCCCATACGAGTTGCTGCGGCTGTATTGGCGCGCCAGGAATAACAACGATAGCGAGGTTGATGAACTTCTGGCGCTGGCTGAAGAGGTGCTTGATATTCATGCCCCAAGCGCCGATCCTCTGGCGGGTATTGATCTCGACATTACATCTCAATGATTCCCGTACAACTGAATCTACGTAACTTTCTCTCATACCGCGATCCGGTCGAGTTGGAGCTTGGCGGCATCCATCTGGCGTGTATCTCCGGTTCCAACGGCGCGGGCAAGAGCACGATACTCGATGCCATCACGTGGGTGTTATTCGGCAAGAGCCGCGTCAAGAGCGACGATGACCTGGTCACGCGTACCGAAGTTGCCAAGGGTGCCATAGCCGAAGTGAGTTTTGTCTTTGAACTGGAAGGCGCGATATACCGGATCATCCGGCGAAAAGCGGTGGGGAAGTCCGTCGAACTTGAGTTTCATGCGCGTGCCGCCAATGATGCGACCGACCGCTGGCAAGTGAGGACTGAGGCCAAGGTTAGGGAAACGCAGGCCGAGATCGAGAAGCTCCTCCGCATGAATTACGATGTCTTCACCAACGCCAGCTTTCTCCTGCAGGGCAAGGCGGACGAATTCACCACCAAGACGCCCGACAAACGCAAGGAAATTCTGGCCGAGATCCTTGGCGTGAGCCAGTGGGACGATTATAAGGATCTGGCCACCGAGAGAAGAAAGGCCGCCGAGAACGAAACAGGCTCGCTTGAACGACAATTGGCCGAGGTTGAGGCTGAGTTGGCCCAGGAAGAGGAACTAACCCGGACGCTGGAATTGGTTGAAGCGAAGGCGAAAATAGTTACGGCCGAGCGAGACCGGCATGAGATACTCGTTGCCTCGGCGCGGCAGAATAAGGTGATGGCCGACCAGCAGAGGGAGCTATTGCGGCGGTTTATCGCCGACCTGAGTGAGTCGCAGCGAGAGAAAGAGCGACTCGACGGTTCCATCACCCAACGCCGGGCCGAGCAAACCGGATACCGGGAAGTGCTTGAGCGGCGTGAGGGAATCGAAAGCAACTATCGGGAGTGGGCGACGGCCGACACTGCGTATACCCGACTTCAGGAACTGGCGGAGGCCTACGCAGCTATCGCGCGACAAATACATCCGGTTGAGATGGCCATTGCCCGCGCCGAAACGCAATTGGAGCAGCGAGTAAAGGAATTGCAGACCCAGAGGGAGCAGGCGACGAAGGCGGCCGCGGATGTAACCATCTTGACCGCTCATTTAGCCCAACTCGAAGCCCAGTTGACCGGGTTGCAGTCCCAACAGGATGGGTTCGTCGAGCAAGAGCAATCCTGGCAGGCGGCTCAATCACGGCTTCAGGAGATCGACCTAACCCGCCGATTATGGGAACAGGAATGTGTGCAGCTGGAAGCGCGCGCCAAAGAAATCGGGACGTACGAACTGCAACGCAGTCAATTCGAAACAAGTCGGGCGGCCGCTGCCGAACAAGTGGTTTTGTCGGTGAACGCGCTGGCGGAGATGGCTGCAAAGAGGGAGCGGTTGGCTGGAATCGTCGCGGAGAGGTCCGGTCTTGAAGCGCAACAAGACAGTCTCAGAGCGGAGATGGATGAATTGGTAGTCACAATGGCAGAACTGGAATCCGAGACCGACTGCCCCCTATGCGGCCAATCGATGACGGATGACCATCGCCGCAAGGTGCTGGCGACGATGCAGGCGCAGGGTAACGAACGAGGCGATCAATTCCGGCGCAACAAGGCGGCTCTTGAATCGATGGCGCGGGAAGAAGTCCAATTGGGAGCGGATTTAAAGCAGCAGACGAAGCTGGAAAAAGATCGGGACTCCCATCAGGCGGCCGCTACTCGCTATGAGACCCGTCTGCACGATATCGATAAAAATCTCCAGGCCTGGCGAGACGGCAGCGAGACCGCCCGAATCGAAGAGCTTAACCGGTGGCTATCGGATGATAGCGAAAAGAATGAACTAACGGCGCGAGTTGAAGCGACGCGGCTTGCGGCTCAGGAATCGCGCCGCCTCAATTCAGAAATCAAACAGGTGGAAGCCTTGATCACCAGAGACAGCACCCGCAATGAACAACTGCGTCGTGTCATGGAATCCTGGGAAGACCACGGCAGCCTGGAACTGGCTGACGCTCAACGGCGGATAGCAGGGAAGCTGTATGCCGAGACGGAACGTGCCACTCTGGCCGAACTCCAGGCGCGCTTGGCCGGCGTTGGTCACGACCCCGCAGCGTTGGAGGCTGCCCGCGCTACCCGCGCCCGGCTCGCATCTGCCCCGCGTGAGCAGCAGGAGTTACTCCGGGCCGATGCGGCAATGAAGCCACTGGCGGATTCCGTGGCGGAAATGGAGCAACAGCGAGGGCGTGCCATTGCGCGATTGGCGGAGCTTCAGCAACAACGCGAACAATCCGAACGCGTCCTGCAGGAACTGGAAGTGGGAATCGGTGATTTATCCGCAGCTGAAGCCGAACTGCTGCGATTGCGTGAGGATGTGGTTCTGGCCAACCGGGCGGTCGGGGCGGCCCGTCAAAAGGTCGAGGTATTGATCGTGCGGCGCGGGGATCGCCGCCGCCTTAAAGCGACAAAGACTGACCTTACGCGGCGTGTGGGGCTTCTGCGACAACTGGAGGAGGCGTGCGGCCGCCGCGGCGTTCAGGCCATGTTGATCGATGCTGCCTTGCCCGAAATAGAGGATCACGCCAACGAACTGCTCGATCGCCTGACCGGCGGAGATATGCGGATCAAATTTGAAACGCAGCGGGCGAGCAAGTCGAAACAGGATGGCGTGATCGAGACGCTGGATATCAAGATATCCGATGGCACAGGCGAGCGGCCGTATGAGAACTACAGCGGGGGCGAGAAGTTTCGCATCAATTTCGCCGTTCGCCTGGCTTTGTCTCGCGTACTGGCCCATCGAGCCGGGGCGCGTTTACAGACGCTGGTCATTGACGAGGGCTTTGGCAGCCAGGACCCTGAAGGACGGCAAAGGCTCGTAGAGGCCATCAACGCCGTTCAGCATCAATTTGCCGCCATTCTGGTGATCACCCACATCGATGAATTGCGCGACAAATTCCCGGCGCGCATCGACGTCGAAAAGACCAACAACGGCTCGCGGGCCACTCTGGTTGCTCTATAGAAATGAATCAAGTGTAGTGATAGCCGGCAGCCCGGAGGCCGAATTGCGCCATATCGCCGGCGGCCTGTTGCCCCTCGCGCTCGGTTTCCACCGTGGTGAGCAGGTGGTAGACAATCTCATCAAAGCCGCCGACCAGCGCCTCGGCCGTCCGGCGCACGTTCTGCGGTTCGATCTTCTTTTGCTCCAGAGCGGCCATGAGGGGGCGCTGCCAGATACGGATGAGCTTCTCGCGGTATTCGGCCCGACGCTCGGCCAACGAGGGAACCGACCCCATGCCCCCGACGAGCAACAACTGGACCACCGCCGGCTCATAGAAGGCGACGTTGATGTAGGCTTGAATGGCTGCTTCGAATTGTGCCGGGAGGGATGTGCGGCTATTCATTGCCTGTTCAATGGCCTGGAGCAAAAACCCGGCCGTCTCCTCGAATAGATGCACAAACAGGGTTTCCTTATCGGGAAAATAGAAGTAGAACGTTCCGATGGCGACATTGGCCTCATTGACGATGTCGCGCACGGTAGCCGCGTGGTATCCTTTATCGGCGAACACGCGCACGGCGGCCTGCATCATCGCCGTTCGCTTGGTGTCCTTCTTGAGACGGGTCTTTTCTGTGCTGCGATAGGGCATAGTATTCTCTGTCTATCATACTTAATTGCGAATGGAGTCGCAACGTGGTTCGCATAATCATTGATCGTGACAATCCCGAATCGGGCTATAAGCAGGTGTATCGTCAGCTTCGTGAGGCGATTCTTGCCGGGCAGATTGCTCCCGGCGCGCGATTACCCTCCACCCGGATATTGGCCGGCGAGGCGGGGGTGGCCCGGATTACGATTGCACGTGCCTATGAACAACTAACGGCCGAGGGTTTCGTCGAAAGTCGCGTCGGCGCGGGAACCTACGTGGCCGCGGAGTTGCCCACCATCGAAGGTACGCCGGCGACAGCAATATTCAAGCCGTCCTTGACCAGTTGGGGGCAGCGGGTGGCTACGCTTGGCCGGCATACCGAGCGAAGCGCAGAAGTCATCCGCCCGGAGATCGATTTTGGCTTCGGGCGCTCCTTCGCCGAGCGTTTCCCCTACGGCGTGTGGCGGCGGTTACTGAGTCGCTATCTCTCCACCGATGACGCGATGTTGTCGCGCTATGGCTCGGCGGCCGGTTTCTATCCGTTGCGCAGGGCGGTGGCCGACTATCTGGTACGGGCGCGGGGGGTGCGCTGCACGCCCGATGACGTGGTCATCGTGAGCGGCGCGCAACAAGCCATCGACATTCTGGCGCGGCTGTTGCTCGATGCCGGGGATGAGGTCGTGGTTGAAACGCCGGGTTATCGTGACGCCTTTGCCCTGTTTCGTCTCCATCAGGCCCGCCTCGTTGGCCTGCCGGTTGACAATCAAGGCCTGCCGGTGGACGATATTCTACCAGACTGCCGGGCCAAACTGGTGTTCGTGACGCCATCGCACCAGTTTCCGAAGGGCGGAACCATGCCGTTGGGGAGGCGGTTGGCGCTCCTGGCCTGGGCGAGGGAGCATTCGGCCATCGTCATCGAGGATGATTACGACGGTGATTTGCGCTATGAGGGAGACTCCCTCTCCGCGCTCGAAGGGCTGGATGAAGACGGCCGCGTCATCTATCTGGGAACGTTTTCGAAGGTTCTGTTTCCCGCGCTGCGGTTGGGGTATCTCGTGCTGCCCCGAACGTTGACGACACCGTTTGTTCAGGCCAAGGAGCTGGTCGATCGCGGCGCGCCGACGCTCACCCAGGCGGCCGTGGCCGACTTTCTGGCCGAGGGCCACTTCGAGAGGCATTTGCGCCATTTGCGCCAACTGTACGGCGAAAAGCGAGCCGCGCTCGTCGCCGCGCTGAATGAGCATTTGGGCGAGCGCGTTCGCTATTCGCCGGTCGCGGCCGGGCTGCACGTCATGATTTACGCAAACTCGTCTCTGGATGAAGCCAGACTGGTTCGCGATGCGGCCGCTCGCGGCGTGCGCGTCTATGGCGGCGCGCCGTACCATCTGGAACGGCCGGCCCCGCCGTCGCTTTTGTTGGGATTCAGTGGGCTGGACGAGAGCGAGATCGTTGAAGGTGTTCGCCGTTTGGCAGCCGCCTGGCCGGGGTAGTGCGGCTCAAATCAGCCAACTGCCCTCAAGCCGGAGGAGCCATGCCTTCGTCTCCAGGCCGCCTCTGGCTCCGTAGCCGTGGAGCTTGCCGTCCGCGCCGAGGATGCGATGGCAGGGGATGATGATGGGGATGGGGTTGGTCGCGTTGGCCCGACCGACTGCCCGCATTGCCCCCGGTCGGCCGATGCGTTCGGCGATGGTTCCGTAGTTTGTCGTATGACCGTAGGGCACGGCCATAACCCTCTCCAGAACCTCTCGCTGAAACGGCTTGAGGATGGCCCACTCGACAGGGGTTGAGAATTCGCGCAGTTCGCCGCGAAGGTAGGCGTCGAGTTCAGCGATGGCCGTCCTGACGATTGGGTTGGGTGGAGCGCCCGGATTGGGAACATCACCCGTGATGCGCGCAACATCGGCCAGGAATCGTTCCGGTTCGTCCCACAAGCTAATGCCTACCAAGCCGTCATCCGACGCGGCTATCCAGATTCTCCCCACCGGCGTGTTTTCCAGCTTGCCAATCGTCACCATATCGCGCTCCTCTTGGTCGGTTTGTCGTCGGCTGGATTATTTTACCATACCGCAACCAGTAGAGAGCAATGCCGAACGCGACGGCCGCATTGAGCGATGACTTATGGCCGGACATCGGCAACCCCAGGACGGCGTCGCACAATTCCAGGATGCCGGGGTCGATTCCGGCCTTCTCGTTGCCGACGACCAGGGCGATTTTTGATGGAAAGTCGGGGTCGGATAGCGTTGGAGGACTCGTCGCCGTCGCCAGGCGCTCCAGCGCCCACAATTGAAAGCCTTCGGCTCGAAGTGCCAGAGCCGCGTCAATGCCGTTGGGGAAATAGGCCCAGGGAATGGTCTCGTTTGCGCCGAGGGCGGCCTTGGCCAGCTTGGGATGGTCGGGCGTGGCGGTCATCCCCACAAGGTACAGTCGCGCCACGCCTGCGCCGTCGGCCGTGCGGAACATCGAGCCGACATTGTGGATGCTGCGGATATTATCCAGCAAGCCTGCCAGCGTGCGCTCGTCCGGCAGGGGATCAAGATGCTCAGGTTTCTCAAGGGATGTCACACCAGTCTGGCAGACAGCGCTATGACATTGGGGACAACGGGCCGCTTTCGCTTCCTCGGCTGAGGCCGGGAAGCGAAAGCGGCATTTTTCATTCGTGCATTGCAAGAAAACGTATGGCAACGATGGGCTAACCTTCCAGAGCACTGAGTAGCGCCGGTAACAGCTGCTTCTTGCGCGAGACGACACCGGGCATGCGATAGGTGCCGTCGGGTAGTTTGGGATAGGGTAGCCCGCCCAGGCTGGGCACGTCGGAGGTCAGCAGCAAACGGCTGGAGCCGCGCACCACGTCAGTCACCATGAGGACGGCGAAGTTCAGTCCCTTGGCGTCGCGCAGCTTGATGAGCGCTTCCTTTAGCGCATCATGGTACTCGTCCAATTCAACGAGCGAGGTCACTTCGACCTGCGCCACGCCGAAGTTCATGCCGGCCTCTTCGTAGAGCTTGAAGTCGGCGCTGACGATGTCGGCCGGCTCGCGAGTGGCCAGACCTGTGCCGGACGAAATCACTTTCTCGCCATAAGATTGAACGGTTTCCCCGGCCAAGGGTGAGCCGATGACGAACGCCCAACGTCCCAGCCGCTCGGCCGCTTCGTGGTCGCGCGGCGTGGTCGTCGGCGAAGTCAGGATGAGTGTATCCGACAGTACACCGGCCAGCAGCAAGCCGGCCAGTTCAGGCGGTGCACTCAGACCGGCGTCGTTGATACGCTCGGAGACGAGGGTCGAGGTACTGCCGACGACGTCGACCGTGAAGCGAATCGGCGTGCGCGTGGATGGATTGCCGAGGCGATGGTGGTCCACGATCTCGATGATGTCGGCCTCATCAATTGAGCCGACCGCCTGTCCCGGCTCGTTGTGGTCGACCAGAATGAGCTGCATGCGCGGCGGATTGAGTGCCTCGCGATGGCGGCAGATGCCTACGTAGCGGCCGGTTTCATCAACAACCCAGAACTCCGTCCGCTCCTCGCGCAGGATGCGGTTGAGCGCGTCGCGGATGCGCGAGCCGGCCAGAAACTGCGGTACGGTGCGATCGACGGCCTCCTGACCCGGCATATCCATCAGTTCGCCGATGCGCATTTCCTCGCGTCGTGGGTGGGAGCCGATCGTGCGACTGAGAAAGTCGAACAGGCTCATGACCGTGACCAGGCCATAGGGTTTGCCCTCGCTGTCGACGATTGGGGCGACGCCGCCGGTGCGGTTGGCGATGGACCACACTTCGCGCAATGGATGCTCCGGCGCGGCCGTGTTCAGGCGGTGGGAAATAGCCGAAAATCGGGGTGAGGCGTCGGTCAGGAGCGTCGGTTGCTCGATCTTGAGGTGGTTAAGCACCCACGTTGTCTGTGGGTTCAGGTGTCCGGCGCGCGCGGCGATGGCGTTTTGGCCCTGATCCTGCAGCAGCCAGGCGTAACCCATCGCCGAGGCGATCGCATCGGTATCAGGGTTCACGTGCCCGACCACGTAAATGGCGTTGTTTTTGTTTCCTGTCATGTTCCGCTATCCTGCTCTTAAATGTTTGCGTCCTAATGGTCAAACGGACGCACCATTCTGCATAATAAGGTTTGAATCTTACGGGGTGGCTAACAGCCCAATGGCGAACCCCATGAGATCACCAACTGCCAATGATACACAATTGATGGGTAGCGCGCATTTCCCGGTCTTATGGCCACGTGCTGATTTGGAAGACAATCCGGATGCTGACATAATCCACGCAAGGAATGTTGAGAATGATCGAGATTCACCCACCGGCAAAGTTTGACGCGGCCCGTTTTCGGCAGATCGCCTCCGGATACATCACAAATGAAATTTATCACGTTGAATACCGTGAGGGAGAGGCCGAGGCTGTATTTAGTCTGACACTGGAACCACTGTCTGAACCGAGGAGTTTTCAGTTCCTATACAACGAAGAGGAACTGGAGGGCTATGAGGCGCTCATTCCCAGCCCGTTTTGTCTGGGAGCGTATGATGACGGCTTGCTGGTGGGTGTGGCTCTGGCCGAGCCGCGAGCCTGGAATAATACCCTGTGGGTATGGGAGTTCCATGTGGCTGAACCATATCGGGGGGAAGGCATCGGCCGCCGGCTGATGGAGCAACTCGCTGCGTCAGCCAGGGATGCCGGGTTGCGTTCGCTGATTTGCGAGACGCAGAACACGAACGTCCCTGCCATTCGCTTCTATCGAGCAGTTGGATATCGAATGGAAGGCATCGACATTTCATACTATACCAATGAGGACATGTTACCCGGCCGAACGGTGGCCGTGTTCATGAAACGCAGATTGACATGAACGCTTTGTTGCGCTTTGTGGAGGAGCGGCCCGGCTTATCGGCCGCCCTGCTGTTTTTGGGGCTTGACCTCGTGTTTTTTGCTGCCGTTCTGTTTCCTCCGGCGGGGCAGGTGCTGGCCGGCCACGACATGATCGGCAATTATTATATTTATTGGGAGGTCGTGCGCGACGCGTTACGCTCCGGCCAATTGCCGTTATGGGAGCCGAACATCTTTGGCGGGTTTCCTTTTCTGGCCCAGCCCCAGCAAAGCACATTCTATCCCGTCAACTGGATTAACCTGATCCTGCCTGTGCGGGTGGGTGTCAGTTTCTACACGATGTTCCACGTCTGGCTGGCGAGTTTCGGCATGTATGTGTTCGCGCGGGTAATGGGCGGCCGATGGCTGCCGAGCGTGCTGGCGGGAATTGGGTTTGCATTCGGCGGGCTGCTGGCGGGGCGATTATGGGCCGGTCATCAGCCTGTCTATGCCGTCTTCATCTGGACGCCTTTCATGTTAGCCGCGCTGGCCTGGGCGGTTGATCGGCGGAGTTGGCCGGCGGCCGTCGTGGCCGGCGTGCCGGGCACCACCGAGTTCCTCACCTCCGGTGACGAGGTCGTCGCCTTCGGCGACGAGCACGGCTACCCGATCGCCATCAAGGCCGCCTTCGGCGGCGGCGGGCGGGGCATGCGCGTCGTCAACGGCGCGGACGAGGCGCACGCCGCGCTGGAGTCGGCCCAGTCCGAGGCGCTCAAGGGCTTCGGTCGCGACGAGTGCTACCTGGAGCGCTACCTCCCCGACCCCCGCCACGTCGAGATCCAGATCCTCGGCGGACCACCACGGCAACGTGGTGTCGCTCGGCGAGCGCGACTGCTCGGTGCAGCGCCGCCACCAGAAGCTGGTGGAGGAAACCCCGAGCCCCGTGGTGACCGACGACCTGCGCCGACGCATGGGAGAGGCATCCGTGCGGGACGCACAGGCAGTGGGCAACACCTCCGCAGGCACCCTCGAGT
>JRYI01000792.1_pt1 | contig 11345 bp, 10 predicted proteins | sample 235361 | NCBI WGS metagenome assembly JRYI01 (sample SAMN03074212, study PRJNA261471) | activated sludge metagenome | biome: Common Effluent Treatment Plant; feature: Wastewater; material: Activated sludge; isolation source: activated biomass in a lab-scale reactor treating industrial wastewater at...
GGTGCTGCGCGACCTCGACCTGCCGGCCCAGCCCGGACTGATGGACGTGCTCGCCGGCGAGGTTCAGGATCTCTCCGAGGTGTTGCTGAAGACGAACATCGACAAGCTGGTCGGCTCAAGCGGTGTCGTCATACGCGACATCAATCCTGAGTCGGCCGGCATTATACGGGTGGACGATGAACAATGGCGCGCCTCGGCCGAAGAAATACTATATGCCGGCGATTCCGTCATTATTGAAGCAATCGATGGTGTCACATTAACTGTGCGCAAATTGACCAAATAACAGGAGAAATATGTTTCTTTATATCATCTTAGCTCTGATCTTTATTATTGCTGTTGCCTCGCTGGCCTTTAGCGTGCGGGTCATCAAGCAATATGAGAAGGGTCTCGTCATTCGCCTTGGGCGATATGATCACACGGCCGATGCCGGTCTGGTTTTTCTGATTCCTTTTATCGATAGCCTGATTCGCATTGACATGCGTGAGCAGGTCATCAACGTCTTGCCCCAGCAAGTCATTACCGCCGACAACGTGGTTGTCACGGTCGATGCGGTTATCTACTATAAGGTGGTCGATCCGGTGAAGGCGGAGTTTGAGATTCAGAACTTTAACTTTGCGGCCACCACACTGGCGCAGACGAACCTGCGTAACCTGATCGGCGACAAGCAACTTGATGAAACGCTGACCGCACGCGACGTCATCAACACGTCGCTGCGCGAGGTTCTGGACGAAGCGACAAACCCCTGGGGTGTGAAGGTCTCGAAGGTTGAATTGCAGAAGATCGATCCGCCACAAGACATCACCAACGCCATGAGCAAGCAGATGAAGGCCGAGCGTGAGAAGCGCGCCAACATTCTGGAAGCGCAAGGCTTGCGTGAATCCGCCATCCTGAAGGCGGAGGGTGAGGCTCAGGCGCGCCTGTTGCGGGCGGATGCCGACGCCAAATCAATTGAGATGGTTGCTCAGGCCGCCGAGAAGAACTTCACCGATCGGGCCAAGGAGTTGCGTCGCCTGGATGTGGTTGAGAAGGTTTTGGCCGGGAACAGCACCAAGTTCATCATCCCTTCAGGGTCTGACATCGTCAACGTATTGGGCCTGGATTCCCAGGACGGGGGAAATCATCAGATTCTTCCCGTAAGGCGGAGCAGGTCCAGTTCGTCAACCGAGACTTCCGAGTAAACCCGCCGATAGCGACTGAAAATTAAAAATGCCCCAAGGCCGTTAAAGAGCCTTGGGGCATTTTACTCGAATTTGTCATTGAGATACTCGATTAAAAAGAGAACAGTTTAGCGAACGTTTGGATGGCCGCCTCGGGGGTGGGCATAAGGAACCAGACCCAGCCGAGCATGACATAGAGGAGTGTTAAGCTCCAGCCAATCACCGCCCATCCGCGTCGCGGCCATATCTTCCCCTGAAGCTGCCGGTACCATTTGCGTGTGCGATCGCTCCATTGTTTGTGGGCGAATAATGCCAGCGCGTGCCAGACACCCCAGATCAAGAAGTTCCAGGTGATGCCGTGCCATAGCCCGATGACTGTCATTGTCGCCAGATGCCCGATGAACACGATCGTTGTGGGGGTGAGGAGTGAAGATTGATCGGGACGTCGTCGCCGCAATAGGCTGCGCGAGAGCGGCGTAAAAACGTAGAACCTGGCCCAGTTGCTTAGGGTTATATGCCAACTTTGCCAGAAGGCGGTAATGTTCGTTCGCCAATAGGGCCGGTTGAAGTTCTCCGGGAGCTTAATGCCAAACAGGATACCCAAGCCAATGGCGATGTCGCTGTAGCCGCCGAAATCGAAGTAGATCCGCAGACCATACCCGAACAAGAGCGCCCATAGCGCGGCCGGGTTCTGTGTCTCGGCGGCAATGGCGGGGGTCAACGACAGGCCTTGGGCCAGCAGGTCGGCAATGACGAACTTCTTGAACAAACCTTCCGCGATGCGCCACAAGCCCATTCCCCAGCGCGCCGGGTCGAAAGCGCGCAGCATGGGCAATGCCTGATAATCTTGTGTGAAGCGCTCGGCTCTGTCTATCGGTCCGGCTACGATGGCCGGAGCGAAAAGGATGTAACTGAGGTATGCGCGCAGCGACAGGTCGGGCAAAATGCCGGTCTGCCGATCGCGAAGTGTATGGATGATTCGAAAGGCGACGTAGGAGAATCCCAACCAAGCGAGATCGGTCGGTGCCGCCAAGGTCACATCCTGCCCGGTGAGGCCACGCCACCACCCGGCGGCGGCCGTTGCGGCCGGCGGCCATTTGATGACGATGAACAACGCGACCATTGTCGCAATCGCCCCACTCAGGACGGCTCGCTGCGGAAGTCGGCGTAAGATGAGCGCCAGCGCGGTGAAGGCGAGACCTACTTCAAGGATCGTAATTCCTACAAAGACTGGTGAGGGCGGACGCGAGGCAGTCAGGCGGAAATCAGCACCTACATAGCGAAACAAGGATAGAGCCAGAATCGCCGTGACGACGACAAGCAAGGTGAACCAGTCGTCACGCACGTAGACTCGCGGCACTTCAATGTTGTTGTTATTCGGTTGAGCAACGTCTTGCTCAGTTGTCCCGAGCGATGCCGGGGCCATGAAGGCACGACGCGGGGGGCGTGACAACCACCACCCGGCAACGCCCAAGGCTACTGTTGCACTGGGCAAAAGATAATCAGCGTATCTGGGGGTCAGTGGCGCTTGAAGCCAATAGAGAGCCACGATGCTGCCCAACAACACAGCCCAGGCTCGCCAGCGACCGGGAATGACGGCCGCATAGAGGACGGCCGCCAGACCAATTACCAGGATCGCCGTCAAATCAAGGGTCATTCGCTTCCCTCTTGGGTTACAGTTTGCCGGATTGCGTCCAGCATCATCAATCCTGTCAAATCGCTGAGAGGATAGCCAAACGAGAGCGTGGCCGGAGCCGTGTAATCATTTGTCGCATATGACGTCAAATGAATGCCGTCTTTGCCCAGCCCACGGTCGGGAAGCGTGCCCGCAACGACATCGAAATCCCATAGAGGAATCTTGTATTCCTGGGCCAGGACTCGCATGGTTTCATTATGCCGGTTGTCGCCTTCGAACCGGTCGGACTTCGTCACCAGCACGGGGATTACCCCGTTTTCGATGCTGTACTCAATGGCGTGGCGCATGGCTCGCTCGTAGGCGTCTCCGGTGGCCGTGTCATTCGTCCCCATTCGAATCAACAAAACGCTGGGGTTGTGGAGCCTGAACTCGCAACCGACCATATGCTCATCTGCCCCGCATTTGTCGGGGTCCGCGTCACCGGGCCGAAAAGCGATCCAGGAATGAAGGCCGATTCTCAACGCCACACCAAACCGTTTGAAGGAATTATCGTAATAATCGATTGTCTCTTGTAAATCTTTGTAGATGCCGAGGTCGTAGCGCTTCTGATCGAATCGAACGAGGTAATGGCTTGTCAGCGAGGTGCTGTCTCCGACTTTCGAAAACGCATGCGGGTTGCGCCCCATTTCCTGCCCTTTTGCGAAAATACGGCGGACATTGGCTTGCGTGTCAGGCGGCATAATGATGATATGTTCTATCGGCACGCCGTTTACAAGGGTGGAGGGATCACGTGTCGGTGTGGGGGTCGGAGGTGGTGTGAAGGTCGGCGTTGCCGTTGCTGTGGCTGTTGGGGTGGGTGTTGAGCTAGGGATTGCTGTGGCTGTTGGCGTTGGTGGAATAGACGCTGTGGCCGTACTCGTGAAACCTGCGGGTGGCGTAGACTCTACCGATCCGACCGTCTCTTCTGTCACGGGTGCAGGTGCGGAAGCGGCCGAACCCACCTGGCCACAGCCCGCCACGAGAATCAATAGGGCCAAAAAGATGAACACTGAACCACGACCATAAGAAAAAAAAGGGATCGAAGGATTGGCTTGCTTGTTCATACTGTTCGTAGGTATTTCCGCATTCCCGTCTATTCATTTTCGTTCAGGATATCGGCAATTGCATCCAGGACCACTAACGCCGAAAGATCGCTCATCGGATACCCGCGAGTGAATGTTTCGGGATCCGTAAAGTCGTTAACGGTAGAAACTGTCAGATGAGCTTGATCGTCCTTCAGTCCGCGATTCGGCAATGTCTCAGCCAACCGATCGAAATCCCATAGCGGGACGCGATAATCGGCCGCTAACCTCCTGGTCGCCTCGTTGATGCTGTTATCACCCTCAAACCGATCGGCCTTCGTGCCCAGAATTGGGATCACGCCGTTTTCGATGCAATACTCGATAATTTGGCTCATGTATTTGCCGTATAGCTCTGCATCTCCATCGTTTGTTCCCAGCCGGATAAGCATGACAGCCGGGTTATGCAAATTGATCTCGCACTCCAGTAGATGTTGGCCTGGGGGACAGTAGTTGGGATTCGCCCACATGGGGTCAAAAGTGCCAATGGTCGTCAGGGATACTCGTGCCCCCGCGCCATACCGCATCCATGATTCGCTGAACTGGTCGATTGTCGGTTGCAGGAAATCATACGATCCGAGCATTAGCGGGCCATTGTCAAACCGCGTCAAATTTGATTCCACCAGAACGGCGCTATCGCCCAGCTTGGAAAAAGCGCGCGGGTTTCGCCCCAGTTCCCGGCCGCGCCGGGCGATCTCGCGAACATGCCTTGCCACCGCAGGGGGAATGACAGCAATTTCCTCAAATGGGATTCCGTTGATCTGTTCCGCCGGATTGGGTGTGGCAGTTTCGGTAACATGAGGAGTCGTCGTTGGCGGGGTAGTTGGCGTAACGGTCGGCGGAGGGGTAGATGTAGGCAGGGTGGGAATAGGGCTGGGGGCGGTCGCGGTGACAGTGGCGACAAATTCACGCAGCGCACTTGAATCGGCCGTCTCCGCGACAGTCGGCAACTCGACGATTGCGGAAACAGCGGGCCCCGCGCAGGCCGATTGCAGAAGCGCCATCGCTGCCAAAGCCATCCACTCTCCTAGAAGCCTTGATAAATCCATTGAGGAGCGCTATCGGTCGTGACGATCAATAACAGGATGGCCAGCAAGCAAATAAACAGGGCCAACAAGTTCTCTCTGTTTAGAATTCGTTTACGCATTGGGATTTGTGAGAGAAGAGAAGCTCCCTACTTGTTTTTGAATGCCGGAGCGTGGAACTCAGCGTCATCGAGTTTCGCCGCACCATTTCCATTCCCCATCCTCGACGACGGCACGATAGGCTCCCAGCGGGAAGTTGGTTTCTTCGGTGCCATAGAGGGCGACGATCTCGCCGCTACACCGAACGGCCGTTTCGCTTGCGGCCGCGGGATCATCGCTGACGCAGCTCATATCTTCAATCGTGGCATTGCTCACGCTCTCAAACGTGCGCATTTCTCGTTCGAGGTTCGCTTCCATTTCCGAGCACAAACCGGCGCGGATTGCCTCGGCATCGCCGTGCACCTTCGCCGACAGATAATTTTCCACGGCACGCGCTGCCGGATCGCTGCTCGCATTAGTTGAGCCATCACCGCCGCAAGCCACAAGGTTAAACAACAGCAGTGAGAAAACAAGTAGCGACAATTGTTTCATAATCTCAGGCAGATGCTCCACAAAAAGGATGAATCCGAATTATAGTGGAATTGGTAATCAGGAGGGTAATGATCGCGCGGCTATGATCAATTTGTATCCTCAATGATCCTGCGCACCTGATCCAGCGCAATCAGGGCGGACAGGTCTTGCATGGGGTGGCCGCGCTGAAAAGTCTCCGGCAGTGTGTAATCGTGGGGCAAATCCTCGATCGCGAGATGAATGTTATCGGTGCCAAGGCCACGGTTGGGAAGCGTTTCCGCCAGCAAATCAAAGTCCCATAAGGGCACGTGATATTCTGCCGTCAGCTCTCGAAGAATCTCGTTATTTTCATTGCTCCCCTCAAAGCGGTCGGCCTTTGTGCCGATGATCGGTATGACACCATGCTCAATGGCATACTTGATCACGTCTCTGACATTGTATCGGAATCCGCTTGGCGAGCCGGAATCGTTACTGCCCAGCCTCACAAAAAGGACTGACGGGTTTTGTAGTCGCAGTTCGCAAGCCAACAAATGCTCGCCCGGCTCACACCACTTTTCATCGGCCCACATCGGGTCGAAAACGGTCCAGGAATGCAGGCCGAAGTGCGCGCCCACGCCGTGACGCTTGAACGACCCACGCCATCGGTCGATGGTCGGTTGCAGATAACCGAAATCACTCAGGTTATATGTGCCTTCATCGAAAGGGCCGAGGAAATGGGGATTCAGGATCGTGCTGTCGCCCAACTTGGAGAAAGCCTTCGAATCACGACCGAGTTCCTGCCCTCGCGCATAAATCGCGGCCACATTGGCGGCCGTTTCCGGGGGCATCGGCACGAGGTCGGACAGCGGAATGCCGTTGATCTCCTGTGGCCCAAGCGGCGTGGGCGAAGGTTCAGGTGTTGGTGTGGCTGTCGGTGTGTCCGTCACAGCCGGCTGGGGTTGCTCGGTGGCAGGATCGGATTCATCATCCTCTTCCGACAACACGGCGACGGCCGTTAGCGTGGCCCCGGATGGTGTCGGCCCTGCGCTCTGTGCCACAACAGGCGCCGGTCGGGTGACGGACGAATCGACATGTGGTGTAACCTGCGTTTCATTAACCGTTGCCGGGGAACAAGCGGTCATCAACAATAGAATAAAAAGGAAAGCTCGTTTCATAGGGGGTGTATGGAATGCCTGGATAGGTTGGAATAATCCCTAATCCTTGATGGATTTTACTCAACCTCGAAAGAATAAAAAATACCCAAATCCTTGACCTTAATATTCTTGCTCTGCCGGTCGCATCGTGCTAATATTAGTGTTTGCGATTGAAAATCAGGTATGGCGGGTGTGGTGTAGGGGTTAACACGTCTGGTTGTGGCCCAGAAGATCGTGGGTTCAAATCCCACCACTCGCCCCAAAAGCTGATGGCGAGACCCATCAGCTTTTTTATGCGCCCGTAGCTCAATTGGACAGAGTATCTGGCTTCGAACCAGGTGGTTGGGGGTTCGAGTCCCTCCGGGCGCACTCCATCAAATCGATTAGAATGAGCAGGAACGAAGATGTCGTCCCTGCTCATTTCTTTTCTCGCAAATCTATTGGCTTTGCAGCGTCTCGTACACCCGTTGTGGTGTGAAGGGGATGCGGCGGAGACGCATGCCCGTCGCGTCGAATACGGCATTGGCGATGGCCGGTGCAACGCCGTCCTTAGGAATCTCGGCGATGGCTTTGGCTCCGAATGGGCCGGTCGGCTCGTTGGTTTGAACCAAAACTGCTTTCAGTTCCGGCATTTCGTCGGCACGATAGATATGATAGGGACCAAGCGCGTCATTGACCATNNCCATACCCCAGTGCCTGAACCATGCCTCCCTCAACCTGTCCCGAAGCGGTCAGAGGGTTAATCGGCACGCCGGCATCAACTGCCATCACCAATTTCATCACCGTGACCTGTCCGGTCTCAATGTCGACCTCGACCTCGACGAATTGCCCCGCGAATGGAGGCGGCGATGCAGAACTGACGAAGGAGGCTGAGGCCATGAGTTGCCGTTGGTCATGCTGATGGAGCGAGTGGAGGGCGATCCTCTCCAGACTGACGGACTCGCCGTTTGGAGCAACGGCGTGGCGGTTTTCCAGCCGGATGTTGTGCCATTCGTCCAGGTCCAGCATCAACGCCGCCCGCTCGCGAATCTGGTCGGCGATCTGCTCGGCCGCACGCTTCACGGCCGTGCCCGAAATGTAGGTGGTCGAGCTGGCATAGGCCCCCGTGTCAAATGGCGTCATGTCCGTATCGCTGGAGTAGATCACGATGTCGGAAATGGGGACGCCCAACACTTCGGCCGCCATCTGAGCCAGGATCGTGTCCGAACCGGTGCCCAGGTCTGTGGCGCCGACGGTCAGATTAAACGAACCGTCATCGTTGATCTTGATATGCGCTCCACCCATGTCGAGGCCTGGGATGGCTGTCCCATGCATGCACATGGCCGCGCCGAGGCCTCTTCGGATGTGAGGTCTGTCGGGAACAATATGCCAATCGGGGTCTGATTTTCTTTCCCAATTTATCGCCGCCATGCCCTGAACAAAGCACTCATCGAGACCACAGGAAAGGATCATTGGCGCGTCGATGACGGTCTTTTTCTCACCCTCGCCCAGCAGAACCGCCATAGGCATCGTGTCGCCCGCCTGAACCCAATTCTTGCGGCGAAATTCGATTGGATCCATCCCCAACGCGTGAGCGATTTCATCCATATGGGATTCCAGAGCGAATAGGGCCTGAGGAGCGCCGTAACCGCGGTATGCGCCCGGGACGGGGATATTTGTGTACACCACCTTGCAATCGAACCGGCGATGCTCGCAGTTGTAGCTGCTGAGGCCGCGTAAGCCGGACACTGTGAGAACAGTCAAGCCATGGGTGCCATATGCGCCGGTATTGCCGAGCACCTTCATTTCTGTGCTGTGCAGCGTGCCATCCGCCATTACACCGGTCTTATAGGTGATCGTCTCGGGGTGGCGCGACCGACTGCTGTGGAATTCTTCTGAACGAGTCAGTTCCAGGCGCACCGGGCGACCTGTAGCGATGGTCAGGTGGCCGACGATGTCCTCGATCAGCATCTCTTGTTTCGCGCCAAACCCGCCGCCGATTCGTGGCTTGATGACCCGGATGCGGCTAACAGGCAAGCCGAGTAGCGGCGCGACCATGCGCCGGACGTGAAACGGCACTTGCGTCGAGGTGCGAATGACCATTCGCTCATCCGCGTCCCACCAACTGATGGCGATATGCGGCTCGATCGGGACTTGCTGAACCTGATGCACGTAATACGTGTGTTCGAATACGTGGTCGGCCTCGGTAAACCCCCCATCCACGTCTCCCTTCTCGGCGAAGATGTGATGCACGAGATTGTGCGAGGCATCGTGGATGCCCTCGGTGTCCGTCTCGTCGTGGATCACCGGTGCGCCGGGAAGGATAGCTTCGCGCTCGTCGAAAACGGCCGGGAGCACCTCGTATTCCACTTTAATGAGCTTTAGGGCAGCCTCGGCTATTTCGTTCGTATCCGCAGCCACGGCGGCGACGCGGTCGCCAACGTGGCGCACTTTGTTATCGAAACTCACCTGGTCGTAGGGTGGCGGGTTCGGATAGGATTGCCCGCCGGAGGCATATTTGACCCGCGCGATATTCTTGTAATGCACGATGGCGCGCACGCCCTGCAGTGCGAGCGCTTCGCGGTCGTCGATGTCGAGGATGCGCGCGTGGGCATGGGGACTGGTCAGGAGGCGGGCGTATAGCATGCCCCGCATCTCGATGTCATCAACAAAGGCGGGATTGCCTTTGGCCAGTTTTACGGCATCTACCTTCGTCTCCGGCTTGCCCACGACGCTGGTTTCCGGCGTGTGGCCTTGCAGGATGATGCTCGTTTGTGGCCGGGTGTCTGTCGCCGTCATTGGACCCGACGCGCCGCCGGCCAGTTCGGGGCCGGCAAACCCTGGGTCGTCTTCTTCGCCGTCGGCCGAGCTTTCCACCAGATAAGTTGCATCAACGATCATCGCTCCGGAGAGCGGTGGGGGCTCCTCGCCGCGCAAGATTGCGGCGGCGCGCAGAATGGCCTCGACTGGGCGCAGGTAACCGGTTTCGCGGCATAGCACGCCCGATAACGCATCGCGGACCTCGGCCTCGGTTGGGCTTGGGTTCCTGTCAAGCAACCCCTTGGCGGCGAGGATCATGGCCGGGGTCGAGTATCCGGATTGTATGGCTCCTGTCTCGATGAAAGCCTGCTGCAGAGGGTGCAGCTCGCCGACTCGGGAGTTTAAGCATTCGATCGTTTCAATGCGATGGCCAACTACCTGACCAACTAGCAAAGCATCGGCGCTGATGAGACGGCCGTCGACCAGTACCGCGGCCGCGCCGGTCTCTCCCGTATGACTACCAAACCGGACGCTCATATATCCGGCGTCGCGAAGGGTGTCACGCAGGTTATCCTGGGGATAGGCGTGCAGATCTTGATCGTGTCCGTTAATGTGCAGGGTTAGTGGCATTATTCTCTCCTGGAAATCTCCCGGTGGGCCGAGAGCTTATTTTGTTTCGTCCTGGTTGCGGGCAGTGCGCAAGACGTTCAGGTAGTTGGCGCGCTCAAGAGCGGCCGAGTCCCCGATTTGGGCGTAGCTGAGCAATCCGCGAACATCATTTACCGAGTTATAAGCGTTAGCATCAAGCCAGCCGGCAAGGTTGTTGGTCAAAGTTTCCAGATAATCGATGCCGTTTTGAATCAATGCTGAAGCGATCATGACAACGTCAGCGCCGGCCATTAGCCCCTTCACCGCGTCTTCGGCCGTGTGAACACCGCCGGTGAGCGCCAGATCGGCTTCGATTTGTCGGGCCAGCAAGGCGATCCATCGCAATCGCAGCCGCAACTCGCTGGATGTGCTTAGATCAAGGCTGGGAATGATCGCCCGGTTGACGATGTCGAAATCGGGTTGGTAGAACCGATTGAACAAGACGAGGCCGTGCGCGCCTGCCCCGACCAATCGACGTGCGAAATTAGCCATCGCGCTGAAATAGGGGCTGAGCTTCACCGACACTGGAATACGTACTGATGCGGTCACGTCACGCACAAGATCGATATACATCTGCTCGACCTCGCTCCCTGAAATCTGGGGCTTTGTGGGCAAGTAATAGATGTTGAGTTCCAGTGCATCGGCGCCGGCGGCCTCGATGAGTCGCGCATATCGAGTCCAGCCGCTGCTGTAATACCCGTTCAGGCTGCCGATGACGGGAATCGACAAGCTGTTCTTGGCCTGGTAAATGTGCGCCAGATAACTCCCCGCTCCCTGGTTATACTCTTTCATATTGGCAACATGCCGCAATGCCTCAGGTAGCTCTTCGGTATGCTGCTTGTAATAACTGGAGTAGCCCATTTCGGCGAGTTCGATCTGCTCTTCGAACAAAGAGTAGAGAACGATCGCGCCCGCGCCGGCAGCTTCCAGGCGCTTCAAACTGTCAAGCTCGTAGGTGAGCGGGCTGGACGACACAACCAGAGGGCTTTTTAAGGTGAGGCCCAGGTAAGATGTTACAAGATCGGTCATAATAGTTGGTCCTGTCGGTTGGCTGTAAATTAGTCCCTTGGACGGAAGGGGCGGGTCTACGGCTCCAAACTTGGTCGTTATCGGCAGGTGATTCCAATTGACCAAGAAGCAAAGCCCCAAGGTTTGTCAATTAGCCGGGCACTGTTGTTGAATGAGTGATGTCTTGTTGTTCAGTCCACGATCTCCCTCTATTGTATCAGAATAATATGTGGGAAGGGATTATGAGCGCCAAGTGACCCGGTTTGAGATGCGGTCTCCCGGCGGTTATAATGCGCGGTCGGCAAAGGTCT
>JRYI01003288.1_pt1 | contig 11301 bp, 8 predicted proteins | sample 235361 | NCBI WGS metagenome assembly JRYI01 (sample SAMN03074212, study PRJNA261471) | activated sludge metagenome | biome: Common Effluent Treatment Plant; feature: Wastewater; material: Activated sludge; isolation source: activated biomass in a lab-scale reactor treating industrial wastewater at...
GGATTCATCTCGACCGTTAGTACGAGCTTTTTCTGTTCCAGATGTTGCGCCAGCTGGGTCGGCCGATCGCTTACAGCGACCGTCGCCTTACCTGGGCGGCTCACCAGACGAACTTCGCCAATGGTATAGGGACTATCGCCGGGGGTGTCCAGCGCATGGCGCATGGCTTGTATATGTGCTGAAGTGGTTCCGCAACATCCGCCAATCAGGTTGACCCCGGCCTCAATGAACGCCCGAGCGTAGCCGCCGAAATAGTCGGGCGTAGCCGGATAGACGACACGCCCGCCCCCCATCTGCTCCGGCCAGCCGGCATTGGGCGAAGCCGAGACCGGCATGTCCGGCGCCAATTGGCGGACAATGCTGATAAGGCGCAGGACCTGGGCTGGGCCGCCAGAACAGTTAATGCCCACAGCATCGACATCGAGCTTGGTCAGATCGATAGCGATGGCGTCAGGTGGATAGCCAAGGATGGTTTTGTCATCCCGCGTAAAGGTCATTTCGACGATGATGGGGATATCGGCGCTGACGGATCGAGCTGCCGCGACGGCGGCTTCGATCTCCTTGACATCGGACATAGTCTCGATAATCAGCAAATCGATCCCTTGCAGCTCGGCCATAACCAATGCGCTAATCTGCTCGGTAAAAGCCTCGACTGCCTCGGCGAATGTGACGCGGCCGAGGGGAGCCAGGCGCACACCCAGTGGCCCAACAGATCCAGCCAGCAGGACTTCCCGATGTGAGTCGGCGATGACCTGGCGAGCGATAGCAACGGCCGCGCGGTTGACCTCCCCCACCTTGTCCTGCAGACCGAATTCAGCCAGTTTGTACCGGTTGGCTCCAAAGGAATTGGTTTCAATAAGGTCAGATCCGGCATCGATATAAGACCGATGGATCTCGGCCACGAGGGCGGGATTACTAAGATTGACAGAATCGAATGACTGATCGATGGCCACGCCACGGTCGTGGAGAACCGTACCGAATGCGCCATCCATCAGGATCGGGCCTTGTTGCAGGCGTTCTTTGAACTGCATGTGATTCATCATGTGGCTGCTCAATTACGAAATATCTCTTCGAATGACCTCAAATATAGACGCCTGATCTTAAGATTCCTCTGAAGCCCGCTTCCAGCGAGGTCGTCGGGACGATTGTCAGAGTAAATTGTATCTGATCAATTGCCAAACAGGGTGCGGATCATCGGCAGAGCCGTTTCGGTATTAAGCAACAACACAGAGGCGCCGCCAGGCGTGCGGAAGCTGGTCACATACTCCTGATCGAGTACAGCGCTTTGCAAACTATCTGAGGGGATATCGCCCACCGTTTTAGCCAGGCGCAGGAGTTCCTCCAGACTAAAGTCAGTGCGGATACCGCCCTCCAGATCACGATAGAGCGACGGCGCACGCAACAGCAATTCGCCCAAGCCCAAACTTCGTGCCTTGTTGCGGGCGGCAAAAAGCAGTTGTTGCTGGCGGTAGGCACGGTTAAAATCGCTATCGGCATGGCGTGTGCGAGCATACTTCAAAGCCAGCGTGCCATCAAAATGATTCAAACCAGCGGGAATGTAGAGAGGATCATAGCCGTAGTCCATATCCGGATACATGGAATCATTGATGTCGTAAGGAACTTCGATGTCGACACCGCCGAGAGTATCAATGAAACGAGTGAATGCGCCAAAGTCCACCATGACGAAATGATGGATCGGGATATTCAGGTTGTACGAGACGGTCTGCATGGCCAGTACCGCACCGTCGAGGTAATCGCCTTCCCGCGCCCCGTAGACCAGCGCGGTGTTGATTCGATCCTGGCCATAGCCGGGAATCTGGACATAAAGATCGCGAGGTATAGAAAGCACCGAAGCCGAATCACTCTTCGGATCGACGGAGATAACCATCATCGAGTCGGTTCGTGAGACGAAGGCCTCACCTGGACGTCGATCGATTCCCAACAACAGGATATTGACGCGATCGTCCCCTTCCCACGCGACCAGTGTCGGCAGCGGGGTCGGCGCTATCGAGGTGGCTCCTTCGACGATCGGGACCGGGGCCAACGCACCCCCGCCTTCCGCAGAGACCTCACCCTGCTGCTCCACGCTCTCGGCCGTCTCGGAGGGCTGACTGAGGAGGTGTTGGACCGTGAGATAGGCGAAAAACAAAACGGCTCCGGCCGATATCACAAATGCGATCGATAGCAGGGCGCTGAGCCAGCCCGGTAATAATGACTGTCTATTCAACTTGACACTCTAACCTTATTGAAGAGGGTGTACGCCTCATAATTGCATTTATATTATAATCTCTTGACGCACGAATCGTTGTTTCCGTTCCCGCCGGATAGCCGCCGATTCGGCTACTTCTCATACGCCATTTTTTATGATAATATTGATAATTATTCAACCGAGGATTTATTGACCTCGTAATCCAACTCGGATAGATTCAACCGAGCGGGACAGGCGCGACCCTTACCGCAAACTCAGAACAAGGCAAGTTACCTCCATGGCCCCCGACCGTTTTGGCCGAAATATCAATTACCTTCGAATATCTCTCACCGATCGCTGTAATCTCCGCTGTGTCTACTGTATGCCCGAACATATGATCTTTCGGCCGCACAACGAGTTGCTTCAGGACGATGAAATTCTGCGGTTGGTCAATCTTTTCACCAAAATTGGATTCCGCAAATTCCGGCTGACAGGGGGAGAGCCGACAGTGCGGGCTAATCTGGTCAAGATCGTGCAAGGCATGCAGGCGACACCCGGTGTGGATATGGTCGCCATGACAACGAACGGAATATTGCTCAGTCGCCTGGCGGAGCCTCTGGCCAGGGCGGGATTGCGCCGGGTCAACATCAGCATCGATTCCCTTGATCCCGACAAGTTCAAGAAGATGACTCGTTGGGGCAAAGTCGAGGATGTATGGGAAGGAATCGAGGCGGCCGAGAAAGCCGGCCTGGAGATCAAGCTCAACGCCGTCGTCGTCCGCAATTATAACGACACGGAAGATGTCATCGAGCTGGCACGCCTGAGCCTGAATCGACCGTGGCAGATTCGTTTCATCGAGATGATGCCGTTTGGCGATGTGGCCGATTTCCAGTTAGCGGGCGTTGTAACCGAGAATGAACTTATCAGAACGATCGAACAGGGATTGGGGCCACTGACACCAGTCGATCCCGGCAAGCTGGACGGCGAGGCGCGTCTGTTCAGTTTGGCGGGCGCGCCGGGGCGAATCGGATTCATCAGCTCCGTCAGCCATCCGTTTTGTGCCAGTTGCAACCGAACGCGACTGACGGCTGACGGCCGCCTGCGCCTTTGCCTGTTGAGCGAGAAAGAGGTCGATTTACTGACACCACTCCGGGCAGGGGCCACCGACAACGAGATGATCGACATCCTCAGGGAAGGGATCTGGTGGAAGCCCTGGGGCCATCAATTGGATAAAGATATCATCCCCATGAATCGTGTTATGTCGGAGATCGGCGGCTGATCTTCAAGGTCATTATCCGGTGACGTTGTTGATATCCATTGGCGGGTCAAATCGGCCAAGCGGCGACTCATCCAACCCCCAGCTATCCTGAATCAGATAGAGCGGACGGCCCTTGACCTCATCGTAGATGCGGCCAAGGTACTCACCGATGATACCCAGGCTGATGAGTTGCACACTCCCCAGAAACAGGACGACGACCAGTGTGGTAGCCTGACCCAAGAGCGGTTCGTGCGGAGCCAATAGGCGAATCAGGATCACCGCCAGGATGCCGATGACACTGACCGCCGCGGTGATGAAACCAAGAATCGTCGCCAACTGAAGTGGAAAGTAGGAGAAGCTGGTGATGGCATCGAGAGCGAAGGGCAGCATTTTCTTCACGCTGGTGAATTTGGCCTCTCCGGCGTAGCGGGCCTCCCGATGATACTCCACCCCAATTTGCCTGAATCCGATCCACGGAATCATGCCACGCAGAAAGCGATTGCGCTCGTTCATGCCACGTAACGAGTTGATGACGCGGCGATCCATTAGCCGAAAATCGCCGGTATCGAGAGGGATGTTGATGCTGGTGATGCGATGGATGAGGCGGTAGAAGAGCTTGGCTGTAGCCAGTTTAAACCATGTCTCCCCTTCCCGACTGGCTCTGACGCCGTAAACCACATCATAACCTGCACGCCACTGCGCAAGCATCGCCGGATAAACCTCGGGTGGATCCTGCAGATCGGCGTCGGTCAGGATCACCGCATCGCCTCGGGAGAAATCCAAACCGGCGGTTGCGGCGATCTGGAAACCGAAATTCCGGGAGAAGCTAACGCCCTTGACCCGCGGATCACGCTCGTGCAACCGGGCAATTACCTCGGCCGACTTATCACGACTGCCATCATTAACCAGGACAAGCTCCCATTCTTCTCCAGCGCCAACCATAACGGCCTTAACCCTCTCATAGAGAGTATCGAGGACTACCTCCTCGTTATAGACCGGCGCGACAACTGAGATTAACTCTTTACGCTTTTCCACTCGTTACCTAAACCTCCAGGCCAACCATCAGACCAACGTGGTCGGAGGGATATAGTTTATCATCATCGACGGACGATTTGTCGCCAAAAATGGCAGCGGCCGTCACTCTGTGCACCGCGGGCGAGACAAACACATAGTCCAGACATTCCGCCGGAACCGGCTGCGGTTGCAGCAGGCTGGTTGGATACGTCGCCAGCGGATCGCGCCCGTGTGCTTCGGCATAGACGGAGCGATATGACTGACGCATATACGCAACGGCTTGCTTGTTCGAAGCTCCGCCAAAATCTCCGGCAATCACCTGCAATGGAACTCGTCGTTTCTCATTTAACCAGCCTACGAGATCCATTACTTCCTCAAGTCGGGTCTGGTCGCCACCGGCACCATGATGCAAGCGAACGGAGACAAAGTCAAGTGACTGGCGCCTTGAACCGGCGGCTCCTGCCGGTAACTCGATATTGGCTCTGATGGCGACTTGACCGTTGACGCCGAGCGTTAACGAATCGTGGTAAATAATGGGCAGAAGGGACATGATGCCCACAGCAGTAAAAAAGCGACGGAATTGGGAATGGCGGGCCTGAACAATGCGATAGGGACGGCGGGAATCGCCTGTCAAGCGAATGTTGACCTGCCGTGCAAGCCACACTCCCTGGCCGATGGATAGGCTAATTTCTTGCAGGGCGACGATATCGGGCCTCGCATCGACCAGTTGGCCGACGAGCAGATGGCGACGCGCCAGCCACCGGTTAGTTCGGCCGCTCAGGTTGATAGTGGCCACTGTGAAGCCATACATAGAAATTGGGGATTGTCCCTTCCCGCGTGGCGGCTCTTATTCCAGCGAAAGCTCAAGATCGCCGGCCGGCATGGCCGTCTGAACGACATCTTGCCCCTGGTAAACCGTAAAGGTGAACGGAACATCGGTGCGAATGTGGACAGTCTCCCCGTCACCCAGCAAGTCCAGCGTTCCCTCGTTTCCTAGCGGCAAGTTCTTTACACCATATGTTCGTTCACGCTCAAGATAACGTCGCCACGTGACTTGCCGCAGCGGCCAATCAACCGAAATCCCCAGGACATCCTCCAGCAGCATGGCGATAACGGCCGACGGTGTCTTTCCGGTCTGATCAACATTGGCGGGCTCAGCCGGTCCGGGCGCTTCAGGCAGGTAATTCTCCCAGAAATCACCCGTGCTTTCGAACACACGGCATACGGTATCAACATGATTGAGCGCCAGCTGATGGGCCAGCATATGATTCTCAGCTATCTTGAGGCCACGTAACACCATATAGGTTAAGGACGGCCACACCGCACCACGCCAGCCGTTCCCTGTGCGGCCGTTATAGGCCTCACTATCGGCCGACAGGCTGGGAAGAACATGAGGGACGCGAAAAGACCAAGAATCCCGCAGATGCTGGACGAACTCCGATATCCGTTCCTTGGGGACAAGTTGGCCGTCCATCAATGCCCAATAGGCAGCGAGGCTCTTGACCGAACTGAAACGGCCATTGCGGTCAACGTCCTGATAGAAAGAGATAGTTGAATTCCACATACCTTCGTTAATTGAGCGATGAAGGATCGCGCGTTCGGCGGCGATCTCCTCAGCCAGATCTTGCTCACCCAACAAAACAGCCATCCTTTCGAGCAATGTGCAACTGAGAGCTGCCTGGGCGCTGGCATCGATCCAGGCCCAATGCCGATGGTGATAACGGCCGCCGGGTACACGCGGCTGATTGATTAGAGAGGAAGCGTAGCCGGTCGTCCAGTACAGACCATTCGGCCAGGTACGATTTGCCCGACACCAGCGATGATAGGCAATCAAAGGCCAGAATACTTCCGCTATACGCTCCTTATCGCCGGTTAAACGAAAGTGCCGCCATTCAGCAAAGGCGAGGAGATTGGGGCCGGTGCTGTTTGGCTCAAAGGGATAAAACAGATCCTCGCCTGTCTCCGAGTCCACCTCACGACATATGAAGCCGTCATCATGCTGAACGGCATAGAAGTTGTCGAGAAAGTCAATGAGGCTAAAAGTGCCGGGGATATAGCCGGACAACTGGGTCACCAGCGTGGCGGTCGACAACTCGATATTGCCGCCGGGCTTAGGCAGGGTGAATCCGGTAATCAAGGAGGAGCCTTCATTGGGAAGGCGGAACCGGCCCCACAAGTCATCCCAGGCCGACCAGTAAAGTTTCTCCCAGCCAGGATCTTCGGGGAACAAAGGGACAGGCAGACGCGGCCGAACTTCCTCGAAATCGGGGATTTGACTTTGGATTCGGCCGCGCTGCCGGTATTGATTCCGCTCGACTAACGGCTCAGTCGGAGACAACGACCGTCGAGTCATTTGAGCATCCTTTTTAATGCTAAACCGGCTGGGACAATCCGGCCGGTACCTGGTTAAATACTATGGCAGAATCTCTTCAATGGTGATGGTCGAAATCAGGTCGCCCGCCGGTGCGTTGGGGTTACGTTGCGGATCGCGGGGCGTGATTGCCTCGACGACGTCCATTCCTTCGATGACACGACCGAAGATCGTGTAGGAACCATCCAGCTGGCTCACATCGCCATAGGTAATGTACCATTGGCTGCCGTTGGTATTGGGGCCGGCATTGGCCATAGCGACGACACCCTTGGAATTATGCGAAAGGCTCCGGTCAATCTCGTTGGGAATGTAATAGCCGGGGCCGCCTCGGCCGGTGCCGCTAGGGTCGCCCGTCTGGGCCACAAAGCCGGGGATGACCCGGTGGAACGTGACGTTATCAAACCAGCCGTTACGAGCCAGGAAGACAAAGCTATTGACCGTCTGAGGCGCGGACTTGGGCAATAATTCAATGGTGAACGTCTTGCCGGAAGCCATCTTGACGTGAGCAAGGTATTGCGCATCTTTGTTGATGGTCATCTCCGGTGCGTTCTTGTACTGGCGAGCCGCCAAATCTTTCATAGTTATTTCCTCGATTATAAACTGTTCCCAGGTTTCCAAATCCCGGGGCAGACTCTCGCCCGGAACGGGACGGCCGTTGACAATTGCCGATGGTGTGCCGGGCAACCCCAGGCCGATGGCCTCTTGCTCCAAACTGGAGACGTACCCGGCATAGGTTCCATCATCCAATTCAGTGGTGAAGCGATCGGCATCGAGGCCAAGTTCCTTGGCCAGGGCGATGAAATAGTCACGAGCGGAGGCGGCATCCAGGCCGCTCCATTCATTCTGGCGCTGAAATAGCAAGTCGTGGTAGTCCCAGAATTTTCCCTGCGCGCCGGCAGCCTCGGCCGCCTCGGACGACTTTTGAGCATTGGGATGGATGCTCGTCAGCGGGAAATGGCGAAAAATCACCTGCAAATCATCGGGATGCGCGTCGGCTAATTGCTTCAGAAGGGGAGCGAATCCGGCGCAACCGGGACATTGGAAATCGCCGTATTCGATAATCGTCACCACGGGATCGACCACATTGCCGAGTTTCCAGTCGCGTTCGCGCGGCAGGGTCGGATCGCCGGCATCGGTCTCGCCTGAGGTAGCTCCAGGCTCAGCGGCCGATGCACCAGTCGCTGCCTCTCCGGCCCCATTGGAATCGGCGGGCGTGGTGGCCTTTGCTGAAGGCCCTTCAAGTCCCTCCTGCTCCATCAACCCCGATTGGGTTGAACTGCAAGCCGTAGCGATTATCAGCGTCAACGGCAGCAGTAACAAGAGGAACAATCCTATTTTTTTCATCAGTTGGTGCTCCTGACCCAAAAGAGAACTAAAGGGACAACGAGCACCGCCCGTTATCCCCTTTGGTTCTGACTTTCAGATTAGCGACGTTGAGGACGACCGCCACGATCGCCACCGCGGTCGCCGCCGCCGCGACGGTCGCCGCCACCACGACGGTCGCCATTGCCGCTGCGCGGGCCACTGCCCTTGCGAACAGCATCCTGGGCGCGGGCCTCATCCAGAGACCAGCCCTCAAGCACGGCGCGACGAGACAAGCGAATCTTGCCCTCACTGCTGACATCGGTAACCATGACCATGATTTCATCCCCCATCTGCACCGCATCTTCAACACGTTGCAGGTGCTCGGATGCCAGCTGGGAAATGTGGACCATGCCGTCCTGGCCGGGAGCCAGTTCAACGAATACGCCAAAATCGGTGATGCGGACGACTTTACCGGTGAAGATTTCTCCGAGATCAGGATCGTGAGTCAGCATATGAATGCGCTCAAGAGCAGCCTCGGCCTTCTGGCCGTCAACCCCAGCCACGAAGACCGTGCCGTCTTCCTGAATGTCAACGGAGACTTCGAACTCTTCTTCCAGGCCACGAATGGTCGCGCCGCCCTTGCCAATGACCGCGCCGATTTTCTCGGGGTCGATCTTGATGGTCAGCATGCGCGGGGCATAGAGGCTAAGCTCCTTACGGGGGGCGGGAATCGTCTGCCGCATCGATTCCAGAATCTCCAGGCGGCCGACATGAGCCTGGCCCAGAGCTTCCTTCATGATGTCCATGTCGAGGCCGCTGATCTTGATGTCCATCTGCAGGGCGGTGATGCCTTCGCTGGTGCCGGCGACCTTGAAGTCCATGTCGCCCAGATGATCTTCCAGTCCCTGGATATCGGTCAGAACGGCATACTTCTTGCCGTCGGTGATCAGTCCCATAGCCACACCGCCGACCGGCCGCTTGATCGGCACACCAGCGTCCATCAGGGCCAAGCTGGAAGCACAAACGCTGGCCTGGCTGGTGCTGCCGTTCGAGGACAAAACCTCGGACACGACACGAATGGTATAGGGGAACTCGTCTTCCGAAGGGATCATCGGCAGGAGGGCGTTCTCGGCCAACGCACCATGACCGATCTCGCGGCGGCGGGGACCACGCATGGGCCACGTCTCACCGGTGGAGAATGGCGGAAAATTGTAATGATGCATATAACGACGGCTATCTTCGGGCGACAGCCCATCGAGCTTCTGGGCCTCACGCGGCGTGCCCAGAGCGACGATGGACAAGACCTGGGTTTGCCCGCGCTGGAACAGACCGGAGCCATGGGCGCGCGGGCTAATTCCCACCTCGGACGAAAGAGAGCGAATGGTCGTATAATCGCGGCCGTCGGGCCGGATACCGTCATAGAGGATGCGATGACGAACGGCCTTCTTAATCTCATCAGAGAAGACCTCACGCACGCTCTTGGGATCGATCGACTCATCCTCCGCTATAAAGCTGTTGACAACTTCCTCGCGCAGCTGGTCGAGTGATTCGTTACGATCCTCACGCTCGATCGTATTGGCGATGACCTTGGCGATGCGATTATCGATGCGGTTTTGGGTCGCCTCGACGATGGCCGGATCGATCTCGGATATGGTCGGCTGGCGCTTTTCCTTGCCGACGGCGGCGCGCATCTCCTCCAGCAGGGTGATGATCGGCTGGAGGGCCTGGTGGCCGAAAGCCAAGGCCTCGACAATAAGGTCTTCGGGGATCTCATCTGCGGCCGCTTCGACCATGATGATGGCGTCGCGCGTGCCGGCAATACGCAGATCAAGCGTGCTGTTGGCCATCTCAGGGATGGTCGGATCGGCGACAAGCTCGCCATCAATGTAGCCGACGCGAACCGCTCCAACCGGGCCATTCCAGGGTACATCGGAGACGGTTAACGCGGCACTGGCGGCATTGACCGACATGATATCCAGGTGATGGATGCTGTCCGAAGACAGGGTTGTGACAATGACTTGCACCTCATTGCGCATGCCGTCGGGGAACAACGGCCGCAGCGGGCGGTCAGTCAGGCGGGAGGTCAACACAGCCTCGGTGGTCGGCTTGCCCTCGCGGCGGAAGAATCCACCCGGGATGCGTCCGGCCGCGTACATCTTCTCCTCGAAGTCGACGCTGAGCGGGAAAAAGTCCAGCCCCTCACGGATATTCTTCGACATCGTGGCCGTGGCCAGGAGCATCGACTCGCCGACTTGCAGGGTGATCGCGCCGCCGGCCTGTTCAGCCAGTTTACCGGTCGCGATGGTCAGCTTGTGCCCCCCCACGGTTGTGGTAAATACAGAATCTTGGTTCATTCCAACTTTCCTCAATGCAATTCGCGGTGCCGGCCAAACCAAAGCAGCAGAAACGGCGAACAGGCAGCCAAATCGGCGCTGCCGTTCATCGCACTGCGGATGCTCTTGTCAGGATAGGCGATCCCGCATAAGTTGATAGAGGAGTAGATCGTGAGTTAGGGACTGGGGATTGGCTCTTACACCCTGCCGTAGGGTAAGCGACAATACCCAATTCCTAAACCTTGCCGGTGATCTACTCCGATAAAAAGGGCGAATTTGACTTCGCCCTTTTCACATTTCCAGTTTTTAATTAACGGCGCAGGCCCAGACGGCCGATGATCTCGCGATAACGATCCGGGTGTTCCTTGCGCAAATAAGCCAACATGCGCCGACGCTTGCCCACCAGCTTGAGCAACCCGCGCCGGGAGCTTTCATCATGCTTGTGGACGTTCAGGTGCTCCTGGAGCTGGCGAATTCGCTTGTCCATGAGCGCGATTTGTACCTCAGGCGAACCGGTGTCGCCTTCGTGCGTTGCAAAATTGCCAATTAATTCGGCTTTCTCTGCCACAGTCAAGGGCATCTCTATCCTCCGTAAATTAATGTCATTCGATTGAGAGATATATTACCTCAGCCGAAAGGCCGTCGTGCCGATAACGTCGTACCTTTCCGCCAAGGAAGTATTATAGCCAAGGATCGCCGGGTGACAAGTGCGTCACGAACGCAAACAGCCGACGCTCAGATAGCGCTGATGACTTGACATCCGGCATAAGCAGGCCAACGCGAGGGTTGATACCTTATGCGACCCGCCGGACCGACATTCCCTCTTCCGCGA
>JRYI01002293.1_pt1 | contig 11286 bp, 11 predicted proteins | sample 235361 | NCBI WGS metagenome assembly JRYI01 (sample SAMN03074212, study PRJNA261471) | activated sludge metagenome | biome: Common Effluent Treatment Plant; feature: Wastewater; material: Activated sludge; isolation source: activated biomass in a lab-scale reactor treating industrial wastewater at...
CTTCTATTATCAGGACTACTTTCGCGGCCGATCGGAGCAGGAGTGTCGCCTCATCAAAGCCAATCCCCGCTCGCCCAAGTGGCAGCCCAAAGACTGCGCCACCTGCCCCGTGCCCGACATCCTGAAGGCCAACAGCAATCCCAACCTCATTCTTGAGGCGACCGTCAAGCCCGGCTTTCTGGGCATCAACCGTCACGTCTCGGTCTACGCCTTTTGCAGCCTCCACCTGATCGACGTTGAAAAACCGGAGGCAGGCTGCCCCAAGTGCGCCGCCGAACGGCCGGGCCTGCGGGAACTATTCGACAATCTGGAATAGACGGACGAGCCACCCTCTATTAATCACGCCATGATCCAATCGCTTCTACTTGATCTCGACGATACGCTGCTGGGCAACGAAGTCGACGCCTTCATGAAGGGCTATTTTGGCTTGCTCAGCGATTACGCCGGAAAAATGTTCGACGCATCGACGTTCATGCCCAAGCTGATGACTGCCACGCAGGCGATGATCCGGGATACGGACCCCACCTTCACCAACGACCAGGTTTTCTGGCGCTCTTTTGAGGCGCTGCTCGACGGCAAGCGCGACGAGCTGGAACCGTTTTTTCAGGTCTTCTACGAGCAGGAATTCGGCCGTCTCAGGCTTACGACGCAGCAGCGACCCGCAGCAGCGACCATCGTCCGCGCGGCACGCGAGCAAGGGCTGTCCATCGTCGTCGCCACCAACCCGCTCTTCCCGCGCATCGCCATCGAGCAACGGCTGGAATGGGCAGGCATCCCCGTTGGGGACCATGATTTCGCTCTGGTGACGTGCTACGAGAACATGCACGCCGCCAAACCACAACAAGCCTACTATCGCGAGATCCTGGCCGCAGTCGGCGTGGAACCCGGTCATGCTCTCATGGTCGGCGACGACTGGCAAAACGACATACTTCCCGCCGCCGCGATCGGCCTCCACACCTTCTGGATCGCCTCCGACGACGCGGTCGCCGACGACCCCACACTCATCAGCGGCCGAGGCTCGCTCGACGACCTGGCTGAACGTGTGACCAATGGCTGGCTGCAAGAACTGGGCACTCCCGCCTGAATCTGCCGAAAGCGGCCGCACTATGCAAAATCCGCCCCCTGTCCCCGATCTCCTCGATGAACTGAAGTCATTTCGTGACCTCGGCGCGCTCGTGCTCGCTGACGTTCATCGCGACTGGTTTTATCGCCCCTCGGAATCCGACTGGTCATTGACCGAGATCGCTTGTCACTTGCGGGACGTAGAGCGCGAGGTACACCAAGCGCGGGTGCGCGCCTTGCTGCTGGGAGAAGGGGCTTTCCTGCCGGGGGTGGATGCCGATCAATGGGCGATCCCGCGAAATTATCGTGGACAGGCGGGACGTGTAGCGATGTCGGAGTTCCTGGCTATCCGCGACGAAACAATCGATCTGCTATCGTCGCTACCGCCTGAATTGTGGACACGCCAAGGGCAACATTCCTTCTTCGGGCCAACGTCACTGCAAGAGGTTGTGTTCCTGGCCATTCAGCACGACCGGGTTCACGCCCGCCAGATCGAGACGCTCCGTCAAGCCGGCAACAGCCAAACCGAGCAGGGCAGCTAACCTGAAGGCTGGTCACTGCCGGATTGCCTACAGCTCGGAAATCGATTGGCGCAGGGTGATTATTGCTCGCGAGCTGGCATCATCCTGAAAATGCATATGGTGGCGTTTGCGGTAAGCCAGTTCGCTCAGCTTCTGATAGCGTCGTCCCGCCAACCGGTAGGGACCGACCCCCTCCTTTAGCAAAATGTCAATACGGCGGCGACCCCGCCGCGCGGCCGAGCTGACGATATCAAGCTCCTCGACCGACAGGGTGCCCAGGCCCACCTCCTCGACCAGGTAGTGGCGCATCCAACGGCGCTCCTGGTAGAGTGACAGGACGATGATGGCGATGGTCAACACCACGCCGCCCCATCCGAACGTCAAACCCGTCAGAAAACCGGTAATAGAACCGGCAAACATGGCGACGTTGTGGATCGCATGCAGGACGATGGCCGCAAAAAGACCCAGCAACGGCGCGGCTATGCGTACTGCCCAGTTGCGGCTCATTTGCGCCAGAGCGATGCCCAGACCGGTGAGCGACGAGTACAGCGCATGATTGAGGCCGAAAATGACGCCGCGCACGAGCACCAGCTCGTTCCAGCCCGACGCTCCGTTCTCGCCAAAGTAGGTGGTGTAATAGAGGACGTTCTCCACCATGGCAAAGCCCATGCCGACCATCGCGCCATAGATAATGCCGTCCAACGGACTATCCAGTTCGTGACGTTGAACTACGAGGATAAGAAATAGAGCCAGCCCCTTGACCACCTCCTCGACCACCGGCGCAATAGCTCCTCCGGTCGCCAATTCGGCCGAGCTTTCGGAAAATAGCGCGTAGAACGGCAGGCTGAATAGCGTGTTGAAGAATAAGGCCAGCAGAGCAGCAGGGACGGCCCCCCACACAAACGCGGCCGACAGCAGCCACACCGGCTCCTTCTCGTAATGGTCTACCCAGTAGATCAGACCGATATAGATCAGCACCGGCAAAACGGCCGCCAGCACAGATACCAGCACGTAATTCTCAGCGCTCAATGGAGCACTTGCCCATGGTAATTTGACCCCGGCTGGAGTATATACTTGAAAGCATTACGGCCCGACCGTGATGAGATCCCGAATCGCCTCAAACTTTCCCTCGCCAATACCGGGCACATCCATAATGGCCTCAATCGTGGCGAAGGGGCCGTGAGCCTCGCGATGGGCAATAATGTTGACCGCCGTGCTGGGGCCAATGCCCGGCAGCATCTCCAGATCGGTCTGAGTGGCGATGTTGATGTTGATCTGCCCGGTGGTGGTGATGCCGCCCATGCGGCTGGCGATGGTTGGCTCGGCCCCCGGCGGCAAACTGACCGGCGGCGGTGTGGGCAGCGCCTCTTCCAAAGACGGGACGTGGATTTGCATCCCCTCAACCGCCGGTTGGGCCAGATTGACGGCCGCAGTGTCGGCCCCGACGGCGAACCCGCCTGCAGCGCGCACGGCATCATCGATGAGGCTGCCCGACGATAATTCGTAGACCGCGGGACGCCCCACCGCACCGCTGACATAAACGTGGATCAGACCGCTGGTGGGCGTGGCCTCCGGCATCGGCGTGGTAGCCGGCGGTGGGGGCTGTGTGGCTTCCGGCGGTATGATCTCGATGGGCGCGGGCTGAGTTGCACTGCGCAGCCGCGCCAGGCCGAACCCCGCCCCAACAAGGAGCACGGCCGCTACTATCAGCCCAACTAGTTGCCGCCAGCCAATCATCTCCTGCCCCTCCCGGCCGTTCAGCCGAACTAAATCATATGATTCAACGCGACACCGCGTCCTGGTCACCGCTTATAGATGATCAATCACTTATAAATGCCACAAGCCTTGACGGATTCGCCTCTGCAAAATCTGTGGATGCGTTCCCTGTTAGTAGATTAAATCGATAAACGCGGCCGCATCCATACGGCCGAAATAGGCGTCCAGGTCACTATCAGCCAGAGCTGCGGTCAGTCCTTCACGATCGTATGGCGCGCCCACGAGCTGAGCTTCCAACTCGGCCACATCACGCCTGCCGCTGAAGTCGCCGAACAGGCGAATAGACCGGATGCGTCCTTCCTCGACCTCGATACGGGCGTCCACCTTGCCGGCCGGCAGGCGCGCGCTCTTCTGTACGTTGAATTGCGGCGAGCGGCCGTAGTTCCAGTCCCAGGAAGCGTAGCGTGTTGCGCCGATCTCTTCGATCCGTCGCCATTCCTCGTCCCCCAGCCGCAGTTCGGGTATGGGGCCATCGCCGAAAATCTCGCGCAAGATAGCCGCCCTCAGATCGTGGATGGTCATATCGCCGGGCAGCATCTCGCGGAGATTACCCACAACACTGCGCACGGATTGAACCGCCTTCGATTCAATCGCTACGCGTCGTGGGTTGATGGCTCGCAGCATCACACCCAGATCGGTGTCGAACAGGAGTGTGCCGTGGCTGAACATCCGGGCGGTCGCGGCGTATTGGGCGTTGCCGGAGACCTTGCGCCCCTCAGCAAAAATGTCGCTGCGGCCGCGAATCTCGGCCGGCACGCCCAGCGAACGCAAACAGGCCACAACCGGTTCAATGAATTTGGCGAAGTTGTGGAGATCGTCCTTGCCCTGAGTCACGAAGCTGAAGTTGAGGTTACCCGGATCGTGGTAAACCGCGCCACCGCCGGAGAGCCGGCGGACGATATGGATGCCGGAGGCATTGACATAATCAATATCAACCTCCTCAATCGTGTTTTGATTGCGGCCGATGATGACCGAAGGTTCGTTGATGTAGAATAGCAAAAGCGGCTCCGCCTCCTGGACATGCCGCAACAGATATTCCTCAAATGCCAGATTTACGCGCGGGTCGGTGATGCCTTTATTATCGACGAACAACATGCGTCAATGCTATCACGCCGGTCGAAAGACTGCGACCAAAATCGAAACTGATCTACAGCTAGTTGATCAAGTTACAAAATATGTCGCCGAGACGCGTGCCTTATGGCGTCGCTTCAGGGGTCGGCGTCTTAAATGGTTCGGTGACGATTTCCACCGTGCTGATTTGTCCTTCGCTAACTTCCACCGTCTGCCGGTATTCCGTGCCCTGCAGCTTGACGTAGACATCATACATCCCGGCCGAGACCGGACCGAAGACGAAGTTCTCGGCCAGCGAAGCATCGGGCCGGATGAGATGATCGGGATCGTCCAGATAGGTCCACGTGTTGAGAAAGTCCGCCTTCCCGGTTGGGTCTATGAGCGTCACGGTGACTCCTTCCCAGGCGCGGCCATCGGGATCGACAAGCCGTCCGGCGATCACGCCGCTGCCGCTCCACGGTTCGATCCACAAGAGCGGGTTCTGCGTCGCGCCGAAGCGGTTCTCGCCCGCGCGAATCTCCAGATGCAGATGGGGAACCACCGCCACCCCGGCCGAACCTTCGCGGGCCACCGGCTCACCGCGCACTACCCGTTGCCCTTCGCTCACCTGTACGTCCTTGACGTGCCCATAGAGCGCATACACCGGCTGCCCGTTCCACAACGCATCGAGTTGGATAATGACCATCATGCCATACCAGTCACAGCGCCAACCGAACATCTCGTGCAGGTCGTCGCGGGCAACGATAACCGTGCCGTCGGCCACGGCTCCCGCCAGGTCAGCATTCTCGTCGGTCATGTCCAGCCCGTTATGGAGCAGGTATCGGCCGCTGCCGTCGGAGCCATAGGGATAGCCGGTATTGCGCCCGGCGGCCGGCAATGGATCGGCCAGCGACAGAGGCGGCGGCTCGGCTACCGGGTCCGGCGTAGGCCACGACTCGGATGAGAGGACGTAGCGAACGTAGTCAGGTCTAGCCGGCGGCGTTGCCGGGCAGGGCAGCCCGACGCCGGATAGATCGGCCGTGGGGCTGGGCGACGGCGTGGATGTGAGTGCGACCGTCGGCTGTGGCGGCGGCTCGGGCGTGGCCGTCGGTTCGGCAGTCGGTGGTGGCGCGGCCGTCAGCTCAATGGTGGTGATGGCGGTTGGCGTTTCCAATGGCTCCGGAGTCGCCGTCACATCGATCGCCGTACTTGGGGTGCAAGCCGCCGATAGCAGCAGCAAGATCAACCCAACGGCAACTCGCTCAAAATGATGTCCTGAATTCTTCATTGCCGCTGATTCTGCTACGACCCGCGACCGCGGTCAAACATTCTCAGGAAGACGATGACTATAACCCCGAACATTGCGCTCCGGCCGATCATCCTCTATCATGCCTCATACACAGGTGCCCTATGACTGATAGCCTGACGTTCGCCCAGCAACATCTCTACACCTACCGAGCCTGCCCACGCCGTTTTTTCCTGCGGTTTCTGGCGCATATTCCCTGGCCGGAAGCGCCGCTTGGTATCGAGCAGGAGCAGGCTTACGAACGCGGCCGTCGTTTCCACCGCTGGATCGAGCGTCGCTTTCTCGGCTTGCCCGTGGCTGATGAATCCGACCGTGATCCTGTGCTGAAAGGCTGGTGGGACATATACCAGCGCCACGCGCCGCCATTGCCCGACGGCCTCCGATTCATCGAGACATCTCTGACCGTGCCCATCGGTCGAGACGACAAGCACCGCCTCACCGGCCGCTTCGACCTGCTGGTGATCGGGGATACTCCGCCCGCGGCGACCCTGTTCGACTGGAAGACGGGCGAGCCGCGCCCCATCGAGCGGCTGCAACGCGCCTGGCAGACGCGAGTCTATCTGTTTCTGGCGGCCGAAGGCGGCACGGCGCTGACTCCTCACAACCCGACCGCGTTCGAGACCGACCGGATCTCGCTGACCTACTGGTATGTTGAAGACCCTACCCAGCCCCGTCGCATCGCCTATGACGCGGCCGCCCACCGTCGTAACCGCAGCGAGCTGGAAGCGATCGTGGCCGAGATTGACACCCAGCTTATCGAAAATAACTGGCCCCTCACCGACGACTGGTCGGAATGCCGCCACTGCGCCTATCAGGCCTACTGCGGACGGCAGGCGGCCGGGCGTGACGCGCTGGATGATACGCCGGACGAAGACGAGGCGCCGGATGACCTATGGTTGGAGCCCCAGTGGGGATGATCGCCGCCAATGGACGCTGAAGCAATCGGATTTTTGCTGAGTCCGGGCGGTCGTGCGCTCCTGGACGAATTGGCGGCCGAATCACTATCGCCCGACACGCAGTTGGCGACGGCAACTCGATTGCGCCGCCAACTGGAGCCGGAGATGGCCGTTGCGGCAATGGAGATGGCCCTGTTGCGGCAACGCGCCGCTCGGAAATTTAGTCGAGCGAACCGCATGTTCTTCACCCGCGATGGCCTGGAACAGGCCACAGCCGAACCGGTGGCCGCCCACCGCGCCAGGCGCTACGCCGCTGCGGGCATCTCCTCCGTCGCCGATCTGGGTTGCGGCATTGGCGGCGACGCTTTGGCTCTGGCCGTCACGGGGGCAGAAGTTATCGCCATCGACAAGGAATGGGCCAACGTCGCGCTGACGCGAGAGAACGCCGCCGCCTATGACGTGGGCGAGCGCGTGCATCCCGTCCTGGCCGATCTAACTGAACTTTCGGCGCTGCCGATGGGGGCGTTCTTCTTCGATCCGGCCCGGCGCACACCCACCGGGCCGCGTCTCGCTCCCGGTCGCCGTCTGCATTCCGCCGAAGAGTACCGCCCCCCGCTCAGCTTCATCGACACGTGGCGGCCGCGAGTGCCGGATGGTGCGGTCAAGGTTGGCCCCGGCATCGACTATGCCGACTTGCCGGCCGATGCCGAGGCTGAATTCGTGTCGCTCGACGGCGATGTGCGCGAGGCAGTGTTGTGGTTTGGCGAGTTGCGCACCGAAGTCACGCGTCGGGCCACGTTATTGCCCGGTGGTCGCACATTGACAGACCGCAACCCGGACGAACTGCGAGTGATGACGCCGCGCGCCTTTCTCTATGAGCCGGATGGCGCAATTATCCGCGCCCATCTCGTCGGGCAGGCGGCCTATCTGCTCGGCGCATCCCTGATTGACCCCCATATCGCCTACCTGACGACCGACACGGCGCAACCCACGCCCTTCGCCAAAGGGTACGCCATCGAGGATCATTTTCCCTATCAGCTAAAACGCCTGCGGAGTTATCTGCGTGAGCGGGACGTAGGTAATGTAACGATCAAAAAACGCGGTTCGCCGCTGGATGTAGACGAGTTACGGCAGGCGCTGCGCCTGCGCGGCCGCGCTCACCGCACACTCTTTCTGACCCAGGTCATGGGAAGGCCCACAGTGCTTATCGGGCAACCGCTTGACATATAAAAAGACGGATAGAGTGAATCCATCCGTCTTCTGTTTTATTATTGTGCGTTCCGCCCTGGTACCCTACGGCCAACCAACCTCCAGCGCGTGACACATGCCGCGAGCCAGCCAGCCGTTGGTGGTGCCGGGTGCAGGATTCCACATTGCCATCCGTACCGGCGTAGCGCCGGGACCATGATAGTACAATACATCAACATAGACGGCGTCGAACGTGATATCCACATCGTAGATCCAACCGCTATCCTTCCAACCCTCGTCTGCCTCCCCGCCGGTGAGGAACCGGCCGCCCACTTCCTGAACCACATACAGTCCGCGCCGTGCCTCATGGCCGCTGATGTCGAAGTTGATGCGCAAGCAAGACGGCAGGCGCGGCTCGCGCGNNGTCGGCGTCAATGTCGGCGTCGGCGTGAAAGTTGGCTCCAGCGTGGCCGTCGGCGTCAGGGTCATGGTCGGCGTCGGCGTCACCTTCTTGTTGCAGACGCTGATGAACATGCCGACACTGTCAAGTACTTCATAGCTCAATACACCATCATAGGGGATAACAAATCGACCGCGGGTGGTCATACCCTGCCCCATGATGTAGATTACGTTGCCGTCGAGTTTGAAATAGTTGACCCGCTCATCTTCATCATCGTCAATGGTGGCGTAATCGATGACGCAATTCTTTTCCACCGGCCCGACGATTCGGGTGACATTATGATCAGGCGCGGGGGCCTCCACGTTACCGAGCACAGACCACACACGTTCACCCGGACGAGCGGTATATTCCGGCCCGGGCATGACCATGAATCCAAACGGGTGGCGTGTTTTAACGATAAAGTTATATTCTTCACCTACACTGTAGCTTCCGCTTTCGCCCAGGTATGTCAGTGCCGGCACGTACCCATCCGCCTGAACCTGCCAGACCTGAACCAATGTCAGGAGCGCCAAGCCGACCCCCAGGAAGAGAAATAATATTGTGGTAATTCGTAATGCGTACTGCTTCATTATTACTACCTCAAGAACCTATCCACCTATACTCTCTTTGAGTGTATGTACCTAGGGGTAAGTAAATTAGGTAAAGCGATACAGGAAAAGTGTAAAGCAGATTACACTTACGTGAACCTCTCGTTAGAATGCTTTATGCCTGTAATCTATGTAACACTTTTTGTAATATTTCATGGTTACATAAAGTTTTTTGGGTTCGATAGGAACTGCGCAGGGAGCACAGCTAAATGACCTTTTCAAGCGTTCTGGATCTTCTGCATGACCTCTCTCGACAAACAGGGGACAAATTCGTAATGTATTAACGGATGGCAACGCGATAACTTGTAGAATGGCGTGTTGCTATTCAACAATATCCAATCGACCCACGAGGGGTCGTCGAGGAAATGCATTTATGAGATACATCATTACTGGAGGCACCGGCGTCATCGGTACTGCGCTCATAACGAGCCTGGTTGCCGACGGCCACGAGGTCATTATCCTGAGCCGCGATCCGGCTCACCATCAGCTACCCGCAGGGGTGCAAGGCGTTAAATGGGACGCCCGCACGGCCGCCGGTTGGGGACACCTGGCTGATGGCGCCTTTGCCATCATCAATCTGGCCGGTGAGAGCATCGGCGGCTCCGGCACAATTCCGCTCCCGGGCACATGGTCGGCCGAGCGCAAGGAACGTATCAAGAATAGCCGCCTATGGGCCGGAGAGGCGATTGTCGCCGCGGTCGCCGAGGCGACAGTCAGACCCGAAGTCGTCTTCCAGATATCGGGCATCGACTACTATCCGTCAAGCGATGAGTTGATGACCGAAGAGAGTGAGCGCGGCAGGCAGTTTCTGGCCGATGTCGTAGCGGATTACTGGGAACCGTCTACCGAACCCGTCGAGGCGATGGGTGTGCGGCGAGTAGTGGGCCGCACCGCGCCGTTGCTCAACCTGGAGACCGGCCCCTTGCCGGCCTCGCTGCTGCAGTTCAAGCTTTTCGCCGGCGGGCGGCTCGGCAGCGGCAAACAATGGTTTTCATGGATCCACACCGAGGATGCTGTCCGGGCCATCCGTTTCCTGACGGAGATGTCGGCGGCAAGAGGCATCTACAATCTGGCCGCGCCTGATCCGGTGACCAACAAGGAGTTCACCCGCGTACTGGGCAAGGTGATGAATCGGCCGGCCTTCCTGCCGGTGCCTGAGTTCGCACTCAAGCTCCTGCTGGGAGAGGTGGCAGCCTTGGTGCTGGAAGGCCGACCGGTCAGTCCGAAGAAGCTCCAGGCAGTGGGTTTCAAATTTAAGTTTCCGAAACTGGAAGAGGCTCTGCTGGATATCTTGAACAAGTAGCTCGCCTATTGAGATTTTCCCAGACAGCTCCGCACATGAGGGGTCCAAGGCCGAGCCACAACCAAACCACGACCCTATTGCAAAGCATAAAAAAACCGCGCAACTCCTAAGTTGCGCGGTTCGGCGTTTCGATATGACGGCCGCTGTCTGTGCGCGGCATTAATCCGCGGCGACCATCAATTCGTCCATCACCTTCTTCTTGCGTTTCCTCCCCGGACGGCGGCGCTCTTGCTGTTGCAGGGCGCGTGTCTCCTCGATCAGGCGAGTACGCTCATCTTCCAGACGAGCAAGAATTTCCGCGTTTCGCTTTCTCTGATCATCCGTCAACACTACCTTCTTCTTGGACATTCTCGGTAAACTCCTTTCGTCAGATAATAATGACAATCGGTCGGGCGGTCATCGCGCAGCAAAGCCGGCGGCTGACCGCGCCCGGGCAATGGATTCAGGTATGGCAAGAGATGAGCCGGAAATCAAAGCTTCCGAGCAGGCATCGATGATTGAATTTTCAGTAGACAGGAAGAGACAATGAGCTGAGCGTTCTTGCCGAACGGCGCTGGTCGGCCCAGCGCAAGCCTCAAGGCGGGAGATCGAACGATCGCTAAAGGTCATGCAAAATTGCTAGTCGCGAATGAATCGCACATGGTGGCGCGAAGTGCGCCAATTGCTCCACTTGCCCCGAGGCCCTCCAGGAAATGGGCCTGTCATTGCGATTAGAGGGCTTAATGACTATCAGGGCAGGCCAAAAAATCTAATGGAAGTTTAACACAAAANNGGTTGGTAGATATTGGTCGAATCACGTCGGGTTTGTATGGAAATTCTGCCTGAAAGGAACTTCGAGTATAGAATAGAACAGTTATGACATCTCCTCTATTCATCTGGTTGGGCGCAGGGCGAGCCCGAAGACGACATGTGGCCCAACCCGGGCAGCTACTGGATCAGGCGGCTAAAGCCGGATTACCTGTCCCGCCGGGAGCTATCCTCCTTGACGAACTGCTGCATGTTTTTCTAAACAAGGGACTGCTTGAGCGCCGGAGCGGCCGCCTGTTCGTTCCCGATCCCGAGCTTTTCTATAACACTCTGTTCTATAGCGTGCGTCTGCCGTCCTTCAACCGACCGGTACTGCTGAGACCCGCATTT
>JRYI01002038.1_pt1 | contig 11266 bp, 9 predicted proteins | sample 235361 | NCBI WGS metagenome assembly JRYI01 (sample SAMN03074212, study PRJNA261471) | activated sludge metagenome | biome: Common Effluent Treatment Plant; feature: Wastewater; material: Activated sludge; isolation source: activated biomass in a lab-scale reactor treating industrial wastewater at...
GAACCGGCTGATCCGCATTTCGTTCGGCCCATTCCAGCTCCTCGACCTCAAGCCGGGCGAGGCGGAGGTGGTCCGGCGGCGCGTGCTCGCCGATCAGCTCGGGCCGGAGCTTGCCGCCCGGTTCGGGCTCGTCGATACGGGCGACCCTGCGTCCGGCCGGAGAAAGCCCGCCCGTTCGGCGAAAAACAAAGCCCGCACCCGCGAGGGCGGTTGATGCGCATCGTCGGGGGACGGTTCCGCGGGCGCGCCCTGGCCGCGCCCCAGCGTGACGGCGTGCGGCCGACGTCGGATCGGGTGCGCGAGGCGATGTTCAACATCCTGCTGCACGGGGTTGACGGTTTCTCGCTCGAAGGCGCGCGGGCGATCGATCTCTTCGCGGGGACGGGAGCGCTCGGCCTCGAGGCGCTGTCGCGCGGCGCGGGCTACTGCCTGTTCGTCGAGGAGGCGCCGGAGGCGCGTGCGCTGATCCGCACCAACATCGAGGCGATGGGGCTCACGGGCATCACGCGCATCTTTCGCCGCGATGCCGCCGATCTCGGTCCGGCCGGCAACATGAGGCCGTACGACCTCGCCTTCCTCGATCCGCCCTACGGACGGGCGCTCGGCGAAAAGGCGCTCATTGAGCTCCGTGACGGCGCGTGGCTCGCGCCGGGTGCGGTGATCGTGCTCGAGGAGCGCGCGAGCGCGGAGGTGGCGCTGCCGGACGGCTTCGAGGAGATCGACCGGCGGAGCTGGGGCGATACGCAGGCCGTGTTCGGGCGGCTCAGATAGGCGCGGCGTGCGCGTTTTGCTGAAACGTGTCTGGACACCGGCCTCCGCCGGTGTGACGGAGAGTTGGGGCGAGCGGTTTCCACATCTACAAACGTCATCCCGGCATCATNNCGATGTCGGAAAGCTTGAGCTCCACATAAGTCGGGCGGCCGTGGTTGCACTGGCCGGAGAAGGGTGTCGCCTCCATCTCGCGTAGCAGCGCGTTCATCTCGGGCGCGGTCAGGCGGCGTCCGGCGCGGACGCTGCCGTGGCAGGCCATGCGCGAAGCCACCGCTTCGAGACGGTCGCGTAGCGGCGCCGCGGTCCCCTCTGCCAGCAACCCGGCAGCGAGATCGCGGACGAGGCCGTCGACATCGGCGTGGCCGAGCAGCGCCGGCGTCTCGCGCACGGCCACCGCGGCCGGGCCGAAGCGCTCGAGCACGAGGCCGAGCTCGGCGAGTTCCGCCTTCTTCTCGTCGAGCACGAGCGCCTCGTCGTTGCCGACCTCGACGATGGCCGGGATGAGGAGCGACTGGCGGGCGACGCCGCCGCTGGCGAGGGCCTTCTTCAAGCGCTCGTAGACGAGGCGCTCGTGGGCGGCGTGCTGNNTCCCGAATGCGGGACGCTGGGCGCCCGGATCGGACGAGGCGGTGCGCGCCAGCATTTCGAGCGTGCGGGTGGCGCCTTCGGCGGTGGCGCGGAAGCCCGCGCTCTCGAGCGCGTGGCGTAGCGCGCCGATCAAGAGGCCGCGCACGGCGCCGGTGTCGCGGAAGCGGACCTCGACCTTGGCCGGATGCACGTTGACGTCGACCTCGGCCGGCGGCAGCTCGACGAACAGGGCGAGGAGCGGATGACGGCCCTTCGGCACGGTGTCGCCGTAGGCCGCGCGCACGGCGCCGACGACGAGCTTGTCGCGCACCGGGCGGCCGTTGACGAACAGGAACTGATAGGCCGCGTCGGGGCGGTGAAGGGTCGGTAGGCCCGCAAAACCCCTGACGGCGATGCCGTCGCGCTCGCCTCTGACGGGCACGGCATCGACCATGAACTCACGGCCCATGATGCGGCCCAGCCGTTCGAGCATGCCGTCCGCGTCCGGCGCGCAGCGCGGCAGGCGCAGACCCGTGCGCTCGCCCATGGTGAGCGAGAAGCCGACGTCAGGGTGCGCCATGGCCAGGCGCTTCACCGCTTCCGATACGGCGAGGTTCTCCGCGCGCTCGGACTTGAGGAACTTGAGGCGCGCCGGCGTCGCCGAGAAGAGATCGCGCACCTCGACGCGCGTGCCGGGGTTCAGAGCGGCGGGCTTCGCGGGCTCTCTTGCGCCGCGGTTGACGGTGATCTCGAGGGCGTCGCGCGCGCCCTGCAGACGCGAGGCGATGGCGAGATGGGCGATGGCGCCGATGGAGGGCAGCGCCTCGCCGCGAAAGCCCAGCGTATGGATGGCGAGCAGGTCGTCGCCGTCGAGCTTCGAGGTGGCGTGACGCTCGACGGAGAGCGCGAGGTCGGTGGCGTCCATGCCGCAGCCGTCATCGGTGACGCGGATCAGCGACAGACCGCCGGCCACGGTGACGACCTCGATCTCGGTCGCGCCCGCGTCGAGCGCATTCTCGACCAGCTCCTTGACGACGCTCGCGGGACGCTCGACCACCTCGCCGGCAGCGATGCGGTTGACGGTTTCTGGGCTGAGCTGGCGGATGGCCATGGGTGCGCGCGGGGTCCGAATCTCTCTTTGGCGGAGGGTACTCCGTCGCGGCGGAGGTCGGGAAGGGCAGCCGTCTGTGCCCCTTGTTTTCCGGGGGTTTGCCTTTCCGGCTTAGATCGAAACAGTGCAGTGCCCCTCACCCGCGCAGCGTCATGGCGAAGCCATGCTTCGCCTGGACGATCGCTTCCGGGTGAGGGGGAGAGACGATCCATCTGAAACGGAAAAACCTAGCGCTCCACTTTGCCGATGAGCTGGATGGCGGTTTCGCCGGCTTGCAGGCCAGGGCGTTTGGTGACGAACACTTTGCTGACCGGGTGGCGGGAATCGACCGGGATCGGCTGGCTTTGGTGCCCCGGCGGCAAAGTCTCCTGCAGAAGAGCGCGATGCTGCGTGCCGTCCGCGAATTCGATCTCGATGCCGGCGAGTGTCACGGCAAGGCTGCCGGAGCGGATGCGCAGCTCGGACACGCGCGCCTGGTGCGTGGGGATGCGGAAGGTCAGGCTCTCGGTGCGATTGTTGGTTCGAGCCGTCGCGAGCACTTCCAAAGATTGCGCGCCGGCGTGGGCGAGGGGTGCGAGTGCGGCGAGGACGAGCGCGAGCAGGAGTGGAGATTTCGCTGCCATTGCGTTGGGAGTCCCTCCACCCCTGGCCCCTTCCCACGTCGTGGCGGAGCCGCGCCTTCGGCGCGAGGGGGAGGGGAAATTCAATGCTGACCCCAGATCTGGACAACGGCGGGGCGGCCGTTCAAGGCGCTTTTCAGGCCCTTGCGGAGATCGAACCGTGACCGGTAGGTGGCCACGATCGACGTGATCGGCGCCTTGCCACCCTTGAACTCCAGGGGGCCATAGGGCTTGCCGGGATCGACGCGTGCGCGCATGGCGAAAACCTCGTCGGGGCCGCTCGCGAACTTGACGCGGATCTCCTTCAGCGTGATGGCGCGGTCCACGGCCTCGATGCGCAGGCGCGAGAAACCGCCTTCGTTCGCGCCCACGCGGATGATGTCGCGGTCGAAGCCCGTGAAGCCTGCCGTCTGGGCGCCGAGAAGCATCCAGCCCTGGTGATAGGTGCGCCCTTCTCCGGCCGCCGCGAGCCAGCCTTTGGCGTACTCCCCGGTCACCTCCACGCGCGTGCCGCCCCGGGCGCGGGGCTCGGGGCGATAAGCGAGCTCTATGGCGCGGATGAACCGCCCCTCGTCGATGTCGAACCAGTCCGAGTGCGCGTTGGCCTCGATGTTGGCTGCGACGGGAATGTGGCGCTGTGTGCCGTCATCGAATTGGATGCGCAGCGCGTGGACGTGGATGGCGTTGCCGATCGCCCTGAGGCGGATGCGGTCGAACTTGCCGATGTCGCGGCCGACCTCGATCACAGCGTGGTCGAGCCCCGTGCCGATATCCTGGTGGCCGAACATGACGTCGCGGTCGCCGGCAGCCTCGGTGGCGGTGTCGGGTTCCGCGGCCGCGCCGGCGCGGACCTCGCCCATGCCGGCCTGCCATGCCCAGGCGGCGATCAGGGCACAGAGCGCCAATCGCGCGGTGCGAAGCATGATTTACTCCCGTGAGCGGATGTGCGAAGCCGGCTGTGCGCCAGTTTTACGTCAACTCATGCTCAAAAAGAAGCCGCCGGCCGCGGGAGGTTCTGAGGGATGCGCGAGGCGCCGGGCGTTTCGCAGGCGATTGCCGAGCTCAAGGCGTTGCTCGGGTCTCGGGTCGAGACCGGGGAGGCGGTGCGCGCCGCGCATGCCAATACACTCACCTGGATCGAGGCCTTGCCGCCGGATGCGGTGGTGTGGCCGTTGGCGACGGACGAGGTGGCAGCGATCGTCGAAATTGCGGGCCGCCATCGCGTGCCGCTGATCGCCTTCGGCGCGGGCACGTCGCTCGAGGGGCAGGTGAATGCGCCGCTCGGCGGGATCTCGGTCGATCTCAGCCGCATGACGCGCATTCTCGCCGTGTCGGCGCGCGATCTCGATTGCACGGTCGAAGCCGGCGTCACGCGGCCGGCCCTCAACGCGCACGTGCGCGACCTCGGGCTTTTCTTCGCTGTCGATCCCGGCGCCGATGGCGCCACGCTCGGAGGCATGGGGGCGACGCGCGCGTCCGGGACGAATGCGATGCGCTACGGGACGATGCGCGACACCGTGCTCTCGCTCAAGGCGGTGATGGCGAACGGCGCCGTGATGACGACCGGCGGGCGGGCCCGCAAATCTGCCGCGGGGCTCGATCTCACGCGTTTGCTCGTCGGCTCGGAGGGCACGCTCGGCATCATCACGGAGCTGACGCTCAAGCTCCATCCCGTTCCGGAACGCATCGTCGCGGCGGCCTGTCCGTTCGAGACCGTTGCTTCCGCCTGCGAGGCGACCATGGACGCCACGGCATCGGGGCTTCAGCTGGCGCGCGTCGAGCTGCTCGATGCGCTGCAGGTCTCAGCCGTCAATGCGCATTCGAAGCTGGCGTTGCCCGAGCGGCCGCATCTCTTCGTCGAGATCGCGGGCGGGACGGCGGCGGCCGAGGAGCAACTCGCCCATTTCCGCGAGATCGCACTTGCCAACGGTGCGCTCGCATTCGCGTGGGCGGCGGATGAAACCGAGCGGCGCAGGCTTTGGCGGGCGCGGCACGACGCATTCTGGTCGATCAGGACGACGTGGCCCGGCCGGTCCCTCGTGGTCAGCGATGTCGCGGTGCCGATCTCGGCCCTCGCCACGTGCGTCGCGGAGACGGAGGCCGACATCGCGGCCAGCGGTCTCGTCGCGCCTATTGTCGGACACGTCGGCGACGGCAATTTCCACGTGATCGTAGTCTTCGATGCCGGCGAGCGGGAAGAGGGCGAGCGCGTGCGGGCCTTCCTGGACCGGCTCGTGGCGCGCGCGCTGGCAATGGGGGGGACGTCTACCGGCGAGCATGGGGTCGGCCAGGGCAAGGCGGGCCATATGGCACGGGAGTTCGGAGGCCCCGCGCTCGAGGCCATGCGGGCCATCAAGGGAGCGCTCGATCCGCTCGGGATCCTCAATCCGGGAAAGATGCTGCCCTAATATCGAAAAGTATCTGTCATATTGTATCTCTTAAGGGATTCTTTCGAAGCCTCTCGCGTACCGTTTTTCTTGATTGCGAGCCTAAATCTTAAGCAACTTCGACAATTCGCCTCTCGAAACTCTTGCAATGGCGGGTCGTTTGGGGTTCTATGGGTTGCGAACGTGGCGCCGTCCCACCTNNCAGAACCAGCGCTCGCCGCGCGATGTTCTGACGCGGGTGCTGTTGTAGCTCGGGGCCCACGGCAGCACATAGACGCGGGCCCCCGAGCGGACCGGTCCTTTGATCGGGCATCCTTCGGGGGCCGACTTCTTGGCTTCCTCCCACCGCTTGTCGCGGAAGTCCTGCGGGCGGTCCGCCTCGCCCGCCCAGAGCCCGACCCGCTCGGTCTCGGCCTTGTCTTCGACCCCCGCGTAGCTGCCCCAGAAGCCGCCCGCGGCAAAGACGTGACCCTTGCGCACGAGCCTTTCGGCGATGTCGTCTCCGGCGGTGTCACAGCGGGCGCGCATCGCGTCAGTGTTCGCGTCCTCGCCGAGGATCTCGCACGTGATGCGCCGGCCGCGCAGGAGCGCCGCCAGTGCCTCCTTGGCGGCCGTGCCGCACGGCCATGAGCGGGTTCCGCGCCGGCACGATTGCGTCGTCTCCGGTGCTTCGATGCCGTCGAGCCGGACGGTCTTTCCGGCGATGCGCAGCGTGTCGCCGGTGACGGCTGCGGCGCGCCCTTCGAGCTTCCACGGATCGGCGGATTGGGGCAGCGCGCCGGTGGTGACCGGTGCAGAGGCGAGGGAGGCCACGGAGGCCGGCGGTCCGTGGCGGACGAGGACGACCGCCGACGTTCCGGCCGCAACGACCGCGATTAGGGCCAGAGCGGCCCCGGCGGAGAGGCGCCTCCCGCCGGGAAGGACGAACGAGTGGCTGCGAAGGCGGGTCAACAGGCCGTCCCGCGCGCCCAGCCGGCGCGTCCGGTCGGGATCGGGAGCAGCTGTGAGAGCGGCGAGGACGATCAGGCCGCCCGAGAGCGCGAAGATCGCCGTCGCGATGGCGGAATCGGCATCGAAGCCGAACGTCCACGTGCGGTAGGCCGCGCCGAGGCCCGCGAGCGCCGCGACGACCTTGAGGGCGATGCTCGCTCTCGGCCTGCGGGCCCAATCAAGGATGGGGTCGAGAACGGGGCCGAGCGGCGCGCCGATGCGGCGGGCGAGCGCGGATGCGCCAAGCCAGAGGCCGCCTGCGGCGATGGCAGCCCCGATGCCAAGGGCGCGCCCCGCCTTCCTGCCCCACACGCCGAGGACGGCCGCGCCGCTCCAGGCTGCGCTTCCGAGCCGTCGGAAGCCGGAGACGGTGCCGGCGCCCGCGCTACGGGCCCCGGCGAGACCCGCATCGAGGCCGCGCCGGCCGGCGTCCTTGACCTGGTGAGCGGCGGCCTCCTTCACGTCCTTCAGGCGCTGGCGGCGCTGCTCGCGGCGCACGAGGATCGTCGTGCGCACGTAGTCCCGCCATTCGAAGCCTTCATTGCGTTTGCGCCACCAGAACACGTGTCCTCCGTCGCATTCCCCGCGATGTCGCGGCCGTGCGCCGCGCCGCCCGGAAGCCCATTGCCGAGCGTTGTGCTCGAAAGATGGCATGGCTTTGGCCGAGCGGGATAAAAGCCGGAAAATCCCCAGCCCCGGCTGCATGGACATCGCAGCCGTCGGGGCGTAGATTTGCCCCCTCATGTGGCGCCCGGCGCACCTCAAGGAGGGTTTCATGGCACAGATCGGTTCACGGCTTGCGAGACCTCTCGTTTCCGCTTTCGCCGCGGCGGCCCTGCTCGCGGGGGCCGCGCCCGCGCTCGCCGACGATGACGGTCCGGCCAAGCCCCGCATCGATTGCACCAAGGCCAAGAACAAGAACAAGCCGGCCTGCAAGCCGCATCACGGCGTTTCCGACGACGAGATCGTCAACGGCGCCTACTGGCTTGCTCATGCCGGCAAGCATAGCGATGCGCTGGCCCTGCTCGCGACCGTCAAGGACAAGGACAATCCGCGCGCCCTCAACGCGATGGGCTATGCGACGCGCAAGCTCGGCGACGTCGACGGCGCGCTTCCCTATTACGCGCGTGCGCTCGCCATCAAACCCGATTATGTTCAGGCCCGCGAATACCTGGGTGAGGCCTTCCTGGCCAAGGGCGATGTCGTCCGTGCGCGCGCGGAGCTCGACGAGATCGAGCGGCGGGCGGGGGCGGGCGCGGTCTCGTTCGCGAACCTCAAGCGCGAGATCGTCGCGTTCGAGGCGCGAAGCTGAGGACGGCTCATCCATGGGTGCGATCGCATCCAATTCCGGCGGCATCGCGCCGCCCCAAAGGGGATCACTGATGACGACCTTCGTATCCAGGACGGCAGGACTTCTCGTTGCTTCGGGACTGGCGGCGGCCCTTGCGAGCGCGCCTTCGATGGCCGAGGCGCTGATCGCCAAGGATACGGGCCCGGCGAGCACAGTCTGCGACGCGCATGACAAGACGTCCGCGGCCTGGACGGCCTGTGTCGGGGCGGCGAGCGCCAGGATGGCGGACGAGGAGCTCTTCTATGCCGGCTACTGGCTGGCGAAGAACGGCCAGTACGAGACGGCGCTCGGCTATCTGACGCTCGCGCAGAAGAAGGACGAGCGCGTGCTCACCTACATCGGCTATGCGACGCGCAAGCTCGGGCACGTCGAGGAGGCGCTGCCGCTCTACCGGCAGGCGCTCGCGGTGAACCCCAACTACGTCGTGGCGCGGGCGTACATGGGCGAAGCGTTTCTCACCAAGGGTGAGCCCGACAAGGCGCGTGCAGAGCTCGACGAGATCGCGCAGCGGTGCGGCACCGGGTGCCCCGCCTACGTGGATCTCAAGGGCCACATCGGGGACTACGAGGCCGCGCGCGCGAAGGGCTGAGGGCGGTTGCGAAACGATTTGTCTCGTCTTGGCCGGGCTTCGACCCGGCCATTTTCTTTTTCGGGGTCAGTTGGTAGCCGCGTGCGCTCAGTTCAGGGTCGCGTGCGCGGCGGGGTTGGCCCAGATGCGCACGATGCCGTCATCGCCCGCGGAGGCGAGACGCTCGCCGTCGGGCGCGAAGCTCACCGCGTTCACGGGGCCGCCGTGGCCGGTCATGGTGCGCAGCGTGCGGCCGCGCGCGACATCCCAGATGCGGAGCTGTCCGTCGGCACCGCTCGAAGCCAGCGTCTTGCCGTCGGGTGAGAACGAGAGGCCGCCGACGCGTCCGCGATGGCCGTAGAGGCGGCGCAGGGTGCGGCCCGAGCCCGTCGACCAGATGCGAATGTTGCCGTCGCGGCTCGCGGAGGCGAGGAGTGCCCCGTCGGGCGAGAACGCCAGCGCGGAGACGGCGTCCCGATGTCCGCGATAGGTGCGGATGCGGTCGAGCGTATCGAGATTCCAGAGCTTCACGATCTTGTCGGCCCCGCCGGACGCCAGGCGCGGGCCTTTCGCCGTGGTGACGTAGGCGAGGGCTTCAGCGGCGTTCTCGTGCGCGTCGATGACCTGCAGCGGGGCGGAGGGGGCCGTGCTGTCCCACAACGTGACCTTCCAGTCGTCGCTCGCGGCAGCGATCCGGTCAGAGCGCCCGGCGAAGGCCAGCGACGCGATCCCGGCATCGTTGCGCCGGAAGGCGGCGATCTTCTCGGCGCGCTGCCAATCCCACAGCACGATGTCGCCCGACGCGTGGCCGGTGAGCGCGTTGGCACCGAAGACGGCGAGCGCCGTTGCGGGGCCGTTGTCGAGCTCGATGGTGCGCACGAGCGCGCCCGAGCTCGCGCTCCAGATCTTGAGGCGGGCGTCGGCGCCGACGGTGGCGATCGACGCGCCGTCGATCGTAAAGGCTGCGGCCGTGACCGGGCCGACGTGGCCCGAGAGCTCGGCCATCGGGCGGATGACCGGCACCTCCTGGAGAGAGGCGGTGCGGATCGCGGAGGCGGTCCCGGCCGAGGTTTCGCTGCTGCCGTGGCTCTGGATTCGCGGAAAGCGCTCCTGGATGGAGACGGCCGCACTGGCGACGCCGACGCCGACCAGAAGCTTGAAGAGGATCGGACGCCAGCCGATAGCCCGCTTGGGGCGGATCGGGCGCGGCCGTGCCGCCGGCGTGGGCTTCCCCTTGCCTTTCGCTTCGGCCTTCGCGGGAACCACGATCAGCTCCTTGCCGGGCTCCTTCTTGCGAAGGGCGCGCGGCAGCTTGATCGGCGCCGGAGGCTTGCTGACCTTCTCCGTTCCGGCAGGCCGGCGCGCGGGAGCGGCCGGCGCTTTTGCGGCCTCGCCGGGTGCGGGGTTGGCCGCTTCGCTCGGCGCGGCGGGCTCGGCGGCGGGCTTCTTCTTCAGCCCGTCGAGGAAGTCGAGCATGCCGCCCTTGGGGCCTGGGGCGTCGGGCGGCGGCGGGCTCGCCTCTTGAGCAGCGCGCTTTCCGGCGGCCTTCGCCTGGGGCGGGTCCGCTTCGGCCGGAGCGTCGGTGGGCTTCTGGGGCGGCGATTTCGCGAACCAGCCGGGCTTGGCGGGATCGGGGGCGAGCAGCGCGCCGCGCCAGGCGGCGATGGACTGGGGGCGCGCCTCGACCTGAAGGGTGAGCGCATGGTCGATGGCCTTGAGGAAGCCTGTGCGATACGCGGAGAGCGCCGCATCGCGGGCCGGCACCAGCTCGTCCTTGACCATGCGCGACGGGCTGTCGGCCGGGCGCTTTCCGGTGACGGCATGATAGAGCGTGGCGCCGAGCGCGTAGATGTCCGTCCAGGGACCCTGCTGGCGGCTCGTCTCGGCATATTGCTCGTACGGCGAGTAACCGGGCTTCACGAGCGCGGAGACGGTCTTCGAGTGGGCGAGGATCTCGCCGCGGGCCGATCCGAAGTCGATCAGGACGGGGCTGCCGTCCTTGCGGATGATGATGTTGTCGGGGGCGATGTCGCGATGCAGGAAATCCTGCTTGTGAATGAGTTCGAGGGCCTCCAGGAGCGGGGCGATGATGGCATCGAGCTCCTTCTGGCGCGGGGCGCGGCCGAGACCCTTGAGCCACGACTTGAGACTCTGGCCCTCCTCGAAATGGAGCACCATGTAGGCGGTGTTGTTCGCTTTGAAGTAGCGGTAGACGCGCACGATGTTGGGGTGCGAGAAGCGGGCGAGCGTCTGCGCCTCCTCGATGAACCGATCGAGGCCCCAGCGGTAGTCGCCGGCGCAGTCCTGGGAACGGGGGGCTGCGTCCGAGGTCGACGTGCGGGCTGCGAAGTCGGAGGGGAAGTACTCCTTGATGGTGACGCTGCGGTCGAGCGCGACCTCCTCGGCGAGGTAGGTGATGCCGAAGCCGCCGGCGCCGAGCACGCGCTCGATCCGGTAGTCGCCCACCAGCTCAGTGCCGCTTTTTAGCGCGATCAGATTCGTCATCAGCTCTTAGGGCTCTGGCTCTTAGAGCGCGGTTGCTTTCGATTGAACCGGATCCGCGCTCTAAGTTTTTGATTGCTCATGCTTCTTACCGGAAAAGTGGTTCCCACTTTCCGGAAGCACTCTAGACCGTAACGGCTTCGGACCCGCCCGTCCGGAGCGCTGGTCTCATCAAAAACGCGCCGCGCGGCTCCGTTCAATCAAAAAACAAACTCGCTCCAACCCGAACGGTGAGGAAACACCACGGCTTCACGCGCGTCGTCCGGGACGGAAAATATACCCTAACAGACCGGCCTCAGCCCGGGGGGCCGGAGCCGCGCGGTCGGGCGGGGCGCGTCAGTTGAAGGCGGCGCGCTTGGCGTCGTCGGTGAGCACGAACATCTTGCCCTGGGCGACGAC
>JRYI01000194.1_pt1 | contig 11233 bp, 6 predicted proteins | sample 235361 | NCBI WGS metagenome assembly JRYI01 (sample SAMN03074212, study PRJNA261471) | activated sludge metagenome | biome: Common Effluent Treatment Plant; feature: Wastewater; material: Activated sludge; isolation source: activated biomass in a lab-scale reactor treating industrial wastewater at...
ATGGATGCCGTCTTGGTGTCCTTATCGACTTTTGTGACTTCTTCATAGCGGTCTTCTTCCGGCAAGTAGACAAGCATCTGGAAGGGTACGGGCGTGACCCCCAGTTCTTCGCTATATTTTTCGACCAGTTCCTGGGCGTCGTAAGGGCCATAGATAGGCTTGCCGGTGGAGTCGTTGCCGGGGCCGGCATGGTCACGGCCGACGATGAGGTGGTTCGCGCCGAAGTTACGGCGAATGATCGCGTGCCAGACTGCCTCTCGCGGGCCGCCCATGCGCATGGCCAACGGCAGCAGGGATAGCAAGATGCGGTCGGGATCATAATACCGCTGGGCCAGCGCCTTATAGGTGCGCACGCGGGTGAAGTGGTCGACGTCCCCAGGCTTGGTCATCCCAACGCTCGGATGCAGCAACAGAACGCCGTCCTTTTCCATCGTGGCGCGCTTGGTCAGCTCTTCGTGGACGCGATGGAGAGGGTTGCGGGTCTGGAAGGCGATCACGTTTTCGTGGCCAAACTGTTCCAGCCGAGCGCGGGTTTCAGCCGGGGTCAGCCGTAACGATTTGAAATCATAGCGAGCGGGCAGCTGCAGAACGCGCAATTGGCCGGATATGTTGAACTTGCCCCAACCATGCATTTCAGCGACGATGGGGTGACGCAGATCGAGCGTGCCGAAAGCCTTCTGGGCTACTTCCTCGACTGACCACGGATAGATCTCTTCGACGTTCATGATCGCCAATAGATCATTACCGGGACTGCGAAGGGCGATGTCCTGGCCGATCTTGAGCTTGGCCGCCACACTCTCGTCTACCGGTAGAGGAATGGGCATCGGGAAGAGGGTGCCGTCGGCCAAACGCATCGTCTCGATCACGCTCTGGTGATCGGCTTGATTCATGAAGCGATCGAGGGGCGAAAAACCGCCGACCGCCAACAGTTCGAGATCACAGGCGGAGCGCTCTGAGATACGAATGGACGGCAGGGTATTGGCATAAGAGCGCAACGCTGCGCGCTCAGACTCGGGAACCATCAGGTCGATCAAGGTTCCCCCATAGGGAGAGATCAAAACCGATTGTTCAGCCTTTGGGGATTCTTCAGTCATGGTTAACAATTCAACTCTACTCCTTGTCGCACTGCAAGATCACATGATTTCAAAAAGTGACGCATCGACAGAATTTTACTATTTTTGATTTCTGCAATGATGTGCAAACCGAATGTTTCACCACCGACTCATAAACATAGCCGATGACACCGACCGAATCCTTGTCACTGTCACGGTCGATATCCAGGCTATGAGACGGCTTTTTCAATTGGGAAAAATTACGTGGACGAAAAAGCAGATGAGCTGATCCGCAAACGCCCGGTTATGTGCATCCGGGTTTTAATTTAATCAATCATTCTTACGATCAAGATTAACATTTTCGAATTAACCCAAATAGCCCAACTGTTTTAGACGTTCGGTCACATCGGCTTCGGCCGCCGCGTCCCAACTGCCGGCTATCTGGTCGCGATTGCGAATCTCGGATGGGACGACTTCCAATGGATGGGTCGACTGGAATGAATCGGCCAACATGATGTCGATAGGATCGCCATCCATGTAATCCGGCACAGGGCAGCCCAGAAGCTGGAGCAGCGTCGGCGTCAGGTCGACGATCGGCCGCTCCGGCAACTCGCCCGAACGTATATCAGGGCCGGCGGCGATGAGGATGCCCTCCAGCCGGTGCCCACCTGTCTCGTCGGTATATGGTTCACGGAAGAGCACGCCGCGATCCTCGGCAAATTCATATCCCTGGCGCGTGATATAGGTCAGGCCGCGCATAATAACCAGCAAGTCCGGAGCCTCGGCCAGGTATCGGCCGTGATAGAGTTCTTCCTTCTTGTAAACACGGTCAACTACCGGCAAGCCATCCTCCGGATCGACGAGAGTCGTCAGGCGCCGGGCGATCTCATCACGCAACACTTCATATTCATCCGGCGGCACGATGCCCTCCGGTTCGCGGCCTTGCAGATTGATGAATATCTGGCCGTAATACCCGAACCCATAGGCCATTGTTTTCGACCAGTCGATGGCATTGTGGAATTCCGGCCGTTCGTCGCGCGGCAAGACATAGATATGGTCGCCAAGCGCTCGTTTGATCGCCGTTTCCAGCCAATGCATGTCGAGGCGGGTCAGGGTATCGGAGATGCGCGCGCGGGTCAGACCCAGTTGCTTCATGGCGTGGAGCCATCCCCGCCCGGCGGTGGCCTTTTCGCGCATCGTCAGCCATCCCTCTTGCCATAACCATTCATTGAGGAAGACATCGCGATAGAGCGGTCCAGCCCCGTGGTCGGACATGACGACGATATTGACATCCTCACCGGCGGCGTCCACGATCTCCCCCACCCAGCGATCGATCCGCCGATAGAGATCGAGAATGGCGGTGCGATAGCGCGACGGCGCGGCCGGGTCGTGTTGCGGGTGGTTCTCATCCATATGATGCCAGTAGAAATGGCATATCTCATCGCTGTTGCGAAACACCACCATGAAGAAGTCCCACGGCTTTTCCTTCATCAGGCGGACGGCCGCCTCACCTCGTTTGTCGGTCATGGCGTTGATGTCGTCCAGCCATTCATCCTGCCGGTCGCGGACGAAAAAGAATTTCTTGTTGACCTTGTAGCCGTCAGCATCGAGTTCGTCCTGCAATTCAGGAGGATAGCTGTAGCGGGCGAAGTCCGGTGTACCCAACCCGCTGATTAGAAAGCCGTTGACGGGTTCGGGAGGGTAAGTCATCGGGACGTTCATCACGCCGACGCGTTTCCCCTGTTCACTCAACAAGCGCCAGATCGACGACCCCGGATATTGGTCGGCGCGGACGACGTTGAGCTTGTAGCTGTCGGGCGAGCGTCGCACGAAGTCGAATACCCCGTGCTGGCCGGGGTTCAGCCCGGTGATAAACGAAGCCCAGGCGGTGGGCGAATGGACGGGAATGGTCGAGCGCAAGACACCGAAGCTGCCGCGCTCGATCAGGCGGGCCAGATTCGGCAGGTGGCCTTCGGCGGCCCAAGTCTCGATAAGAGGGTGGGGGGCGCCGTCGATGCCGATGACCAGGAGTTTATGGATGGACATTGCGACTGATTTTAGCCTATAAGTCGCGGGGTGCAGGTCTATTAAGCTATGGCTTGGCGACGATGAGCCGATGCTGTCACCTTTAGAAGTGGTTGTTCCCGGCCTGGGGTGTGATGGGCATGATCGTAGCCTCATCCGTCTCCACAATGAGCGCTTCAACCGCGCCGTGGGAGAGTTCGCGCAGAGCGTCGGCGAATGCCGGATACTGTTCGGCACGAAAGCAAGCGGTCAATGTGATCTCGGCCGCAAATATCTCTTCCAGCAATATCCCGCCATGGGTTTCAATCAGTTGTCGCGCTCGCTCCAAAAGCGGGTAAGAGACCTCAGCCATCGCCACGACTGTGGCCACCTTTTCGGCGCGAGGCAGCACGGCCAGCACCTCGCGAATGGCATCGCCATAGGCCCGCACAAGCCCCCCCGTGCCCAACTTGGTTCCGCCGAAGTAGCGCGTGACGACCACCACGGCATCTCCCAGGCCGCTGCCCTGCAGGACGGCCAGCATCGGCCGCCCGGCCGTCCCCGACGGCTCGCCGTCGTCGTGGCAATGGGCTGTGGTGGCTTGACCATGGCCGATGACATAGGCCGGGACGTTGTGGGAGGCATCAGGAAACTCGGCCTTGATGCGCGCGATAAACCCCCGTGCTTCCTCCACGGAGAGGGCCGGGGCGATGGTGGCGATGAAGCGGGAATTGGACACCCGCAATTCCACGCGCGTTTCGGCCGCTGGGATGATTCTGCTGCCGGACATGGCGGTGATTCTACGAGTATTCAGGAAAATGTCATGGCTTTGGGGTGACATTTGTCACTATCTTGCATGGCGATCAATTGCTATGATCTCCTTAAGACCACCGCTTCCGGTAAAGCGTCGCGAGTCAAACTATCCGATAAGTTAACGGCCGATTTGGATCGATAGTCCTGTGGGATTATCCCAGTAGCCGAAATTGAGTGAGATTTTGCTGCACTCCACACTTTTACCGGGCGGTGGTATTATTTGTCCGTGATTTATTTATTCCTCGCCCTAAACTCCATCCTGATGGTGGCCATACCGGTCACCATCGCCATCATCATTCGACGCCGAACGGGCGCGGGCTGGCGGCTGTTTTTCATCGGCGCCGTCACCTTTATCCTTTCTCAGGTGCTCCATATCCCCTTCAACTGGCTGGTCAGCCGTACCGGCGTGCTGCCGACTGATCTGACCCCGTGGATCAACCTGATCACCATTGCCGTCTTCTATGGCCTGTCGGCGGGCGTGTTCGAGGAAGTCGGCCGCTATCTGGCCTATCGCTTCTGGGCCAAAGATGCTCGCTCCTGGTCGCGAGGTATGATGATGGGCGCGGGCCACGGCGGGATTGAGGCCATCTTGCTTGGCCTGATCCTGCTCATCAATAATTTCGCACTGCTCTACATCGTCAACAATCCGACAATCATGGGCACCATGCCGACGGATCAGCAGGCTCTCATCACGTCCACGGCCGAGTCCATGTTGGCGATACCTTGGTACGATGCCTTGTTGGGCGCGGTCGAACGCCTGTTTGCCGTCACCGCCCACCTGGCGATGTCGGTGATGGTGTTGCAGGTCTTTTTGCGGCGGTCGATTCGCTGGCTTTTCCTGTCGATTGGCTTTCACACTTTTCTCAACGCGGTGGCCCTCATCGTCGCCCAGCGCTGGGGCAACTATGCCAGTGAAGGGGCATTGGCCCTCATTACGCTGTTGAGCTTGTTCATCATCTTCCGCCTGCGCACGCCGGAGCCTGTCGAGGCCGAACCGGAGCCTTTGCCGGAGACGCCAACGGCCGACGCAGTCGATCTGTCGCCGACTGATGACGTGATCGACCGCAGCCGCTATCACTGAAATCCGGGGCTCGCCCGGCTGAATAAGTCCTGGGGAATTAACAGGGGCCGTCTCGCTGGAGACGGCTTTTTTATTCGGTATTAGTCGCCGGAGACGGCCGCACGGGGTAATGGGCGAATGGGGTCTGTTCGGTGTGACCAATAGAAGACGAGCAAGCCGGCGGCCGATATGAAGCCCACACCGGCGAAAATCAGCCACGGCAGCGCGGGCATCTGTTGACGGGCAGCCACATCGATCAGCGCCCCACCCAGGAAGTGCCCCAGGCCGCCGCCGACGGCCATCGAGAGCGAGCCGACGCCGAAGTATGCCCCGCGCGCCCGATCGTCGGCCATCTGCGCCGTCACCGTCTGCGTGCTGGGTGTGGCCAGAACCGAGCCAAGGGAGAAGAAAAACAGACCGACATAGAACAGGAGCAACCCGCTCCCGGCGGCTATCAGCGCCATCCCGAAGGCGATGAAGACCATCCCGGCGACGATGATGAGCATCGGCCGCATGAAGCGTTGCGCCAGATCGAGGGCCGGAACCTGCAACACGATCGATAGCACAGCGCTGACGGTGAACATGATGCCCACGCTGGTGTCGGTACCCGTCAGGTGTTTTATCTGGAGGGGCATGGCGATGGACAGTTGCACCCACATGAACCAGAAACCCATGAGCAAGACAGTGAAGATGACGAAGGCGTTGTCACGCAGAGCCATACTCAACCCGGCGCGAACCGACTGCGTGGTGGTGCAGACGCTCACCGCTGGCAAAAAGGCCAAGGTAATGAAGAATGCCAACAAGAAGAACGCCGCCGAGCCAAGCCCCACAACCTGGAAGTCATAGCGGATGAGGTAAGCGCCGATGAGCGGGCCGACGGCGCGGGCGACGTTTTGCAAGATGCCTAGCCGGCCGTAAAGATCATTCAGTTGATCTTCGGGAGCCAACGTGGCCAGAGTGGCTCGCTGCGGCGCGTCGAAGAGCGCCCCGCCGATGGCCGCCAGGATGCCCGACACCATCAAGACCCAAGGGACAGCAGCATACCCCATGACGACGAAGCTGATGGCGCGGATCAGCACTCCAGCCAGGATCAATCGTTTTGGCCCAACCCGGTCAGCCAGCGCCCCGCCGAATACCGTCAGACCCTGTTGGGCAAACTGGCGAATGGCCAGTACAAGGCCGATGAACGCGGCTGCCCAACCCAACCGGTCGACGTAGTGAAGCGAGACCAGGGGAATGATGAGGAAGAAGCCCGCGTGCATCAGGAAGGTGATGATGAAGACGGTGTGAAGCCCCCGCTTGCGGGCACCGGGGGCGAGATCGTCGATCGATATCTGCATAATCCCAGACTCTAGCAAAAATATCTCCCGCCGTCAGTGAACGCGATGGGAGACTGTGGATTGGGGTGAAAACTCAACCGATCACGGACATGCCGGATTGCCGATGTCTCCCCAGGTGTTTGCCTGGGTGGCTGAGGCCGCCGAGGGGAATGCGGCCGTGTCACCGGTGAAGTATACCTCTGCCATCAGACCGAAAGGATTGGTCAGGGCGCCAAGTTCGGCCGCGGCGTCGATAGAGAACTCAGCCACCCATTGGCCGCCATTGGGCGCGCCCACCGCGACTGACCAATTGGTCGAGGCGTAGTTGCTGTTCCAGGCCTGGCCGTCGGCATTACTGCCGATACCCGACCAGATGAGGCGGTCGCCGTTGCGATTGACCTGGAAGAAGCGATCGGCTGTGTCCGGATCGCCGCCATTGTTGGTCGTGTCGATGTATAACCGGGCAGCATCTGATATCTCGTTAACGTTGTCGTTGATCAGATAGGCGAAATAGATCTGCCCGCCATTGCGTGCGCCATAGACGTGTACGGCTCTCTCAGCCCCGGCCACGGCGGACTGGAAGGTAAACATCGGCGCGCTCGGCCACTCCGAGCCGACATTGAGCACTCCATCAAGTACCGGTGGTGCGGCGACGCAACTCAGCGCGGCCACCGAGGGCGGCGGCGCAATGGTTGCGGGAGCTGCAGTCGTCGCCGTTGGCGGTGGTAGTGGCGTCCATGTCGCCGTGGGCAAGATAATGGTCGTTGGAACCGCTGTGGGCTGAGGTGCCGGCGGGATGGGCGTCCAGGTTGGTTGTACTATTTGCGTTGGCGCAGGGATGGTGGCCGTCGGCGGATTGGGAACGAGCGGGTCTGTGCCTTGGGCAACTTCAAGCCCGTCCGGGATCCCGTCGCCATCGGTATCAGCCAGCCGAGGGTTGGTTTTATGGATCATCACCTCGTCATAGTCGGTCAGGATATCGCCGTCGGTATCCCGATTGCGAGGATCGGTGGAATAGATGAGCACCTCGTCGCCGTCGCTCAAGCCATCGCCGTCCGTATCGCGATTGTTCGGATCGGTGCCCAGCACGGCTTCCTGAGTGTCGACCAGGCCGTCGCCGTCGCTGTCGCCTTCCACGGCCGCGGTCAGGGCGACGTTCGTGGCCGCGCCGCTCTGGGTGGCCACGACAACCGTTTGGGCCATGGCGATGGATGATTGCGTCGCCGCAAGCTGTTCAAAGGAGGTGGTGGCTGTGGGGGTACTCGTCGCACCAATACCCAGGATGCGGCCCCAATTGGAAACGAGGGCGGCCGAACCCACCACGCAGGCAAAGGTGAGCAGAAACAGCAAGCCATAGAGCATGGGCGTTGGGATGAAGGCGCGAACGCTGCCCTCGCCGGGTAACGTCTTTTTTCCGCCGCGCGCGGCCGACACCTCCACATCGAAAGGATAGGTATCGCCCGCGCCGATCCAGTTGTTCTGGCGCGGCTCCAGGACCAGTTCTACATTGGCTGACTGGCCTGGCTGAAGCGGTATGCCCTCCCGCTCGCCACGGAACCGGATGAAATCCTGTATATCGCGGCCGCTTACCTTGAATTCAGTTGTAGCATTGCCCGTGTTGCGAATTGTCACGAGGGTGCGCCCCGGCAGGCGGAAATCCGACGGTTCCATCCCGGCATCGAAGGCGATGAAGTCGCCGACGGTCAGAGCGGCGCTGATGCCGACCTTGGCCTCCGGGTAGCGTTGCGACACCACTTCAATGCGCAGGCGCTGGCGGCCGGATGGCGCACCACGACCGCGCGGGGGCTGGATGGCGAAAGGTACCGATACGGTCCCGCGCGGGGGGACAGCCTTGAAGTCGTCCGGCACTTCGACCCACTCCGGATTGATGCCCTGCACTCGCAACGTTACCTTGTCTTCCTGGTCTCCGCGATTCTCGACATCCACCTTCACTTCCACACGATGGCCGGGTTCCACGGTTATGGTGTTGCGCGCCATATGGAGGGCGAGAGGGGCGGGGGATGTCGGCGGTTGAGTCGGCTGCTCGGACACTACAGACCGGACCGGCATCGCCGGAGTTGAGCCGCCGGGGGCTAGTGGCGCGGTAGTGAATCCGGGTGTGATGGGCGCGGAGATCACCTCGCCTTTGGGGCCCGCCTCGGCCGCGCCGAGCGGCATTTCCGGCCCTTGCAAAACCATTTCATAGGGGCCAATGCGTAGGAAGGAACCAACTCCCAGTGGGGTCGGCTCCTCCGGGCGCAGGCGGTGCTCATCGAGCCAGGTGCCGTTGACGCCGCCCATATCGACAGCCTCCCAGCCGAGCGATGTCGCCTGGAGTCGCGTATGGTGGCGCGAGACGCCATCGGCCGGCAGGACGATGTCGTTGTCCAGATTGCGGCCGAGGGTGATGACCGAACGGTTGAGAGGGACGATGCTGTCCGAATGGCCGGGCGTGTGTATGTGCAACTCGTAACCGGCGGGCGGTTCGGCCACTTGATCGAGGATGTTGAGTTCCTGATGGAGCATCACCCGTGTCGGCAACCCTTCCAGAGCGACAAACGCGCTGCGCAGGGCGTCGGCCATGACGGCCCCTGAGGAGAAGCGGTCCTCCGGCGCCTTGGCCAGAGCGCGTTCCAACAGGGAGTCGATGATGGGAGGCACTTCGGGTCGCAGGGAGCTGACCGGTGGGGGTTGCACACCGGAGCGATGGGCGGAGATAGCCTCGGTGAGGGTTTGGAAGGCAAACGGCAGCCTGTTGCCGATTAGTTCGTAGAGGACGACGCCCAACGAATAAAGATCGGTGCGGCCGTCGAGTTCGCGCCCCTCACACTGCTCGGGTGACATATAGGTCGGCGTGCCGACGGTGGCCCCGCTTTGCGTCAGACTTGTTCCTTCCTGTAGCTTGACCAGGCCGAAGTCGGTCAGCAGCGCGCGAAACGGCTGGGTGCCCGCTTCATCGGGGCGGCTCAGCCGTTTAAGGATGATGTTGCCGGGCTTGACGTCGCGATGGATGATCTTTCGGGTGTGGGCGTAATCGAGAGCCTCGGCGATCTGAATGGCGATTTGCAGGCACTGGATGAGCGGCAGATATTTCTGGAGTCGTTGCAAGCGGCGCAGGTGATCGCGCAGGCTGCCACCATCGATGTATTCCATGGCGATGAACAGGCCGGACTCCGAGTCGCCGAAATCATAGACGCGAACGATAGACGGGTGGTCGAGTTGGGCGGCTGTGCGCGCCTCCTGAATCAGCCGAATGCGAAACTCTTCCTGGCGGGCGAAGTGGCTGTGCATCAGCTTGATCGCCACCTGGCGCTCCAAGTTAAGATCGGCCGCGCGATAGACCGTTCCCATGCCGCCGTCGCCAAGCAATGCGTCGAGCCGATACCGTTTGTTCAGGGTTTGACCGATAAGGCTGGTCATACTTCTCTCCTGCCCATTCGCCTAATCCGGGACTATTCAGGCCTGCGCCAAAATGTGCTCCAGCGAACTGAGAAATGTTTGAACTTCGCTTTCGCCGATCCAGTAATGGGTTACGGCGCGAAAACCGCGCGGGCCGTTCGTGCCAACCCGGACATTGGCCTTCGCCTGCATGCGTTCGGCCACGTCCCGGGGTGAAAGGGGCACGTCGTCAGCCAGATCGAAGAACACCATGTTGGTGCGCACCATTGAGGCATCAACCACAATCCCCGGAATTCGGGTCAGGCCCTCGGCTAGCAGGTGGGCATGGGCATGGTCGTCGCTCAGGCGTTCCACCATGTCGTTAAGGGCGACGATACCGGCCGCGGCCAATATCCCGGCCTGCCGCATTCCGCCACCCAATGATTTGCGGGCGCGACGTGCCCGGTGAATAAAATCGGCCGATCCGCACAGTACCGAGCCGACGGGCGCGCACAAACCCTTGCTGAGGCAAAATGTCACTGAATCGACGTAACGAGTGATCTCGGCCGCATCGATATTCTGGGCTACCGCGGCGTTGAACAATCGCGCGCCATCCATGTGCAGGCTCAGCCCGTTTCGTCGCGCCACAGCTTCGATCTCGGCGAAATAGGACGGCGGCAAGGGATAGCCATGCTTGGCGCCGTAGGAATTCTCCACGAGGACGAGCCGGGTGCGCGGGAGATGGGGATCATCCTCTCGCACGGCGTTCTCGACGGCGATGGGATCCATGCGGCCAAAGGCGTCCGTGGGTAACGGACGGGGAAAGACACCGCCCAGCGCGGCCATGCTGCCCGCTTCCCAGGAAATCACNNACGTCATCGCCGACAGTAGCCGTGGCCATTGCCTCACGCATGGCGGGCGTGGGCCAGCTGACGGTGTCGGAGCGGAAGTCGATTCTGTCCATGCCCGCTAGTTTACGTCAAGTTGACCACATTGCAAGCGTGGCCGATCGGGACAGGAGGGGTCGGCTAGACGAGTTCGCTCAGGGGAATGCCGGGCTTGAAGAACAGATCAGAGGGAGCCGCCGGCGGGACAAGCAAGTTCAAGGCGCTCGGACGGATCTCGCATGTGAGCGGGGAATAACCGGCCCATTCGCCGTCGGTTTGGCAGGGCATTTTGGGCTGGGTTTGGATAACCACGCGCTTGCCGGTGATGGTGGTGACGCCGGGGTCTTGTCGTTCCATTTTCAACTGGACCTCGGTCAGATAGCGGATCATGAGCGGCGCGCGCGACGGCTCCAGCCGGGACGCTATCGAGTCGGCGCGAAAGAGCCACACCTCGAACAAGCCGTCATCGAAGCGGGAAGCGGCACTTAACTCAATTAATCCCCCGGCATAGAGACGCGCCGTACTGATGAGGATGAGCAACAAATCCTCCTCCAGCGTCTGGTCGTCAACCTGGACGACGGCGTGCATGGAGGGAAGGCGATGGAGGAGGGAGAAAATCTGGATGCCGTAGCCGATAGGTCCCAGGCGTTTCGACCAGTCCGGCCGCGGCTCGATTTGCTGGACAAGAAAACCGTCCGCGCCGATGCCGGTCCAGAGAAG
>JRYI01000693.1_pt1 | contig 11202 bp, 11 predicted proteins | sample 235361 | NCBI WGS metagenome assembly JRYI01 (sample SAMN03074212, study PRJNA261471) | activated sludge metagenome | biome: Common Effluent Treatment Plant; feature: Wastewater; material: Activated sludge; isolation source: activated biomass in a lab-scale reactor treating industrial wastewater at...
TGCTCATCTTCCCGCTGGGGCTGGTGCCGTTCAGCAACACGCTGCCGGCATGGGGCATTCTGCTGCTGGCCGCCGGGATGCTGCAACGCGACGGCCTGCTCATCCTGCTGGGCTATCTGTTCCTGCTGGGCACGATCGTCTACTTCGCCGCGCTGGGCATCGGCGTATTGACCGGCGCGCAATGGGTGGTCAACTTCTTCAATTAGAGAGCAAGAAATCTGTGGATTCCCTTTCTCTCCCCCTCTTCATTCGTAGTTCGTAGTTCGTCATTCGCAACTAAAAACGGTGGTTGCCGGTTACCCGACAACCACCGTTTGGATGCAATGGTCTACGCCGTCTGACAGTTCAGTAAATCAATAACTACCAACGATCGCGGTCGCGATCTCCGCCACGGCCCTGGTTGTAACCACCACGGCCGCCGCCCCGATTATCCGGACGGCCGCCACCGTAACCACCGCGGCCGCCGCCACCTGAGCCTGCCGGACGCTCTTCGCGCGGCTTGGCTTCATTCACCTTCAGCGGACGACCACCAAACGAGTACCCATTGAGGGCCTGGATGGCGGCGTCTGCCTCGGAATTGTTCATCGCCACGAAGCAGAAGCCGCGGAAGCGGCCGGTCTCGCGGTCGTTGATCATATCGACCGANNNNCATGCCCTCTTCCAGGTCGACATCGCCGGGAAAGGCGTCATAGGGCACCAACTCAAAGGCATCCGGGTCCATCTCGCCATAGGCGTCGCCCGGCTCGACGCTCACCGTGCGAGCGTCACCGACTTTCAGGCCCGTCAGGGCTTGTTCCAATCCCGGTATGATATTCTGGGCGCCATGCAGATAAACGAGGGGCTCGTCACTGGCGGCCGAGTCAACTTCTTCACCATCGTCGAGGCGCAACGTGTACGCCAGACTGACAACCAGGCCGTCGGCGACGGCCAATTCCTGATCCAACGAATCCTTAGCCAAACAATCTCCTAAGCCGGTGTGGGCCAACAAATATCGACGCAACCCGCGCCGCGGTCTGCTCGCACAAAAAAGCCGCCCCGACTTATCCGTGATAAGTCCTGGCGGCCGCGTTCCCATCCGAGCAACTCTCACACCAGTCAAAGCATAATATAGCGAATTGGCGATTCCATGTCAAACGGTATTTTTGACTATTTTATGTGTTGAAAGCGCACCCGACGCGAGCGCAGCGCCGCCTGCTTACCAGCTCTGTTCGCGATCAACAGTCATAGCCAACAGCGGCCGATGGCATGACACAAAGTAATTGCCAACTTTGAGTCATGGCGCGCAATGGTATAAACTACTGTATGCTCATCGCCATCGGTCATTGATTTGTTGGGGTGCCACATGTCGCCACGGATCTATACGCAAGAACCTGAAACGATACAAATAGAAGCAAGGACCACTCTCCATTCTATAGTACAGGGAATCTGCAGCTTTATCATCCTTGCACTCGGCCTCCTGCCCAGTCTTGGCGCGCTTATTCTGTTGTTTGTCGCCATCGACGGCCCCGTCAGGGCGATTGTTGTCGTGCCGGCTATCCTCATTGTGGCCTTACTCCTCTTGGAGCTTTGGGCTATCGCGACGATACAACTGGGGGTTGATGAACATGGCCTGCGCTGGCGCGCGGCCCAACGACGCGTCCAGTTGGCCTGGGATGACATTCGGTCAGTCGTCTACACACAGTACGGGGGACAAATCCGGCTAACCACGGTAGATAACAAAACGGTGCGTTTGGCTACGACTTACCTACCGCAACAGGAGTTAGGTCGGATCAAGCAAGTAGTCGCTGAGCGCATACCGGCTGATCAAATCACAATCGCCGGCGACAAACATGCTGCGCAATTAAACATGGCTATCTCACTCCTGTGCGCGGCGAGCTTCTTCGCCGCCTATGTTGTTGCCAAGCTCTTCCTTATGGACGACGCCGAAGGCAGCCTTCTGAGCCTTTGGATCGGCCTCTATCTCATATTCATTGCTGTGCCGCTCATTCCAACGCTGCTGCTGACTGGAGTGTATTGGTTGGCGCGTCGCAGGATCATGAGAGGCACAGCCTGGATCATGGGCATCATCTGGTTGCTTTTTGTCGGGTTTCTACTGATTGCCACGCTGCTACCCGAAGTTCCAGGCTAATGGTAACGGCCGGATCGCATCGCTCCGGCTGTTAGCCCTTTCTTTTTCATGGCGATCAGCGGCCCAATAAGATAAAACTACGCCCATCTTGCAGGGAGGTGCGCAATGACAAAGAAAGGCAGGAAAGACGGCAAGGCGGATGAGAGTTCGGCGGCCGATGTCGATTCGGCCACGCCGGTGGAGAGCGCCGGCAGCGACGCGACCGACGACCCGCGCATCACCCGCAAGGGCAAGCTCAAGCGCAAGTATTACGAAGCGGAGCTGCTGCGGCTCCAGGAAGAGTTGGTCAAGCTTCAATACTGGGTGAAGGACAGGGGGCTGCGCGTCGGCATCCTCTTTGAGGGGCGCGACGCGGCCGGCAAGGGCGGCGTCATCAAGCGCATCGTGGAGCGCACCAACCCGCGCATCATCCGCGTCGTCGCCCTGGGCATCCCCAACAACCGCGAGAAATCGGAATGGTATTTCCAGCGCTGGGTGGCCGAGCTGCCCGCCGCGGGCGAGGTGTGCCTGTTCGACCGCAGTTGGTACACGCGGGCCATCACCGAGCATGTCCACGACTTCTGCACCGAGGAGGAGTACCGCGAGTTCCTGGCGTCCTGCCCGCAGTTCGAGCGAATGCTCATGCGCTCCGGGATGATCCTGCTCAAGTACTGGTTCTCGGTCAGCGACGAGGAGCAGGAGCGCCGCTTCCAGAGCCGCGCGGCCGACCCGAAGCGCCGCTGGAAGCTGAGCGAGATGGACATCAGATCGCGCGATATGTGGGTGGAGTATTCGCAGGCCAAGGACCGCATGTTCGACTTCACCGACACGAAGCAGTCGCCGTGGTTCGTTGTGAACGCCGACGACAAGCGGCGGGCGCGGCTCAACTGCATCAGCCATATCCTGAGCCAAATCCCCTACGAGAACATCCTGCCGCCGGCGATAGAGTTGCCGCCGCGCCGGCAGTCCGGCGGTTACATTCGCCCGCCCATCGACCAGCAGACCTTCGTGCCCGAAAGGTATTGACGGTACAATCGGGACAAACTCACATCAGGAGCGTGGTGAAATGGTGAATTCGGTTGTCTTGCTCAAGGTTGGCCGCGGTCTGGTCAACGACGTGGCCCAGCAGTTGGCGGAACTCAACGGCGTGGCCGAGGTCTACTCGGTCGGCGGCCGGTATGACCTCGTCGCCATCCTGCGCGTGCGCGATAACGAGGCCCTGGCCGCGCTGGTGACGGAGCACATGCTCAAGGTCGACGGCATCACCGACACCGAGACGCTCATCGCCTTCCGCGCCTTCTCCCGCCACGACCTGGAGGCGATGTTCTCGGTCGGGATGGAGTGAGAGAATTCGTAATTTCCTTAAGTTTCGCATAAGGTTGTCCGCACTTCCTCTTAAAGTCGCCATACTCAGGGTCGTGTATTCTATTGATGTTGGTTAACGAAATCCGGGGCAGAGTTCCAATCCAAACTCCTTTTGCCTGTTGACTGACCCTTTGTTCATCGCCTGAGCCTGCCCCGGATTTCGCTATATCAGAGAAAGGATGTATCGCAGATGGATGACATGACCCCCAAAGTGGACGGTGGGCGCGCTTCGGCATGGCTGAGCGGCGCCCTTTTGATGATCGTGCTGGCCCTGTTTTTCGTCGGCGGCATCATGTTCGACCGCGTCGTGATGCGCGGCTTCGTCTTTGGCAGCGACCACGAGGGCTTCAACGAGGCCTTGCTGGACGAGGCGCGGGCAGTCATCCAGAACAATTTCGTCGACCGGGACGCGGCCACCACCGAACGGCTGCAGGACGGCGCGCTGGCCGGCATGGTCGACATCCTCGGCGACACCGGCCACAGCCGCTTCATGACCCCCACCATGGTCGAGGAGCAGCACAACTACACCGCCGGCGAGTTCGAGGGCATCGGCGCCTACGTGGAGATGCGCGACGGCTTCGTCACCGTCGTCAGCCCCATCGACAACTCCCCGGCCCAGGCGGCGGGCGTCCAGCCCGGCTTCATCGTCCTTGAAGTCGCGGGTGAGGACATGACCGGCAAAACGCTGCAAGAGGTGGTCGAACGCATCCTCGGCCCGGCCGGCTCCGAAGTGACCATCACCTTCTTCAACCCCGAGAGCGGCGAGAACGTGACTCTGACCATCGAGCGGGCGCGGATCGAGCTGGAGAACGTGACGTGGACGATGCTGCCTGGCTCCACCATCGCCTATACCCGCGTCGCCGGCTTCAGCCAGGACGTGGGCAAGGAGTTGGGGGCGGCCATCGACGCGGCCGAGGCGCAGGGAGCCACGGGGATCATCCTCGACCTGCGCAACAATCCCGGCGGCCTGCTGCACGAGGCTGTGGCCGTTAGCGCCCAATTCCTGCCGCCCGATGGGGTGGTGGTGCTGCGCCAGGACGCCCAGGGCGACGTGAAGCAAGAGCTTGTGCCCAACGACGCCGCGCCGACGTCGCTGCCGGTGGTGGTGCTCATCAATCAGGGCAGCGCCAGCGCCAGCGAGATCGTCTCCGGCGCGCTGCAGGACGCGGGCCGCGCCACGCTCGTGGGCGAGACGACCTTCGGCACGGGCACGGTGCTAAACGAGTTCGCGCTGTCCGACGGTTCGGCCATCCTGCTGGCGACGGAGCAATGGCTGACGCCCGACGGCCGCGTCATCTGGCGCGAGGGCATCGTCCCCGACGAGATGGTGGAGCTAACCGGCCCGGTGCGCCTGCTGACGCCCGACACGGCCGACGATCTGACGGCCGACGAGCTGGCCGCCACGGAAGACGCGCAACTCCTGCGCGCGCTGGAAATTCTGCGGGCCACGCCCTAAACCCGCCCAGACCTGACAGGTGGGCGAGTCAGCGCCTTTCTCCATCCGATACTTTGGCGCGCCCACCTGTCAGGTCTCAGTCTTTTAATCGCGTCTCGTGCTCCGCGCGGTGATCCAGCCAGGGAACGAGGCGCAACAACAGCAGCAGGACAAGCAGCAGCGTGGCCACCACGGCCAGGATATACAACCCATAGCCGACAGCCATGCCTACGGCGGCCGCGGCCCACAGCGTGGCCGAGGTCGTCAGGCCGCTGATGTGGCCTTGCCCGTGGAGAATGACCCCCGCGCCCAGAAAGCCGACGCCGGTGACGACCTGTGCCGCAATGCGGGTCGTTTCGTTGCCTTCCGGCACCACGACGTAGGAGACGATCGAGAACAGACAGGCCCCCAGCGCCACGGCGGCGAAGGTGCGCAACCCCGCGCTGCGGCCGCGCAACTCCCGCTCATAGCCGATGGCTGCCCCCAGAAACGCGGCCAGCACCAGCCGCCCGGCCAAAAGCAACTCCGTCTGCATGTCCATAAGGTGTACCTCCAGTAGAAGAAAGAGTATCGCCGGATTTTACAGATTTTGGGAAGAGAATCCGCAGATTTCGCAGACCGAAGAAGAATTCACAAATGACACAGATTTTTTAATCTGTGAAATCTGTGGATCTCTTCTCCATCCCCAACCATCCCGGCAGCGAATCGAGCAGCCGGGCCATGACCGCCGCGGTACGCGTGACGAACACCTCCGGGCGGCCGTAGGCCTCGCCGTCCTTGTAATCCACCAGGTCGGTGACGGCGCGCAGGATGAGGCAGCGCGTCCCGTTGCGCGCCGCCACGTGGGCGATGGCTCCGCTCTCCCAGTCGGCGGCGATGGCCCCGAAGCGGTCGCGCAGTTCGGCGACTTCCCCGGCCACGATGTCGCGGTCGGCCGAGATGAGCAGNNCCCCAGCCGCCGTGGAAGAAGACGACTTGCCGAGGGCGGCCGCCGGCGTCGAGCGTGGCGGCGAACGCCTCGCCATAGGGGGTTGTGAAAGGGGTGACGGCGGCATAACGCTCGCGCACCGGCCGCCATTCGGCGTTGGCGGAGATGAGGATCACAGCGTCGATGGGTTCGGGGGTGGGTGGGGGCTGATTCATGGCGGGATTATAGCGCGGGTGCTTCAGATACGAGATACGAAATACGAGATACGAGTCCGGAAGCGCGCCCTCTTTCGTATCCCGTATTCACGGCCGCGCATGAAAGCCGGGTGAGGCGCTACGTGTGCCCTGTTAACTTTGCTATAATTCCCCGATTGTTTACCAAATTCCGAGCGCCGCCGACGCGCTCGGGGGGAGAGAAGTATATGTCCTTTCGTCGATACATTCGTTTTATCCTGCCCGCCGTGGCCCTGATCCTCATGGTCGCTTGTGGTGGGCAGTCGGTCCAGACTACGCCCATACCCATCCCGCCGACCGACGCGCCCGCGACCGACGCGCCCGCCGCGACAGAGGCCCCGGCCACCGACATCCCCGCGCCGACGGCCGAAATCGAAGTCATCGTGACCGACGACGCGCCTGACGGGCTGCCCGCCGGAGTCTTCTACGACCTGGGCGAGGCGACCATCATCCAGGCCAACTTCCCCGAAGACAGCCGCTTCCGCAACATGCCGGTGCGGCTCAACGGCGTCCTGTCCGTGCCCGAATCGGGCGACGGCCCGTTCCCGGTGGTCCTTATCCTGCATGGCACCCATCCCGGCTGCCCGGTCAACGACATGGGCGTCGATGCCTGGCCCTGCGACCCGATGGAAGAGCGCGACAACTACGCCGGGTTCGAGTATCTCACCCGCGAGCTGGCCGCCCGAGGCTATGTGGCGCTGGCGATCAACATCAACGCCGAGAACACCTTCGGCTTCGGCGAGCCGGTGGCCGGCGAGCGACTGCTGCAACTCGTCGATCTGCACCTGTCGGCGCTGGCCGAGGCGGCCGCCGGCGGCACGAACAATTTCGGCGTCGATCTGGCCGGCGTGGCCAACGTGCAGCAATTGACGTTGATGGGCCACTCGCGCGGCGGGGATATGGCCAACTGGCTGGCCGGCGACCGCCTCAATGGGCCGAACCTGGCCTCGCCCGACGCCTTCGCCATCCACGGCTACGGCCCGGTCAACGGCCTGCTGCTCATCGCCCCGGCCGTGGCCCTGTTCGGCTCCGAGGGCACGGCCGTGCCGCTGGCGGCGATCATCTCCGCCTGCGACGGCGACGTCATCGACGGGGCCGGGCAGGACTTCTATGAGAGCGTGCGCCTCAACGAAGGCTCCACCGCCCTGGCCGCCGGCGTCGTGCTGGCCGGGGCCAACCACAATGGCTTCAACACCACGCTCGGTGGCGACGGCTTCCACCCGTCCGAGCGGCCCGATTGCCAAACCCTGCTGGAGCCGGAGGCGCAGCGCCAATTCCTGGTTGATTACGCCGCCGACTTCCTGACATTGCTCGACAGCCCCGACGCGGCCGAGCGTTCGGCCGCCGCCGCCCGTCTGGGCCTCGACGCGACCGCCCCGGCCCCGGCCGAACTCTATGACCAAGCGGTGCAACTGGCGAGCCGCGCCGCCGCCGCCGACCGCCTGACCGTGTTCATCCCGGCGAGCGAAGGGGACATGACCACCAATCTGTTGGGTGGGACGATCATCGCCGACAACATCACGAACCAGTATTGTGAAATGGGCTACTCCACTCCGCAGTCCAACCCCGGCAGCGAGCCGTGCCTGCGGCCGAACGTCACCATTCCCGGCTACCCGGCCATGGCGGTCGTCAATTGGGAAGGGGAAGGGGGCGCGTGGCGCTTCGAACTGCCGGAAGGGGCGCGCGATCTGAGCGGCTATACGACGGTCAGCCTGCGCGCGGCCGTGGACCCGCTCTCGCCGCTGAACGCCTCCGGCGTGGCGCAGGCTCTCAGCATTCGGCTGACCGACGGCGCGGGCAATTCGGCCGTCGTCGCCACCCGGCCCGACGAACCGGCGCTGGCCTTCCCCGTCGGCGCGACGCGGGAGGACGAGATATTCGGCCAGATATTCAGCAGTCTCGTGCCGCTGACGACCATTCGCCTGCCGCTGGCCGGTCTGACCGGGGTCGATCTGGCCGACGTGACCGAGATCGCTATCCTGTTTGACCAAACGACGAGCGGCTACCTGTTCCTGGGCGACCTGGAGCTGATTCGGCCGCCGCAGGCCGGCGAATAACCCAAAGGGTGGGATGCGCCGGCCGCCCGACGCATCCCACCCCTAAACCCGCAGCGCCCGATCAAGCCAGTCGATGGCCCGGCCGTCGCGGATCATGTCGGGCGTCACGCGGATGAGCGTCCAGCCGTAGAGCGCGGCCTCGTTATACTTCTCGCAATCCTGCTCGAACCGTTCGGGGTGGGCGTGGCCCTTGCTGCGGCCCGTTTCCGTCTGCATCCAGATGCCGCCCTCGATCTCGCAGGCCACCAGCAGCCCGCCCTCGCGCCAGCAGAAGTCGAAGCGCCAGTTGCGGTTGGCGTGGAAGACGTACTCGCGGATCGGCTCCGGCAAGCCAGCCAGCCGGATTTCCTCCAGCAGGACGGTGTTCCAGTTGGTGCGGGCCGAGGGCGCGCGCTTGCGGCCGCCGCGGGTGAGTTTCATGGAAACTATGATAGCACATGTGTTCTATCTGGCAAGATGGCCCGAATTTGTCTGCGGGGAGTAGCAGCCGTCCAGCTTGATCTACATGGCTACGAAAAGAGGCTGAAATCTTCGGGGTTAACTCCTCGCGAAGCATGCATCAGCACCGCGTTCAGCACCTCAATCGCCATGCGCGACTCCAGCGTGACGCCCGCGCGAACGCCGACGCAGGGGTCGTGGCGGCCCTTTCTGAGTTCGAAATCGATCTCTTCCAGGTTCTTGCGCACGGATTGTTGCGGCTTGACGATGGAGCTGGTGGGTTTGAAGTAGACGCGGCCGACCAGCGGGTTGCCGGTGGTGATGCCGCCGATGAGGCCGCCGTGGGTGTTGCCCGCGTAGCCGCTCTCACGGATGGGGTCGTTGTTCTCGCTGCCCAGGCGCGAGGCCACGGCCGCGCCGTCGCCGATCTCGCAGGCCTGAACTGCGTGTAGTCCGCCGAGGCAGCCCATCAGCCGCAGCTTGAGGCTCTGGTAGAGTGGGTCGCCGGCCAGCGCGGGCACGTTCAGCCCCACGACCTCGACCACCGCGCCGAGCGAATCCCCGGCGATGCGGGTGCGCTTGATGAGGTCGGCGGCGGCGGCGGCGAAGGCGTCGTCGAGGGTGGGGATGCCGATGTCGTCCCACGAAGCTGTCAGCGTCTCGGCCAGCGGCTTGATTCGCTCTGGTTCGACGTGGGGGCCGAACCCTCGCGCGGCCTCGGCCAGCGTGCGCTCCGCGCGCAGCGGGCCGACCTGGACGACCGACGACAGGAAGACCGTGCCGAAGGTCGCTTGCAGATAGCGGCGGGCAATGGAGCCGCCGATGACGTCGCTGATGGTGGAGCGGTAGCTGGAGCGACCGCCGCCGCGGATGTCGGCTAGTCCCCCCGACTGGTGGTGCTTCACGAGGTCGGTGTGGCCGGGGCGCACTTCCCCTTCGGGGCCTTCAAATTGCGTGTAGTGGCCGGATTTGCCGGCGGCCGACAGCACGAGGGCGGCGATTGGCTCACCGGTGGTATAGCCGCGCTCGTAGGTGGCGACGGCCGCGTCCACGCCCAGGGCGACGGGCGGCCCGGCCAGCAGTTGGTCGTGGTCGTCGTCGTAGATGCCGGAGAGAAAGGCCACGCGGTCGTCCTCGTGGCGGGGGGTGCCGTGGCGAGTACTGCCGGGACGGCGGCGGTCGAGGTAGAGTTGCACGGCCGCGCGATCCAGCCACAGGCCGGGCGGGCAGCCGAAGACGATGGTGACGATGCCGGGGCCATGGGATTCGCCCGCGCCGGCGACGGAGAAGAGGGGGCCGCCAAGAAGTTCCATGCCTGAATTATGCTATACTATGGCTATGGCAACAATAACGTTTGAAGTCCCTGATGAGTTGGCAAAGCAATTGGAAGATGTGGGTGATGGGCTTTCGGGCTTACTCGCCTATGCTCTCGAACTGGCTGGGTTGCCCAGACGAATTAATCCTTATGATTCAAGCCAGCAGTCGCCCTGGAACGAGGTGTTTGCATTTTTAGGCGGTGAGCCAACGGTTGATGAGATATTGGAATTCAAGATCTCCGATGAAGCACAGGAGCGCCTGGAGGAACTTCTCGAAATAAATCGTGAAGGTGCTCTCTCTCATCAGGAAAACGATGAACTGGATGCCTTTATCGAGGTTGATCACATGTTTATCATGCTAAAGGCGTACCTTCGTCAACATCATTCCATTGCGTGATTGATCGTGGCTCGAATCTACATCCCCGCACCCTTGCGCGCGCAGGTGTTTGAGCGTGCCGCCGGTCAATGCGAATATTGCCACGTGCATCAGGATGATAGCGCCAGTCGCCATACAATGGACCACGTTATGCCACTGGCACACGAGGGAGAGACGGATGGGCGAAACCTGGCTCTGGCGTGTATGCATTGCAATAGGGCCAAGGGCAGTAATTTATCGGGTGTTGACCCATTGACTAGAAAGATTGTTCGGCTCTTTAATCCACGCCGGCAACGTTGGAGTACCCACTTTGTTCTCGAAGGTGCTGCCATAGTCGGCCGCACACCGGCAGGACGAGCAACCGCAAGATTGCTGCGAATGAATGATCCGAAAAGATTGGAAGAGCGGCTTTATCTTCAATCGATAGGTCATTATTCTGAACGTTGATCCTGTGGGATTCCTTAACGATTTAGCCTGAAGCTAAAAACTCCCCGGAAAATTGTCTGATGGCATTCAGGTGCTCTTCGGCCGTCCTGAACCCCGACCCCATCGTGTTCAAACTGATATGCGTGGCGCCGGCGGCGCGCCAGCCTTCCAGCGCGCGGCCGAGCGCATCGAGGTCGCCTGTGCCCCAATGGAGGCGCGGCTCGATACCGATGGCGGCCCGGCCGCGGCCGTGTTCGGCCAGGTAGCGGTCGAGCGTGTCCAGATGGCCCGCGGCCGCTTCGGCGGTGCGAAAGCCGGGCAGCCAGCCGTCGCCCAGCCGCGCCACGCGCCGCAGCACGGCGTCGGCGTGGCCGCCAAACCAGACGGGGATCGGCCGCTGCACGGGCAGCGGGTTCAGCCCGGCGTCGGGGATGTCGTGCCAGCGCCCCTTGAACGTGACCAGCTCCTGCGTCCAGAGCAGCTTGAGAAGCTCGACCTGCTCCTCCTGCCGCTTGCCGCGG
>JRYI01001295.1_pt1 | contig 11190 bp, 11 predicted proteins | sample 235361 | NCBI WGS metagenome assembly JRYI01 (sample SAMN03074212, study PRJNA261471) | activated sludge metagenome | biome: Common Effluent Treatment Plant; feature: Wastewater; material: Activated sludge; isolation source: activated biomass in a lab-scale reactor treating industrial wastewater at...
CGCCAACGCGCTGGCGGCGCTCGCACTGTGCGAAGGCGGGCTGGACATCGAGCCGCGGCGCCTCATCAACGGCCTGCTCGCCTTCCGCGGCCTGCCGCACCGGGTCGAGCGGGTCGCCGAGCGCGCCGACGGCGTGCGCTTCTACGACGACTCCAAGGGCACCAACGTCGGCGCCACGGTCGCCGCGCTCGAGGGCTTCGACCGGCCGGTGGTGCTGATCGCGGGCGGCGACGGCAAGGGACAGGATTTCACCCCGCTGGCCGGCGCGGTCGCGCGTCGGGCGCGCGCGGTGGTGCTGATCGGTCGTGACGCCGGCCTCATCGCCGACGCGGTGGCCGGCTGCGGCGTCCCGCTCGAGCATGCCACCGACCTCGACGCCGCGGTGGCGCGCGCCTGGGCGCTCGCGCGGCCGGGCGACGCGGTGCTGCTTTCGCCCGCCTGCGCCAGCCTCGACATGTTCCGCAATTACGCGCACCGCGCCGAGGTCTTCGTCGCCGCGGTGCGCCGCCTGCTGGCGGAGGAGGGGCGGTGAAGCTCGCGGGAAGCCTCGGACGCCTGTTCTCCGGTCGCAAGCCCGGCCCCGCGGTGCGCGGCGCGGCGCCTGCGCACGAGCTCGACCAGCTGCTGATCTGGGCGGCGGCGGGCCTGCTGCTGCTCGGCCTGGTGATGGTGTACTCGTCCTCGATCGCGATCGCCGAGGGCAGCCAGTTCACCGGCCATCAACCCTATTTCTTCGTGCTGCGCCACGCGCTCTTCCTCGCCGTCGGCACCGCCTGCGGGGTGGGAGCTTTCCAGTTGTCGATGAGCCAGTGGCAGCGGCTGGCGCCGGCGCTGTTCGTCGCCGGCGTGGTGCTGCTGGTGGTGGTGCTGATCCCCGGCGTGGGGCGCGAGGTCAACGGCGCCCAGCGCTGGCTCTCGCTCGGCCCGGTCAACCTGCAGCCGTCCGAGCTGATGAAGGTGTTCGCGGTGCTCTATGCGGCGGACTACACGGTGCGCAAGCTCGAGCTGATGGGCAGCTTCCGGCGCGGCTTCCTGCCGATGCTGATGGTGATCCTGTTCGTCGGCTTCCTGCTGCTGCGCGAGCCGGACTTCGGCGCCTTCGTCGTCATCACCGTGATCGCCTTCGGCGTGCTCTTCCTCGGCGGCGTCAACGTCAAGGTCTTCGTGCCGCTGGCGCTGCTCGCGGTGATCGGCTTCGTCGGCCTGATCGTGAGCTCGCCCTACCGCCTCGAGCGTCTGCTCGGCTTCATGGACCCGTGGCAGGACGCCTTCGGCTCCGGCTACCAGCTGTCGCATGCGCTGATCGCCTTCGGCCGCGGCGAGCTGTTCGGGGTGGGGCTCGGCGCCAGCGTCGAGAAGCTCTTCTACCTGCCCGAGGCGCATACCGACTTCCTGCTCGCGGTGATCGCCGAGGAGCTCGGCTTCGTCGGCGTGCTGGCGGTGATCGTGATGTTCGCGGTAGTGGTGCAGCGGGCCTTCGTCATCGGGCGCGAGGCGATCCGGCTCGAGCGCTACTTCACCGGGCTGGTCGCCCAGGGCATCGGCCTGTGGATCGGGGTGCAGTCCTTCATCAACATCGGCGTCAACATGGGCCTGCTGCCGACCAAGGGCCTGACCCTGCCGCTGATGAGCTTCGGCGGTTCCGGCCTGGTCGCCAACTGCATCGCGCTCGGCATCCTGCTGCGGGCCGACTGGGAAGTCCGGCAGATGAAGCGGAGGGTGGCGTCGTGACGGCGAAGACCCTGCTCGTCATGGCCGGCGGCACCGGCGGCCACATCTTCCCCGGCATCGCGGTGGCGGAGGCGCTGCGCGCGAAGGGCTGGCGCATCGTCTGGATGGGCAACCCCGAAGGCATGGAGGCGCGGCTGGTTCCGGCGCGCGGCTACGAGACCGCATGGGTGCGCTTCGGCGCGCTGCGCGGCAAGGGCCTGATGCGCAAGCTGCTGCTGCCGGTGAACCTGCTGTCCGGCTTCTGGCAGGCGCTGCGCGGCCTGCGCCGGGTGAAGCCCGACGTGGTGCTCGGCATGGGCGGCTACATCACCTTCCCCGGCGGCATGATGGCGGCGCTGCTGGGGCGCCCGCTGGTGCTGCACGAGCAGAACTCGGTCGCCGGGCTCGCCAACCGGGTGCTGGCGCGGGTCGCCGACGAGGCGCTCTCCGGTTTTCCCGGGGTGCTCGCGCGCGCCGAATGGGTGGGCAACCCGGTGCGCGCCGAGATCGCCGCGGTGGCGCCGCCCGAGACCCGCTTCGCGGCCCGCCGCGGGCCGCTGAAGCTGCTGGTGGTCGGCGGCAGCCTGGGCGCGGCGGTGCTCAACGAGACCGTCCCCCTCGCGCTCGCCCGCATCCCGGCCGGGCAGCGGCCGCGGGTGCTGCACCAGGCCGGCGAGAAGCAGATCGCCGCGCTGCGCGAGGCCTACGCCGCGGCCGGCGTCGAGGGCGAGCTGCGCCCCTTCATCGAGGACATGGCGAGCGCCTACGCCGAGGCCGATCTGGTGATCTGCCGCGCCGGCGCGCTCACCGTCGCCGAGCTCGCCGCGGTCGGCGTGGCCAGCCTGCTGGTGCCCTTCCCGCATGCGGTCGACGATCACCAGACCGGCAACGCGCGCTTCCTCGCCGAGCGCGACGCGGCCTGCCTGCTGCCCCAGCGCGAGCTCGACGTCGCCCGCCTGGCCGGCATCCTTTCGAGTCTCGATCGCCCGCGCCTGCTGCAGATGGCGATCAATGCGCGCGCCCTGGCGAAGCCCGCGGCGAGCGCGACCGTGGCCGCCGTCTGCGAGCGGCTGGCGGGTGGAGAAAAAGCATGAAGCACAAGGTCCGGCACATTCACCTCGTGGGCATCGGCGGCTCGGGCATGAGCGGCATCGCCGAGGTCCTGGTCAACCAGGGCTTCCGCGTCAGCGGCTCCGACCTCGGCGAGAGCGCCGCCACCCGCCGGCTGCAGGCCGCCGGGGCGCAGGTGACGCTCGGCCACGACGCGGCGAACATCGCCGGCGCCGACGTGGTCGTGATCTCGACCGCGGTGAAGGCCGACAACCCGGAGGTGGTCGCCGCGCGGGCGAGACAGGTGCCGGTGGTGCCGCGCGCGCAGATGCTCGCCGAGCTGATGCGGCTCAAGAGCGGGATCGCGATCGCCGGCACCCACGGCAAGACCACCACCACCTCGCTGGTGGCGAGCATCCTCGCCGAGGCCGGCATGGACCCGACCTTCGTCATCGGCGGCCGCCTCAACGCCGCCGGGGCCAACGCGCGGCTCGGCAAGGGCGACTTCCTGGTCGCCGAGGCGGACGAATCCGACGCCTCCTTCCTGCTGCTGAACCCGGTGATTTCGGTGGTCACCAACATCGACGCCGACCACATGGACACCTACGGCCACGACTTCGCGCGCGTCAAGCAGGCCTTCGTCGATTTCCTCCAGCGCCTGCCGTTCTACGGCGTCGCGGTGCTGTGCGAGGACGATCCCAACGTGCGCGAGATCATGCCGCTGGTGTCGAAGCACGTGGTGCGCTACGGCCTGTCGGAGACCGCGCGGGTGCGCGCGGAGAACGTGCGCGCCGACGGCGCCCGCATGCTGTTCGACCTGGTGCGGGTCAACGGCCAGACCACCCGCCTGCCGATCGAGCTCAACCTGCCGGGCATGCACAACGTGCTCAACGCGCTGGCCGCGATCGCGGTGGCGTGCGAGGTGCAGGCGCCCGACGCGGCGATCGTCAAGGCGCTGGCCGAGTTCAACGGCGTGGGCCGGCGCTTCCAGCGCTACGGCGAGATCCTGCTCGCCGACCTCGACGGTGACGAGGCGGGCAGCTTCACCCTGGTGGACGACTACGGTCACCATCCGGTCGAGATGGCGGCGACGATCGCCGCCGCGCGCGGCGCCTTCCCCGGCCGGCGGCTGGTGCTCGCCTTCCAGCCGCACCGCTATACGCGCACGCGCGACTGCTTCGAGGATTTCGTCAAGGTGCTGTCGACCGTCGATGCGCTGCTGCTGGCGGAGGTCTACCCCGCCGGCGAGGCGCCGGTGGTGGCGGCCGACGGGCGCGCGCTGGCGCGGGCGATCCGGGTCGCCGGCCAGGTCGAGCCGGTGTTCGTCGAGGACATCGCCGACATGCCGCGCGCGATTCTTTCCGCCGCACGCGATGGCGATGTGGTGATCACGATGGGGGCGGGCAGCATCGGCGCGGTGCCGGCCAAGCTCGCCAATTACGAGGTGCAGGTGTGAACGAGCGGTTCGGCAAGGTTGCGGTGCTGTTCGGCGGTGCGTCCGCCGAGCGCGAGATTTCCCTGATGTCGGGGCGGGCGGTGCTCGCCGCCCTGCAAGAGGCGGGAGTGGACGCCCACGCCTTCGATCCGGCCGAGCGCGACCTCCACATCCTGAAGGAGGAGGGCTTCGATCGCGTCTTCATCGCGCTGCACGGCCGGGGCGGCGAGGACGGCACGGTGCAGGGCGCGCTCGAACTGATGGGGATCCCCTATACCGGCAGCGGGGTGATGGCCTCGGCGCTGGCGATGGACAAGTGGCGCACCAAGATGGTGTGGCAGGCCTGCGGCCTGCCCACGCCGCGCTACGCGGTGCTCGAAGCGGACACCGACTGGGCGGCGGTGGTCGCCGAGCTCGGCCTGCCGATCTTCGTCAAGCCGGCGCACGAGGGCTCCAGCATGGGCGCGACCAAGGTCACCGAGGCCGGCCAGCTGAAGGCCGCGTGGGCGCTCGCCGCGCGCTACGACTCGCTGGTGATCGCCGAGGAGTTCATCGTCGGCGAGGAGCTCACCGCCCCCTTCCTCGAGGACCGTGCGCTGCCGCTGGTGCGCATCGTCGCCCCCGGCGGCAACTACGACTATCACAACAAGTACTTCGCCGACGACACCCGCTACGACTGCCCCTGCGGCCTGCCCGCCGAGCAGGAGGCGGCGCTGCAGGCGATGGTGCTGAAGTCGGCGCGGGTGCTCGGCTGCCGCGGCTGGGGCCGGGTGGACCTGATGCTCACCGCCGACGGCCGGCCCTATCTGCTCGAGATCAACACCGCGCCCGGCATGACCGGTCACTCGCTGGTGCCGATGTCGGCGCGCGTGGCGGGTCTCAGCTTCGGCGAGCTCTGCCTGGCGATCCTCGCGGGGGCCCGTCTTGGCTGAATTGCGCCTCGCCTCGCCAGCGGTCGTCCGTTCGGGGCGAGGGCGGGCCGCGCGCGCGTTGCCCGAGCGCGGGCTGTGGCACCGGCCGGCGCTGCTGAACCTGATCTCCGACCTGATGATGCTGTTCGCCGCGCTCGCGCTCGGCTGGGCGCTGGTGCTGTGGTTCGTGTCGAGGCCGATCTTTCCGCTGCGCGAGGTGGTGGTGCTGACGCCGCCGGCGCAGGTGACCAGCGCCCAGCTCGAATACGTCGCGCGCACCGCGATCCACGGCAACTTCTTCACGGTGGACCTGCAGGCGGTGCGCGAGGATTTCGAGAAGCTGCCCTGGGTGCGGCGCGCCGACGTGCGCCGGCGCTGGCCGGACGGCATCGAGCTGCGCCTCGAGGAGCACCAGGCGGTGGCCTACTGGACGGTGTCCGAGAGCGGCGATTCGCGCCTGGTCAATCGCCAGGGCGAGATCTTCATCGCCGCGAGCAACGCCGACATGCCGCAGTTCGACGGTCCGCAGGGCTCTTCCGGCTGGCTGCTCGCGCGCCACGAGGAGTTCTCGCGGATGCTCGAGCCGCTCGGCGCGAAGCTCGTCGGGCTGGGACTGTCGGCGCGCGAGGCCTGGCAGCTCACGCTCGACAACGGCCTCGTGATCATGCTCGGGCGCGAGCAGGAGCGGGCGCCGCTGCGTGACAGGCTGGCGCGCTTCGTCGCCCTCTGGCCGCGCGTGCAGGAACAGATCGACATGCAGGTGGAGGTGGCGGACCTTCGCTACCCAGGTGGTTTTGCGCTGGCGCCGGTGGCGCCGGCCGCCGGGGAGACCCGGACAGACAAGGGCAGGAAATGAGCAAGGAATACAAGGATCTGATCGTAGGGCTGGACATCGGCACCGCCAAGGTGACCTGCATGGTGGCCGAGGTGCGGCCCGACGGCCGGCTGAACGTGGTCGGCCTCGGCACCCAGCCGGCGAGCGGGCTCAAGCGCGGGGTCGTGGTCAACATCGAGGCCACCGTCGATGCGATCTCGCGCGTCGTGCAGGAGGTCGAGCTGATGGCCGAGTGCAAGATCCACGAGGTCTATGCCGGGCTCGCGGGCAGCCACATCAAGAGCTTCAACTCGAGCGGCACGGTCGCGATCAAGGACAAGGAGGTCTCCGGGCTGGACGTCGAGCGCGTCATCGAGGTGGCGCGCGCGATGCCGATCCCGGCCGAGCAGCAGGTGCTGCACATCCTCACCCAGGAATTCATCATCGACGGCCAGGGCGGCGTGCGCGAGCCGATCGGCATGAGCGGCGTGCGCCTCGAGGTCAAGGTGCACATCGTCACCGGCGCGGTGTCGGCGGCGCAGAACGTGATCAAGTGCGTGCGCCGCTGCGGCCTCGAGGTGATGGACCTGAGCCTGCAGCCGCTCGCCTCAGCGCACGCGGTGCTGACCGAGGACGAGAAGCAGCTCGGCGTCTGCCTGATCGACATCGGCGGCGGCACCACCGACATCGCGGTCTTCACCCAGGGCGCGATCCGCCATACCGCGGTGATCCCGGTCGCCGGCGACCAGATCACCAACGACATCGCGATGGCGCTGCGCACCCCGACCTCGGAAGCCGAGGACATCAAGATGCGCCACGGGGTGGCGATGCACGGCCTGGCCGACGCCGACGACATGGTCGAGGTGCCGGGCGTCGGCGACCGCCCCTCGCGCAAGCTGTCGCGCCAGGCGCTCGCCGACGTCATCGAGCCGCGCGTCTCCGAGCTGTTCGAGCTGGTGCAGGCCGAGCTGCGACGCAGCGGCTACGAGGAGCTGCTGTCCTCGGGCATCGTGCTCACCGGGGGGTCGGCGGTGATGCGCGGCATGGTCGAGCTCGCCGAGGAGGTGTTCCACATGCCGGCGCGGGTGGGCGCGCCGCAGTACGACGGGGCGCTGGCCGACGTCGTCTGCCAGCCGCGCTACGCGACCGCGATGGGCCTCGTGCTGGAGGGCGCGGCGCAGCAGCGGCGGGGCCTGCAGGCGCGCGAGACGCGCGGCGTGAAGCAGATCTTCGGTCGCATGAAGTCCTGGTTCGAGAAGAATTTCTGAGGCGGACGCGTGGCGTCCGGTCGTTCGTGAAGGTCGTCGAGATGCCGTCCGGTGAATTGCTTGACAGCCAGGCGCAAAAAGTGATCACGGGTCGTTCGACGGTCGTTATACTTCGTGTTGTTTATCAAGGAGGCGCGGCAAATGTTTGAAATTGTGGAGAAGGAGCCGACAGGCACCGTCATCAAGGTGATCGGCGTCGGTGGTGCCGGCGGCAACGCGGTCGACCACATGATCCGCGAGGGTGTGCAGGGCGTGCAGTTCATCACCGCCAACACCGACGCGCAGGTCCTCAAGCGCAGCCTCGCGCCGCTCAAGATCCAGCTCGGTACCAGCGGCCTCGGCGCGGGCTCCAAGCCGGAGGCCGGCCGCGCCGCCGCGCAGGAATCGCACGACGCGATCGCCGCGGCGCTCGACGGCGCGCACATGGTCTTCATCACCTGCGGCATGGGCGGCGGCACCGGTACCGGCGCGGCGCCGGTGGTGGCCGAGATCGCCAAGGAGATGGGCATCCTCGCGGTCGGCGTGGTGACCAAGCCCTTCGATTTCGAGAACCGCCTGCGCGTGGCCGAGAGCGGGGTCGAGGAGCTCACCCGCCATGTCGACTCGCTGATCGTCGTCCTCAACGACAAGCTGCTCGAGGTGTTCGGCGACGACGCCGGTTTCGAGGAGTGCTTCCGCAACGCCGACAACGTGCTGCGCTCGGCGGTGGGCGGCATCTCCGAGATCATCAACGTGCCGGGCCTGGTCAACGTCGACTTCCAGGACGTCCGGACCGCGATGGCGGAGATGGGCCGCGCGATGATGGGCTCGGCCGAGGCCGCCGGACTCGATCGTGCGCGCATCGCCGCCGAGCAGGCCGCGGTGTCGCCGCTGCTCGAGGGCACCGAGCTCTCCGGCGCGCGCTGCGTGCTGATCAACATCACCGCGAGCAAGTCGCTGAAGATGTCCGAAGTGCGCGACGCGGTGAAGACGGTGCAGGCCTTCGCCGCGCCCGAAGCCTTCGTCAAGTACGGCACGGTGTTCGAAGAGAGCATGGAAGACCGCATCCGCATCACCGTGGTCGCCACCGGTCTCGGCGCGCCGCGCTCGGCCCGCCAGCCGGTCATGCAGGTGGTGCAGGGCACCGGGACCTATGGCCCGGGCAGCGCCGGCGGGGTGGACATGAACAACCTCGACGTGCCCGCGGTGCTGCGCAGCGGCCGTCGCACCACGGTCGAGGCGATGAGCACGAACGGCATGGGCACCTACGACATCCCGGCCTTCCTGCGCCGCCAGGCCGACTGAGCGTCCGCCCGCGCGAGCGGGCCGAAGACGGACACCTTCGCGCGCGCCGCTGCCTCCGGCGCGAACGAGGGTGTCCGTCGCCCGTTTACCGCGCTGCGCGACGCAATCTCCGCTTACCCATGGATCGTCCGCGCGGCGCCGGGGCGGAATCGGGCGCGTGCTAAAATCGCCGGCCACGGAAGGAGCAAGGATCATGATCAGGCAACGCACGCTCAAATCCATCGTCCAGGCGACCGGCGTCGGCCTGCATGGCGGGCGCAAGGTCACCCTCGTGCTGCGTCCGGCCGCGCCCGACACCGGCATCGTGTTCCACCGCGTCGATCTCGATCCGCCGCTGGCCATGCCGGCCGACCCCTATGCGGTGTGCGACACCCGCATGTGCTCCGGCCTCGAGAAGGAAGGCCACAAGGTGGGCACCGTCGAGCATCTGATGTCGGCGCTCGCCGGCCTGGGCATCGACAACCTCCACGTCGAGGTCGATGCGCCCGAGATCCCGATCCTGGACGGCAGCTCCGGCCCCTTCGTCTTCCTGCTCCAGTCGGCGGGCATCGAGGAGCAGCCGGCGGCGAAGAAGTTCCTGCGCGTCACCAGGCCGGTCGAGTACCGCGAGGGCGACAAGTGGGTTCGGCTCGAGCCCTACGACGGCTTCCGCCTCACCTTCTCGATCGTGTTCGACCATCCGGCGATCGATGCCACCTCCACCTCGGTCACCATCGACTTCGCCGAACACTCCTACATCCGCGACGTTGCCCGCGCGCGCACCTTCGGCTTCATGCAGGATGTGGACATGATGCGCGCCCACGGCCTCGCGCTCGGCGGCAGCCTGGACAACGCGATCGTGATGGACGAGTACCGCGTGCTCAACGCCGACGGCCTGCGCTACGCCGACGAGTTCGTCAAGCACAAGGTGCTCGACGCGATCGGCGACCTCTACCTCTGCGGCCATCCGCTGCTCGCCGCCTATTCGGCGCACAAGGCGGGGCACGCGCTCAACAACCAGATCCTGCGCGTGTTGCTCGAGGACGCGTCGGCGTGGGAGATCGTCACCTTCGACGACAAGGCGCCGAGCGCGGTCGAGCACCAGTTCGCCGTCGCCGCGCTGGCGGTCTGAGCGGGCCGATGCTGATCCTGCGCCTGTTCGGCCTGCTCGCGGTCCTCGGCATCGCCGGCTCGATCGTGCTCTGGCTGGTGACCGGGGACGCCCGCTTCAAGGCCTGGGCGTGGCGTGCCTTCCGGATCGCGCTGGTGGTGCTGTTCGTCTTTCTCGCCCTGTTCGCCCTCGAGCGGGTGCTCGCGCCGCTGGCCTAGTCGCGACCGCGCCGCACCAGCCGCTCGAGCGCGTCGCGCAACGGCGAATCCGCCGGCAGGCTGGCGGCGAAGTCTGCGATGCCGGCTTTCGCCGCGGGCGAGATGTGTCGCTCCGGCGGCGGCCGCCGCCAGCTCGCCTGTTCCGGCGTCGCCACCTTCACCGCGATCGAGCTGACCGGATAGCCCGCCTGCAGGAAATGTTCGGCGAGGCCGCCGGTCATCTGCTTGAGGCGTGCCGCCGCGGCGCCGCCCCGCGCCGAAATCACCAGCACCTCGCCCTTCAGGTTGGCGACCTGCGCCAGCGGCGCGAGCTGCGGCGGCAGCGCGCGTTCGAGCACCGCCTGCAGGCGGCGAAGGCGGTTGGCATGATCCTGGAGGCGGGCGAGGGCGTCGCCGCTGCCGAGAAAGCGGTGGAGGAGGCGGGACATCGGGCGAGCTCGGGTGGGGCCTGGGGGCGACGACCTGCAGGGGGTCGGTGCCGGCATGATAAACTGCCTGCTTTGCCGAATCGACGCCCAACCCAAACATGATCTCCGGCCTGCTCAAGAAAATCTTCGGTAGTCGCAACGACCGCCTGATTCGCCAGTACTCCCAGACCGTGCGCAGGATCAACGCGCTCGAGGCGGACATCTCCCGGCTGAGCGACGAGGCGCTGCGCGCGAAGACCGACGAGTTCAGGCAGCGCGTCGCCAACGGCGAGGCGCTCGACGCGATCCTGCCCGAAGCCTTCGCGGTGGTGCGCGAGGCCGGCAAGCGCGTGCATGGCATGCGCCACTTCGACGTCCAGCTGATCGGCGGCATGGTGCTGCACAACGGCAAGATCGCCGAGATGCGCACCGGCGAAGGCAAGACCCTGGTGGCGACGCTGGCGGCCTACCTCAACGCGCTGTCGGGCAAGGGCGTGCACGTCATCACGGTCAACGACTACCTCGCCAGCCGCGACGCCGAGTGGATGGGCCGCATCTACGGCTTCCTCGGCATGACCACCGGCTGCAATCTGTCGCGCATGTCGCATGCCGAAAAGCAGGCGGCCTATGCAGCCGACATCACCTACGGCACCAACAACGAGTTCGGCTTCGACTACCTGCGCGACAACATGGTGTANNCATCTCCGGCCAGGCCGAGGATCACACCGAGCTCTACCTGAAGATGAACCAGGTGGCGCCGATGCTCAAGCGCCAGGAGGGCGGCCTCGACGACAAGGACGCGGTGGTCGAGGCGGGCGACTACACGGTCGACCTGAAGTCCCACCAGGTGCTGCTCACCGAGCAGGGCCACGAGACCGCCGAGCAGATCCTGGTGCGGCTCGGCCTGCTCGAGGAGGGGGCCGGCCTCTACGAGCCGGGCAACATCCTGCTGGTGCACCATCTCTACGCGGCGCTGCGGGCGCACGCGCTGTACCACAAGGAC
>JRYI01000767.1_pt1 | contig 11183 bp, 10 predicted proteins | sample 235361 | NCBI WGS metagenome assembly JRYI01 (sample SAMN03074212, study PRJNA261471) | activated sludge metagenome | biome: Common Effluent Treatment Plant; feature: Wastewater; material: Activated sludge; isolation source: activated biomass in a lab-scale reactor treating industrial wastewater at...
TCGGCTTGTCGGGCTGCGGCTACAACGATTTCCAGCGCCTCGACGAGCAGACGAAATCCGCCTGGGCCGAGGTCCTGAACCAGTTCCAGCGCCGCGCCGACCTCATCCCCAACCTGGTCGCCACGGTCAAGGGCGAGGCCAACTTCGAGCAGGAGACGCTGACCCAGGTCATCGAGGCACGCGCCCGCGCCACCCAGATCCAGGTCACGCCCGAGATGCTCGACGATCCGCAGGCGATGGAGCGCTTCCAGCAGGCCCAGGGCCAGCTCGGCGGCGCCCTCTCGCGCCTGCTCGCGGTCGCCGAGAACTACCCCAACCTGAAGGCCAACCAGGCCTTCCAGGACCTGCGCGTGCAGCTCGAAGGCACTGAGAACCGCATCACCGTTGCGCGCAACAAGTACATCGAGACGGTGCAGCAGTACAACGTGCTCGCGCGCAGCTTCCCCACCAACCTCACCGCGATGCTGTTCGGCTACAAGGTGAAGCCCGGCTTCACGGTGGCCGACGAGGCGGCGATCTCGCGTCCGCCCACCGTCGACTTCGGCACCCAGGGCGCGCGTTGAACCGCGCCCTGCCGCAGCCGCTCGCGCGGCTGCTCGCCTTCCACGCGCTCCTGATCGCGCTCCTCGTCGCGCTGCTGGGCGTCGGTCCGGTGCAGGCCCAGGCGCTGCAGCCGGTGCCCGCGCTGAGCGCGCGCGTGATCGATCGCAGCGGCACGCTGTCGGCGGCCGAGGTGCAGCGCCTCGAGGCCAAGCTCGCCGCCTTCGAGACCGAACGCGGCAGCCAGATCGTCGTGCTGCTGGTGCCGACCACCGCGCCCGAGGACATCGCCGCCTACGCCTTCCGCGTCGCCGACAGCTGGAAGATCGGCCGCCGCGAGGTCGGAGACGGCCTGCTGCTGGTGGTGGCGAAGCAGGACCGGACGATCCGCATCGAGGTCGCGCGCGCGCTCGAGGGCGCGGTCCCCGACCTCGCCGCCTTCCACATCATCGATCGCATCATCACCCCCGCCTTCCGCCAGGGCGACTTCGCCGGCGGTATCGAGGCCGGGGTAGACGCGCTGATGAGCCTCATCCGCGGGGAATCCCTGCCCCTGCCCAGCGCTCGCCGGGCGCAGGCGGAGGACTTCCAGTTCGCCGACCTCGCCGCCATTCTTTTCGTCGGCGTGCCGATCCTGGGCTCCGTGCTGATCGGCATGTTCGGGCGCAAGCTGGGTTCGGTCGCCACCGGCGGGCTGGTCGGCCTGCTCGGCAAGCTGATGACGGGCAGCCTGCTGCTCGGCCTGCTCGCCGCGGTGGTCGCGGTCGTCATCGTCCTCGCGATCGGCGTTGGCGGCGGCGGTCGCGGTGGACCGGGCGGGCGGATCGGCCGCGGCGGCCCGGTGATCTGGGGCGGCCGCGGCGGCGGCGGCGGCGGCTTCGGCGGGGGCTTCGGCTCGGGCGGCGGCGGCAGCTTCGGCGGCGGCGGCGCCTCGGGAAGGTGGTGACATGAACGCGCTCACCCGACTCTGCCGGCACCTCTGGCTCGACGCCGACGATGCGCGTCGCACGCTCGGCGACGCCGCGATCACGCATCTCGAGCAGCGCATCCGCGACAGCGAGGACCGCCACCTCGGCGAGATCTGCATCTGCGTCGAGGCCAGCCTGCCGCTGGCCGACGTCTGGCGCGTCGTGCTCGGCGCCGAATCGGTCGATGCGGCCGTGCACCAACGCGCGCTCGCCCTGTTCGGCGAACTGCGCGTGTGGGATACCGAGCTCAACAATGGGGTCCTGATCTACGTCCAGCTCGCCGAGCACCGGATCGAGATCGTCGCCGACCGTGGGCTCGCCGCCCGGACGCGCTGCGCGAGCTGGCAGCAGGCGCTCGACGAAGCCGGTGAGGACTTCCGCGCGGGCCGCTACGAAGCCGGCCTGCAGCGGGCGGTGGACGTCGTCGGCGGCGCTCTGGAAGCTTGCTTTCCGGCCTCCGGCGGCGACCAGGAGGGTCGCCCCGCGGAGCGCGACCAGCTGCCCAATCGCCCCACCTTCCGCTGAGCGAAGGCGGGCCGCCCTCACCGGCTGTCAGCCGCGCGCCACACTTCGCGGCGATTTTTGCTCTGCAACATAAGCCGCCCTGATTTGATGGATTTCCTGTGTTATTGTCGCTCCCGAGGGCGGGAGCCGGGACGAGTACCCGATCGCGACATCCTTGCAGGCGGCGCCGAATGCTGCCTCTCGATTTCGACAAACACGCGCGTGGAGATAGACCGATGGCGACCAAGCAACAGGAACAATTCAACGAACTGCAGAAGAAGAACCTCGAAGCGGCGATGCGCCTGGCCCAGCTCTCGATCGAGAACTCCCAGCGCATCATGGAAATCCAGGTGAATACCGCCAAGGATCTGTTCGAGGAAGGCGTCGAGAACGCCAAGGCGATCACCGCCGCCAAGGACCCGAAGCAGGCGCTCGAACTGCGCACCCACTACGCCCAGGCGACCACCGAAAAGATGCTGGCCTGCGCGCGCGAGATCGCCGAAATCACCAGCAAGACCCAGGCCGAGTTCGGCAAGCTGGTCGGCGAGCAGCTGAGCACCGGCGGTACCGACATGTTCGAAGCCATGCAGAAGATGTTCAAGGGCATGCCGATCGCCGACCAGAACGCCCTCGGCGCGATGCAGGCCGCGATGGACACCACCCGTAGCGCCTTCGAGCAGATGGCCAAGGCTTCGACCGAAGCCTTCCAGTCCTTCGCCAAGGCGGGCACCAAGCAGGGCAAGTGATCGGCCAGCGGGGCACATCCAGCGCCCTGCGCGATACGACGACGGCGCCCGCAGGCGCCGTTTTTCGTGTACCGGTCCCGCGCTCCGGGCGGGTCACTCCGCGACGTCGCCGGTCTCCCAGCGCGAGGCCGCGGCATCGTCGCTGTCGCGCGCCTCGACCCAGCGCCCGCCCTCGGGGGTCTCTTCCCGCTTCCAGAACGGCGCACGGGTCTTCAGGTAGTCCATGATGAACTCGCAGGCCTCGAAGGCGGCCCCGCGGTGGGCGCTCGCCACGCCGACGAACACGATGCGGTCGCCCACCTGCAGGCGCCCCACGCGATGGATCACCCGCACGCCGAGCAGCGGCCAGCGCGCCTTCGCCTGGTCGACGATCTCCTCGAGCGCGCGCTCGGTCATCCCCGGGTAGTGCTCCAGGCTCATCGCCGACACCCGGCTACCCTCGCTGGCCGCGCGCACCAGTCCGACGAAGCTCGCCAGCCCGCCGACGTCCGTGCGACCCGCGCTGAGCGCGGCGATCTCGGCGCCGACGTCGAAATCGGCCTCCTGCACGCTCACCGACATCGCTCAGCCTCCGGTCACGGGCGGAAAGAAGGCCACCTCGTCGCCCGCCTCGATCGCCGCCTCGGGCCCCGCCATGCGCTGATTGACCGCCGCGCGCACGCTGCGTCCGGCGCCGAGCGCCTGCCAGGCCTCGCCGCGGGCGACCAGATACTCGCGCAGTCCGCCGACGCTCGCGACCCCCTCGGGCAGCGCCAGCTGCTCCTCGGCCTGGCCCACCGCCTCGCGCAGGCTGGCGAAATACAGGATCCTGACCTTCATTCTCGTCTCCTTCAGTTCAGCAGCCCGTCGTAGGGCAGGAAGCGCACGGTGTCGCCGCGCGCCACCGGGGTCCCGGCGGGAATGTCGACCAGCCCGTTCGCCCACACGGTGGAATTCAGCGCCGCCGAGCCCTGGTTGCCGAACAGCTCCACCCCGCCCTCGGCGTTGAGCCGAGCGCGCAGGAACTCGCGCCGGCGGTCGGGTCGCGGCCAGTCGAAGTCGGCACGCAGCCGCAGCGCCTGCGGCGCGACCTCGGCCACCCCCTGGGTGGCGAGCAGGAAGGGCCGCACCATCAGCAGGAAGGTGACGAAGCTCGACACCGGGTTGCCCGGCAGTCCGATGAAGGCCGCACCATGCACCCGGCCATAGGCGAGCGGCTTGCCGGGCTTCATCGCGATCTTCCACAGGTCCAGGCTGCCCTCGGCCTCGACCGCCGGCTTGACGTGATCTTCCTCGCCCACCGACACCCCGCCGCTGGTGAGGATCAGATCATGGCCTTCGGCCGCCTCGCGCAGGGTCGCGCGGGTCGCGTCGAGGCGGTCGGGGACGATGCCGAAGTCCGCCACCTCGCAGCCGAGACCGGCCAGCAGCGCACGCAGCATGAAGCGATTGGAGTTGTAGATCCCGCCCGGCGGCAGAGGTTCGCCCGGCATCACCAGCTCGCTGCCAGTGGAGAACACCGCCACCCGCACCCGGCGCAGCACCGGCAGCTCCGCCAATCCGACCGCGGCCGCGAGCGCGATGTCCTGCGCGCGCAGGCGCTGGCCCTCGGACAGGATCACCGCGCCGGCGGCGATGTCCTCGCCGGCGCGCCGGATCGCATCGCCCGCCTGCGGCACCTGGTTGATGATCACCGCGTCGCCGTCATGCTCGCACAGCTCCTGCATCACCACCGCGTCCGCGCCCGGCGGCAGCGGCGCGCCGGTGAAGATGCGGGCGGCGGTGCCGGGCGCGAGCTCGTGGCCGACGCTGCCGGCCGGGATGCGCTGGCTGACCGGCAGCCGCGTGCCGGGCGCGGGGACATCGGCCGCCCGCAGCGCATAGCCGTCCATCGCCGAGTTGTCCATCGGCGGTTGATCGAAGGGTGCGCGCAGGCTCTGCGCCAGCACCCGGCCCGCGGCCGACAGGGTGTCGATCTGCTCGATCTCCCGCACCGGGCGGGCGAAGCCGAGCAGCCTCTCGTAGGCCTCGTCGAAGGAAAGCATGTTGCCGTTCATTGCGCGTCCAGATGGTCGAGGATGAAGGCGGCCACCGCCGCCGGATCGTTGAGCGGGAGCAGCGGCAGCGGGCAGGCGATCTCGACGTCGCTCGCCACCGCCACCACGTGCGGGTTCTCCGGCCACAGCGGCGGCTTGCCGTGCGCCGGACGATGGACCTCGATCTTCGGCACCGCCGCCTCCTTGTAGCCCTCGATCAGCACCAGGTCGCAGGGCTGCAGCAGGCGCAGCTGCTCGTCGAGGCTCGGTTCGGGGGCGCCGCGCAGCTCGTGCATCAACACCCAGCGCTCGCCGGACAGCATCAGCACCTGGGTGGCGCCGGCCTCGCGGTGGCGCCAGGAGTCCTTGCCTGGGCGGTCGAGGTCGAAGCCGTGATGCGCATGCTTGATCACCGACACGCGCAGGCCGCGCGCGGTGAATTGCGGGATCAGTTTCTCCACCAGGGTGGTCTTGCCCGAGCCGGACCAGCCGGCCATGCCGAAGACTTTCATCGCGGGATGTTCGTTTGCCGCCGGAAGCGAATCCCGAATCATACAGGACCGTACCGGCGCGTGGCCCGGCCGCGTCCCGCCCTCGCCGAAGCCGCGCCGCAGGCGCCCTGCCCTCACGGTGATTGCAAGCGTCATCGCGGGTACAGGCGCCGTCCCTGTAGGAGCCCTGCCCCCAGGGCGATAACAACCGTCATCACGGGTAAAGGCGTCGTCATCGCGCACAGGGGTGCGCTCCTACAGCGCCTGCGACCGGCGCCGCCCCTGTAGGAACCCTGCCCCCAGGGCGATAACAACCGTCATCGCGGGTACAGGCGCCGCCCCTGTAGGAGCCCTGCCCCCAGGGCGATAACAACCGTCATCGCCGGCATGGCCAAGGCAATCGCGCAGCGACTGGGCGCCCTATGGCGCGCCCGTCGTTTCGCGGCTCGCGTCCGCGGCCGAGGTCCGCGGCGGCGGCAGGTTCTCGAGAAAGGCCACCGCGCTCGACTCCTCGCGCGTGCGCCGCATCGGCGGCAGGCTGCGCCACACCACCTTGCCGTAGGACTTTTCGATCATGCGCGGGTCGCAGATGCACAGCACGCCGCGGTCGCGCTCGCTGCGGATCAGCCGGCCCGCACCCTGCTTCATGTTGATCACGGTGCGCGGCAACTGGTGGTGGATGAAGGGGCTCAGACCCTGTTTCTGCATGTGCTCCACCCGCGCCGCCAGCACCGGGTCGTCGGGCGAGGCGAAGGGCAGCTTGTCGATCACCACCAGCGACAGCGCATCGCCGGGCACGTCGACGCCCTCCCAGAAACTCTGGCTCGCCACCAGCACCGCATTGCCGAGGCGGCGAAAGCGCTCGAGCAGTTCGGTGCGCGAGCCCTCGCCCTGCAGCAGCACCGGCAGGGCTTCGCCCGCCTGCTGCAGCCCCTCGACCAGCAGCTCGTGGATGCGGCGCATCGCGCGCAGCGAGGTGCACAGCACGAAGGCGCGGCCGCGGGCGGCGCGGATCAGCGGCAGCGCGCGGCGCGCCACCGCCTCGCTGTAGTTCGGCGCGTTGGGGTCGGGCATGCCCGGCGGTGCGTAGAGCAGGGCCTGTTCGCCATAGTCGAAGGGGCTGCCCCAGACCGCGGTCAGCGGCGGCGGCTCCATCCACGCCAGGCCGAGCTCGCGGCAGTAGTGGCCGAACGCCTTGCCCACCGCGAGCGTCGCCGAGGTGAAGATCCACGCCCGCGGCTGCGCCTCGAGCTGGCGCTTGAAGACGTCCGACACATGCAGCGGGGTGCCGTTGAGCGCGAGCGACTGCGAGAAGACCTCCACCCAGCGGATCAGCTCCTTCTCCTGCGGGGTTCGCCAGCGCTGCAGGCGCTCGCCCAGCTCCTGCGCCCGGCGCAGGCAGCTCGCCAGCCCCTCGGAACGCTCGGCCTGGGTCTCGAGCACCGTCTCGAAACCCTCGAGCGTCTTCGCCAGGCCCTCCACCGCCGCGTCGAAGCCGGGCCGCTCGGCGGCCTGCGCCGCCGACAGCCGCGCGCTCTCGCTGCCGAACACCAGGCGCAGGTCGCGCGCGGCCTTCTCGAGCGCGCGCGAGGCGTCGATCAGCGCGATGCAGTCGCGCGCCCCGGCCAGGGTCTCGGAGCGGGTGTCGCGCGCGAGCTCGAGCACCTGCGCGGTCGACACCGTCTCGCCGAAGAACAGGCTGGCGGTCTCCGGCAGCTGGTGGGCCTCGTCGAAGATCACCGTGTTGCACGAGGGCAGCAGCTCGCCCATGCCCTCGTCGCGCAGCATCACGTCGGCGAAGAACAGGTGGTGATTGACCACCACCACGTCGGCCTCCATCGCCAGCCGCCGCGCCTGCATCACGAAGCACTCCTTGACGTTCGGGCAGTCCTGGCCGAGGCAGTTGTCGCGCGTCGAGGTTGCCGCGATCCACGCCGCGGAGTCCTCGCGCACGTCGGTGCATTCGGCCTTGTCGCCGCTCTGGGTGATCTTCGCGAAGCGGGCGATCGCGCGCAGGTCGGCGGCGTCCTGCGCGGTGAGGAAGCGGCCGTCGCGCGCGTTGCGCTCGAGGTGGTAGGGGCAGACGTAGTTCGCCCTGCCCTTGAGCAGCGCGATCGACACCGGCACCTTGAGCGCGGCGCGCACCGTCGGCAGATCGCGATTGAAGAGCTGGTCCTGCAGCGTCTTGGTGCCGGTGGAGATGATCACCTTGCCGCCCGACAGCAGCGCCGGCACCAGGTAGGCGAAGGTCTTGCCGGTGCCGGTACCGGCCTCGGCGACCAGCACCCGATGCCCCTTGATCGCCTCGGCGATGCGCTGCGCCATCTCGATCTGCTGCGGGCGGGCGCGAAAGCCCGGAATCGCGGCGGCGAGCGGACCATCGGGAGCGAACATCGGGGCGGGATCGGACATCGGGGACGCGGCGAACGGCGGAAGAGCGCGCAATTCTACTCCCCGCGCGGACCCGCCGCACGACTCCGCGGCTATCTCCACGTCATTGAACGGGATTTTTTCATCATCCTGGTTTCACATCCCTGCAACACGGTGTCCAGACAATCCGCCCCCGTGCCGTCACCCGGCGGCCACCGCCTTCGCCCCGCCGGGCGCCCACCCCCCAACCGAACCGAACAGGGAGCAAGACCAATGAGCAAGTTCGATCTCGACGACCTGCCGGACAACCTGTCCGCCAACGAGCATTTCCAGGAAGTCGTGCAGCGCACCGTGTCGCGCCGCGGTTTCCTCAAGAGCGGTCTCGGCCTCGGCGCCGCCGCCTTCCTCGCCGGTCCGCTCGCCGCCTGTGGCGGCAGCGGCATCCCCTCGGGCCCGAAGAAGGCGCCGAAGATCGGCTTCGCCCCGGTCGCCACCTCCTCGGCCGACACCATCGTGGTGCCGCAGGGCTATCGCGCGCAGGTCTTCGCCGCCTGGGGCGAGGCGCTGTTCGCCGACTCCCCCGCCTGGCGTCCCGACGGCACCAACACCGGCGACGATCAGGCCCGCCAGATCGGCGACAACCACGACGGCATGCACTTCTTCCCGCTCCACGGCGAATCGAGCAAGGAAGGCCTGCTGGTCATGAACCACGAGTACACCAACTACGAGTACCTGTTCGGCGCCGAGTTCATGACGCCGTGGACCGCCGACAAGGCGCTCAAGGCGCAGAACGCGCACGGCGCCTCGGTGCTGCACGTGCGCCAGCGCAAGGGCAAGTGGGAGATCGTCCGCGACTCCAAGTACAACCGCCGCATCACCGGCAACACGCCGATGGAGATCACCGGCCCGGCCGCCGGCCATGCGCTGATGCGCACCAATGCCGACGCGAGCGGCAAGCGCGTGCTCGGCATGCTGAACAACTGCGCCAACGGCTTCACCCCGTGGGGCACCTACCTCACCTGCGAGGAGAACTTCAACGGCTACTTCGGCACCACCAGCGGCGTCGACGGCCGCGACGAGGCGATGAAGCGCTACGGCATCAGCGCGCGCGGCACCGGCTATCGCTGGGAGGAGTTCGACGATCGCTTCGACTATGCGAAGGAGCCGAACGAGTCCAACCGCTTCGGCTGGGTCGTCGAGATCGACCCCTTCGACCCGAAATCGACGCCGGCCAAGCGCACCGCGCTCGGCCGCTTCAAGCACGAGAACGTCGCGCTGTCGTTCACCCGCGACCGCCGCGTGGTGGCCTACATGGGCGACGACCAGGCCAACGACTACATCTACAAGTTCGTCTCCCACGGCCGCTACAACCCGGGCAAGGACGCCGACAACCGCAAGCTGCTCGACAGCGGCAAGCTCTACGTGGCGAAGTTCTCCGACGGCGCCACCACGGGCGACTTCATGGGCACCGGCGAGTGGCTCCTGCTCGACAAGCAGGCCAACCCGGTGGTGGCCGCCGACGGCCGCTTCGCCGACCAGGCCGAGGTGTTGATCAAGACCCGCCTCGCCGCCGACGCCGTGGGCGCCACCAAGATGGACCGCCCCGAGTGGATCGCCGTGCATCCGGGCACCGGCGATGCGTACTGCGCGCTGACCAACAACAGCGGCCGCCGCGCCGACGCGATCGACGACGCCAACCCGCGCGCCGCCAACCGCTACGGCCAGATCGTGCGCTGGCGCGAGACCGGCAACGATGCCGCCGCCGAGACCTTCGAGTGGGATCTGTTCGTGGTCGCCGGCAACCCGATCGCGCACCCCGACCGCAACGATCTGCGCTCGGGCTCGGAGGCGATCACCGCCGACAACACCTTCAACAGCCCCGACGGCATCGGCTTCGACCGCGACGGCCGGCTGTGGATCCAGACCGACGGCAACTTCAGCAACGCGGGCGACTACCTCGGCCAGGGCAACAACCAGATGCTGTGCGCCAGCCCCGAAACCGGCGAGGTGAAGCGCTTCCTCGTCGGCCCCTCGGGCTGCGAGATCACCGGCCTCACCTTCACCCCGGACGGCCGCACGATGTTCATCAACGTGCAGCACCCGGGCGAGGTCGGTAGCCACCCGAACCGCCCCGCCGTCCCCGCCGGCATGGACATGGATACGTTCATCGCCCAGAACCCGCTCGCCTTCAGCAAGTGGCCCGACGCCGCCGGCGGCCGGCCGCGCTCGGCCACCGTGGTCATCACCAAGGACGACGGCGGCGTGATCGGCACCTGATCCGCTCGCCGGCCGGGCCGCACCAAGCGCGGCCCGGCCCCGTCCTGCACCTCCCGGGCGCCCGCGCAACAAGGCGGGCCCCGCTTTTTTTCAAGTGCGCTTGCCAATCGCCGACCTGTCCGCTCTCGCCCGACGCTTCGCTCCCATGCTGCCGATCGCCGCGTGGGCGCTGGCGCTCGCGCTCGCCGCCTGGGTCGCGAGCGAGCTGATCCTGCGTGCGCTCACCCCCGCGCCGCTGCACGCGAGCCCGCCCGCCCTGCCGACGCCGGCGGTCGCCGCGCAGGAGCTCGCCGGCAGCGCGCTGTTCGCCGACGGCGGGCCGGCGCCGGTGGCGGACCGCGCCCCGGTGGAGAACACGGCCTACCGCCTGCTGGGCGTCGCCACCGGCTTTGGCGAGGGCCCCGGCTTCGCGATCCTGCAGCCGAGCGCCGGCGCGCCGCGCGCGGTCCTCGTCGGCGACAGCCTGAGCCCGGGCGAGACCCTGCACCGGGTGCTCCCCGACCGCGTCGAGATCATGCGCGGCGGCGTCCTCAGCAGCCTCGCGCTCGAGCGCGGCGCCGCCCAAGCGCGCAGCGCGGCGCCGGAACCCCTCCTCGAAGAAGACTGACCCCCGACCCGATGTCCATCGTCCACCGCCTGCACCCGTCCGCAGCCCGCCGCGGCCGCGCCCTCCGGGCCCCGACCGCCCTCGCCTGCCTTGTGCTGGCCCTGGCCGCCCCGCTCCCCGCCTGCGCCCAGGCGGCGAGCGGCGGCCGCGAGGTCTCGCTCAACTTCGCCAACGCCGAGATCGGCTCGGTCATCGACGCCATCGGCCGCATCTCGGGCCGCAACTTCGTCATCGACCCGCGAGTGAAGGGCAACATCAACATCGTCACCCACGCCCCGGTGCCGCCCGAACTGAGCTACGACATCCTGCTCTCGGCCCTGCGCCTGCAGGGCTTCGCCGCGGTCGAAGGCCGCGGCGTCACCAAGATCGTGCCCGAGGCCGACGCCAAGCTGCACGGCATGTCGGTGCGCAGCGGCGCCGGCGCGGGCGACGGCGACCGCCTCGTCACCCAGGTCTTCGTGCTCAGGCACGAGTCGGCGGCGCAGCTGGTGCCGGTGCTGCGGCCGCTGGTGTCGCCCAACAACACGATCAGCGCCTTCGCCGCCAACAACTCGCTGGTGGTCACCGACTACGCCGGCAACATCGCCCGCATCGCCCGCATCATCGACTCGATCGACGTGCCGCAGGGCGACCTGATGGTGCTCGAGCTGCGCCACGCCGCGGCG
>JRYI01002307.1_pt1 | contig 11170 bp, 11 predicted proteins | sample 235361 | NCBI WGS metagenome assembly JRYI01 (sample SAMN03074212, study PRJNA261471) | activated sludge metagenome | biome: Common Effluent Treatment Plant; feature: Wastewater; material: Activated sludge; isolation source: activated biomass in a lab-scale reactor treating industrial wastewater at...
GTGTCGGCCAGGCTCATGTCGCGGCCCAGCACCGCGTACTGATACACCCAGCCCACCCCGGTGGCGTCCGGCCCGATCTGCGGCGCCACGCCCTGCGGCAGCCGGCCCGCGGCCGCGCTGAGGTACTCGAGCACGCGCGAGCGCGCCCAGTAGATGTCGGTGCCGTCCTCGAAGATCACATACACATAGGACGCGCCGAACATCGAGAAGCCGCGCACCACCTTCGCGCGCGGCACCGCCAGCATCGAGGTGGTGAGCGGATAGGTGACCTGGTCCTCGACCACCTGCGGCGCCTGGCCGGGATAGTCGGTGTAGACGATGACCTGCACGTCCGAGAGGTCGGGCAGCGCGTCGAGCGGCGTGTTGTGCACCGCGTAGAGGCCGCCGCCGATCAGGAACAGCGTCGCCAGCAGCACCAGGAAGACATTGCGCGCCGACCAGTCGATCACCCGGTCGAGCAGACCGGCGGCGGCAGCGCCGGGCGCGGCGTTGGGATTCGTCGCGGGGGCCGGCATCTCAGTGCCCCTCGTGTGCGCCGGCGGCCGCTGCCGGGGCGCCGCCCGCGACCGGCTCGATGCCGGTGACGATGTACTCACCGGGTTCGCCCGCCTCGAACACGAAGCGCACCCGCGTGCCGGGCACGATGTCCTTCACCAGCGCCGGGTCGGCGATCAGGAAGTCCATCGTCATCGCCGGCCAGCTCAGCGCGGGGATCTCGCCGTGGGTCATCGTCACGCTGCCGGCTTCGGCGTCGACGGCGTCGAGCGTGCCGTCGGCTTCGTAACGAGTCGGGCTCGCCTGAGCCTGATCGCCGGCCTCGGGCTCGACCAGGTTCGACAGCGCCGCCTTGAGCTGGCTCTCCGAGTCGATCAGGAAGTTGGCCGAAACCACCACGCGATCGCCCGCCGCCACGCCGTCGAGCACCTCGACCACATCCTCGCCGCGCTGGCCGAGCTTCACCGGCTGCGGCTTGAAGCGCCCTTCGCCGAGCGCGATCAGCACGACCCGCCGCTCGCCGTCGTCGATGATCGCCGAGCTCGGCACGACCACCTTCGGGGTGGCGTCGCCAACCGCCAGCGCGACCTGGGCGAACATGCCGGGGCGCAGCAGGCCCTCGGCATTGTCCAGCTCGAGCCGAACCCGGGTGCTGCGGGTGGCGGCGTCGAGCGTCGGATACAGATAATCGACGCGCGCCGCGAAGCTGCGGCCGGGCCAGGCGTCGAGGGTGACGCGGGCCGGCTGGCCCGCGCGAACGCGCGCCAGGTCCTGCTCGTAGACGTCGGCGATGATCCACACCTTCGACAGGTCGGCGATGCGGAACAGCGCCTCGCCCGGCATGAAGCGGCCGCCTTCGACCGCCATCTTCTCCAGCACGACGCCGCTCGCCGGGGCGTGGAACACCTGGCGCGCGCCGGCCTGGCCGGCGACCTGCAGGTTGCGCAGGCGCGCACGCGTCGCCTCGGCCAGCCGCCGGGCGGCTTCGCTCGCCATCGGATCATGAGCCGCGCTCTGGCTCGCCAGCCGTTCGGCGATGCGCAGCTCCTCGCCGGTCGATTGCAGTTCCGGGCTGTAGGCGGTAAACAGCGGCTGGCCCTTCTTCACCGGATCGCCGACCGCGTTCACATGCAGGCGCTCGATCCAGCCCTCGAAGCGCGGCGCCACCACCACCTGGGTGCGCTCGTCGAGCTCGATGCGGCCGCTGGCACGCACGGCCGAATCCACCGCGCGCAGCTCGACCGCGGCGGTCTTCACGCCCAGGGTCTGGATGCGCGCCGGGCTCACCACCACCGTGCCGCTGTCGTCGGGCCGGTCGTCGGCATAGACCGGGATGTAGTCCATGCCCATCGAGTCCTTCTTGGGCACCGGCGAGGTGTCGGGCAGCCCCATCGGGTTTCGGTAGTAGAGGATCTTGCGTTCGCCCTCCGCAGGGGGCGCGCTATCGGTCTGCGCCCGGCTGGCGCTGATCAGGGGAACGGAATTTCCGCTAGTTTGCAGGTGCGCGATTCCATACCCGGCACCCACGGCAATCGCCACGCCTACGGCAATCGCCATCATTCGAACGGCTGAGCTCACTTCAACTCCCCTGTCAGTTTCTTGATTTCCGTCAGCGCCAGGCGCGTTTCGAGCTCGGTCTTCAGGCGCTGGGTCCGGATGTCGATGAGCTGGCGCTCGGCTTCGATGACGCTGTCGAAGTCCACCGTGCCGCTGGCGAGCGCCGCCCGGCTGGCGTCGCGCGTGGCCTGGGCCTGCGGCAGCAGCGTGTGCTCGAGCAGGCGCAAGGTCTCGCGGCCCTGCGCGTACATCGACCATGCAGTGCCGAGTTCTCCGGACGCGCGCGCCCTGGCGTCCTCGCGACGCGCCTCGGCCGCCATCAGCATGTACTCGGCTTCGCGCTCCTTGGCGCGACGGCTGGACTGCTGCAGCGGGATCATCACCTCGAACATCACGTCCCAGGACGCCTTGCCCTCATCGGGACGGTTGTTGCGCACGCCCACGGCGAAGTCCGGCAAGCGGTCCTGATACGTCCGTTCGCGCTCGGCACGCGCCACGTCGATGCCATGGGCGGCTGCATTGACCTCCGGGTTGGCGCTGGCCGCCGCCTCGAACAGTGCCCCCGCTTCCAGCTGCTCGGGCAAGGGCGCAGGATCGGCGGGCGCGGCCAGCGACGCATCGTGTGCGCGGCCGAGCAGACCGTTCAGTCCCGCTGCCAGGCCCTTGCGCCGCTGCTCGACCTCCACGAGTGCGAGGCGCTGAGACGTGATCTCGCGCTGCATGCGCAACACCGCCTGCTGCGGCAGCAGACCCAGCTCGTAACGAGCCAGGCTGAGTTCCTCCAGGCTTTGCAGCAGGGTCAGGCCCTCGCGATTGAGGACGCGCTCGCGGTCGGCCGCGTAGTAGCGCAACCACAGCGTCTCGATCTTTGCCGCGAGCTCGGCCCAGGCGGCGTCGCGGATCGCATCGGCCTGGGTGGCCTGTGCCTCCGCGGCCTTCACTGCCAGCTCACGCTTGCCCCAGCCCGGCAAGGGCTGGGTGAGGCGGTAGCGCGTCTCGCCCACCTGGCCGGGCAACAGCGAGGCCGAACGTCCGCTCATGGTGTTGGTGGCATCCATGAGCTCGAGCTCGAACGTCGGATCGGGCAGCGCGCCGGCGGGGGTCACGCGCGCCTGGGCGGCGGACGCTTCCGCACGGGCGGCGGCAAAGCCGGGGTTGCGCTGGCGCGCATACTCGATCAGCGCCTCGGGGCTCGCGCCGAGCGTCGGGGTGTCGGGCGCGCCTTGCGTCCAGGCATGGCCGCTTCCCAACGTGAGCGCGAGCACCAGCGCAAGCGCTGCGGGGCGTGGCACGCGGGATGAGGGTAGTGCGAACGGGGATTTCATCGGGGAAGGATTCCGGCAGGCGGTGAAGTGCACGCGCAGGCCCTCCGCCGCCCGCCTCATCGTTCATCCACCGAGGGGCTCCCCGGGTCGGACAGTCAGCGTGGAACGCGACGCACCTGCGAGGCAAGCGTCACTGAGCAGCTTCGAGAGACGTCACCGTCAACGCACCGCCGACCTTCTCGACCGCGAAGCGGATCTTGTCGCCCACCTTCACCTGGTCCAGCAGGCTCGGCTCGGCCGCGCGGAACACCATGGTCATCGCCGGCATGCCGAGCGATTCGAGCGGGCCGTGCGCGATGGTGAGCTTGCCGGCCGACTTGTCGATCTTCTTGACCGTGCCTTCGGCGAGCTTGGCGTCGGCTTCACTCGCGGCGCTCGCCCCGCCGTGATGGGCATTGTGGTCGGCCTGCGCAAACGCCACCGGGGCCGTACCACCCAACATGGCCAGGAGTGCGGTGGTGATGAGGGTCTTCTTCATGATCGGCTTCTCCAAGGGTTGAAAGTCTGTGTGAATTCGAAAGTCCGCCTCATTATGCGAAGCGCAGACCAACAGGACGCTGACGCACGGATTACATTTCTGTCAGCCAACCGTGATCGTGCCGATCATGCCGGCCTGGAAATGACCGGGAATCAGGCAGGCGAACTGGAAGTCTCCCGCGCGGTTGAAATGCCAGATCATCTCGCCGCGCCCGCCCGGCGCGACATGCGCCATCCACGGCTCGTCATGCTCCATCTCGGGGAAGCGCTGCATCAGTTCGGCGTGCTCGGCGAGCGTCGCGGGCGTGCCGACGACCATCTCGTGCATCACCTTGCCCCGATTTTCGTGGGTGAAGCGGATCGTCTCGCCCAGGCGCACCGCGATGCGGTCGGGGACGAAGCGCATCTCGTCGGTCATCACGATCGGGATCGTGCGCGAGATGGATTGCTCATCGCCCGCAATCCCCCACGCCTGCTGTTCCATGGGGGTGTCGGACGCGGCCTTGTCGGCATGCTCCGCATTCCCATGGGCGAACGCGCTGCGGTGAACGGCAAGCACACCGGCGGCAAGGCCGGTGGCAAGAAATCGACGACGACCTTTCATGGGGGGCTCCCTCTCTGTGGGTGAAATAGCGTTGGTGTTGTGATCTGCGCCGAAGGGACGGCGCTCAATTTCAGTGACCTTGATGGCCGGTCGGTTTGCGTATGGTCAGCTCTACGGACTGCCCGCCCGCAGTGCGCGGCATGCTCGAGGAACCCCCCGCATCGCTGCGCGCGGGCTCGGGCAGCGCCGCCCCCGCCCACTCGTAGGCCACCGTTCCTTTCGGATGCTTGTACCAACCCGGGTCGCGGTAGTCGCCCGGCTTCTGCTCGCGGCGCACCTTGAGCACGGTGAACATGCCGCCCATCTCGACCGCGCCGAAGGGCCCCTGCCCGGTCATCATCGGCAGGGTGTTGTCCGGCAGCGGCATCTCCATCTCGCCCATGTCGGCCATGCCGCGCTCGCCCATCAGCATGTAGTCGGGCACCAGCTTCTGGATGTTCTCGACCAGGCCGCGGTGGTCGACGCCGATCATGGTCGGCACGTCGTGGCCCATCGCGTTCATGGTGTGGTGCGACTTGTGGCAGTGCATCGCCCAGTCGCCCTCCTCGTCGGCGATGAACTCGATCTGGCGCATCTGGCCCACCGCCACGTCGGTGGTGACCTCGGGCCAGCGCGACTCGGGCCGCGTCGGCCCGCCATCGGTGCCGGTGACCTCGAACTCGTGGCCGTGGATGTGGATCGGGTGGTTGGTCATCGTCAGGTTGCCGATGCGCACCCGCACGCGATCGCCCTTCCTGACGTTGAGCGAGTCGATGCCGGGGAAGGCGCGGCTGTTCCAGGTCCACAGGTTGAAATCGAGCATGGTGTTGATCTTGGGCACGTAGCTGCCCGGCTCGATGTCGTAGGCGTTGAGCAGGAAGCAGAAGTCGCGGTCGACGCGCGCGATGTGCGGGTGCGGCTCGCGCGGGTGCGTCACCCAGAAGCCCATCATGCCCATCGCCATCTGCACCATCTCGTCGGCGTGCGGGTGATACATGAAGGTGCCGGGGCGGCGAGCGACGAACTCATAGACGAAGGTCTTGCCCGGCGGGATCTGCGGCTGGTTGAGGCCGCCGACGCCGTCCATGCCGTTGGGCAGGCGCTGGCCGTGCCAGTGGATGGTGGTGTGCTCGGGCAGGCGGTTGGTGACGAAGATGCGCACGCGGTCGCCTTCGACGACCTCGATCGTCGGCCCGGGCGACTGCCCGTTGTAGCCCCACAGCCGCGCCACCATGCCGGGCGCGATCTCGCGCTCGACCGGCTCGGCGACGAGGTGGAACTCCTTCACGCCATTCCTCATGCGCCAGGGCGCGGTCCAGCCGTTCAGGGTGACGACCGGGTCGTAGGGGCGGCCCGCGCCAGTCACGCCTCGCGGATTCAGCGGGGCCGCGGTGGCGGCGCTGGTCTGGATCACGGGTTCGGGCAGCGCGGCGAGTGCGGCGCGGTTGACGGTTCCGGCGGCGGCCAAGAGGCCGGCCCCGGCGAGAAAGCTGCGTCGGGAGGTCATCAGCGTCTCCGGAAGGCTCAGTGGCCACCGCCGGCTTCTGCCGACGATGTCCCCGATTGAAGGGTGAGCGGCGCGATCGGCTGGCCGAGCAGGCTGGCCTTGAGCGCGGCCTCGGCGCGCCAGAAGTCGCGTTCGGCCTCGATCGCCTGCACCACGCTGGCCGACTGTGAACGGGCCGCGGCGAGCAGCTCGAACACCCCGATCAGCATCCCGTTGTACTGGAGCACCGACTCTTCGGTGATGTTCCGGCGCAGTGGCACCACCTCGTTGCGGTAGTGGCGCGCGAGATCGTGCGCGCTGCGGTAGCCGTCATAGGCCACCCGGACCTGGGAGCTGGCGTTATTGGCGACCTCGAGCGTACGGTTGAAGGCCGAGAGATAGCGCGCCTCGCTGCCCGCGCGCGCCGCGTCGCCGAAGTCGAAGAGCGGCAGCGGCAGCTCGATCTCGAAGCCGCGCTGGCTCGATTCCCCGGTCTCGCTGTTGCGCACGCCGGCCACATGCAGGCCGTTGACCACGCTGGTCACCCGCGTGAGGCCCAGGCGCTTCGCCGTGCGGTCGAGGTCGGTGCGGGCGATGCGCACGTCGAGCCGGTTCTCGAGCAGCGCCGCGCCGGCGGTGGCTTCGTCCATCGGGGCCTCGGGCAAGGCCGGCAGCTCGTCCGGCAGGCGCAGCGCCTGCGCCTGGCTCGGGGTCAGGCCCAGGCGCTGGATCAAGGCCTCGCGCGCGGCGGTGGCGTTCTGGCGCGCGCGGATCAGATTGGCCGTCTCCTCGGCGGCGAGCGCCTGCTCGCGCGCACGCTGCAGGCGACTGAAGTTGCCGGTGGCCTGCATGCGGCGCGCGAGCTCGGCGGCGGTGCCGGCGGCGGTGGCCACTTCCTCCCGGTAGCGGGCGACCTGTCGTGCCGCGACCGCATCGACCCAGGCCTGGCGCACGTCGGTGACGGTACTCAACAGTGCGATCGAAGACTGCAGCCGGGTCTGCTGCTGGCGGAACTCGGCCTGCTCCAGCCGCGCGGGCAGGAACAACAGGTCGAACAGCGAGATGCCCAGCGAACGGCCGATGTCGAGCTCGCGCCCCTCTGCGCCCGAGCGGAACAGGCGCTCGAAGGTGAACACCGGGTTGGCGATGCGGGCCGAGCCGGTCGCGTCCGCCGAGGCCACGGCGGCCTCCGCCAGCAGGGCCTGGAACGCCGGGCTGTAGCCGAGCGCGATGCGCACCGCGTCGTCGATCGCCAGCGGCTGGGCAAGCAGCCGATCGACCTCGGCGCGCATCGCCTCGCGCTCCCCGTCCGAGCGCAGCCAGCGCACCTCGCTGCCCGCGTCCTCGCGGGCGAAGCGCTCGACCTCGGCGAAGTTCTCATCGATCGCGACGCTGGCGCAACCAGTGAGCACGGTGGCGGCCAGCAGGGACATGGGAAGACTCGATCTCATCGCTCGCCCCCGTTCGAAGACGGGGGGAGGTGGCCCATGTGCCCACCCAGGCGCCCGACCTCGTCGTTGGCGTCGCGCCACGGACGCAGGGGCTCGTCGGCACGGTAGGGCCGATAGCCGTTCAGGGCCGACCGGTAGGCCGGAAGCGCTTGTGCCTTGGGCTGCGCACCCGCTGCCGCAGGGCGGGTCTCGGCAGACGCGTCGTCAGCGGGGAGCGTTGGCAAGGAGGGCTGGGCCAGCGCACCGGACGCGAGTGCCACGGCGACGGCCAATCCTCCACCGAAATGGATGAGTCGTCTCTGCATGGGAAGTGTCTCTGTATTGGTCTTGTGCTGAGCTGGACGCGGGGCGATCGACAATGCCGCCGCTCCGCGTCTCGCGCGAGGCTCAGTTGGCCATGTCGGGCTTGGCGGGCGGCTGCATCTTCATCATGTTCTGCATCATGCCCATGTGTTGCTGCATCAGCTTCATGTGCTCCTCCATGAGCTTCGGATCCATCATCCTGCCGCCCATCGGCCCGGCCCCAGGTCCAGCGCCCTTCATCATCGGGCCTGCGCCCATGGGTCCGCCCTGCATCTGGCCACCTTGCATCTGGCCACCCATCATCGGGCAACCGGCGCTCATGCTCTGCGAGGCGGCCTCCAGGGCCTTGATCTGCTCCTCCATCAAGGCCATCCGGTGTGCAGGATCGGTCGTCTCGCGGATCGACTGCATGCGTGCCTGAAGCGCCGGGACACTGGCTGCGGGCGGCCACGCCTGCGCCTGATCCGAGGTCTGTGCGACGACCGGACCGCCGTACATCACGCCGGCCAGAGCGACGACCGGGACCAGCCGGCCGAGACGATTCAGACTGTGTTTCATGATCGATCTCCCAGTGATTGCGATGTGAAGCCGATGCGACACGCAACGATGTGCCACGCAGTACATCGTGCGCCGGCGCACCTGTCATCGGCCTGACCTGGACATTACATTTCTGTCAGCCCGCATGCTTTCCGGGCCCAAAGGGGCAGAATTGGCCGCTTGCATTGCGAAAGAAGTAGGACCAAGGCCATGAAGATCCTGATCGTTGAAGACGAGGTGAAGACCGGTGACTACCTGCGCCAGGGCCTGACCGAGGCGGGCTTTGTCGTCGACCTTGCACGGGACGGCCTCGATGGGCTTCACCTCGCGCTCAACGGCGATCACGACCTCATCGTGCTGGACGTGATGCTGCCCTCGCTGGACGGCTGGGGCATTCTGCAGACACTGCGCCGCAGCAGTCGTGAGACGCCGGTGCTGTTTCTGACCGCGCGCGACCAGGTGGAGGACCGCGTGCGCGGCCTCGAGCTGGGGGCCGACGACTACCTCGTCAAGCCCTTCGCGTTCTCCGAGCTCCTCGCGCGGGTGCGCACCCTGCTGCGCCGGGGGCGGAATCATGAACCGGAGATCCTGCGGTCAGCGAATCTCGAGCTGGATCTGCTTCGCCGCCGGGTGACCCGATGCGGCCAGCGCATCGATCTCACCGCCAAGGAGTTCGCCTTGCTCGAGTTGCTGTTGCGGCGCAAGGGCGAGGTGTTGCCGCGCTCCTTGATCGCATCGCAGGTGTGGGACATGAACTTCGACAGCGACACCAATGTGATCGAGGTCGCGGTACGCAGGCTGCGGGTGAAGGTCGACGACCCCTTCGAGCCCAAGCTGATCCGCACCGTGCGCGGCATGGGCTACGTGCTCGAGGCGATGGAGCCGGGCTGACGATGATCCGCATCCACTCGCTGACGGCGCGGCTGGCAACGCTTTTTGCGGTGCTCACCGCGAGCTTGCTGGTGCTGGTGGCGGTTCTCTTTGGTCGCATGCTGGAGACGCATTTCCAGGAGCTGGACCTGCACGAGCTGCAGGGCAAGGCCGCGCTCATTCGCAATGCGCTGCAACAAGTCGATGCCGTGAAGGGCGGACGAGCGGAACGCATCCAGGCGCTGGAACGTTCCTTCGTCGGACACGCGAGCATGGGTGTCCTGATTCGGGACGCCGAGGGGCGCGTGCTGTACGTCATTCACCCCGAGCACTTCACCGCTGCCCAACGGGCGGGCGAACGTCTTTCGGGGGCGTTGGCCGACTGGACGGTCGATGAGCGTCCGCACCGGGGGATCGAGGTCAGCATCGCAATGCCCGGCATCGACGCGAACAGCCAGACGATCGAGGCGCTGGTCGCACTGGATCTGTCGCATCACGTCCATTTCCTCGCGTCGGTGCGCAATGCAACCTGGGCGGGCGTCGTCGCGGCGGCATTGGCGGCGGCGCTGTTCGGCTGGTTTGCCGCGCACCGGGGCCTGGCCCCCCTGCGCCGGGTCACCGAAACCGCCCGCAGGCTGTCCGCGCGGCAACTCGGCGAGCGGCTTGCCACCAACGATGCGCCACTGGAGGTGCGCGACCATGTCGAGGCCCTGAATGGCATGCTCGCCCGTCTCGAAGCCGCATTCCAGCGGCTCGGCGACTATTCGGCCGACATCGCCCACGAACTGCGCACGCCGATCTCGAACCTGATGACCCAGACCCAGGTCGCGCTGTCGCGGCCCCGCACCATCGACGAGTATCAGGACATCCTGGCGTCGAACCTCGAAGAGTACGAGCGCATCGCGCGCATGGTCAGCGACATGCTGTTTCTCGCGAAGGCCGAGGAGAACGCACTCGCGCATGCCAGCGAGCCGGTCGACCTGGCCCGTGAGGCGGATGTGCTGATCGATTTCTATGAAGCCCTGGCCGAAGAGCGCCAGGTCCGCATCGTGCGCCAAGGTCAGGCGAGTGTTCAGGGTGATCGCCTGATGCTGCGGCGCGCCCTGTCGAACCTGATCTCGAACGCCCTGCGCCACACATCGGACGGCGGGCAAATCACGATCGACATTGAAGCGGACACCACCGGCGTCCGTCTCGCCGTCTGTAATGTCGGCGACATCATCCCGGCCGATCAGATCGAGCGGATCTTCGAACGCTTCCATCGCGGGAGCGCCCAGCGCGAGTCGCGCGGTGAAGGCGCGGGGCTCGGGCTTGCGATCACGCGATCCATCGTCCAGGCGCACGGGGGCCGGATCACCGCGCAATCGGGCGAAGGCGTCACCTGCTTCACGATCACCTTGCCTCGGCCAAGGGCGCCATCGTCTTCCTGATCCGGCAAGGTCGGCGCGGGCTCGGGCTTTCTGACACAGATGTAATTTTGCGGTCAGCTTCCCGTTGGGCGCGAAGTGCCAAACTGTGCCTCGACGCCATCAACCGGAAAACGAACATGAAGACGCAAACTGTACTCGGCGGGCTCCTGGCAAGCTTGATGATCGTGAGCGGCGCAGCGTTTGCGCAGGGGCCCGTACGCGTGGAGGTCTACAAGAGCGCTTACTGCGGGTGCTGCGGCAAGTGGGTCGAACACCTGAAAAGGAACGGCTTCGATGTCGTGACGAAAGACGTCGACAATGTCCCCGCTGCCCGCAAGGCACTCGGCATGCCGGACCAATACGGCTCGTGCCACACGGCGAAGGTCGGTTCATATTCCGTCGAGGGGCACGTCCCTGCGGACGACATCCGACGGCTTCTCGCCGAGTCGCCAAAGGCCATCGGCCTGGCGACGCCGGGCATGCCGCAGGGGTCGCCCGGAATGGAGACCTCGACCCCGCAAGCCTATGAGACGCTTCTGGTCGGGCTCGACGGAAGCGCGACGGTCTTTGCCCGACACTGACGGCAGAGCTGGTGAGTATCGACTTTATGAGCGCAGTGCCGGCCGACTTACGAACCACGCTGGCCTCAGCTCGCTCTAGGGCTGGTTTCGGATCTC
>JRYI01001916.1_pt1 | contig 11160 bp, 7 predicted proteins | sample 235361 | NCBI WGS metagenome assembly JRYI01 (sample SAMN03074212, study PRJNA261471) | activated sludge metagenome | biome: Common Effluent Treatment Plant; feature: Wastewater; material: Activated sludge; isolation source: activated biomass in a lab-scale reactor treating industrial wastewater at...
TCTTACAACCCGTACAATCTCGGTATCGGGATCGATGAGAATACGGCGATCATTCTCGATGGTAAAGGATTACTTGAGGTCTTTGGGCAAGGCTCAATAACTATCGTCGATGGTTCAGGTATCACATTTAATGAGATTGCGGAAGTTGGTGATAATGAAAGCTTTAGCGTTTGCGGAGTTCAATTCCATATCCTAAGAGATGGCTTGAGCTATAACTATCTTGACCGCCTGTCGATACAGCCAGCGGGCGAGTTTCTGCTTCCGGACCTAGGCTGATCTTCGGTTTTCGAATTGCGATCGCTCCTTGACGACTGACCAGTTTGACCGCCGAGACGCCGAGACGCAGAGGTAGGAACCAAAGATGTTCGAGGAACTCCTGAATCCTGATGAAATTGACCGGCTAACAGAAACGGTCATTGGTGCTGCGATCGAGGTACATTGAGCGATCGGTCGGGCTGTTGCTGAACTTTCACGCAGCGGTCCTGAAGAATGGTTTGAAACGAATTGTCAATAAATTTTGAACCTCTGCGTCTCCGCGTCTCTGCGGTGTAGATCCTCTTACGCGGCAGGTCTGCTTTTAAGGGGCGAATACTCTTTATGGAAATCTTGGAGATCCGCACACTTCGCGGCCCGAACTATTGGAGCGGTTATTGGAAGAACCTCATCATTATGCGCCTCGATATTGGCGAGTATGAGAAGAAACCGACCAACAAGATAAAGGGCTTTTATGATCGGCTGATCGATGTAATGCCGTCGATCGAGAGCCACGGATGCAGTTACGGCGAGCCCGGCGGCTTTTTGAAACGGGTGAAAGAAGGTACATGGGCAGGTCACGCTATCGAACATCTGGCACTCGAACTCCAGACGCTTGCCGGGATGGACACTGGCTACGGCCGGACTCGCGAAACGAGCGAAAAGGGCATTTACAACGTTGTTTTCAGCTATCTCGAAGAAGAGGTCGGCAGATATGCGGGCCGTGCGGCGGTCCGTTTGTGGCTTGCACTTGCCACTAAGAAGAACCTCGAAGCGATCAAGCAGGAAGTCAGCGAGGACGTCCAGAAGATGCGTGAGATCCGCGAGGACGTTCGCTTTGGGCCTTCGACCGGCTCACTTGTGGAAGAAGCCGTTAATCGGGATATACCCTACATTCGGCTGAACGACCAGTCGCTCGTGCAACTAGGCTACGGGATCAATCAGAAACGCATTCAGGCGACGACGACCGTGAACACGAATATGATCTCGGTCGATATCGCCGGCGACAAGGCCGCGACCAAAAAGCTGCTTGGGGATATGGGCGTGCCAGTACCGAAAGGGTATCGGATCCGACACTTCGAAGACCTCGAAGATACCTTAGAACGAGTCGGCTATCCTGCTGTAATCAAACCACTTGACGGCAATCATGGCAAAGGTGCGACGATCGGCATCCACAACCTTGAGGATGCCGCGATCGCCTTTGAGAAGGCAAAGGAATATTCGCGTTGGGTCATCGTCGAGCAGCAGCTTATCGGGTCCGATTTCCGCGCATTGGTCGTCAATAACCGCCTTATCGCGGTCGCAAAGCGAATTCCTGCGCACGTGGTCGGTGACGGCAAGAGCACGATAGAGGAGCTTGTCGAGGAGACCAATCGCGATCCGCGACGCGGCTTCGGGCATGAGAATGTTCTGACGCTCATCGACATCGACCAGCAGTCGCTCCGCTGCATCAAGAATGCGGGCTACAGTGTGGATTCTGTCCTGAAAAAGGGCGAGGTTCTTTTTCTTAAGACGACGGCGAATATCTCGACCGGAGGTACGGCAATTGACGTAACCGACGAGGTGCATCCGGAGAACGTGTTCCTCTTTGAGCGGATCGCCAGGATCATCGGCCTCGATGTCGCAGGTATCGACATCATCGCCGACAACGTCGCTCAACCGCTGAGAGAGATCAGAGGCGGCATTATCGAGGTTAATGCGGCTCCGGGATTCCGAATGCACCTTGCGCCGAGCGAGGGCATCGGGCGGAATGTGGCCGAGCACGTCATCGATATGCTCTTCCCGACAGGTACGCCGGCCAGGATCCCGATCATCGGTATCACCGGCACGAACGGCAAGACGACCACGACACGCCTCATTGCCCACATTCTGAAGAATAGCGGCCGGAACGTTGGCTTTACGACGACGGACGGTACGTATATCGGCAACCAGCAGATCGTGACGGGCGACAATACGGGGCCGGTTTCCGCCCAGCTTGTGCTCAAAGATCCGACCGTCGAAGTCGCCGTGCTTGAGACGGCCCGCGGCGGCATCATTCGTGCGGGATTGGGTTTTGACCATTGCGACATCGGTGTCGTTACAAATATCGCGGCCGATCACCTCGGGATGAAGGATGTAAACACGCTTGAAGACCTTGCAAGGGTGAAGTCGGTCATTCCGCGGGCCGTCTCAAAGAAAGGCTTTGCGGTGCTGAATGCGGAAGACCCGCTCGTTTACGATATGCGGAATCTGGTCGAAGGCACGGTGGTCTGTTTCTCGATGAACGAGAATCACCCGAACATCAAGAGACGGGCCGAACGGGGCCGGACCTCCTGCGTTTACGAGAACGGCTACGTCACCATCTTGAAAGGCAAGTGGAAGGTTCGCGTCGAGAAGGCCGTGAACATTCCGCTCACATACGGCGGCCGTGCGGAGTTTATGATCCAGAACGTGCTTGCGGCAACGCTCGCGTGCTTTGTCCACGGCGTTTCGCTTGAAGACCTGCGCGTAGGATTGACGACGTTCAATGCGGGCACCGCGCAGACGCCGGGACGATTGAACTTCGTCGAGATCGGCGACGTTACCGTGCTGATGGATTATGCACACAACCCGGCAGGATTGACCGGCCTTGCGAACTTCATCAAGAAACTGCCGAACAAATATCGCACTTGCGTCGTCAACGGCACAGGCGACCGACGCGACAAGGACATCATCGCCTTGGGCAAGATCGTAGGCGAGACCTTTGACCGCGTTGTTCTGCGACGCGGACATTATCTTCGCGGGCGAGATGAAAATGCGACCTACGAGCTGCTGAAGAAGGGAATCGCAAAAAGCGGCAAAGAACCTGCGGTACGCATAATTCCGGAGAGCACCGACGCGATACAACACGCGGTCAAATATGCTCGAAAGGGAGAGTTGGTCGTAACGCTTGCCGACCGCGTACCGGACGACATCAAAATCGTGCAGGAACTCCGCGATAAATTCCTCGCGGAATCGCAAGGCGGCAAGTAAGTTCGGGTCAGTCGCGGTAGATGCCGAGGTTAAGACCGCTTTCGTCGATTGTGCCGCAGTACATTCCCTCGCAATTAAAGGGCATAGCAACGTGACCGCTGCGGTCGACACTGATGAGTCCGCCTTCACCACGGATGGCCGTAAGGTGCTCGATGGCGGCATCTGCTGCCTCAGCAAGCGAGATCCCTTTGTAAGCCATCCGAGCGGCGACGTCATACGCTGTCGCGGAGAGCATAAAGAATTCGCCGTGGCCGGTGCACGACACCGCGCAGACGTCGTTTGCGAATGTGCCCGCACCGATCAACGGCGTATCGCCAATGCGGCCGAATTTTTTGTTCGTCATCCCGCCCGTAGATGTCGCCGCCGCAAGCCGGCCGTTCGAATCGCAAGCGACCGCGCCGACAGTACCGATAGGCTTAGGTGCAGAATGATCGAGCTGGATGCGGCCCGCCGCCAGAGCTTCCTGCAATTGCAGCCAGCGGTGTTCGGTAAAGAAATATTCGTCCGGTTCGAGAGCAAAGCCTTGTTCGGCGGCGAACTGCATTGCACCATCGCCGGCAAGGAGAATGTGCTCCGTTCGATCCATGACCGCACGAGCGAGCTTGATCGGGTTTCTGATATTCCGGACTTCGGCGACCGAGCCTGCACGCAAGCGGCTGCCATCCATAATGGATGCGTCCATCTGCTGCTTGCCGTCGTGCGTGAAGACGGCACCACGGCCCGCGTTGAAGAGCGGAAAATCCTCGAGTGCGATGACGGCCGCTTGGACGGCGTCAAGTGCGGTCCCGTGAGCGTCGAGAACGCTCCAACCGGCCTTCAATGCGGTCTCGAGGCCGCTGCGATATTCGGCCTCAAGGGCAGGCGTCATCAGGCTTCTGACGACGGTTCCTGCACCGCCATGAATAGCAAGAACGGGTTTTGCCATACGTCTATTGATGTTATCGCAAAACCCGCGTCCTTTCAGAATGTGATACTGCCTACTTGATCGAGTTGCTCGAGTTGACCGACCGAACGACCCACTGTGCGATACGTGCATCAGGCAGGAGGGCCTGCGAGGTGATCGTGTAGTCGAGGCCGTCGAGACGCTGCTTTACGCCCTCTTCGATGCCGCCGAATGAAAGAAGAAGCGGCACGATCAGAACGCGTGCTTTCTGTGCATTCGCCTTTTCGACGAGCGAGCGAAACTCAGCGGTCGCCTCGCCGCGGATCGGTTCGGGAGCATCGTCGCGGACGGTTAAATACTCGATACCGCGATAAGAACTCTTCGCCTTCATTCCATCCGCAAGCGTTGACATATCTTTGAGCCAAAGGCGATTTGTCTCGGCAGAGACCGGGCCGTGCGCGACAACGATCACGATCTCGTTCTGTGCATCCTTGCTGATCGAAGAAGCCCGCGAGAGCAGAATATCCGCGACGGTCGGGTCGGCATCGAGGGCCTTCCGCATTGTGATCGGCACCTTGTGGTTTACCGGCGTTGTCGGATCGAACGGCTCGGACGACATCGACGAGTGGGCTGAATGATCGGTGCTGCCATGGCCGCCGCTGCCGTGATCCATCTTCGCAAAGACGGCGAGATCTGCCGGCGCATCCTTACGCAAACCGAGCAGATATTCGGTCGAAGTTATCACCGAGCTGTTCGACGAGATGAAAAGCGGAACCGCGACGATCGACGTGACGCCTTGTGCCTCGAGCTTATCGATGGCGTTCTGGATATTTCGCTTGGTCGCCATGCCAAAAGCTATCTCGACAGGGAATTGCTTGCCAACCTCGGCAGCAACGCTGCTGACCTCGTCGTTCCAGGCTGCTTTGCCGCCGTGTGCGAGGAGAAGAACGCCGGTCTTGCTCTTTGCTGTCGGCATCGTGTGGGCCGAATGGTCGTGCTGCGCAAAGATCGGCATCGCTGCAATGGCGAAAAGGGTTACTAGAACAATTGCATTGAGCGAGCGGGAAAAAAGTCGTGGTCTCATATTGGTGAACTTCATAAAATGGGATTGTATAGAAAGTAAAAGTCATTTTCAAGAAGAGAAAGAGAGGTCGCGAGATATTTTTCGCAAACTCTCCTTTTTCGAGTCCCTTCGCAAAGGCTCAGAACTTCTTGTTGCGAAGACGCAGGGCATTCGTGATGACCGATACCGAGCTGAAGGTCATCGCCGCACTCGCGATCATTGGCGATAGAAGCAATCCGAAGACCGGGAATAGAACGCCGGCGGCGATCGGAATTCCGAGCACGTTGTAGCCGAACGCGAAAAAGAGATTCTCACGTATGTTCTTCATCGTTGCACGGCTCAGTTTCATTGCCTTTAAGATGCCGCCGAGGTCGGAATGGAGGAGCGTGATGTCGGCGGATTCGATTGCGACGCTCGTGCCTTCGGCAAACGCGATCCCGACATCGGCGGTGACGAGTGCGGGCGCATCGTTCACACCATCGCCAGCCATCGCGACGATCTTGCCCGCCGCCTTGAGTTCGGCGATCTTCCCGGCCTTTTTGTCGGGCGTTACTTCAGCGATGTAGGAATCGATGCCGAGCTCTTTCGCGACGGTGGCCGCGGTAACGACGTTGTCGCCCGTCATCATCAATATCTGTTTTCCTTGACGATGCAGCTCGTCGATAACGGCCTTTGCAGACGGCTTGATCGCATCGGCCAGCCCGATGTAGCCTTCGGCCGCTCCGTCAACACTCACAGCGACTACGGTCTGAGCCCTGCGGCGAAGCCCTTCGACGGTTTCGTCAGCATCAGCGGCCGCGATGGCCACGTTTCTGCCGTTCACCAATGCGGTCACGCCGATGCCCGTCTGCGACGTGAAATTTTCTGCTGCCGGTATCGCGACCGAACGCATGTTGGCTTCGGCAACGATCGCCTTGGCGAGCGGATGTTCGCTGTGCTTTTCGACCGATGCGGCGAGGGCAAGCAGCTCATTTTCAGCAAGAGACCCTATGGGAACGACCGTTTTAACGGCCGGCCGGCCTTCGGTGAGCGTGCCAGTTTTATCGACGGCGATAACGTCCACTTTTGCCAGATGTTCGAAGGCCGCAGCTTTTTTTATGAGCACGCCGTTGCGTGCGCCTTGACCGGTCGCGACCATAACGGACATCGGCGTTGCAAGCCCGAGTGCACAAGGGCACGCGATTATTAGCACCGAAACTGCGGCGACGATCGCGAAGGCCAGGCTTCCCAAGAAAAGCCATACGGCGAACGAGATGATCGCGGCGACGACGACGGCCGGAACGAAATAGGCCGCAACGACATCAGCGAACCGCTGTATCGGAGCGCGTGACCGTTGTGCCTCGCTGACCATCTTGACGATCTGTGCGAGTACCGTGTCGCGGCCGACGTGTTCGGCGCGCATCTCAAAGACTCTCGGCCCATTCAACGTGCCGCCGATCACGCTGTCTCCCACCGTCTTTTCGACAGGCAAAGATTCACCCGTGACCATCGATTCGTTGACCGATGAGTCGCCTTTCTCGATCTTGCCGTCAACGGGGATCTTTTCGTTCGCGTTTACAAGAAGCAGGTCGCCGATATGAACCTCAGACAGCGGAACAACCTTTGTTTCACCATTCTTCTCGATGCGGATCGCCGTCTCAGGTGCGAGCCGAAGCAGTTCCTTGATCGCGGAAGATGTTTGTGAACGGGCCTTTAGTTCGAGAACTTGGCCGAGTAAAACGAGAGTGGTGATCACTGCCGCGGATTCAAAGTATCCGGGAACGATACCGGTGTGCATGTCACGCATCGCGTCCGGAAAGATTCCCGGCGCAAGTAGGGCCGCGAGGCTCAGCAGATACGCCGCACCGGTTCCGATCGCTATCAGCGTGAACATATTCGGACTGACATTCTTGATCGACTGAACGGCACGCTCAAAGAATGGAAAACCACCCCAAAGAACGACAGGCGTTGCGAGAACGAACTGTATCCAGATCGAGAGCTTTGGCGAGACGACCGCGGAGAAGCCGGGAAGCATCTCGGCCATCGCGAGCACAAATACCGGCAGTGTCAATACGGCAGATATCCAGAATCTGCGACGCATGTCGATGAGTTCCGGGTCTTCCGTGTCGTCGAGCGATACCTCCACCGGTTCGAGTGCCATCCCGCATTTAGGGCACGTTCCGGGCCCGATCTGCACGATCTCCGGATGCATCGGACAGGTATATTCGACGTCGAGCGGAAGGTCTTCTTGTTTGCGCGGAGTCAGATACTTGTCCGGGTCGGCCTTGAATTTCACAACGCATCCGTTCGAGCAAAAGTAGTAGGTGACGCCGTCGTGCGTATGTGAGCCGGCAGCAGTCTCTTCCTCGACCGTCATGCCGCAAACGGGGTCGATGTGATGGCCTTCAGCAGGTGCTTCGTGTTCTTCGTGCGTCAAGCTGCCACAGCATGATGCGGTTTCCGGCTCGCTCATCGCATGACGCATCGACTTCTCTTCAGTCCCGCAGCATGAACTCGCTGCAGGCGTCAGATACTTCTCAGGGTCGCTCACAAAGCGATCGCGGCAGACGACGTTGCAGAAGTAATATTTGGTTCCCTCGTGTTCTTGTACGGCGGCCGCGAGGTTCTCGGTGACCGCCATTCCGCAAACGGGATCGGTATGTATCTCGACGATCTCTGGCTTTTTTCGACCGAGCTGGACAGGTTGAGACGCTTGTTCTTTCATTGTTTTGTTCTCCCTACGGAACATCCTACAACCTGTGAGTTGGTGTCAGGTCAAGTACTATTTCGAACTTTCTGAGAAAGCGTCTATCAGGCGGCAGACAGTATGGCCGTCGGGTTCGGCATTCTCGATGCCTTTCCACATCTCCGCGGCTGTTTCGAGGCGTTTCTGCAGGCGGCGAAGTTCGGCGATCTTCTGCCGGTTTTCTTCGATCCGTTTTTCGACGATGTTGCGAACCATCGGGCAAGGCGAATCGCCCGAGGTCGAATGCCCGAGGATCTCCTCGATCTCGGCGAGCGTAAATCCAAGTTCCTTTGCGGACGCGATAAATTGGAGCCGGCTGCGATCGTCCGCGGAATACATCTTGTAGCCGTTCAGGCTGTTCTTTGTCGGGTTAAGAAGGCCGATCCGCGTGTAATAGCGGACGGTGAATATCGGAACATTAGCCTTTTTTGCAAGACTTGACGCTGTGAACATAGCTTCTAGCTTACCTTACGCAGGTAAAGAAATGTGTGGAAATTGGGGCGGAATAGGCATATATTCTTAATGATAGGCCGAAATTGCGGCCCATCCGAACCTTAACCGAAAAGGCACGACGTTCCTTAGTTTTTGAACGTCACGCAAAGCCAACGGGCGATCAGGAAGTTCGATCGCAAGCCGAGGCTGCCGAAGTGAGGATCAATGAAGATCGCTTTAGCTCTAATAATCTCAGCATTTGCGTTCGTCGCATCTTCTGCCCAATCGCTAAGTCAAACAAGCATTGTTGTCGGTGCAAACGACCTTGCACGGCCGCGTCGTGTTGCCGAACCGGCGAAGCCGTCGATCCCGACGCCCGAAAGGGTCGCCGAGCTCGAGCGCGAAATATTTGATCTGCTTAACGCAAAGCGAAAAGAACGCGGTCTTTCGCCGCTCGTTTGGAGCGATTCTGTCGCTGCCGTCGCAAAAGAACATTCCGTCGATATGGCGTCAATGAATTACTTCAGCCATAAGGATATGAGCGGCCGATACGTGAGCGACCGTGCGGATTCGATGGGATTGAAGAAGTGGCGTGCGATCGGTGAGAATATTGCATTCAATCGCGGATTCTCAGACCCGATCACCCGGACCGTCGAACTTTGGATGAATTCAACGTCGCACCGCCAGAATCTTCTCGACGACCACTGGAAAGAATCCGCTGTCGGCATCGCGGTAGCAGATGACGGTTCGTATTTCTTCACGCAGGTGTTTTTGGATAAGAAATAGTTCGATCGGCCATATTTTTTGGACGCCCGAACCTTGCCGTAATAAGCAAAATTCGGGCGTTTTGATATTCTAGAGCAGATGCAATTCTCTCTGCCGTCGTATGCAAAGATCAACTGGATACTGCGCGTTCTCGGCAGGCGAAGCGATGGCTTTCACGAGCTTTGCACTATCTTCCAGACGATCTCGCTTTGCGACCGCCTGACCTTCGATGAGGCGGAGACGGTCAGCCTGACGTGTTCCGACCCGCGGATACCTACCGGTGAAGAGAACCTTATCGTAAGGGCGGTCGAGATGCTTCGAACCGAGTTCGGCATAGTGAAGGGAGCGAGGATTCACCTCGAAAAGAACGTTCCGTCGCCGGGCGGGCTTGGCGGCGGTTCGTCGAATGCGGCAGTGGCGCTGATAGGGCTGTCAAGGCTTTGGAATGTCAATGCAAGCGAGTTTCTGCCGAAGTTAGCGACCAGGATAGGGGCCGACGTTCCGTTTTTCCTATTCGGAGGTGCCGCGTTGGGGACCGGCCGCGGCGACTTGATCGAGCCGCTAGACGATATTTCTGTCGGTCCGATGCTTGTCGTGACCCCCAATATTGCCGTTCCGACAGGCGTGATCTTTGGCCGATATCGAGCTGAGACCTTGACAGATACGGCTCAAGAGCATAATCTTTCTGTTTGCCGAGCGGAAGCCGAAAGGTTTCGTCCTGCGGCGGCAGAACTTGCAAATGACCTCGAAAGCACGGTTTTCGAAGCTTTTCCTGAGGTCGCCCGCGTAAAGAAGGCTTTAATAGAGCTTGGTGCGGTTAACGCGGTCCTTTGCGGCAGCGGAGCAAGTGTTTTAGGTGTTTTTGACAAACAAGAGACACGGCAGACTGCTGAAAATGCCCTCGATCATGAATCGACCTGGCGAAAGTTTGCTGTATCAGCCGTTTCGCGTGAACGTTACCGCGAAGAGCTCGGCCTTTAAGGCTTGAGGGCAACGGCTGTTTCCGTTGGTTTCTTCACTTTTTTGAATTGGGGCGTAGCCAAGTGGTAAGGCACCGGTCTTTGGATCCGGCACTCGTAGGTTCGAATCCTCCCGCCCCAGCCAAGTTCAGGCTGTAGACCGTAGGCTGTAGGTTCTGACGAGAGAGCGGGGTGTCCCTTCTTTCGTGCCAGAGCCTACAGCCTAAAGCCTCCAGCCTTCCGCAAGGGTTTCCGAATGGATCGTTCGACGATGGCGGTGTTTGCGGGTAACGCCAACCCGCAGCTCGCTCAAGACATCGCGCGGCATTTGATGGTGCCGCTCGGGCGAGCGGCCGTCAGCCGGTTCAGCGACGGCGAGACGACGGTCGAGCTGCTGGAGAACGTGCGTGGCCGCGACGTGTTCATCGTGCAGCCCACGTGTCCGCCGGCCAACGATCATTTGATGGAGCTGCTGGTGATGGTCGATGCATGCCGTCGTGCCTCGGCTGCGCGCATCACCGCCGTTGTGCCGTACTTCGGCTATGCGCGGCAGGACCGCCGGCCGCGCGCGACGCGCGTGCCGATTACCGCGAAGCTGGTGGCGAACATGATCGCGAGCGCCGGCGTCCACCGCTTGTTGACCGTCGACCTGCACGCCGACCAGATCCAGGGTTTTTTCGACATTCCGGTCGACAACGTCTACGCATCGCCCGTGCTGCTCGGCGATGCGTGGAAGCAGAAGTACGACGACCTGATGGTCGTCTCACCGGATGTGGGCGGCGTCGTGCGCGCACGCGCGCTCGCCAAGCGCCTCGACGATGCGGATCTCGCGATCATCGACAAGCGCCGGCCGCGGGCGAACGAGTCCGAGGTGATGAACATCATCGGCGAGGTCGCGGGCAAGACGTGCGTCTTGATCGATGACCTGGTCGACACCGCCGGCACGCTGTGCCATGCGGCGAAGGCGTTGAAGGATGCGGGCGCGAAGCGCGTGGTGGCCTACATCACGCACGCGGTGCTCTCGGGCACGGCGATCGAGAAGATCACCAAGTCGGCGCTCGACGAACTGGTCGTCACCGACACGATTCCG
>JRYI01000714.1_pt1 | contig 11139 bp, 9 predicted proteins | sample 235361 | NCBI WGS metagenome assembly JRYI01 (sample SAMN03074212, study PRJNA261471) | activated sludge metagenome | biome: Common Effluent Treatment Plant; feature: Wastewater; material: Activated sludge; isolation source: activated biomass in a lab-scale reactor treating industrial wastewater at...
CGGCACCGTGATCGAGATCGAGGACGACGGCGCGATCAAGATCTCTTCGGTGAGCGCCGAGGGCGCGCAGATTGCCAAGGCCAAGATCGAGGCGATCACCGCCGAAGTCGAAGTGGGCAAGGTCTACGAAGGTCCGGTCGTGCGTCTGCTCGACTTCGGCGCCATCGTGAACATCATGCCGGGCCGCGACGGCCTGCTGCACGTGTCGCAGATCGCCAACGAGCGCGTGAACAACGTCTCGGACTACGTGAAGGAAGGCCAGGTCGTGCGCGTCAAGGTCCTCGAGACCGACGAGCGCGGCAAGATCCGCCTGAGCATGAAGGCGCTGCTGAACGAAAACGCCGGTTGATGGCGGCCGGGCGGGCAACACCCGCCCGGTGCATGAGCAGGGAAAAGGGACGCCGTGTGCGTCCCTTTTTCTGAGGTGGGGTCCCGGCCTCGCCGGTCGCGATACGCGGACAGCAAAAAGGGGCGCCTCGGCGCCCCTTTGCGTACCTGCGCTTGCCTCGCGCGCTGCTTACTTCGCGACCTGGCGCTCGCGCATCTCTTCCAGCGTCTTGCAGTCGATGCACATCGTCGCCGTCGGACGGGCCTCGAGGCGCTTGAGGCCGATCTCGACGCCGCAGCTGTCGCAGTAGCCGTATTCGCCGGCCTCGATGCGACCGATCGCCTCGTCGATCTTCTTGATCAGCTTGCGCTCGCGGTCGCGGTTGCGCAGCTCGAGCGCGATGTCGGACTCCTGGCTGGCGCGGTCGTTGGGGTCGGCGAACACGGTGGCCTCGTCCTGCATGGTGTGTACCGTGCGCTCGATGTCATCGACCAGCTCGCCCTTGAGCGAACCGAGGATCTCGCGGAAGTGGGCCAGCTGCTTCTCGCTCATGTATTCCTCGCCGGCTGCAGGTACGTAGGGCGGGAATTGCTTGTGCAGGGTATCGTCGGCCATGGATCAGCTTCCGTAGATGGTGGTCAATGAAGAGAGCCGACTTAATAGCAGAATAAGCCAGAGGCGGCAAGCCGAAGGCCGAGGCCTGACGCCCGTTTGCATCGCTGCGCGGTGGCTGCCCGCCCCGACGCCGACGGCATCATTGGCGCTGGCTGTCACGGCCTCCGAAACGAAGCAGGAGATCGCAGCTGCGGCCCCCCGCAAACCATCGCGAGACAAGGCGCGCGCCGCCGGAAAAGAGAAACGGGAACTCGGACGACACCGGCCTGTGTTCGACGGGCAGCATGCGCGCCGTCCCCAGCTGAGATTCGAGACGCGCGGCGAATTCGGCACCGTAGGCCCGGCAGGCAGACGCGCTGGCGAGGCTCACGCCTGCGTGGGCTGCCGGCATGGCGAGGATCTCCTCGATCCGGCGGCGGGCGTCGGCCATCGCCATCACCGACATCGCCTGGCCGGCGAACTCCAGCACCACGCTGATCTGGTCGCGTTCGTCGCAGCCCGGGCCGATCATGGCGGCGGCGGGGTCGAGCGGCACCGTCCTGCGCGCCGCCCGCGAAGCGGCGCAGCATCTCGGCGATCGCATAGACCTCCTCGGCCGAGAAGGCGACGATCGCCGAGCTGCTGCGGAAGCCGCGACAGCTTCATCGCGCCGGCATAGCTGAGCGTCGAAAAACGCGGCCGCCCGACGATTTCGGCCTCGGGCACCAGTTCGCGGATCAGCGGGGTGAGGCTGGCCGAGCCGAGGATCATCGTCTCGTCGCGGCCGCGCGCGCGCAGCAGGTCGAGGCAGATCACGTTGCCCGAGCCTTCCCAGATCGAGTTCACCGGCGCCTCGCGATACAGCCGGGGCATCGGACCATCCTCGACGTAGCCGTTGCCGCCCCACACCTCCATGCATTCGGCGGTGAACGCGATCGCGCGCTTGCAGATCCAGAACTTCGCCGCCGGGGTGACGATCCGCCGCCAGGCGCGCGCCAGCGGATCCGCCGGCGACGCCACCGCGCTGGCCAGGCGCATGCCGAGGACGGTGGCGGCCGCGCTCTCGAGCGCGAGCTCGGCCAGCAGGTTGCGCATCAGCGCTTGCGCCGCGAGCGGGCGGCCGAAGGCGCTGCGGTGACGGGCATGGTGGATCGCCTCGACCAGCGCGCGCCGCATCAGCGCGGCGCTGCCGAGCACGCAGTCGAGCCGGGTCTGCGCGGCCATCTCCATGATGGTCGCGATGCCGCGCCCTTCCTCGCCGACGAGGACGCCCAGCGCGTCCTCGAACTCGACCTCGGCCGAGGCGTTGGAGCGGTTGCCGAGCTTGTCCTTGAGGCGCTGGATGCGCACGGGGTTGCGGCTGCCGTCGGGCAGCCAGCGGGGCAGGAAGAAGCAGCTCGGTCCCGCGTCGGTGCGCGCCAGCACCAGGTGGGCGTCGCAGCCCGGCGCCGAGAAGAACCACTTGTGGCCGACCAGGGCGTACTGCGCGCCGCGGCCGCCGGCGCCGAGCGCGCGCGCGCGGGTGCTGATGCCGCGCAGGTCCGAGCCGCCCTGCTTTTCCGTCATCCCCATGCCGATCATCGCCGAGCGCTTCGCCGTCAGCGGCAGTTCGCGCGCATCGTAGTCGCGTGCGCGCAGGCGATCGGCGAGGCCGGCGAACAGGGCGGGCTCACGCTGCAGGACCGGGATCGAAGCGAAGGTCATGGTCACCGGGCACAGCGAGCCGGCCTCGATCTGGCCGTGCAGGAAGAAAGCGGCGGCGCGCGCGACGTGGGCACCGGGCCGCGGCTCGAGCCAGGCGGAGGCGTGCGTGCCGGCGCGGTAGAGCAGCTGCAGCAGCGCGGTCCACGCCGGGTCGAAGACGACGCGGTCGATGCGGTGGCCGCGCGCGTCGTGGCTGACGAGCTCGGGTGGCCGGCGCTCGGCGCGCGCGGCGAGCTCGAGGGTTTCCGCGCTGCCGAGGGTCCCCCCCTGCCGCGCCAGCGCCTCGGCATGCCAGCCCGCCCCTTCCCGCTCGACCGCCGCCTGCAGGGCGGCATCGCTCGCGTAGGGATTCCAGCCGCGCAGCGGCGGCACCTGGTTGATCACCTCATGGGTCTGCCACATGGCCGCATCCTCCTGACGATGACTTTTCAAGCTAGACCATTCGCTTTCGGAGGGGGAGGCGGGATTCGCGCGCCGCTGCGGGCCGCAGGCGATCGCGAGGCGCGCGGCGTGATTGCGCGCTTGCGCCCGCTCGGGGCTGGTCTATCCTGAGACGACATGCATGTGCAGCCGGCACGCGGGCGCCCTGGTCCGTCGCGTCGAAAACGAGCAACCGGAGAGCGCCATGAGAGCCCCGTCGATCGCCTCGAGTGTCATGCTGGTTTCCCTTGGCCTGGTGGTGCTTCCGGCCAGCGCCGAACCCGTGCCGCTGACCGCGGGCAGCCGCCTCGTCCAGCCCTCCGCCGCGCGCCAGGCGGCGGCCGTCGCGCCTGCCGCGGTCACCGCGGTCGTGCCATCGGCGGCCAGCTGCCGCGACGACGCGGCGTGCCGCCAGAAGATGAAGCTCGGGCTGCTGCTCGGGCTGCTGGTGCAGGGGCTCAAGCCCTAGCCGGCACGCCTAGCGGGCTGGGCGGTCGGCGCGGCCGCGGCGGAGCAGGCGCAGCGCAAGCTTGCGCGCCTCGTCGAACAGCAACACCGAGGATGCCACCGCTGCGGCACGGCCCCAGTCGGCGAGGCTCAGCGGCACGGTATGGAACACCGCCTGCGCTGGCGCCCAGTGCACCACCACGATCTGCAGGGCGAGCACGGTCAGCAACGCCAGCCACAGCTTTCCGTTATGGAAGAACTGCCGGTTGAAGGCGCTGCCGTGTTCGGCGCGGGCATTGAAGGTGTTGAAGAACTGGAACAGCACGAAGGTGGTGAAGGCGAGCGTGAGCGCGTACTCATGTCCGCCCTGGCGCTCGCCCCAGGCGTAGGCGCCGAGCGTGCCGGCGGCCATCGTGAGGCCGTACATCAGCAGGCGGGCGAGGCGGGGGGCGGTGAGAATCGCCGCGTCGACCGCCCGCGGCGGCGCCGACATGGCGCCCGGGCGCGCCGGCTCGAGGCCGAGCGTCATCGCCGGCGGGCCGTCCATGATGATGTTGACCCACAGGATCTGCACCGCGGTGAAGGGCGTCGGCAGGCCGAAGAGCGGCGCGCCCAGCACGGTGAGGATCGCGCCGATGTTGGTCGACAGCTGGAAGCGCACGAACTTGACGATGTTGTCGTAGATCGCGCGCCCCTCGCGCACCGCCTTGACGATGGTCGCGAAGTTGTCGTCGGTGAGCACCATCGAGGCCGCTTCCTTGGTCACCTCGGTGCCGGTGAGCCCCATCGCCACGCCGATGTCGGCCGCCTTCAGCGCCGGCGCGTCGTTGACCCCGTCGCCGGTCATCGCCACCACGTGGCCGGCCTCCTTGAGCGCCTTCACGATGCGCATCTTGTGCTCGGGGGCGACGCGGGCGAACACCGCGGTGCGCTCGATCAGCGCGCGCAAGCGTGGCGGGTCCAGGCCCTCGATCTCGCGCCCCTCGTGCGCCTCGCCCTCGAGGCCGAGTTCGCGCGCGATCGCCGCCGCGGTGGCGCGGTGGTCACCGGTGATCATCTTCACCGCGATGCCCGCGCGATGGCAGACGCGGATCGCCTCTGCCGCTTCCGGGCGGGCCGGGTCGACGATGCCGACCAGGCCGACCACCACCAGCTCCTGCGCCCACTGCATGAGGTCGGCGGCGGGGTCGAAGGCCTCCGCGGGGATGTCGCGGCCGGCGAGGGCGAGCACCCGCATCGCCTCGTCGGCGAAGCGGGCGTTCTCGGCGCGGAAGCGCGTCCGCGCGGCGGCATCGAGCGGCGCCGGGCCGCTGGCGGCGAGATAGTGGGTGGCGCGCGCCAGCACCACGTCGGGCGCGCCCTTGAGCCACATCCGCACCCGCTCGCCGTCGCGGTGGAAGGTGGCCATGAACTTGTGCTCGGAGTCGAAGGGGATCTCGGCGAAGCGCGGCATGGCGTCGGCGAGCGCCTCGGGGTCGGCGCCGGCGCGGCCCACGAGGGCGAGCAGCGCGCCTTCGGTGGGATCGCCGATCAGGGCGCCCTCGGTGATGCGCGCGTCGGCGCACAAGGCCGCGGGCATCAGCAGCGGCGCGAGGTCGGGCGCCGCTTCGCCGTCGTCCGCCGCGATCCGCCCCGCGCCCTCGTAGCCCTCGCCTTCCACGCTGAAGCGGCGGTCCTGGAAGAACAGGCCGCGTGCGCTCATCTGGTTGAGGGTCAGGGTCCCGGTCTTGTCCGAACAGATCACCGTGGTGCAGCCGAGAGTCTCGACCGCGGCGAGCTTCTTCACGATCGCGTTGCGCCGGGCCATGCGGTGCATGCCGAGCGCCAGCGTCACCGTGACCACCGCCGGCAGACCCTCGGGGATCGCCGCCACCGCGAGCGCGATGGCGGTCATCGCCGTCTGCATCAGGTCCTCGCCGCGCGCCACCCCGAGCGCGAACATCAGCCCGACCACCACCCCCGCGATCGCCGCCAGGCGCTTGCCGAGGCGGTCGAGCTGCTGCTGCAGCGGGGTCGCCGACTCCGCCTCCTCGGCGAGCATGCCGGCGAGCCGGCCCATCTCGGTGCGCATGCCGGTGTCGGTGACCAGCGCCTCGAGCCGTCCGCGGGTGAGGACGGTGTTCATGAACACCCGGTTGCTGCGTTCGGCGAGCGGGGTGGCGGGGTCGAGCGCCTCGGGCTGCTTCGCCACCGGCTGCGATTCGCCGGTGAGCGCCGCCTCGGCGACCTCCGCGCCATGGGCGGCGACCACCCGCCCGTCGGCGGGGACGCGGTCGCCCGCCTCGAGCAGCAGCACATCGCCCGGCACCAGCGCGTCGGCGGGCAGCTCGATCGCGCGACCGTCGCGCCGCACCCGCGCCACCGGCGCGAGCATGTTCTTGAGCGCCGCGAGCGCGGCCTCGGCGCGATGCTCCTGGATGAAGCCGAGCAGCGCGTTGATCAGCACCACCGCGCCGATCACCAGCGCGTCGCGCAGCTCGCCCACCGCGCCGGCGAGCAGCGCGGCGCCGAGCAGCACCAGGATCAGCAGGCTGCGGAACTGGTCGAGGAATTTCAGCCACGCCGGCCGCGGCGGCTTCGCCGCGAGACGGTTGGGGCCGGTGCGTTCCAGCCGCCTGCCGGCCTCCGCCGCGCCGAGCCCGCGCGCCGGGTCCACCCCGAGCCTGCGCGCGGCGATGCCGGCCGACACCGCGTGCCAGTCGCTCCGTGGCGCGGTCCCTGCGTTCGTCGCCGGCCCGGCCGCCTCGCTCATCAGTCCTCCGGGCGTTCGGCGTCCGTTGCGGCGGCGGCCGGCGGCGCCGGATCGGGCAGCCGGGTGGCGAGCACCTTGTCGATGCGNNCCACCTCGAGCCGCCACTGCTCCCAGGTGACGATGTCGCCGGTCTGGGCCAGGCGGCCGAGCAGCCACATCAGCATGCCGCTCAGGGTGTGGTAGCGCCCCTTCTCCTCTTCCGGCACGGTCTTCAGCCCGAGGCGGTCCTTGAGCTCGAGGATCGGGATCAGGCCGTCGAGCAGCCACGAGCCGTCCTCGCGCTGCACCGCCCACGCCTCCTCGAGGCCGTGCGGATGGAATTCGCCGGTCACCGACTCGAGCACGTCGTACAGGGTGACCATGCCGAGCACCTCGCCGTACTCGTCGATGACGAAGACCATGTGCGTGCTGGAGGCGCGGAACTGGTCGAGCAGCTCCATGCCGGTGAGCGACTCGGGCACATACACCGCCGGCTGCAGGTCGCGGGTGAGGGTGGGGGTGCCGCCCTTGAGGGTCTGGTTGAACAGCTGCTTCGAGGTGACGATGCCGAGGATCTCCTCCAGGCCGCCGCGGCAGACCGGGAAGCGCGAGTGCTCGGACTCCGCCATCCGCACGAGGTTTTCGTCGAGCGGGCGATTGACGTCGAGCCACACGATGTCGGCGCGGGGCACCATCAGCGAGCCGATCAGGCGGTCGTCGAGACGGAACACGTTGCGCACCATCTCGTGCTCGGTCTTCTCGATGATGCCGGCGACCGAGCCCTCCTCGAGCATGGCGTGGATCTCCTCCTCGGTGACGCTCGGCGCGGCCTCGTCGCGCTTGCCCAGGATGCGCAGCAGGAAGGCGGTGGACCAGCTCAGCAGATGGACGAAGGGGCGCGAGGCGATCGCGAGCGCGTCCATCGGGCGCGACACGAGGCGGGCGATTCCTTCGGGGTTGATCTGGGCGATGCGCTTGGGCACCAGCTCGCCGACCACGATCGACACGTAGGTGATCACGATCACGACCAGCGCGGTGGCGCCGATCTCGCTGCCGCGCTGCTCGAGGCCGAGGCTCTGCAGCCAGCTCGCGAGCGGGGCGGCGAGTGCGGCCTCGCCGACGATGCCGTTGAGGATGCCGATCGAGGTGATCCCGATCTGGATCGTCGACAGGAAGCGGGTGGGTTCCTCGCCGAGCCGGATCGCCAGGCTGGCGGCGCCGTCGCCGTCTTCGGCAAGCCGGGCGAGCCGCGCCCGGCGCGCGGTGACGAGCGCGATCTCGGACATCGCGAAGATGCCGTTGAGCAGGATGAGGGCGATCAGGACGAAGATTTCCATGAGTCTCGGGGCGGCGACGAAGGTCGGCCGTGCGGCCGCCTGGCCGCGGCCATGTCAAATGCGTGGGAGAGGGTTTGGCGAAGGGGCGCGCCCGAGCCGGCGCGCGGCGCGCTCCTCGCCGGGCGGAACGCTTGGAGGCACGGGATGCGCCCGTGCGGGGCGGGACGACGAGAGGCGGCGTCGCTGCTTCGCGCGCGGGAATCGGGCTCCGGCTCGTCCGGGCCGTCGTCGACGACGGGCACGAGGCTGGCGCCTGGGGTGGGGAGACTGCGGTCCATGGGAGCGGGTGCGAACCCGCCTGACACCTTCTCGAGTCGATACGGTCCCGATGATGCCGGAACTGCGGCGCAATGTCACCGGCGTTGCCGCGCGCCGCGCTGCGGGCGGCAACGCCTGCAGCGGCGCCGGCGCGCGCTCAGGAAGATGACAGCAGGGTGTCGACCAGGGCGCGCATGCGGCGCCAGTGCGAGCCCTCCCAATAGACCCGGCCACAGTCGCCGCAGCGGCTGAAGCGTGTGTGCGCGGCGCGCACGCGGGGCGGCAGGAGCGCGTCCACCGCCGCCTTGTCGACCGCGTGCAGCAGGCCGTTGCAGCGCATGCAGCGGCTGAAGGGGCGGGCGCTGCGCGCGAGCTGCAGGCGTTCGAACAGCTCGGCGAGCTGCAGCCGCGGCGCGAGCGCATGGACGTAGCAGCCGTGGGTGATGGCGCGATGCTTGAGGAGCTCGCGGTCGCGGCTGAGCACGATGCGGCCGTCGCGCGCGGCGATGGCCGCGATCTCGCGGTCGGCGAAGCCGTTGTCGTAGAGGGTGTCGAAGCCGGTCATCCGCAGCAGGCGGGCGAGCCCGCCGAGGTGGGCGTCGGCGACGAAGCGGGTCAGCCGCAGCGGCTGTGGGCGCACCCGCAGCAGGGGGGCGATGTCGAACGTCTCGAAGCGCGGATAGACCGACACGCGGTCGCCATCCCGCACCACATGGTCGAAGCCGACCGACTCTCCATTGACGAGCACCAGTTCGACCTCGGTGTGGGGCACGCCGAGCGCCTCGATCGCGTGCTTGACGGTGGCCTTGTCGGCGCAGGCGGCCTCGAACTCGACCCGCCGGCGCGGCGGTGCGAGGAAGTCGTTGAGCTCCTCGTAGAAGCGGAAGCGCGCGCGCGCGCCCATCGGCCGGGGTCCCTCAGGCCGCCGGCGCCGGCACGTAGCCGAAGCGCGCGGGCAGCTCGGCGCGTGGCACGCATCGCAGCGGCAGGCCGTGCCACCAGACCTCGCCGGCGCCGGCCATCACCGCCATCAGCGCCTCCTCCTCGGCGGCCTCGCCGCCGGGCGTGCGGCAGGCGGAGAGGAAGGCGGCCAGGTCGCGGTCGTCGACCAGGCCGATGCCGGCCGCGGTATCGAGCAGCGCGTTGCCCTCGTCGTCGAGCAGTGCCGCGCGGACCTCGCCCGCCGGGGCGCCGGTGTGGGTGCTGGGCTTGCCGTCGGCGTCGAGGCGGAACACCCACGGCGTGTAGTCGAGCGTCACGTAGACCTTCTGCGGCCCGTTGTCGACCAGCCAGTTGCCGGCGTCGTCGCGGCGGTAGTGCTGGTTGAGGAAGCGGATCAGCCCGGCGTGCTCGACCCGCTCGCCGCGCAGCGCCCAGTTGCCGCGGCGATCGAGCGAAAGCCAGCCATAGCAGGCGGGAACGTTCGGCCAGCGCGACGCGCCGCCGGGAGCGGTGGGGGTGGACATGGTCGGCGAAGCTCCGATGCGGGGACGGGCCGTGGCCGGACCCGCGCCCTCAGTGCAGTCGACCCCGCCACGCCGGAAAAACGCCACCCGAAGGCGGCGTTCCGGTCGCGGCGGGCGGGCGCCGGGGGGCCGGGCTCAGGCCGCGGCGAGCGCCTGCTCGAGATCGGCGACGATGTCGTCGATGTGCTCGATGCCGATCGACAGCCGCACCATGTCGGGCGACACGCCGGCGCGGGCGAGCTCGTCGGGCGAGAGCTGGCGATGGGTGGTCGATGCGGGGTGGCAGGCGAGCGACTTGGCGTCGCCGATGTTGACCAGCCGCGTCACCAGCTTGAGCGCGTCCTGGAAACGGCCGCCGGCCTCGAAGCCGCCCGCCACGCCGAAGGACAGGATGCCCGACGCGCGGCCGCCCATGTACTTCTGCACCAGCGCGTGATCGCGGTGGTCGGGCAGGCCGGCGTAGTTGACCCAGGCCACCTTCGGGTGATTGCTAAGGAACTCGGCCACCTTCACGGTGTTCTCGCAGATGCGGTCCATGCGCAGCGCGAGCGTCTCGATGCCCTGCAGGATCAGGAAGGCGTTGAAGGGCGAGAGCGCGGCGCCGGTGTTGCGCAGCGGCACGACCCGCGCGCGCGCGATGAAGGCGGCCGCGCCGATGGCCTCGGTATACACCACGCCGTGGTAGGACACGTCGGGCTCGTTGAGGCGGCGGAAGCGCGCCTTGTGCTCGGCCCAGGGGAACTTGCCCGAGTCGACGATGGCGCCACCGATCGAGTTGCCGTGGCCGCCGAGGTACTTGGTCAGCGCATGGACGACGATGTCGGCGCCGTGCTCGAACGGCCGGCACAGGTAGGGGGAGGGCACGGTGTTGTCGACGATCAGCGGCACCCCCGCCCGGTGCGCGACCTCGGCCAGGCGCTCGAAGTCGGTGATGTTGCCCAGCGGGTTGCCCACCGACTCGCAGAAGATCGCCTTGGTGCGCTCGTCGATCAGCGCGGCGAAGGCCTCCGGGTCGCGGTAGTCGGCGAAGCGCACCTCGATGCCCAGCTGCGGCAAGGTGTGGGCGAACAGGTTGTAGGTGCCGCCGTACAGCGTCGACGCCGAGATGATGTTGTCGCCGGCCTCGGCGATGGTCTGGATCGCATAGGTGATCGCCGACATGCCCGAGGCCACCGCGAGCGCGCCGATGCCGCCTTCCAGTTGCGCGACACGCTGCTCGAGCACCGCGTTGGTCGGGTTCATGATGCGGGTGTAGATGTTGCCCTGCACCTTCAGATCGAACAGGTCGGCGCCGTGCTGGGTATCGTCGAAGGCGTAGGAGGTCGTCTGGTAGATCGGCACCGCCACCGCCTTGGTGGTCGGATCGGGCGAGTAGCCGCCATGGACGGCGATCGTTTCAAGTTTCATGCGCGGGGTCCCCCCTGTTCGGTCGAGCTGGGGAGTATAGCCACTGCGCATCGGCGGCCGGAAGAAGCGGCCCTTTGCGTGCCGGTTTCGCGCCGGGTGTTGCCCCGCCGCGTGTGCGGGCTCAACATAAGGCGTGCCCGCTGGGTGAAGGATTTGCGAGCGGTCGGATGGGGCCGTCCGCGACATCATGGAGAGAACGAATGAGCGACAACAAGACCCGCAGTGCGCTTCGCGCAGGCCTTCAGCAGGAAGACGCTGCGGTGGCCGAGCGCCTGCCCGAAGTCGCGCAGGCTGCCGCGGCGAAGGCAAAGGCGAAGGTGACGCCCAAGCCGGCTGCGAAGCGGGTGTCGGTGAAGAAGAAGGCGGAGCCAGCCGCCGCGCGACCGGTGGCCGAGCGACCGGTAGCCGAGCAACCGGTGGCCGAGCAACCGGTGGCCGAAAAACCGG
>JRYI01007880.1_pt1 | contig 11127 bp, 8 predicted proteins | sample 235361 | NCBI WGS metagenome assembly JRYI01 (sample SAMN03074212, study PRJNA261471) | activated sludge metagenome | biome: Common Effluent Treatment Plant; feature: Wastewater; material: Activated sludge; isolation source: activated biomass in a lab-scale reactor treating industrial wastewater at...
GAGCATCCACAGCCGAGTGCGGAATGCACGGACGTTGGGATGGTCCTTCCAGTGCTGAAACAGGAACTCGTAGGCTGCCCACGTCTGGCGCGTGTCAGCCGCAAACAGAAGCGTGTCAGCACCCATTGCCATTACGGCCGCGGCACTGGTGTCATGAAGACCTGTCCGGCTGTCTAGGAGGACGACATCGGGGGTCTCCTGCGCTTCCAGTTCAGCAACGAGCCGTTGCAGACGCGCAGGCCACGGCTCCCGTCCGTTGGGTCCGCGCTCGAGATACGCCCGACCTAACTTGGCGAGGTACTCCTTGGTCTCCGTGCCAAAGGCGGGCACGACAGCAATGCGCCCGCTCGTGCCGTCCTGGAGTGAGCTCTCAGCGACCATGTCGGGGAGGATCTTGGCTCCCTCTCCGAGCGCGTCCTCCACAAACCAATCGACGATGCCGAATTTCGGTAGTGAGGTGCCGAGCAAGGTGGTACCAACGCCCGGTGATTCCAGATCCAAGTCGAGCACCAGCACGCGGTGCCCGTCGCCAGTCGCCTTCGCCTTCCTGGCGAGATGCCAGGAGAGCACGGTAGCGGTAGTGGACCGCCCCACGCCACCCTTCATTGAGAACAGGGTGAAGCGCTTCGTTAGAGGAGCCCCGGTGGGCGGAGACGCGCTCCACTCGGCACCCATCAACAGGCGATCGTGCAGACACACTCTGTAGGTGCCATCAGTTCGAAGCACTGGCGCTGAGTTGGCCGTCGGTAGCGCGAGTGTCGCGAGCTCCGATCGGAAGAGAAATAGCTCCTTCTTCGGATACGCATAGGTTCCGAGGGCAGTGACTACGTCTTGCGCCAATTCCTTGAGCGTTTCCTGGAAGACCGTTTTTGGACGCGTGCCAGGCTCAGGACTCTCCAGGAGAATGCGGATTCGCCCGTTGAGGTCGCGCACAAGGAATACGTCTTCCTGAACTGCAGACAGGCGTGCCTTGGCCAAGTCGGCAGCTCGGTTCAGAGCATCGTTGAAGTTCATCGGCACACTCCGTCGAGAACAGCTAACGCCAAGCTCTCGCGACACACTGTTGCGGCATGGCGGTGGTTCGTCGTCCTTTCAGCCTTGATCGCATTGCTAAGCCAATAGCGCTGGTCTACCGTCCAATCGCTAAACGGATTGAGATGGGGTAGCGGCTCAAGGTAGCGTGAAGCCAATCGGCCCTCGGCAAAGCTCTGAAAGGCCATCCAAAGCTCCGGCATGTGCACCTTATGCGCGCTATCGCGGGGAGCCCCCCTTCTCGTGACCTGCATACCAAGCCCGACCATCACCGCCTTCAGCGAGCATTCGGAAGCAAGGCCATACAGCTGGTCAGCGTTGGGGTAACGATTCGAGTTCCGGAGGATCTCTCCGTCCATGAAATGCCGGTTCGAGGCGTCTCGATAATTAAGGCTCATACTGCAGCCTCCTTGCGCAAGCAGTAAGCAGCAACTTCGACCATCGCGCTATCAAGAACGCCTTGCCCGAGGTCGGCAAACACGATGGGTGGAGCCTCCATTAGCAGAATCTCTTCCCGCCATTTCTGAAAGCTGGAGAGGAAGAAGCCAGTTCGGGAGGTGATCGCACCGAGGTAACCACCAGGATGAAGCAGCTCGATGCCGCGCTCGACGAAAGCGGCGTAAATGTCGTTCTTCGTGCGGGGATAGGCCGACTCGAACTCTTTCTTCGCTGCCAGGCTCGCGGCACCAAAAGGTGGATTCATCAGCAGGACGTCGAAGTGCTTGCGGCACAAATCAATGAACGCGATGCCCTGCGCGGCATCATCGGCGAAGAGTTGCCGCCGGACACCCACTGCAGTTGGCGCCCCAGCAACGTATTCCTGAAGTGCTTCGATGATGCGCTCCTCAGCCGAGTCGAAGAAGGACTCGTCCGAGATGCCCGATAGATCGAACTCCAGTTGATGACTGGGAGGGCGCTCGAACCCAGGGAGACTGTTCTGTGCCTCACGCTGTGCCTGAACGAATTGCTGGCGGGCCTTGGCGACTGCGCTCCTGATGGCGCTGTCAATCTTGAGCAAGGAGCCAAGCTCACCCGCAAGTTGCATCTCGTCGACCATCCGCTGGAAGAGATCGCCGAGCACATTCGGTCGAAGTGTCGCGGCAAATTCCGCCACCATGCTTCGATCGCCCGGCATCGGCTCCGCGACAACGATGTTCGTTCGCCCAATGATCGGGCGCTCTTGGGCCGGGACTTTGCGGTCGTTGTATGCGCGCTGGGCGCGCATCCATAGTGCTAGGGCGGCGATCTGCGCAGCGCGCGGGTCGATGTCGATGCCGTGAAGGTTGTGACGGAGAATCAGTTCGGGCACTGCGCGGTGCAAGGCTGACTCGGACTCGTAGTCTTCGCGGAGCGTCCGGCCGGTGACCTCGGACTTGGTTGCGCCCTCAGTGCGCCACGCTTCCTCGTAGATGCCGAAGAAGCCTCGCGTCGGGTCGCCGGCAAGCAGGTCAAATGCGTAGAGAAGGAAGTGACCGGAGCCGCAAGCGGGATCCAGCACGCGCAGATCGCGTGGATCCTTCGAGGCGCGTTCCTCGAAACCCTCCTCGGACTTCACCAGGTAGTCGAGGTGGATAAGTTGCGTATCGGCGCCACGCATCTCGCACCAGGTTCGACCAAGCGAGTTGTCGGTTAGAAACTGTACGACGTACCGCGGCGTAAAGAACTGATTGCGGACGGCCAGCTCGCGGCTATTGCGCGGCGCCTGGCTCTCGGCTCGCATCTGGCGCCGCTCGTCCTCCCCGTTGAAGTACTGGTAGACCCATCCGATGGTTTCATCCTCGATCCATACGGAAGCGATCTCGGGGTCGTTCAGGGCAGCCAGAAGATCGTGCAGGGCCTGGCGTCGGGGCCAAAGAATGGTCGCAGCGTCACGCCGATCGAAAAGCGCGCGCACTTCCTGCGCGATCTCGTCGAAAATGCTTTCAACGTACAGCCGGTAACCCTTGTCGGGCAGCGCCACGAGCCCGGGCGCGAGGGCGATGTACTCCTTGAAGCCGGCCGAGTCTTCACCCCGCGAGACGCACTCCTGCACAAGCTTTCGCGCCTCGAGCATCTTCAGGGCGACGAAGCGATTGAGCGTGTGAAAGGCTGCTTCGCGCAGGTAAGCCGCGACGGCACCCGCAGACGTGATGCCCAGCGAGCGCTTGTGAGCGACGGCGGCCACAAGCTTGTCCCAGATCACGCGCTCGCGAGGAGACAGGTGCGCCCCAGGGGCGAGTGGGATCCTCCCGTCCAGCAGGATGTCGTAGCGCCCCTCTAACTGCTCCCGAAACTCCTGCTCGAGAAGCCGTCGTGCTTGCTGGGTGAGGCGCTCCAGTTTCTGTCGTGTCTCCTTCTCCACGTGATGCTCCTACTGAATCCAGACCTTCTTGCCTTCGCCGAGCAACTTCTCGATGCGCTGGCGAAGGGCGACGATGGCCGCTTCGAGTTGCTCCGGAGTCTCGACACGCCCGGCGAAGAAGTCCCCCACGTTGATGGTGACGAGGCAATTGCCCTCGATGAGCTCCATCATCTGCTGAAGTGCCGTTTTCAAGTGCTGCGGGCATGCGCTCAGCTCAGAGCGGAGGAATGGGATAGTCGCCGACACGGGCACGGTTGCCGATGCTCGGCTTGCGATCGGAGCGGAGACGCGTGCCTGCTGCTCTTCGTTCAGCTCGGTCCAGGCGGGGTTGCCGTGCAGTGTCTCCAGCGCCTGCTGATAGGACTCAGTGCGCGCGACAACCGCTGCCTGGAAGCGAGCCGCGTACTCGGCCTCAATGGCCGTTGCGAACTGATCGATTTGCGCGAGATCGCGGTAGAAGGTTTCCCGCGCCATCACATCTGCTAGCACCTGAGCCTTCGGCCGAAGCTCATCAGGCAGGTCGACTTCCTGATCCAGGAAGGCCCAGTGAGTATCGAGCGCTTGGCGCGCACGCCTGAGGTCGAGGAGTCGCGGTTCAGTCAGCGCGGCAGAAAGCTCGCTCGCGCGCTTTACTGCCTCCTTCAGACCCTTGTGCGCCCCGTTGAAACTGAGGATGGCATCATCCTCATTTCCCCCACGGATGGCGCGCATCTGGTCGATGGCTTCCTGGAGCACGGTGGCGCCGGGTAGCCCATGGCTCAGCAACGTGGAGTGGACTTCATGAAGCTTCTCCTCAGCCTCGCCAACTTCCCTACGGATTGCATCGGCGATTACGCTCGCCTGGAGCTCCGGTAGCTGCTTGCCGAACACGTCTCGGTAGGCAGCCTCAGCTTCGAGCCAGTCGTTGATGTCGGTGCCGGAGACGCGCCTCTGGAACGAACATGCTCGGAAGAGGTTGTTGCTCGAAAAGGTGTTGCGCGCCTCGACAGAGAGAGCAGAGTCGATGGTCGTGCCTTTGCTTGTCGCCTTGACCTTGCCGGCGCGAACGAGAGCAACAACGAAGAGGCGAACCACGTCGAGGTTCCAGCCAAAAGGTTCTTTCTCGAACTCGTCAGCCAGGTAGCGACCCGTCGCCGTTTCGCCGTAACTCGTCTTGTTCTCGATCCGGTCCATCACCTCCTTGAGTACGCCGGTTTCTGTGTTGAAGACGGTCTGGCCCTTCTCGTCGCGCACCAGGTTCAACTGCGCGAAGACTGACGTGAGCCCCCTGAGGTTCTCATTCGTCATCAGGGTGTCGAGATCCTTCGTTGTGACCCGTGCGGCGCCTTCGCCAAAGCGCTCATAGACGTCCGGCAGCACTTGACCGAGCACCCGGCTCGCAGCCTGACTCACCGTGGTCGCTGAATCGCTCGGGCTACGGTCATTGCCTTGGAAGAAGATGGAGCCGCCAAGGAGAGCCTCGCGAAGCAGGCGGCGCAGTTCGGACTCGTGTGTTCGAAGACGCAGCTTCTCGTCTGCTACGAGGGACGTCTCGTCCTTTGTTTTTGCCGCACGCTCCTTTCGAGCGAGGATCTCACGCGATCGGAAAACCTCAACCGTCTCACGATCGATGTGTTCATCAAGGCCAGCGACCCAGAAGACCGCCTTGCGCTCCACTTGCGAGCGAGAGCGTGCTTCGCCAGTCTGCCGCTCAAGCTCGGTCCCACGTTCGGCAAGTGCAACGTGAAACGCGATGTCCTCGTCCAAGACTGACCTGCCATTGAACGTCAGCCCGCCCTTGAAGGTGCGGGCATCCAGCAGGTTATGTGACGGCCTGGGTTCCCAGAACGTTGTGACTGCGTCTGCGTGGATACGGTGGACGTCACCAGGCTTGGGCTGAAAACTGGCGCGCGTGACCTCCCAGTCGTCTTCAGCGGGGGTCGGGATGCGGTACTGGCCATCGGTGACACGCACCTTGTGTGCGTCGACGAGCTGCCGCAGCGCTTCCTTGACATCGGGCAGCACCGAGTCGCCATCGACCGCAGGATGCAACGCAGAGGCAATGTTCTCGGCCGTGCGGTGGATGCTCTTGACGTACTGGAGCAGGCAGATCGCCTTCGCCACGGGCTGGGCAAACGGATGTGGGACCTCGGTCTGAATCACGGCAATCTTCCCGCGGATCTCGCTGGGGATGTTGCTTGCGATAAGAACGTAGATCTGGTCGATCGTCGCCAGCCTACCGACCGGTTGCTCGGCGAGCTTCACGCCCTCATGGATCAATAGCTGCTGCGCAAGCTTGATGATGGTGCGATTCGCACCACCTACGTGCTTGGTCGCTCCACCTTGCGTGCGCAGCCCGGAGACGACCTGGATGATCAGGTCGATCTGATAAGGAAGCAGCGGGTAGAGGTCCTGGAAACGCTCGGTAGTAAGTTCCGGGAGTTGAATGTCTGCCGTAAGGCGCGTGTTTGCCGCCACGCGGCCACTGTGCCTGCCATACAGCTCGCGCAAGGTGTCGAGCGCCGCGGCTTTCTTGGCAAGGACGCGTTTGCTCGTGACTTCGGAGATATCGGAAGGCTCGAGATGAACCTGTAGTGGGACCCGATCCATCAGGCGGGCGAGTTCTACCCGTTTGTCGTCGAGGCCGCCGACCAGCTCCGTCAGCTTCTCCTGCGAGGTGACGACGATCCAGATCTTGCCGCGACCGACCCGGCCCAAGCTCTGCACAGCCGCCTGAAGATCGAGCATCTTCTGAACGTCACGCGCGACGAACTGGCCGACCTCGTCGATGACGAATACCAAGCTCCTCTGCGGACGGCGGCGCCCCATCAGATCCTTGCAGCGTTCTGCCAGCCGGCCCGCAGTGATGTCAGCGCGATCTTGAACGCCCTGGACCCAGGAATCCTGAGTCTGGTAACGGGTCGGGAAGAGCTGATGCATGACTGCGCTCGCCTCACCGAGCGAGAAGGCAATCAGGTCCTTGTTGGCGTTCCAATCCTGATCGAACATCTCACGATACGTGGCCTCGAACCGCTCCAGTTCACCCTTCTGCTCGAGTGTGATCTCAAGCTCGGCGAGATCCAGGTCTTCGGCGTAGCCCAGGCTCTTGAGGAAGAGCCGGTACATGATCTCAGTGAGCGTCTGGTTCCCACTCTTGATGCCACGGTCGGTCGATACATCGAAAATGACGGCATCGGTGGGGATGTGCTCGGTGATCTGCTTCAACAGCACTGTTAGCTCGGTGTCGCCGGAACGACCCGCGAAGATCTCGGACGCCGCTTCACCCAGCACTTGGCGGTTCTGGAGTGCAAGCCCAAGCATTTTCGCGAAGCTTGACTTACCTGACCCGAAGAAACCGGAGACCCAGATGGCGATGCCCTCGTGGGGCTTGTTGGGCGTTTCCCAGTAGCTGCGGAGGATGTTCTTGTAGTGGCTACGGATAGCGTCCGTCAGTACATACTCGCCGAGTTCTTCATGCAGGATGGCTTCATCGGTCTGGTCGACCTTGATGACTTCCTCGATGCGACGGTAGATGTCGCCGGCAAAGAGCTCCTTGATTTGCGTGCTGCTCATTGATCGCACTCCTAGAAGATCTTCGGTCGGTAATTGTGGTCCGCGTCCAGCACGCCCATGAACTTCAGGCCAGCTACCCCGTCGAGCTCACCCGGGTAGAAAAGCACTGCAGGCACGTCTAGCTTGCCCTTGAGCTGCTCGAGCAAGGAGGACGTTCGGTAGAACGGAAATAGCGAGCCGGCACGCACGATGAACACGACGTCACGGAGGGGGTCCGCCTCCTGTGGCATTCGGGCCGCAACCAGATCGTCGAGGGGCCGACGCTCACTGATGACCACGTGGATGGTATCGATCATTTTTTCGATGCCAGTACGCTTTTCGGCATTTGCCATGCGCGCTGTTGTCAGCCCTTCGGCCGCGAGAGCATCCGCCAAGCATTCAGCCAATGATATCGTCGTGACACGCTTACCGATTTGCTCCAAGCGCGTGGTGAGCATGGCCAACTCGCCTCGCAGCGGGATTTCCTCTTCCGGCGGGTAATGGAAGATTGCGTAAGGCATGTTGTGGTAAGCACTGATGCGCGCCCTCGGATCCGTTTCGCGTAGCACGGGTTCGAGGTCCCTCGTGAGGCGTTGCTTCCAGTCGCTCATGCAACCATCTCCCGTGCGTAGTCGCCGACGGAGTTGAATGGCAGCTTGAGCTGCGCAAGCGAACCGGCGACTTCGTAGTGAACGCGGCGAAACTGATGGAGACGGAACAGGTCGCGCTCGACGTCGTCAGCGTCCATCAAAAACATCCGCCAATCCGTGCTGTGCACGACCTGGTTTGCATTTGGCTGCAACTCGATCATCGCGTGAAGTAGATAGAGAAAGGACTCGTCGGGAAGGCGGTATGAGGCGAACTCGCGCGTCACCGTGCCGCGCATGNNCTTCCAAGGCTCTGCGACGAGACCCTTTTCGTGGAGACCACGGAGATACGGCCACAGGTCGTCGGCTCGAACACGCAGGACACCTTGAGCGAAGCGCTCGAAGAGCCATTCAACGAGAAAGTCACGAAGAAGAAATTCATCGCGTGTCATGTGCCAGAGGAGCAGTGGCTTCCAGAGCTCAAGTGGGCACCCGCGCTGAGCGAGCTCGACCAGATTCCGATCCCGGCCCTCAGGGTCAAAACGTCGATGCAGAACCTTGTAGATGTCGACGAGCCAGCTCGCACTCTTCGCGCCCACCGAGTTCGTCCGCCGCACGAAATCGAGGTTCTTCTCTGGTGACTGCGAGAAGTCCCAGCCCCGAAAAACCGTGTAGGTCTCGTCAATCAAGGAGCCCTTGATGATCGTGAACGACGAGACGACTGACGCCCGGCTGCCACCCATCAGTCATCCATCCGTGCGTAAGGCACAGCCAGTTTGCCCGGTTCTCCGCGAGAGAAGCCGGCTGCAAGCTGGGTAATCAGAGCATCGGTCACCACATGAACGCCGGGCAATGGCACCGCTCGCCCCTCGGCAGATCTGCGCAACCTCGAGACGGCTTCGAGCTCGTTCTCACTTGCCAGGCCAAGCGCTTGGATGGTCTCGAGCAGCTCGTTCGGTGCAGACTCGATGTGCGCGAAGAAGCCCGCCCAGTCCGCACGGTCCTCCAGCCATCGGGCCCAACGGGCATCGAACTGATCCTCGATCGCCGGCGGTAGATTCCAGAGCGTGACGCACCCCGGAGGGTCAAAGACCTCTGCACAGCGCGCTCGCGCAACTTCAAAAACAAGCCGAGCCTGAGCAAAGCGATGCGTTCGCGGGAAACCGCGGCTCATCAGGACGGAACCCGCGCGCCCAAGCAGAGCGGTGCGCCGTGCGGAGTCGCCCGTGTTCCACCAACGCGCCGCATCCATTTCGCCATAGCGGGCGACGACTAGTCGCAGCCGAAGCAGGCGATCGAAGTCGATGTTGTGGCTGGCCGTACTCACTCGATCTCCTTGTCGTCAGGCTCTGCCGCTCCGCCTGCCTCAATCCAGGCATCGACCTGCGAGATCTTGAACTTCCACAGCCGGCCCACACGGTGTGCAGGGAGGGACTTCGACTCGATCCAGCGATAGACCGTATCCTTGGCAATCCCGAGATGCCTAGCGACGTCATCCACAGAGACCCAGGGCTCTTGTTCTTGCATTGACCGACTCCAGCAGGGCGAAACGGACAGAAGTCACGTGCGCCCAAGCGGGGCGCGACGATACCCTACCACGCTCGAACGCAGACGCTCAAGCGCTGCTGAAATCTAGGAAGATCGTTGAAAGTCGGTTTGAAGAAGCAACGGCCGATCCGCGCTCGCAGCGGCGGCCGACGAAGAACTCGAACACGGGAGACGGACACCGCATGCGGGAGAGAACGTCTTCGCGGAACCCAATCCAGTCATGGCCTAGTTCAACCTCAGCCTGCAGACCGCAGGTCGACTCGGCTCACCCGAAGGTACGATCTGGCTGTTCGGGAATGGTGAAGTTCAGCAACTCTGAGGGAGGCAGCCCAAGAGCTTGAGCCAGCCTGCAGATGTTCACCAGAGCGATGTTGCGTTGGCCGCGCTCGACTCCGCCGAGGTAGCTCCGAGCCAGCCCGCTCTCCAGCGCGAGAGACTCCTGGGACCATCCACGCTGCCTGCGCAGGCTGGCCAGATGCCGGCCGAAGAGAATTCTGGGGTCGTGGGAGTCCAATTGAGGCCGAATGAGTGATTTCGGCCGATGCTAGGTACCAGGATCCTATGGGGCCACGCGCTATGAGTGACAATCGGCGCGCCGAACCCTACTATCTGTTCTCAGACAATCAGACGTGATCAGACTGTGGGCTCGAAATACAGCGGACTGCCGATCAAGCAGTTACGCGATCACCTGCACAAGCGAGAGCATGAGGCCTTCCTGTCCGCCTTCAAGACTCCCTGCCTCCTTACCCTTGCGAGAGGGGACAACTACGTCAAGGCGCTTGGCGGTGAGGCGCTTTGCCTACTTCTTGAGGAGGACGCCGAGCCACCTGAGCATCTACTGAGAGGCTACGAAGCACTCCTCCTCGATGGGGCGCTGCTCGTTCCCTGCAGCGTTGTTCTTGATTTGGCGACACGCCTGCAGTCCAAGGCCCTCAAGTTGCTTGGTGAGCGCTTGCGCTTGCTCGAGAACCGTCTTTCTCGCGCACAACCCCGCGAGCCTGTTCGCGGCGCGCGAACCGAGAACCTGAAGGGGCCAATTATCGAAGTACGTCGCTTCGTCCAGAGCACCTTCATGGAGTTCACGCCTCGCACCGCGGCCGAGACTTTGGGGATGCGTAAGTCGATTTTCCGCAGTGAACAAGAGCGAGCTTTTCTGAAGGCTCTGTCGCTGCGATTTCCGGCGCTCCTTGCTCTTCCAAACTATCCTCTCGATCAGGTCGCTGAGCTTTCGAGTCTGCGCAAACCGTTGGGAGAAAAGGTGTGGTCGTACGGAAAGAATTGCCGGATCGACGCCCTTCTTGTTCTGCCGGATGAGGGCCGTCCTGTCGCGGCCTTTGAGTTGGACAGTGGCTACCACGATCAACCCAAGGCTCGCCTGCGCGACGAGATGAAGGATGCGATATTCCGGCTGGTCGGGATGCCATTCTTCAGGCTCCGGATCCAGTCGCCACACTCGGCTACGAGCGACGAGTGGTACGCGATCCTCACCGACGAGGTCGTGCCGCGGCTGGATCTAGGCACGCGCCTGTTTCGCAGGACTGCCTCATTCAGTTAGAAGCGCCCCTGGCCTGACTGCCCGGGAGCAGGGCGGAACTCGATCGCGCCTGACCGCTTCAAGGTGTTCCACGGGGCGATATGGCATTTGAAAAGAACCGAAGTACCCAAAAACCAAAGTGTCGCGAGAAGAATCTGTCCTAGCCCGTACTTCCATTCAGGTGCCCCGGAAAAGGCTACCTGGAAGATCATCGCGACGCAGAGGATGCTGAAGAAAGTGATCTGCATCCAGCCAGCTATCGGTATCAATCGACTGGGATCAATAGTTACTCCAGTCCGCGAGATACGAAGGTGGCCTGCACGCTTGAGCCACCGAATGTCGCCATCTGATAGTTCATACTTCTCGCGCAGTTCGATCACCTGCTGGCGAACAGTTGGCGTTGCCTCAAATCCAAAACGGTACGGTCAACTCAAATGTTGAACGACAACTCTCCATAAATGCTCAACGGCAGCAACGGGTCGCTATGCAAATCTATCCATATCGACCCCTATGCATAGCTCTCAACTATGCGTAGGGGCACCCCCCAGCATGGC
>JRYI01001028.1_pt1 | contig 11120 bp, 10 predicted proteins | sample 235361 | NCBI WGS metagenome assembly JRYI01 (sample SAMN03074212, study PRJNA261471) | activated sludge metagenome | biome: Common Effluent Treatment Plant; feature: Wastewater; material: Activated sludge; isolation source: activated biomass in a lab-scale reactor treating industrial wastewater at...
CGCCGGCCAGGCCGTCCAGCTCGGCGCTCGCAACCAGATTCTCGGGAACCACTCGGCGCTCGACGAGCGTGGCCGCGCATCCGGAATGGAAGAGGGCAACAGCCGAGAGCAGGGCAAAGGAGGCGAGCCGACGCGGTTCGAGTGATGTGAAATGTCGCCCATACATCGAACGCCGGCCACGATAGACAGGTTGCAACTCGCGCGCGCCACTGGCCGCGCCTTCGAAGATAGCGCAGACGGACGCTTGGCCCAAGACCGAGGCGGAAGCGTTGCAAAATGCGAGTCGCCCCAATTCCCGAGCGGCGGAGCCACACCGCCCTCAGCGGCTGCTGCACCCACCGGCGCAGAACATCTCGTGCAGGACGGCGATGAGGCGTTTCACTTCGGGGCTCGCGAGACTGTAGTGGATCGTCTGCGCCTCGCGGCGCGTGGATACGATGCCGTCGGCGCGCAGCCATGCCAGATGCTGCGACAGGGCCGATTGGCTGAGACCGACCGCCTCGTGCAGCTCTCCCACGGACTTCTCGCCGCCATGCAGCTCGCAAAGCACGAGCAGGCGATGACGGTTGGCCAGCGCCTTCAGCAGGCGCTCGGCATCATCGAGGTGCGACTCAAGGTCTCTTATTTCCATGGTTGCTAAATTAGCTTTCTCTAATATATATGTCAACAACGATGTGGGTGATCTGGGGTGAAGGCTCCAGCCGGTGGCCGGCGGCGCGCGATAGGCGGGCTCCAAGGACCACCCCGCCGCCGGAGCAGGGCGGCGGCAAAGAAGCGAGCCGCTGTACAGGCCCCACAGAGCTTCGCGCCTCGGCTGCAACGTCGGCAGAGGAAAAAAGGGAAAACGGACATGAGCAAGCGCACTTTCTCTCTGATGGCCGCAATGGCAGCCAGCATTCCGGCTTTCGCCGGCGAGATCCCCCTGTCGCCAGGCGCGGCCGCTGCCAGTGAGGTCGTCGTGCAGCCGATCACGGTCGACGACCGCAAGGCGGTGATTGCAACCGTGGAGCCCATCCGCCAGCTCGTCGCGCGGGCCCGCATCGGCGGCACCGTGGCGTCGCTCGAGATCCGCGAGGGCGATCTGGTCACGGCCGGGCGGCGCGTCGCGCTGGTCACCGATCCGAAGCTGGCCCTGCAGATCCAGGCGCTCGACGAGCGCATCCGCTCGCAGATGGCGCAGCGCGACAAGGCGAAGACGGACTACGGCCGCGTCGAGGAGCTGCAGAAGCGCGGCGTCTCCACCAAGGCCCAGCTCGACACCGCCAAGGCCGCGCGCGACGTGGCGGAGCGGACGCTCAGCGCCATGCAATCGGATCGCGACGTGCTGGTGCAGCAGGTGGCCGAAGGCGAGGTGCTGGCACCGGGCGGCGGGCGCATCCTGACCGTGCCGATCTCCGAGGGCCGCGTGGTCATGCCCGGCGAGACGATCGCGACCATCGCCGAGGACACCTACATCCTGCGCCTCCAGCTCCCCGAGCGCCACGCGCGCTACATGCGCGCAGGCGACACGGTGCTGATCGGCGGGCGCGGCTCTGACGACGAGGCAGTCGAGAAGATGCGCAAGGGCAAGGTGCGTCTCGTGTACCCCGAGATCAAGGGCGGCCGCGTCATCGCCGACGTGGACGTGCCGGAGCTCGGCGACTACTTCGTCGGCGAGCGAACGCGAGTCTACATGTCGGCCGGCCAAAGGCAGACATTCGTGGTGCCGCCGAGCGCTCTCTACCGCCGCACCGGCGTCAACTACGTCGACCTCAAGGACGGCACGCCTGTCGTCGTGCAGCCGGGCGAGACGCGCCAAGAGGGCATCGAGATCCTCAGCGGCCTCAAGGCCGGTGACGTGGTGGTGACGCGATGAAACTGGGCATCTCCGGCGTGCTGACGCGCGCCTTCATCCAGTCGGCGCTCACACCGCTGCTGCTGATAACGTCGGTGATCATCGGCGCCATCGCCCTCGTCGCGCTGCCGCGCGAGGAGGAGCCGCAGATCTCGGTGCCGATGGTCGACATCATCGTCGCCGCCAACGGCTACCGCGCCGGCGAGGCGATCGAGCTGGTGACGCGGCCGCTCGAGGACATCGTCAAGGGCATCAACGGTGTCGAGCACGTCTACTCGGTGACGGAGGACGACCGCGCCGTCGTCACGGCGCGGTTCTACGTCGGTACGGACGAGGACACCGCCATTCTGCGCGTGCACGACAAGATCAGCGCCAACATCACCGGGCTGCCGAAGGGCATCCCCGAGCCGCTGATCATCAAGCGCGGCATCAACGACGTGGCAACCGTGGTGCTCGCGGTCGCGGCCGATCCTGCGTATGCCGAGAAATGGACCGACAACGGGCTCTACCAGGTGGCCGAGGAGCTGCAGCACGAGCTCTCCAAGGTCGACAACATCGGCTCCAGCTACATCGTCGGCGGAGCCGCCAACCAGATCCGCGTCGAGCCGGACCCGGAGCGGCTTTCCGAATACGGCATCACGCTCAACCAGGTCATCGACAAGCTGACCAACGCCAACCGCTCGTTCCAGGTCGGAACCTTCCGCGAGCGCGGCAAGTCGCTGCCCGTTCTCGCCGGCCAGACGCTGCAGGGCGTGCCGGACATCGGCCTGCTGGTGCTCACTTCGCGCGACGGGCGGCCGGTCTACGTCAAGGATGTGGCGACCGTCGTGGTCGGCGCGGCGGAGACGGAGCACCGCACCTGGACGCTGACGCCGACGGCGAAGGACGGAGCCACGGCGCTCGAGAAGCGCCCCGTGGTCGAGGTGGCGTTCGCCAAGCGCAAGGGCGCCAACGCCGTCGTCGTCGCCGACGACATCCTGAAGCGGCTGGAGACCGTCAAGGGTCGCATCGTGCCGCCTGGAGTCGGCGTGACCGTGACGCGCAACTTCGGCGAAACGGCCACGGAAAAGGCCGACGAGCTGTTGTTCCACCTCGGGCTCGCCACGGTGTCGATCGTGGCGCTGATCCTGTTCACGATCGGCTGGCGCGAGGCGCTGGTGGTGGCGGTCATCATCCCGACCACCATCCTGCTGACGATGTTCGCGTCCTACATCATGGGCTACACGATCAACCGCGTCAGCCTGTTCGCGCTCATCTTCTCGATCGGCATCCTGGTCGACGACGCCATCGTCGTGATCGAGAACATCGTCCGCCACTGGCACATGCGCAAGGATCGCGGACTCGTCGAGACGGCTGTGGAAGCCGTGGCGGAAGTCGGCAACCCCACCATCGTCGCCACGTTGACGATCGTCGCGGCGCTGCTGCCGATGATGTTCGTGTCCGGCCTGATGGGCCCCTACATGAGCCCGATCCCGATCAACGCCTCGATGGGCATGTTCATCTCGCTGGTGGTGGCCTTCGTGGTCACGCCCTGGCTGGCGCAGAAGATGCTGAAGAACGTCGACGCCCACCAGCATGGCGGCGAGGACAGGATGACGAAGCGGCTCGACGGCCTCTTCCGCCGCGTGATGACGCCGATGTTCGACGCCCGCCGCGGCGGCCGCAACCGGCTGATGCTGTGGCTGGCGGTGTTCGCGCTCATCGGCGCCTCGGTGGCGCTGCCGGTGGTGCAGCTGGTGGTCATGAAGATGCTGCCGTTCGACAACAAGAGCGAGTTCCAGGTCGTGCTCGACATGCCGGTGGGCACCCCGCTGGAGGACACCGCGCGCGTGCTCAACGAGATCGGCGCGCATCTGGCGACCGTGCCCGAGGTTACCGACTGGCAGTCCTACGCCGGCACCGCGGCGCCGATCAACTTCAATGGCCTGGTGCGCCAGTACTACTTGCGCAGCGCGCCCGAGCAGGGCGACATCCAGGTCAATCTGGTCGACAAGCACGCGCGCGATCGCCAGAGCCATGAGATCGCGGTCTCGGTGCGCGATGCGGTCACCGCCATCGCGCGCCGCAACGGCGGCAACGCCAAGGTGGTGGAAGTGCCGCCCGGGCCGCCCGTGCTGTCGCCGATCGTGGCCGAGCTCTACGGCCCGGACTACGATGGGCAGCTGGCGGTGGCGAAGCAGGTGCGCGCCGCCTTCGAGGACACCGCGGACATCGTCGGCGTCGACGACACGGTCGATGAGGATGCGCCCAAGCTGCTGCTGCGGGTCGACCAGGCCAAGGCCGCACGCATGGGCGTGGCCCAGGCCGACATCGTGGAGGTGGTGCGCCTCGGACTGAGCGGCGAGAACGTCACGCCGGTGCATGGCGGCGACAACAAGTACGAGATCCCGGTGCGCATCCAGCTGCCGGCGACGCGCCAGTCGGAGGTCGGCAACCTGCTGGCGATGCAGGTGCGCGCCCGCGACGGCCGGCGGGTGACGATCTCCGAGCTCGTCAGCGTCGCCGAGACGAAGCGCGAGCAGATCCTGTATCGCAAGGACCTGCTGCCGGTGGTGTACGTCACCGGCGACATGGGCGGCGAGCTCGATTCGCCGCTCTACGGCATGTTCGACATCCGCAGCCGGGTCCGGAGCATGGCGCTCGGCGGTGCACCCGCTGTGGGCGGCACGCTCGGGGAGTGGTTCATCAACCCGCCCGCGGACCCCTACGGCGCCTATCAGCTCAAGTGGGACGGCGAGTGGCAGATCACCTACGAGACCTTCCGCGACATGGGCGCCGCCTACGCGGTGGGCCTGGTGCTGATCTACCTGCTGGTGGTGGCGCAGTTCCGCAGCTACCTCGTGCCCTTGATCATCATGGCGCCGATCCCGCTCACCATCGTCGGGGTGATGCCGGGCCATGCCCTGCTCGGCGCGCAATTTACCGCCACCTCGATGATCGGCATGATCGCGCTCGCCGGCATCATCGTGCGCAACTCGATCCTGCTGGTGGACTTCGTCAATCAGCAGCTCGCCGAAGGCATGGCGTTCGGCGAGGCGCTGATCCGCGCCGCCGCGGTGCGGGCGAAGCCGATCGGGCTGACCGCGCTGGCGGCGATGATCGGCGCGGTCTTCATCCTCGACGACCCGATCTTCAACGGGCTGGCGATCAGCCTGATCTTCGGGATCTTCGTGTCCACCGTGCTCACCCTGGTCGTGATCCCGGTGCTCTACTACGCCGCCATGCGCGGCCGCATCGCCCGTCCGCAATCCTCCGAGGAGAATCCCGCATGACCACCAACGAGTACGTGCGTGCCTTCGCCGGCGCCTTCGTGCTGATCTCGCTCGCCCTTGGCGTCGAGGCCTCGCCACTTTTCGTCAGCAAGCACTTCCTGTGGGTCACCGCCTTCGTCGGCCTCAACCTGTTCCAGAGCGCCTTCACCGGCCTGTGCCCGCTCGTCAACATCCTGCACAAGCTCGGCGTCAAGGACGAAAAACCGCGCCGCGCCTGAGACCCCCGCGCCCTCCCGCGGCCCGCGCCGTCGTAGACGCCCTGTCCCCAGGGGGATAACAGCCGTCATCACCGGTACAACCGCCGTTATCGCGCACAGGGGTGCGCTCCTACAGTGCCTTCGGCCGACGCCACCCTGTAGGAGCCCTGCCCCCAGGGCGATGGCGGCCCTCATCGCCCGCACTACCGTCCTTATTCGCGTCCCCAAGGTCTCCGCGTGGCACGGACCGATCCACTAGAATGGGCGCTTTAGCCTCAGCGGAATCCTCGATGCTCCCGAGCCGTATTCGCGCGCTGCCCGCGCGCACGCTTTACCTCGCCCTCTTCGCCGTCTGCACCGGTCTGCTCGGCTTCGGTCTCTACCTGCAGCACGTCGTGGGGCTCGAGCCCTGTCCGATGTGCATCATGCAGCGCTACGCCTTCGCCACCGTGGCGCTGATCGCGCTGGTGGGCGGCCTGCACGGCGCGGGCAGCCGGATTTACGCCGGCCTGATCGGCATCGTGGCGCTGATCGGCGGCGGCATCGCCGCGCGCCAGACCTGGATGCAACTCAACCCGCCGGCGATTCCGGAGTGCGGCCCGGGGCTGGAGTTCATGCTGGAGAGTTTCCCGCTCGCCGACGCGCTGCCGATGATCTTCCGCGGCGCGGGCGACTGCGTCGCGGTGGACTGGACATTCCTCGGCCTGTCGATCGCCAACTGGTCGCTGGTGTGCTTCAGCGCAGTGGTGGTGTTCGCCGGCTGGATGCTGCTGCGCCGCCCTGCGCGGTAGACCCGGCGCCGGTCGATGGCACTGTAGGAGCGCACCCCTGTGCGCGATGACGGCGGTGGTGCGGGCATGGCGGCTGCTATCGCCCTGGGGGCAGGGCTCCTACACGGAAGGCGCGGGCCGCAGGCACTGTAGGAGCGCACCCCTGTGCGCGATGACGGCGGTGGTGCGGGCGATGACGGCGGCTATCGCCCTGGGGGCAGGACGCCTACGGTGTCTTCGTGCTGGCGGCGCCTGCTGCCGGCGCGCCGAGCGCCGCGAGCAGCATCTCCAGGAAGGCGCGCGTCTTCGCCGGCATCAGGCGGCGGCCGGGGAACACCGCCCAGGCAGTGTGGGTCGGCAGGCACCAATCGGCCAGCACGCGGCGCAACTCGCCGGCGCGCACATGGGGCGCGGCGAAATAGTCGGGCACGGCGGCGATGCCTGCGCCGGCGCGCGCGAGCCGGATCAGCAGCTCGGGCGAGTTCGCGCTGGTGCGCCCGGGCGGCACGCCCTGCCAGCGCCGCTCGCCGCGGATCAGGGTCCACATCGTCGGCTCGCCGTTGCGGCCGAGCAAACGCAGCGCCTCGTGATCGGCGAACGCGTCCGGCGAGGCGGGTTCGCCATGCTCGGCGAGGTAGGCGGGCGCGGCGTAGAGCCCCACCGGCAGGGCCGCGATCCGGCGCGCCGCCAGCGTGGCATCGTCGGGCAGCTCGCCCATGCGCAGGGCGATGTCGAAGTTCTCCCCGAGCAGGTCCACCCGCCGCGGCGAGAGATCGAGCTCCAGGCTGATCGCCGGATGCAGGGCGACGAAGGCGGCCAGCATGTCCACCAGCAGCAGGTTGGCGAAGTCGCTCGGCATCGACACCCGCAGCCGGCCGCTCGGGCGCGCCTGGCGGCTCTCGGCCAGCGCCGCCACCGCCTCGACCTCGGCCGCCACCTGGTGGGCATGCTCGAGCAGCGCCTGGCCGAACTCGGTCAGCGTCAGGCGCCGGGTGGTGCGCTGCATCAGGCGCTCGCCGAGCTTTTCCTCGAGCAGCGACAGGCGGCGCGACACCGTCGATTTCGGCATGCCGAGCTGCTCGGCGGCGCGGCTGAAGCTGCCCGCCCTGGCGATGGCGGAGAAGATCAGCAGGTCGTTTGGGCCGAATTGTTCCATGGACGAGACAATATTATCCGGATTACCGGGTTAATCCGAGAATTGATCTCAATTAGAGTTCAGTTCGTAGATCGAACCCCGGCCATCGTGCCACACCCCTTCCAGGAGAACACCGCATGAAGATTCTGCAGATCAACGGCAGCGCCCGCTCCCAGGCCGGCAATTCCACCGTCCTCGCCAACGACCTCGTCGCCCGTCTGGTGGCGGCCAACCCGCAGGCGAGCGTCGTCCAGCGCGATCTCGCCCGCGACCCCGCCCCGCTGATCGACGAGGCCGCGCTCGGCGCGCTGTTCACCCCCGCCGAGCAGCGCACGCCCGAGCAGGCGGCGCGCGTTGCCGCCAGCGATGCGCTGATCGCCGAGGTCCAGGAAGCGGACGTGCTCGTGCTCGGCGTGCCGATGTACAACTTCGGCATCTCGGTCCAGCTCAAGAACTGGATCGACGCGATCGCCCGCGCCGGCGTCACCTTCCGCTACACCGAGAACGGTCCCGAGGGCCTGCTCAAGGGCAAGAAGGTGTTCGTCGCCTTCGCCCGCGGTGGTCGCTATCGCGGCACCCCGGCCGACACCCAGACCCCCTACCTGCAGAGCGTCCTGGGCTTTCTCGGCATGAGCGACGTCCGCTTCGTCTACGCGGAAGGCCTGAACATGGGCGAGGACGCGGCGGCGCAGGGCTTCGCCGAGGCCCGCGCCGACATCGACGCCGCGCTCGCCTGAGCCAGGTCCCACCCGGGGGCGGCGTCGGCCGCCCCGACGCCGCGAGGAGCTCCGCCATGACGACCCGCCCGATGCCCATGACCGCGACGGTCCGCCAGCCCCGTAAGGTGGAGCGGCTGGTCGCCGGCCGCGCCACCTCCGACGGCGCCGGGGTCAAGCTCACCCGGGTGCTGACCCAGCCCCTGCAGCGCCGGCTCGACCCCTTCCTGATGCTCGACGCCTTCGGCAGCGACGACCCCGACGACTACATCGGTGGCTTTCCCGATCATCCGCATCGCGGCTTCGAGACCGTCACCTACATGATCGCCGGCCGCATGCTTCATCGCGACAGCGCCGGCCACGAGGGCCTGCTCGAGAACGGCGGCGTGCAGTGGATGACCGCCGGCCGCGGCGTGATCCATTCCGAGATCCCCCAGCAGCAGGACGGCGTCATGGAAGGCTTCCAGCTGTGGCTGAACCTGCCGGCGCGCGACAAGATGAGCGCGCCGTGGTACCGGGATTTCAGCGCCGCCGAGCTGCCCCGCCTGCGCACCGCCGAGGGCGTCGAGGCGGTGGTGATCGCCGGCGACAGCCATGGGGTGGCGGGTGCGGTGAGGCGCGAGGCGACCGCGCCGCTCTACCTCGACCTGCACCTGCCGGCCGGTGCGCACTTCGTTCAGCCGATCCCGCCCGGACACAACGCCTTCGTCTACGTGTATCGCGGCGCGGTCGACGTCGGCGGCGCCACCGTTCCGGCGCAGCGGATGGCGATCCTCGCCAACGATCCGTCCAGCGACGGCGCGATCCTCGAGGCCGCCGGCGAGGCGCGTTGCCTGTTGATCGCCGGCCGACCGCTGAACGAGCCGATCGCCCAGTACGGCCCCTTCGTCATGAACAGCGAGCAGGAGATCTACCAGGCGCTCGCCGACTTCCGCGACGGCCGCCTGGCGGCAGGTTGAGCCCGGCCCGGCGGCGGCGTCAGCCGCGCGCGAGCTCGGCGAGGATCGCGACCTGGGTGGCGATCGGCGCCGGTATCGGCGTCTCGCCGGCCAGCATGGCGCGGATCAGGGCGGCGTTGTCCGCCACCGAAGGCGCGTCGGGCAACTCCGCCAGCGGCGGCGCGCCCCCTTCTTCGGCCGCGGCCGCGATGCGCGCCACGCCGTCGGCGTAGGTCCTGAGCTCGGGGCGACGGCGAGGGTTGGCATGGATCTCGCCCTCGGTGCCACGCAACAGCATCGCGCGGCCGCCGTCGGCGCGCAGGAACTCGTCCATCCGCACGAGGTATTCCGGGTGGGTTACCGCCACCACCCGCACGCTGCGTCCCGGGCAGGGGTCGAGCAGCTTCGCCATCGTGTGCCCGCTCGCGCGCACGCCCAGCCGCAGGCGCAGGGCGAGCAGGGCGTCCAGCCCCGGCAGCAGCGCGTCGACCGCGATGCAGGCGAGCCGTCCGGTGGCCAGCTGCGCCGCCGCCGCGGTGGCGTTGGCGGCCGGCACCAGGCCCAGCTCGGCGAGCAGCGCGAAGGGGCTCACCCGGGTCTCGAAGTCGTGGCGGCCCTGGATCAGCACCGGCACCCCCTCGCGCGCGAGCAGCATCGCCACCAGCGGCATCAGGTTGGCCTGGCGGCGCGCGCCGTTGTAGGTCGGCAGCACCACGCAGCGCGGCCCCGCCGGCACCTCGACGCGGGCGACGCGCGCATCCATCGCCTGCTTGAAGCCGAGCAGCTCGTCGCGCGTCTCGCTCTTGATGCGCAGCGCGATCAGGATCGCGCCGAGCTCGAGCTCGGGCACGCGGCCGTCGAGGATGTCGCCGAAGAGCGCCGCCGCGGTGGCGGCGTCGAGCGGTCGCGAGCCCTTTGCGCCGCGGCCGATTTCCTTGATGATTGGGCCATAGTTCATCGCGGCATTATGCGTGGACCGCCACGCCCGGGGTAGCCCCGCACGCCGCTTTCCCGCCCACGGGTTTTCCCCAAGCCAAAGGAGCCTCCCCCAATGGAAGTCGGATTCATCGGACTCGGCCTGATGGGCCGTCCCATGGCGCTGAACCTCATCCGCGCGGGCCACAGCGTGCATGTCTGGAGCCGGCGTCGCGCCTCGATGGCGCCGCTGCTCGAGGCCGGCGCGGGCGACGCCGCGAGCGCCGGCGAGCTGGCCGAGCGTTGCCCGGTGACGATCAGCATGGTGGCCGACGCGCCCGACGTCGAGCAGGTCACCCTCGGCCCGGGCGGCGTCGCCGAGCGCGCGCGCGCCGGCCACATCCATGTCGACATGAGCACGATCGCCCCCGCCGCCGCCCAGCGCATCGCCGCCGCGCTCGCGGAGAAGGGCGTGCTCGCCCTCGACGCGCCGGTGTCCGGCGGCGAGGTGGGTGCGGTCGCCGGCTCGCTGACGATCATGGCGGGCGGCGAGCGCGCCGCGTTCGAGACGGTGAAGCCGCTGTTCGAGGCGATGGGCAAGTCGGTCACCCTGATCGGCGCGGCGGGCGCCGGCCAGGTGGCGAAGGCCTGCAACCAGATTCTCACCGGCGTGGGGGTCGCGGCGGTCGCCGAAGCGCTCAACTTCGCCAGCCGCAGCGGGGTGGATGCCGCCCGCGTGCGCGAGGCCCTGCTCGGCGGCTTCGCCTATTCGCGCATCCTCGAGAACCACGGCCAGCGCATGCTCGAGCGCAACTTCAAGCCCGGCTTCAAGGCGTGGATGCACCAGAAGGACCTGCGCATCGTGATGGAGGAGGCCCACCGGCTCGGCCTCGCGCTGCCCGCTTCGGCGGTGACCGCGCAGCTGTTCAACGCGGTGGTCGGTAGCGGCATGGGCGAGGACGACTCGATCGCGATGCTGCGCCTGCTCGAGCGCATGAGCGGGGCCGAAGAATGAGCGCGGCGCGGATGCGGGTCGGCTTCATCGGTCTGGGCGTGATGGGGGCGCCGATGGCGCGCCACCTGCTCGCCGCGGGTCACGATGTGGCGGTGTGGGCGCGCCGGCCCGAGGCGGCCGATGCCCTGGTCGCCGCCGGTGCGGCGCGCTGCGCGAGTCCCGCGGCGCTCGCCGCCCGCAGCGAGGTGGTGTTCACCATCGTCACCACCGGCGCCGACGTCGAAGCGCTCGCCTTCGGCTCGGGCGGCCTGCTCGCCGGCTTCGCGCCCGGCGCGATCCATGTGGACATGAGCACGATCGCGCCCGCGACCGCGCGCGAGATCGCCGC
>JRYI01003013.1_pt1 | contig 11083 bp, 10 predicted proteins | sample 235361 | NCBI WGS metagenome assembly JRYI01 (sample SAMN03074212, study PRJNA261471) | activated sludge metagenome | biome: Common Effluent Treatment Plant; feature: Wastewater; material: Activated sludge; isolation source: activated biomass in a lab-scale reactor treating industrial wastewater at...
GGATGAAGTGTCGAACCCCGGTGCTCCGAATCGCCTTCGGTCTCAGGCCTGGTCGGGGTTCCCGAGCGCAGTGATGTTGAAGCCGGCATCTACATACATGACTTCGCCGGTCACTCCGCTGGCGAGATCCGAGCAGAGGAAGGCGGCGGTGTTCCCCACTTCCTCGATGGTGACGTTCCGACGCAGGGGGGCGTTGCGCTCGTTGAAGGCAAGCAGCTTGCCGAAATTGCCGATCCCGGAGGCAGCGACGGTCTTGATCGGGCCCGCGGACACCGCGTTCACTCGGGTGCCTTCAGGGCCGAGGGTAACCGCCATGTAGCGCACGGCGGCCTCGAGGCTGGCTTTAGCCATGCCCATGATGTTGTAGTTGGGCATGGTGCGCACGGCACCAAGATAGCTGAGGGTGAGCAAGGATCCCTTGCGACCCTGCATCATCGGCCGTGCGGCCTTCGCCAGCGCAGGGAAGCTGTAGGCGCTGATCTCCTGCGAGATGCGGAAGGCGTCGCGCGAGAGACCGTCGAGAAAGTCGCCATCGAGCGCCTCATTCGGCGCGAATGCAATCGAATGAACGAGCCCGTCGAGACCGTCCCAGTGCTTGCCGAGTTCGGCGAACAGGCCGGTGATCTGATCGTCATGCTGCACGTCGCAGGGGAGGACAAGCGAGCTGCCGAATTCGGCGGCCAGCTTCCCTACGCGCTCCTGGAAGCGGTCGTTCTGGAAGGTGAAGGCGAGTTCTGCGCCTTCGCGGTACATGGCCTTGGCAATGCCGTAGGAAATCGAACGGTTGCTGAGCAGCCCGGTGATGAGAATCCGTTTGCCGGCGAGAAAGCCCATGAATCCAACTCCGAATGACAAGGGGAGGATTATAGCGAAAACCCTGGTCACGACATCGCTATCGGCAAGGGCCATGCGGGGCGCGGCGAAACCTGCCAGAATCACGCCTTTGTGTTCTCGTGGCGTTTTCCCGTGAGTGGTTTTGGCCTTAGGCGCAGCACGCTTGGCGTAGGAGTGGCGCTGCTGGCGTCGCTTTTCGTGTCCGCCTGCGGGCCGGTGTGGAACGATCCCTATCCCGCAGCCGAGCGTGGCCGGAACATTCTGTACACCGCCTTCACCGAGCGACCGAAGCATCTCGATCCGGTGCAATCGTACAGCGAGGACGAGGCGACCTTCCTGTACCAGATCGTCGAGCCGCCGTTGCAGTACCACTACCTCAAGAGGCCTTATGTGCTCGAGCCGGCGGTCGCCTCTGAGATGCCCATCGTGCGCCGCTACGACGTCCACGGCATGGAGCTCGAGCCGTCGGCGGAGCCGGGACGGGTCGCCATCTCGGTCTACGAGGTCCGGATCCGACCCGGGATCCTCTACCAGCCGCACCCGGCCTTCGCACGCGACGGGGAAGGCAGGCCCGTCTATCTGGATCGTGAAGGGATCGATCTGGCGGGCGTTCGTGGCATCGGCGACTTCGAGCACGTCGGCACGCGCGAACTCGAGGCGGCGGACTTCGTCCATCAGCTCAAGCGCCTCGCGGATCCGCGGCTGCATTCGCCCATCTTCGAGCTGATGGCGGAGTATCTCCCGGGCCTCAAGACGCTGCAGGCGCAACTGGTCGACGAGGCGCGGCGCAATCCGGGCTGGCTCGATCTCACCCGCTTCGAGCTACCCGGCGTGGAGGTGGTCGACCGCCACACCTACCGGATCACCCTGCAGGGCGCGTATCCGCAGTTCCTCTACTGGCTGAGCATGCCATTCTTCGCCCCGGTGCCGCCCGAGGCCGACCGTTTCTTCGGCCAGCCCGGCATGGCCGAGCGCAACCTGACGCTCGATTGGTGGCCGGTGGGCACAGGCCCTTACATGCTCACCGAGAACAACCCCAACGCGCGCATGGTGCTCGAGCGCAATCCCAATTATCGGGGCGATCCCTACCCCTGCGACGGCGAGCCGGCGGACGCGGAGGCGGGGTTGCTGGTCGATTGCGGGAAGGCGATGCCCTTCATCGACAAGGTGGTCTTCTCGCGCGAGCGCGAGGGGATTCCCTACTGGAACAAGTTCCTCCAGGGCTATTACGACGCCTCGGGGGTGTCGTCCGACAACTTCGACCAGGCAGTCAGCATGACCAGCCAGGGCGAGGTGTCCCTCTCGGACGCCATGCGCGCGCGCGGCATCGAACTGATCACCTCGGTGTCGCCGTCGATCTTCTATCTGGGCTTCAACATGCTCGATCCGTTGCTGGGCGGAGACGGGACGGAGGCCGGGGCGGAGGCGGCGCGCAAGCTGCGACAGGCGATCTCGATCGCGCTCGACATGGAGGAGTTCGTCTCGATCTTTCTCAACGGGCGCGGCGTGCCGGCGATGAGCCCGATTCCGCCGGGCATCTTCGGAGCGCGGGAAGGGGAGGCCGGGATCAATCCGGTGGTGTACGCGTGGACGGACGGGCGCGCGCAGCGACGCGGCCTGGACGAGGCGCGCCGGCTGCTCGCCGACGCCGGCTGGCCGAACGGGCGTAATGCCCGTACCGGCGAACCGCTGATCCTCAACCTCGACACGACGCCCGGTGGGCTCGGCGACAAGGCGCGCTCCGACTGGCTCGCGAAGCGCTTCCGCGCGCTCGGCGTGCAGTTCGTCGTGCGCCCGACCGACTTCAACCGCTTCCAGGACAAGGTGCGCCAGGGCAATGCGCAGATGTTCTTCTTCGGCTGGAACGCCGACTACCCGGACCCCGAGAACCTGCTCTTCCTGTTGCACGGACCGCAGGGCAAGGTGAAGTTCAATGGCCAGAACGCCGCGAACTACCGCAACCAGGAGTATGACGCCCTGTTCGAACGGATGAAGTCGATGCCCAACGGCGAGGCGCGCCAGCAACTGATCGACCGCATGATCGCGATCATCCAGCACGACGCGCCGTGGATCTTCGGCTTTCACCCGAAAGCCTATTCGCTGCAGCACGGTTGGGTGCTGAACCGCAAGCCCGGGGCGATGGTGCGCAACACGCTCAAGTACCAGCGCCTCGACCTGGCAAGGCGCGAGGCGGCGCGCGCGGAGTGGAACCGGCCGGTGGTGTGGCCGCTCCTGCTGGCGCTCGGGCTTGTCGCCGGCCTGTTCGCGCCCGCGGTCATCCATTGGCGCAGGCGCGAGCGTGCCACCGCCGTGGGCGCAGGGGGCCGCTGATGTTCGCCTATCTCGTGCGCCGCGTGCTGTACGCGATTCCGATCCTGGTCGGGGTGAACTTGCTCACCTTCGTCCTGTTCTTCGTGGTGAACTCCCCTGACGACATGGCGCGCATGCAGATCGGGGTCAAGCGCGCGACCCCGGAGGCGATCGAGCGCTGGAAGGTCGAACGCGGCTATGACAAGCCGATGTTCTTCAACCCAGCCGCCGAGGGCGGCGACAAGTTGACGGAGACGATCTTCTTCGACAAGTCGCTGCGCATGTTCGCGCTCGAGTTCGGCGCTGCCGACGACGGCCGCGACATCGGTCAGGAGATCCGCGACCGCATGGGGCCCTCGCTCGCGATCGCGCTGCCGACCTTCGTGCTCGGCCTGATCGTGTCGATCAGCTTCGCCCTGATGCTGGTGTTCTTCCGCGCCACCGCGCTGGATTTCTGGGGCGTGGTGCTGTGCGTGGCGATGATGTCGATCTCCAGCCTGTTCTACATCATCGGCGGGCAGTGGCTGGTGTCGAAGCTGTGGGCGCTGGTGCCGATCTCGGGCTACGCCGGCGGGCTCGATGCGGCGCGCTTCCTGGTGCTGCCGGTGGCGATCGGCGTCATCGCCGGGATCGGCTCGAGCGCGCGCTGGTATCGCACCATCTTCCTCGAGGAGATTTCCAAGGACTATGTGCGCACCGCGCGCGCCAAGGGCCTGTCCGAGCTGACTGTGCTGTTCCGCCATGTGCTCAAGAACGCGATGATCCCGATCCTCACCGGGGTGGTTGTCGTGATCCCGCTGCTGTTCATGGGCAGCCTGCTGGTCGAGTCCTTCTTCGCGATCCCCGGCCTCGGCAGCTACACGATCGACGCGATCAACGCGCAGGACTTCGCGGTGGTGCGGGCGATGGTGTTCATCGGCTCGGTGCTCTACATCATCGGCCTGATCCTCACCGACCTCTCGTACACCCTGGTCGACCCGCGCGTGAGGCTGGAATGAGCCTGAGCTTCGAGCCCGTCCTGCTGTGGACCGACGCCTTGCTGTTCCTGCTGCTCGGTCTCGGCCTGCTCGCCGCACGCCACGCCTGGGGCAGCGAACCGTTGCGCGAGGCGTGGCGCAAGGTGGGCAGGCGGCCCACCGGGATGGCGGCGGCGACCGTGCTGCTTGCCTTCGTGAGCTTGGGGGTGATCGACAGCCTCCACTACCGGCCGGCCCTGCCGCCCATGAGCGCGACCGGCGCGGGCGAGGGCGTCACCGAAGATGCGCCCGCGGAGGCCCCCATCTATTCCTCCGAGGTGCTGTCCGCGCTCGACGCGCTGCTCACGCCGCTTCGCCTCAACACCGAAAAGACCTATTCCGCGCCCTTCGCGGCGAGGCTCTACCAGCGCGAGACGATCGAGCTCGAGGGCGGCGGTCAGCGCCGGGACTATCCGCGGCTCGTTCACGGCGCGGCCCATCTTGCGGATCCGGCGACGGAGCGGGGCGCGGATGTGGCCGCCCGTGCCGCGCGGGCGGCGCTGATGACGCTGGCTGCGGTCGCGATCGCCTTCGTCCTCGTCGCCGCCGGGGTCGCCCGCAGCGGCCGGGTATCGATCGCCGCGGCCGCGGGCCGGCTGCTGCGCGGGCGCACCGTGCTCGCCTGGCGGGCCGCGCTCCTGACCTTCGCCCTGCTGATGCTGGTGGCCTTCCTGTGTGCGACGCTCGCACCGGTCTATCACGTGCTCGGCACCGACAAGGTGGGGCAGGACGTCCTCTATCTCGCGCTCAAGAGCGTGCGCACGGCGCTCGTCATCGGCACCATCACCACCCTGGTGATGATGCCCTTCGCGGTCGCCCTCGGCATCGCCGCGGGCTATCTCGGCGGCTGGGTGGATGACGCCGTGCAGTATGTGTATACGGTGCTCAACGCGATCCCCGGCGTGCTGCTGATCGCCGCGGCGGTGCTGATGATGCAGGTGGTCATCGACACCCACCCGGAGTGGTTCGGCACTGCCGCCGAGCGCTCCGACGCGCGCCTGCTCGCGCTCTGCTTCATCCTCGGCATCACCAGCTGGACCGGCCTCGCGCGCCTGCTGCGCGGCGAGACGCTCAAGCTGCGCGAGCTCGAGTACGTGCAGGCGGCGCGCGCCTTCGGCGTCGGCACGCCGGCCATCCTGCGCCGCCACATCCTGCCCAACGTGATGCACATCGTGATGATCGCGCTGGTGATGGACTTCTCCGGCCTGGTGCTCGCCGAGGCGGTGCTTTCCTACGTCGGCATCGGCGTCGATCCGACCACGATCAGCTTCGGCACGATGATCAACATGGCGCGCGCCGAACTTGCGCGCGAACCGATGGTCTGGTGGTCATTGGCGGCGGCCTTCGTGTTCATGTTCGTGCTGGTGCTCGCCGCCAACCTCTTCGCCGACGTCGTCCGCGACGCATTCGATCCGCGCCGCGGATGAGGCGAGGCCCGGGCCGCGCGCCCCGGCGCGCGGCAGGCGGGCGTCGCCGATCACAAGGACCCGGGCTTCCCGACATGAAAGACCTCGTTTTCGACAACCGCTTCGTGCGCGAACTGCCGGGCGACCCGGAAACCGGCAAGCACGTTCGCCAGGTGCACGGCGCCTGCTACTCGCGGGTGCAGCCGACGCCGGTGCGGCGGCCCGAACTGCTCGCCTGGTCGCCCGACGTCGCGGCGCTGCTTGGCCTGGACGAGCGCGACGTGCGCAGTCCACGCTTCGCCGCGGTGTTCGGCGGCAACGAACTGCTGCCGGGCATGGAACCCTACGCCGCCTGCTACGGCGGCCACCAGTTCGGCAATTGGGCGGGGCAGCTCGGCGACGGCAGGGCGATCACCCTCGGCGAGGTGCTCAACGCGCGCGGCGAGCGCTGGGAACTTCAGCTCAAGGGCGCGGGGCCGACGCCGTACTCGCGCCACGCCGACGGACGCGCGGTGCTGCGCTCATCGTTGCGGGAGTTCGTCTGCAGCGAGGCGATGCACCACCTCGGCGTGCCGACCACCCGGGCGCTGAGCCTGGTGGCGACCGGCGAGCGGGTGGTGCGCGACATGTTCTACGACGGCAATCCGCGCCCCGAGCCCGGCGCGGTGGTGTGCCGCGTCGCACCGTCCTTCATTCGCTTCGGCAACTTCGAGATCTTCGCCTCGCGCGGCGAGGAGGAACTGCTCGGCCGCCTGATCGACTTCACCATCGACCGCGATTTCCCGGAGATCCAGGGGGAGCCGCCGGCGCGCCGGATCGAATGGTTCGACGCGGTGTGTCGTCGCACCGCGGTGATGGTGGCGCACTGGATGCGGGTCGGCTTCGTGCATGGGGTGATGAACACCGACAACATGTCGATCCTCGGGCTCACCATCGACTACGGCCCCTACGGCTGGATCGACGCCTTCGATCCCGACTGGACGCCCAACACCACCGACGCGGGCGGCCGCCGCTATCGCTTCGGCCATCAGCCGAGGATCGCGCACTGGAACCTGTGGCAGCTCGCGAACGCGATCTATCCGGCGCTCGGCGAGGCGGCGCCGCTGGAGGCCGCGCTGGCGCGCTTCGCCGAGGTCTTCGAAGCCGAAAGGCGTCGCATGACCGCCGACAAGCTGGGCTTCATGCAATGGCGGGCGGATGACGAGTCGCTGGTCGACGAGCTGCACCGGCTGCTGGCGGCGGCGGAGATGGACATGACGATCTTCCATCGCCTGCTGTCCTCGCTCGATCCGAAGGCGGCCGATCCGGCGCTGTTCGCCGACGCCTTCTACGACGAGGCCAAGCGCGCCGAGCATGGCGCCGCTTTCGAGGCGTGGCTGAACCGCTATGCGCTCCGAGTCGGCGCCGAGGGGCTGGGGGGCGGGCCCGAGGCGCTCGCCGCGCGACGGGCCCGGATGGACGCGGTCAACCCGATCTACGTCCCGCGCAACTATCTGGCGCAACAGGCGATCGACGCCGCCGAGCAGGGCGACCTCGGCGAACTGACTGCGCTGATGGCGGTGCTGAGCAAGCCCTACACACCGCAGCCGGGGTGCGAGCGCTTCGCCGCCCGTCGGCCCGAGTGGGCGCGCCACAAGGCGGGCTGCTCGATGCTGTCCTGCAGCTCCTGAGCCGGCGCGCGCGCGGCGCGACCGGCGGTCAGGTCTGGGCGCGCATCATGCGCTGCTTCTCGCGCTCCCAGTCCTTCTTCTTGGCGTCCTCGCGCTTGTCGTACTGCTTCTTGCCCTTCGCGAGGCCGATCTCCATCTTGATCCGCCCCTTGGCGTAGTGCAGGTCGAGCGGCACCAGCGCGTAGCCGGCGCGCTCGACCTTGCCGATCAGCTTGGCGATCTCGCGCGCGTGCAGCAGCAGCTTGCGGGTTCGCACCGGGTCGGTCTTGAGGTGGGTGGACGTGCTCGCCAGCGGCGAGATGTGCATGCCGATGACGAAGATCTCCTCGCCGCGGATGATGACGTAGGCTTCCTTGATGTTGGCCCGCCCGGCACGGATCGCCTTCACCTCCCAGCCCTCGAGCACGAGCCCGGCCTCGTACTTGTCCTCGATGAAATAGTCGTGGTAGGCCTTGCGGTTGTCGATGATGCTCATTGCCGGGAAATCCTTCGGGTGCGGCCGTCGCGGGCGCCTGATCGGGCGGGCGGCAGCGACCGGGGCCGCCGCATGCGATAGAATCGCGCATTTTAGCAGGTCGGCGCCCAGGCTGTTTTTCCGCCATGGCGCCGCCGAAGCCGACTCTTCCCATGGCCGATGTCAAGAAGCTGGTACTCATCGAGTTCACCCCCGCGCAGATGTTCGAATTGGTCGACCACTGCGAGGATTACCCCCAATTCCTGCCCTGGTGCGCCGGCGCCGAGGTGCACGAGCGCACCGACACGGTGACCGCGGCGACGCTGCGCGTCAATTACCACGGCATCAAGACCCACTTCAGCACGCGCAACGACAAGCGCTGGCCGGAGGAGATGCTGCTGCGCCTGACCGATGGCCCGTTCACCCATCTCGATGGCCACTGGCGCTTCACCCCGCTGGGCGACACCGCGTGCAAGGTCGAATTCAGCCTTCATTACCAGTTTTCCAGCAAACTGCTGGAAAAGGCGCTGGGGCCGGTGTTCAATCACATCGCCAACACCTTCGTCGACTCCTTCGTCAAGCGCGCAGCGCAGATCTACCGGAAGAACTGAGCATGTCCGACAGCATCAACATCGAGGTGGTGTACGCCCTCGACCAGCGCCAGGAGCTGGTGAGCCTGAAGCTGCCCGCCGGTGCCACCGCGCGCGATGCGGTCGAGGCGTCCGGCCTGCTGCACAAGTATCCGGAGATCGACCTCGAGGGGGCGAACAAGCTCGGCGTGTTCGCCAAGCTGGTCAAGCCCGACACCGTGCTGCGCGACCGCGACCGCGTGGAGATCTACCGGCCGCTGATCGCCGATCCGAAGGCGGTGCGCAAGAAGCGCGCCGACGAGGGCAAGGTCATGAAGAAAGGCGGCGGTTCGGCGTCGGAGGAGGAGTGAGCGCCGCGGCGCTCACCCGCGGCGGCGGTGGCGCGCCGAGCATGTGCGCGGGACGGGAGCCTCAGTCGCAAGCGCGCTCGATCTGTTGACGCAGGCGCGCGGCTTCCTCGTTGCGCGCGGCGTCGTCCATCACCTCGCGCTCGCCGGCGGCGTTGAAACGCGCCACGCGCTGGCCCGATTCGAGACCGGCGAGCTGGTTCTTCATGTCGGCGCAGACACGCTCGCGTTCGGCCTGCTGCTCGGCCTGCTTCTGCGCCTCGGCTTCCGCTTCGGCGGCGGCCGCGCGACGCTCGCGGAATTCGCGTTCCCGCTCGGCGAGGCTCTTCGGGCCCTCGCGCGTTGAAGCCTCGCCGGTCGGCGCCTCGGCCGGCGTCCCGCCCGCCTCGCCACTGCCGCCCTCGCTCCCGGGCGCCGCTGCCGGCTGCGCGGCGCCGCGCACGAGCTGCGCGCCCATGCCAGGCGGCGGCAGGTCCGAGTAGTGCACTCGGCCGTCGCGATCGCGCCAGCTGTAGACCTGGGCCGAGACCGGCAAGGCGACCAGCAGGGCGAGCAGAAGGGCAGAACGGCGCATCCGGAATCTCCGATTGGACCCGCTTACGCGGCGGGAAGGCGGCCTGTATAATACGGATTTGGTTCAAAGGATAGAAGCCATGCGAGTGATCCAGAAGGCGCTGACCTTCGACGACGTCCTTCTCGTGCCTGCCCACTCAACTGTCCTGCCGCGGGACGTCAGCCTGCAGAGCCAGGTCACGCGCAACATCCGGCTCAACATTCCGCTGGTGTCCGCCGCCATGGACACCGTCACCGAAGCCCGGCTCGCGATCGCCCTCGCGCAGGAGGGCGGCATCGGCGTGGTGCACAAGAACCTCGGCCCCGAGGAGCAGGCCGCCGAGGTGCACAAGGTCAAGCGTCACGAGTCCGGCATCCTCAAGGACCCGATCACGATCCCGCCGACGATGACGGTCGGCGAGGTCATCGAGCTGCAGCGACGGCACAAGTTCTCCGGCGTGCCGGTGGTCGATGGCGGCCGGGTGGTCGGCATCGTCACCAACCGCGACACCCGCTTCGAGACCAACCTCGACCAGCTCGTGTCCGCGATCATGACGCCGCAGGAACGCCTGGTCACGGTCAAGGAAGGCGCCAGCCTCGAGGAGGCGCGCGAGCTGCTGCGGGTGCATCGCCTCGAGCGCGTGCTGGTGCTGAACGACGCCGGTGAGCTGAGCGGCCTCATCACCGTCAAGGACATGATGAAGTCCACCGAGCACCCGTTCGCCGCCAAGGACGAGCAGGGGCGGCTGCGGGTCGCCGCCGCGATCGGCGTCGGCGCGGGCACCGAGGAGCGCGCCGAGCGGCTCGCCGAGGCGGGCGTGGACATGATCGTGGTCGACACCGCGCACGGTCATTCGCAGGGCGTGCTCGACCGTGTGAACTGGGTCAAGAAGCGGTTTCCGCACATCGAGGTGGTCGGCGGCAACATCGCCACCGCCGACGCGGCGCGCGCGCTGGTCGACGCCGGCGCCGACGGCGTGAAGGTCGGTATCGGTCCGGGCTCGATCTGCACCACCCGGATCGTCGCCGGCGTGGGCGTGCCGCAGATCAGTGCGATCGACAACGTCGCCAATGCCCTGGCGGGCAGCGGCGTGCCGATGATCGCCGACGGCGGCATCCGCTTCTCGGGCGACATCGCCAAGGCGATCGCCGCCGGTGCCGACGTCGTCATGCTCGGCGGCCTGTTCGCCGGCACCGAGGAAGCGCCGGGCGAGACCGTGTTGTTCCAGGGGCGCTCGTACAAGGCGTATCGCGGCATGGGTTCGCTCGGCGCAATGGAAAAGGGTGCGGCCGATCGTTACTTTCAGGAAGAGAACACCGGCAACATCGACAAGCTCGTGCCCGAGGGCATCGAGGGCCGGGTGCCCTACAAGGGTTCGGTGACGGCGGTCATCCACCAACTCACCGGCGGTCTGCGCTCCTCGATGGGCTACCTCGGCTGCGAGAGCATCCCCGCGGTGCACGCGCGCGCCGAGTTCGTCGAGATCAGCTCGGCCGGCATGCGCGAGTCGCATGTGCACGACGTGCAGATCACCAAGGAAGCGCCAAACTACCAGATCGGCTGATCTGATCGCGCCGGTCCGACACCTTCCGGGCGGCTGCGAGGCCGCCTTTCCTTTTTCCGCCGCTAGGGACGCACGCGCCATGGCCCACCAGAAAATCCTCATCCTCGACTTCGGCTCCCAGGTCTCGCAGCTCATCGCACGCCGCGTGCGCGAGCAGCAGGTCTATTGCGAGCTGCATCCCTTCGACGTTTCCGACGCCTTCGTTCGAGAGTTCGCGCCTCAGGGCATCATCCTCTCCGGTGGGCCCAACTCGGTCTACGAGGCCGAGGAATGGCGCGCGCCGCAGGCGGTGTTCGAGCTCGGCGTGCCGGTGCTCGGCATCTGCTACGGCATGCAGAC
>JRYI01016413.1_pt1 | contig 11055 bp, 9 predicted proteins | sample 235361 | NCBI WGS metagenome assembly JRYI01 (sample SAMN03074212, study PRJNA261471) | activated sludge metagenome | biome: Common Effluent Treatment Plant; feature: Wastewater; material: Activated sludge; isolation source: activated biomass in a lab-scale reactor treating industrial wastewater at...
GTTTTTGGGGCTCTGCTGAGAATCAGAATGTCAGTCAGAACCATTGCGAGCTGCCGCTTCGTCGGCGGCAATCCTTTTTCTAAGCCGGGATAGTTCCAGACGATTATCGGTTTCGGGTCAGTTTCGGTGAATTCTATATGACGTCCTCCGAGAAGTTTACAGATGGGTTTGAAAGAGTAGCGGTAGTCCATGACCCTTACCTTCACGTTCCCGCGATGTGCCCTTATATCGGTAATGAGCATCGAGGCAAGAAAGGACTTTCCTTCACCGGATGCTGCAGTAACAATAACCGTCGGGGATTTGATCAATGAGCGGTCATATAGGTTAAGTCCGAACATCTGTCTGTTTGGCGTTGTAAAAATGCTGTGAGGACGCGAATTTCCTCGCCAATTTGTTTCGGTCGGGACAAAGGCAATGATCGAATCCGCGGTTTCTGTCAGTTCTTGGCCGGTTTGTCGTGCGGAAAGCTCGCCGGCAAGCATACGCGGATAGATTGCCCGCTCTCTGACAAGTTCTTCCCGAACGGCGTCTGCTCCGATCTTTCGCCGGATGGCGGAGATCACCGAATCGCACCGGTCGTTCACTACTTCTATCTGACGCCGTCTATCCTTGACCCCGATCGAGCGATCCGCAAAAACGATCACGTTCATTCTGAGCGTGCATATCTCTTCATTATCGGCCTCAACCTGTTCAAGCAGATCTTCGAGATCGTTCTTTATGACTACTGCGTCTTTTTTGAGATTTCTGAAACCGAGCCAGGTATTGCGGCTCCTTTCTATCCGGTCGATCCTCTTTTGCAGGTCTTTCTTAGCTGACCGCTTCACGGTGGTCATGATGTCCACGACGATCTCGTGCGGAAAGCAAAGGCTGCGTGTTGCGGTCAAATATCGCATCACGTCAGCTGTCACGAAGCCATTAGGAAGGGTCTTCAGACTGACAAGGCTTGCAGGCGTTCCGTTGTGTCTTACCAGAGATTCATCACTGGTCTCGATATTTGTAGCAGCCAGATATCTACGGATATCAATTCGCTTGTTTTCAAGAAGCACAGGAACATTCGCCGAGTCTCTCCTGTGGCTTTTGAATAGACTGGCGAACAACTCATCGGAATTCATTTCACAAAGGTTCAGCTGTCTTGGAAAATTCGATTCAAATGACTGAAACACTCGCTTTGCCTTTTCGCGACACTCTGACTCCTCTTGCTCCTGCCGAATCACAAATAAACCGCGAGTGCTGTTTTTTAATCTTATGACCGGCTGTGAAAGAAATTTAATTGCTCCGTTTGCGTTTAGCTCCCGCGCTATCGAAGGGACTACTCGGGATAAAATACTTTTATCCGTTGAAGCTCGAACAGGAACTCTTATCCATACCGATACGGTTTGCTGCATTATTTGACCCGAACGGATCGATTCTTCGTAGAGTGACAGATTTCCTGCTTGAAGCAGGCACGCAACGGGATCGCTGCCTTCTTTGCTCCTGGAGCGAAGGTGTCCTTTCAAAACACTTCCGTCGTCTGCCGCATTCTCAAAGCGAAACTGAATGATCGTATTCTGGGGTCTGTCGAACTTGAGGATGGTTTTAAGCTCTTCAATACGCTGCTCGGTCAGATAGCCGTCATCATAGAGAGAATTGGCGGGTTCAAATTTGTAGGCTTTTCCGTAGCTGCCGTCCCGATAGCGAATCAGGTTTCCTTCGAGACCGACAATTTCTGTCGGCAAGAGTTTTCCTTGGAACGGAACTCTAGGTAATGATTCCGCATTTGCTGCGTGTTCGCTTCTGGTTTTGATCTCTCGATATAGTTTTGAAAGAGGTAGCAGCCGATACCCAACCGCCACTCCGATCCCGGCAAATGCAAGGCTTCCGAAAAGTGACAATACCAATTGCGCGAATGTTAGATTTGCCGTGTCCATTCTTTCTCCCGTTATTTATCAACCCAATCCTTCACTTTTAGCTCGACACCAAGTGGCGGCCTGACGGGTGCCCATTTTTCGCTGAACGCTTCGGTCTTATGCGAGAGCCAGTACTTAGGCTTGCTCCTCCGCAGAAAATTGAAGGCGGTGAGCAGGATCAAAAAAGCCATTAACCCTAATGGAAACCCGAGCGGAATAAACCAAATCCAGACGTTGAAGATAAAAGGAACCAAATAAACCACCGCCGTCGGGATAAGGATGTATTTCCAATCGGATGAACAAACTCCAAACCGTTTGAGTTCCCGAAAGACATTCGGCCGCGTTTGTCGTCTTCGCATAATGACCTCCTGTCAGAAATTGGTATCAACGCCGACTGCTCTGCCTTGCGCCAGCTGCCAAAAAACGGCGACGATCGTCCCGAACGCAAATGCCAATAATGAGCCGAAGGCCTGGTTGCCCCACTCCTTGCCGGTCATCTTGTTGTAGATCGCCCAAGCGACACCCACCGCGCCCAAGCAGAACAGTACTATCGCCATGAGTTTGAGCGATTCACGGATGATGTTGGACAGGTTGCTCGCGTCGCCGGTGAAGATAGGCCCCTGAGCAAACAGGACATTGGAAAGTGTCAGTACTGCACCCACAACCATGAACTGTGTGAAAACTTGTCTGAATGTTTTGACTAAATTCTTCATATTGTCCTCTGAAAAAAGTTATGTGCTGATCCAGGCCTCTTCGGGTAGTGTTTCGAGAACTTGCTTGTCAGCGGCATGGTCACACTGCAAGGCTCGTGCCGTTTCAAATTTGGCGTGGCATATTGATTGCGAAGTCTGCCCGACATGACCAAGCAACTTCTAATTTCATCGGCCGTGTTCGGAGTACTCATTGCCTTTCCCTTTGACCTCAAATCGCAATCGCGAATCATTTACACAAAAGGGGCGATCTCGCAAATGGACGTTCTGTCGCGCTCGCGGATTTTTGAACCGTCAATCATTGAGGCCGCACAAAGTGAGGGCATCGATCCGTTGATTCTGTGGACGATCGCTTACAACGAAACGCGGTTTCGACCCTGGCTGACAAGCCCCAAGAATGCCAAGGGACTGATGCAGTTCATGCCCGCGACCGCATCCCGCTTCGGACTAAGTGATCCTTATGAACCAAGAGCCTCGATCCTTGCGGCGGCAAAATATGTAAAGGTTTTGGGGCGGCTTTTCGAGGGGCGTTTGGACTCGATCCTTGCGGCCTACAATTCGGGCGAAGGGACTGTTGCGGCGTACTTGACTGGAAAGTCGCTCTTGATAAACGGAAAGTTGATAAACCCCTCTCGTATTCGGACGATTGGCGGGGTCCCTCCTTACAAAGAAACCCGGAACTATGTGACGAGCGGCCTGAGGATATACGAGTGGCTGACGAAGCAAAATAGATTCGCTTCATCCCAAAACGCAGTTGCCTCCAACAAATCGATTCGTCGGTCCCCGTCTGCCGAGATCAACAACAGTCAGCCCAAGCAGAAAAACGAAGATGATCGGTCTGACGATATGCCAACTATCGTGTACTACGAACCTCGCACCGGACTTCGACGAGTTTTGAGCAACCCAGATACTGATTCATTACCAAGCGGTCAAAATGGCCCGGTAATCGTATCTCCGGAAACCCGCATCATGTCAGGTCGGATAGCCCGTACCACTTTCGTCGGCAGACTTAGATAGTGGTGCATTTTTTATCCACTTGGCTAATTCCTGCACCACTAATGGAACATTTTTTAGCCATAGGAGTTGGCTAACGGGAAATCACCTGAAAATTGCACTCAATCTGCTCTGGCACTTAGATTGCGAAGTTCACTTGCAGACAATTTCCAAGACCAGGAAACAGAAAGACGAAAATGACAGACTCAAATCAAATCGATTCCATTAAACAAATTAATCAAGAAGACAATTTTACTCCGTTGTATCTGTCTCGTGATCCGGATGATGTATTAACTATCTCTTCGCTTTTCAAAGCCGTTTGGATACTGCTTGTCGTTCTTCTGCTCAGTGTCGGTATAAATGTGTTTCTTTCTCTCAGAAAGGCGGATCGGATCATAATCGACAAAACTTCAGGACGGGTTACTGAACTTAATAATCGAGACTATGGAAACACGGAGTCGGTCAGCATCACTCCCGACGGCCCGGGCGAAACAGACAAAAAATATCTGGTAAAGGAGTTTCTTACCGCTCTTTATGATGTTGAACAGACGACACGCGAAGCGCAGGTCAACAAACTTCTAAAAATGCTTGACCCCGATCTATCGGTGGCCGTAGCAACCCGCCTGAAACAAAACGGGGTACTCGCCGCGGAGAAAACGGAAAGCGTCAATTCTGTCTGGGATCTGCAGGACCTCAACATCGATGAGAATGACCCTTATGTGCTGCGCGCGATCGGCGTGAGGAAGATACGGAGAAAGGCTGCCGGACAAGACGTAGAAGAGTCCGTTCAGTTGAAATGCAAATTTCTGCTTAAGGACAGTCCGACATCCCCCGCCAGAAACGACAACAACCTGCGTACGGGTTTTACGATCCTGAGATTCCGAGTAGAACCTGTAAATGGTAAAACCGTTTCCCCGATAACTCTTACCGGCGACCCGACAGAACAGGAAGCAATTCCCGATCAGACAACTGAGGCCAATACAAAACCGGGGGCAACAGACAATCAATAATCCCATTTCTCGGCATTTAAGGTGAATTTATGTATCAACAAGATCCAAATCGTTTTGTCCGCATCGCAATTGTAGCCGCTCTTACTTTGGCTGTCTTTCCTTTGTTTGTCGAGAACGCGTTTCCTCAAAAGAGGAATGACAGATTGACAAGACAGTCCTCTCCAACCAAGCGAACGAAGCCTGTAATATCAAAGACCGCTCGTTTGGACAAAGACTCGGAGCCAAAAGGTGATTCCTCTGCTCCGGTTTCAGTTGTTAATACGACTGCAAACGATTTTCTTTCGGGCGAGGTGAGCATATCGGTCAATGCGAAGCAGCCAACCGTTATCCGATTGGGGCTGGCGCAAAACGCAGTTTCTATTGTCGAGTTTCCGGCTAACGACGGGATCTACTACATCCATGAAGGCAATCCGAAACTGGCTTCTGTATTTCAATCTCCGACCAAGGAAAGTGACCGATCAATAACCATTTATCCCGGCGAATCATTTTTACCGTCACGAGATGGAAGCACTTCATCATCTATCAGCCTTCAGATGAGGTCAGGCCTTGTATTGATCCTGGAACTCGTTCCAGTCTCCGATTTGAGAAAGAACGCTCACAGATGCGTGATCTCCTACGACCGCGAGACCGTTATCGCCGCTCGAAGGGCCGCCGGTCTCGCATACAACCTTGGCGATGAATCAGCTGTTGTGCGATCAGGTAACTCGAAAGCGGTTTCAAGACTCGTGGGGTCAACAGATGTAGAAACGCCAACTTCACCAGCATCCTCTTCCTCTGATCCAACTCAGTTCAAGGCCAACTATGTGAACATGAGACGTGACCAATCCGTCAAGCAAGCAGGCAAAAACAAAAAGGATATTTCGTATCTGGCTAACAAAAGACTGGCCGAATGCATTAAAGACACCAAGAAACACTTTAAGTTATGGAGCAAGCCGCAGTCGGGGTTACAGATCTCAGTGGCAAAGCTCACCGATGTCGATGACCGAACGAGACTGGCCGTAATTGCAGTAAGAAACGTGAGCACGTCGGATCTGAGGCTGCTCGCCTCGTCGCCCGAACTTCAAGTCCAGACCGTCGATGCTTCGGGAAACGCCCTGCAATCATCACGCTTGAACGTCGCATACATCGAAACTACAAGTGCAGAAGGATTGTTGACGGTCGGAGCAACTGTGTATTACGCACTGGTTTATCAGCCTCCGGTTTTAGGCGTAAATCAGACTGTCAAAGTGTTGGTGACACACCGAGAGGCCGCCGATGTCCCAGTCAGCGCGACACTTGCGAATTCCAAAGCTAAGGAGTGAACTCATGGAAACCACTTCAGTGATAAATGAAATACCCGCCGCTATGCCGGACATTGAGGATGACGAAGAGCGAGAGTCCTTGCTGAATACCGCTGACGATGAAAAGGCGAGTATTGAAGCCGAGGAAGAAAACGATGAATTGGACGCCGGTCTCGTTCATCCACCTCAAAGGCGACGATGGCAGATCCTTCGAACCGTTACCGGCTTTATTCTTTTTCTCGCAACGCTTGTCCTGGGGATAACCTGGTTTTTTGGCATTGGATGGTTCGCCGTGAAAAAGGCAGATAATGTGACTCGAAAGAATTCGGCGAATACAAAGAACGAGCCTATATCGGAAGATGAAAAAATGAGGACTGCACTCAGCCTTGTGGCCGCGAATGACAAGCAAACAGATGAAGCTGCGACCAACCTGCTGGCTCCGGAGTCTTCACCATCATCTGACGGCAAGACGAATGACGAAACTTCGATCGTTGGCGGCATTGACAATAAATCCACTTACCCTACCGTACAGTTGCCGGATCGCAGTCTCGCTAGCCAAACATCCGATGTCGCTGATGAGAAAAAGACCGATGGCAAAGACAAACCGCCCCAATCGGACGAATCGCTCTTGTCCCGTCAGACTACAACGCGAGATATTGAGCCGCTCGGCAGATCGCTCTTTTTTGGTATCGCTAGACGGGCGTCATCAACCAATCAACCAAAAGAACAATCGTCAAATCCATCGATTCGACGATCTAAATCCCAGAACACGATCCCCTTTGGCACGATGCTCCCGGTGCGTCTGATCGGGTCGATCTACACGCTGCGGAATTCCGCCGGCATGGTAAGGATGGAACTAACCCGTCTGGTAGAAGGCGACGGATACAAATATCCGGCCGGCACAGTTCTGGTCGGGACTGTGCGCGGCAGCGAATCAAACAGAGCCTTTGTAACAATGATCGGGTTGATCGATCCGGCCACCGGTGAACTTATCAAATGCAATGGCGATCTCTTGGGCATCGATGGTGCATCCGGGATCGAGGGACGTAAGAGAAACCTAACCGGAAAATGGACCCAGTTCTTTCGTGGTCTCAAAGACACCGCATCATCTGTTATTGGTTCTGTCGGATCAATTCGCGGCGGCGGCACGGTCATTTTATCCGACCAGATCAGGAGAGGTGCAAGGGTGTTCTCCGATGACATTTCCGGCTCCGTCTTAAAAAGCGGCAACCAGACCACTTTTGTCGAGGTTCCAGCCGGAACTACAGGGTACGTACTTATCACAGAATTATCAAACCCATCTGCAAATGCGGGAACTGTCAATTCAAGTATTCAGGAGGGCGAAGTCAAATGATCCCTCATGATCCGAATCGACCGCAGATCAATCCGCGACAGATCGTATTGAATGGACGAGAACCCGAACTTTACCGCCTTATTTCACAAACCGGCTATATTCCTGACGAACGTGTTTTTTCGGATTTTTGTGAAAGCCTAAAGTCAGGCAGGGCGTGGCTTATCTCCGGGACTCGCGGAAGCGGAAAAACGGCTTTTCCCGAAGCACTTGCCGAATGCTGCAATCTTTCAATGTGTGTCGTTGCGGGACGCGACGGTATCAAACAGGAAGAGATCCTCTATGACTGGGACAAAGAGGAGCAGGAAGTCTGGATGAAAGAAAACCTTGCAATATCAAAAACACTGCCTTCGGAAGAAGCCTTTAAGCATCTTGAAAAAGCCCGGCGAATGAAATGGCAGAGGCAGTTCCTCGTTTTGGGGGAAGTCGGTATCGCCTATGACCTTGCTGCTTCGGCGGCCAGAACAGCTGACGCTCCTCCGGTTCTTCTTTTGGATGAAAGTGACAAGTTCGGCCCAAGCATCGAGGACGCGTTGCTCATGCCTCTGGAACGTGGAATGATCCATATTCCGCGTTTTGAAGAAGGATTTGTCGGGATCAGTGATTGGAAATTCCGTCCAATAGTTATTACAACCTCAAATGATCTGCGGCATCGCTTGAGCGCTCCGTTTATTTCACGACATATTTTCACAAGGTTTGAAACACCTGATCTTACAAAAGAGCTTGAAATATTATCCGCAAGAAATCGACATGCGTCATCCGCTCAGCTGGCTCTTTCTATCAAATTGCTGGATGCTGTTCGCGGCATTGCCGGTATGGAGGATCATCCCAGTCTTCGGGAATCAATTGATATCACCGCTGCTTTCATTCGCAATTCAGTTGAAGACCTAGATCCGCAAATCCTATCTCGTCTTTTTTGTTATTTCGTGAAAGACGGCTCCGCTCAGGAACTTTTGTCTTTGCAGCTTGATTATTTGCTGGCGATGACAAATTCGTTTCATCCGGACGTGGACGGTTGGCTTGCATCCCGTGACCCTGATTGGGCCACCCGCTGGCCGCAGCTTATCTCTTGAGGTTCTATGGAAGGATTAAAGAAAACTCTTGAAAAGCCCCTGATGCAATTCATTTGCATCGCCCGCGAATACTCCGGGATTCTGTTTGCCGTCGGAATCGTTGGTATCTACATAGTCGCAAGATTCCTGTCCAGTCCCGACAGTCATGCTCAACTAAAGTTCATTGATGCTCCGGACCAGCAAACAATCACCGAGCGAACAAAGTTAGACGGAACAATAACCAATATTTTTTCTGGAACCAAATATGAAACGGCCAAAAGGCTTCGTGAATCGGCGGCATTGGGAATAGCTACGTCCCTCGCTGTTTTTTTTCGATACCAAGAAAGCACAACATTTCCACAAACAGGGCGAGAAGTTATTTCGGATATAGTTTCCCGCAAACTACTTCCGCCAGAGATTTCAGTCGAAAACGAAGGGTTTAGCTCGCCAACAAGCATTATACGTCTCAGTTTTCGTCCTTCTCCGTTTTCGTTTGAAATACTCTCCGTGCCTATTGAAGATAAATACGGTCCGATGATGCTTTTCCGATTTCCACTTCCTCAAGGCGGACAAAACTCTTTCACATACTTTCGTTCGACAGCAACTACAAATCAGGCCCCTTTTAGCACAACGGAACAATTGGCAGCTCAAGGCTGGGAGATCGCGCAATGGAATATAGACGAACTTAAGTTGGACGGTTCATCAATCAATGAACTTCTGCAACAAAAGGAATGGCTGAAATCCGTTAACCCCTCGATCAAATAACAAATGTTATATCGGCAGCAAATCGAAAAATTTGACGCGACCTACGGAATCCCGCGTAAAGCGAACGAGCAGTACCTACCGGCATATCAGGCGTTCTGGCACTGGACGNNTGGACGGCAGATGTTGGACGCGGCTTCGTCTTTTTCGTACTCGGCCTTGTTGGAGCATTTCTAAGTTTACTGGCGGGTTGGCTGCTGGGTGTAACGGGATTGATCACTTTAGTCTTTTGGGCAATGGCACTCCTATGTTTGGCCGGCTCTCTTCTTGACGCATATTCACTGCTTTGGGCTTACCGGATCAGACGAATGAGTACGGCTCACGGCTCGGCAAGATGGGCGCATGCTTCGGACTTGATCCGGTGCGGCCTCATGAACAAGATACGCGGACTTCCCATTCCGTCCAATGCAATGCCGATAGCAAGGGCATTCGGCGGTCGTGATATCTATCTGCTTCAAAATCAGTGGCTTCGACATTTTGTCATGTTCGGTCCGACCGGATCGGGCAAATCAAAGACATTTTTTATTTCAATGCTTCGGGCCATCCTCAAAGGATCTTCCTGCCTGGTCTATGATCCCAAAGGTGAGCTTTGCGAACAGACTGCATTGTCGGCAAGGCGCATCTTCCGTCTTGACCTGAACGATCCGGCCAAAAGCGATCGCTGGAATTTCATCCCCAAATGTCGCAATGATCCTGCTTTCGCGTGTCAGATTGCCGGAATGATGATCGGTGTCGAAAGCCGTCGCCGAACGAACGCAGATCCATTTTGGGGTGATGCTGAACAGATCGCTTTAACCGCGATTCTTTTGCATATAGCCGAAGTCTATCGCGAGAAAGCAATTCCCGCATTTGCTGCTGATTTCTTGCTCTCACTTGGCGAAGACAATAACGATGCCTTTGAGAAGGCGATGAGCGGTTCGCCCAGCTTCTACGCAAAACAGGCTTATCTCGCTTTTCGCCAAGCCCCGCAGCAAACGCGCGGCTCGATACTGATCGGACTCTACAACAAGCTTCGTCCGTTTACGCTCGCACCGGCACGCATGGTAACGACTACTCCAACCGATGAGGAGAAGAATGCGGGTTGCCGATTGATCGATTTTTCCGACCTTAGAAGGTCAGGGACGGCGATCTATTTGGTTATCTCGGAAGGAGCATCGGATATCTACAAGGAATTCATTGCGACATTTCTGGGTCAGGCCGTCATGGAAATGAGGCTCGATGGCATTAACGATCCCAAACATCCTTGTTTCGTTCTGATCGACGAAGCCTATCAACTCAACGTATCTGAGGTAAAAAGAATATCAGGGATCGGACGTGGGCGAGGTGTAGGGCTTGGTCTCGGGTATCAGGATCTTCCGCAAATGTATGACCAGTACGGGCGTGAACGTGCAAACGCAATTCTTGGCACGGTTATGACGAAGATTTTCTTACCGGGTCTTGACGATGTGACGGCCGAATACGCGTCAAAGCAGATTGGCGATACGACCGTCTTGTCAAAGACATTTCAGGACTTTCCGGGCAAGAAGAACGATAATACCCGGTATGCGGAACAGAAACGATCGTTGATGCATTCGTCCGAAATCCGGCAGATCGCTGCTCATCAGGAAGTTCTAATAGTAAACGATACAGCGCCGCCTATCCGGGCAGCCTATCTTCCTTTTGCGGTCCAAACGGAATCATACATTGCAAAAGCTGTAACCAAGCCTCGTGCGATCTATCTCGGCGAAATTGACGCAATGTTTGATCTGAAAGATACGGCACCGACCTCCAGAAACCGACAGTTGAAAGCCGGGGGAGNNTTTCGAGAAGAGAATGCCCTTGATGACTTGGTCGAGGACGTGCGGGATCGTTTTCCCTAGTACGCAGATCAATCTCGTATGCTCATCGCCCAAACTTCATTTTGAATCGCTCTATGATCAATCGCCTCAAAATATCCCTTGTCCTCACGCCTCTGGCACTCCTGCTGGTGGTCGGAATATATATCTATTCGCTCTGGACAGCAGAAACGAAA
>JRYI01003024.1_pt1 | contig 11053 bp, 5 predicted proteins | sample 235361 | NCBI WGS metagenome assembly JRYI01 (sample SAMN03074212, study PRJNA261471) | activated sludge metagenome | biome: Common Effluent Treatment Plant; feature: Wastewater; material: Activated sludge; isolation source: activated biomass in a lab-scale reactor treating industrial wastewater at...
CTGATGACCCACGACAGTTTCGATATTAGCGCGGAGTTGATTGCAAACTTCGAGGCTGAATCCGGGCTTGACGTTGAAATATTCAAGGCCGGAGACGGAGGCGAGATGTTGAACAAGGCCATCCTGGCCGGGGACGCTCCGTTGGCCGACGTGATGTTTGGTGTGGACAACACCTTCCTGAGTCGCGCGCTGGAGAACGACATATTTTTGCCCTACGAGTCACCCGTTCTGGCGGAGATCAATGATGAGTTGGAGCTTGACCCGCAGCATCGGGTCTCTCCGGTTGATTACGGGGACATCTGCCTGAATTACGACGTGGCCTGGTTCGAAAATGCACAGCTATCCCCGCCGGATAGTTTGGAAGACCTAGCCGATCCGGTGTATGCGGGCTTGACGGTGGCCCAGAACGCGGCGACCTCTACGCCCGGCCTTGGTTTCCTGCTGGCGACTGTCGAGCGCTTTGGCGAGGGCGGCTATCTTGATTACTGGCGACAACTGGTTGCCAATGATGTTCTCGTCGTCGACGGCTGGGAACAAGCCTATTACAGTTACTTTACCGCGGCGTCAGACGGTGACCGGCCGATCGTCGTCAGCTATGCCAGCAGCCCTGTTGCCGAAATGTACTATGCTGAGGAGCCGCCGGTCACCGCGCCGACGGCGGCCGTGATCGCCGAAGGGACTTGTTTTCGCCAGATCGAGTTTGCCGGTATCCTGCGCGGAACGGAGGCCGAGGAAGGCGCGCGGTTACTGATCGACTTTATCCTCGATCAACAGTTCCAGGAGGATATTCCACTGAAAATGTTTGTATTCCCGGCCAACGAGACGGCCGTGCTGCCCGAAATCTTCCAGGAGTATGGCCGAGTCGCGGATGCGCCCGCGCAGATGGATCCGGTCAGGATCGCGGAGAACCGCGAGAAGTGGATTCAGGCCTGGACAGATGTTGCCCTGCGGTAATTGAGCTTGTCGATATGCATCAGAGCAGTTCTCGATTGACAGGAGCCACGCGAGGAATCGCCGTCGCCGCCATATTTCTGCTGCCGGCGCTCTTCTTCACGTTGTTCTATATCTATCCGCTGGGGTCGATTTTGCGCCTGGGGTTGATGCCTGAGGGGCAGTTGGACGTGGCCGCTCTGATGCAGCCCTTTATCAACCCTTATCTGCTGCGCATCTTGTGGTTCACCACGTGGCAGGCGTTCGTCTCCACGGTTTTGACCTTGCTTCTGGCATTTCCGGGCGCTTACGTTCTGGCGCGGTTTTCGTTTCGGGGCAAGACGCTGATCCGAACGCTGGCGACGCTGCCGTTCGTTCTGCCTACCGTTGTTGTGGCCGCGGCGTTCATTGCGCTCATCGGGCCGAGTGGCGTGGTCAACAATTGGCTTCGCGATCTGTTCGCGCTCGACAGGGGGCCAATCGCGCTGAGCCAGACTATCTGGATTATCTTGATCGCCCACGTCTTCTACAACTATAGCGTCGTTCTGCGGTTATTGAGCGCCTATTGGCAAAACCTGCCGCCATCCATGACCCAGGCTGCTCAAATGCTCGGCGCTTCACCGCTGCGGGCTTTCTTTGAAGTGACGCTGCCGCTGCTTCGCCCGGCCATCACATCCGCGGCCACCCTGGTGTTCATTTTTTGTTTCACCAGCTTCGGGGTCATCATCATATTGGGCGGCCCGCGATTCGCTACGATCGAGGTCGAGATTTACCGGCAGGCTGTCAACCTCTTTAATCTCCCGTTGGCCGCGGCTCTGTCTTTGTGGCAGATTATTTTCACTTTCGTTCTCATGTGGGTTTACACGCGTACCCAGGCTCGTTTGGGACAGACGGTGAAGGCGACGGCTGCGAAGGCGGCGGAACGCCCGGCCGGGACGCGGCGTGAGAAGCTATTCGTCTATGGCAACGTGGTTGCTATCGTTATCCTGATTGGCGCGCCGCTACTGGCTTTGGTAGTGCGTTCGTTTCGCGGTCAGGCTGGGCCAACCACCCTCTACTATCGTTCCCTGTTTATCAATCGGGACGACTCGCTGTTTTTTGTGCCTCCGGGAGAAGCGATTCTCAATTCGCTCTTGATCGCGTTTGGAGCGATGGCTCTGGCGGTGAGCCTGGGGCTGTTGGCTGCCAATGTGTTGTCCCGCTGGGAACGGGGAGCGGCGGACGCACGCGATCGACGCTTGCTGGCTCCCGGAATTCTGGACGCACTGCTGATGTTGCCGTTGGCCACATCGGCCGTCACGCTTGGTTTAGGTTATCTGATCTCATTGGGGCGGCCGCCGCTCAACCTGCGCGACTCCATTCTCATATTGCCCATTGTCCACGCCGTTGTCGCTGTGCCGTTCGTCATGCGTACCGTTTTGCCGGGCTTCCGCGGCATCCAGTCGTCGCTGCGTGAAGCAGCGGCCGTGTTGGGTGCCGACGGCTGGCGCGTGTGGTGGGAAGTCGATTGGCCGTTGATCCGCCGCGCCGTTCTTGCCGGCGCTATCTATGCCTTTACCATCAGTTTGGGAGAGTTCGGCGCGACCGTCTTTCTCGCCCGCCCGGAAACCCCGACCATGCCCGTGGCTATCTATCGCTTCCTGGGCCGGCCGGGCGCGCTCAATTATGGTCAAGCCTTGGCCATGAGCGTGTTGCTGATGGCGGTTTGCGCAATCGCTTTCGTCGCCATCGAGCGTTTCCGATTCGGCAACGAGGGGGAGTTTTGATCTAATGCCCATCCTGGAAGTCATTGATGTCAATAAACTTTACCCGCCCGACACCCATGCGGTGCGCGATGCCGACATCCGTCTGGAGCAGGGGGAGATTCTCTGCCTGTTGGGGCCCTCCGGTTGCGGCAAGACGACCTTGCTGCGCATGATCGCCGGTCTGGAAAAACCCGATAGCGGAGCTATCTTGTTCGAAGCCCGAGACATCGTGAACGTGCCGCCGTATCAACGCGGTTTTGGCATGATGTTCCAGGATTTCGCGCTGTTTCCGCATAAAAACGTCCGAGATAACATCGCTTTCGGGTTGCGCATGAAGGGGGTGCCTCCTAAAGAGATATCCGAACACGTTTCCAGGGTTCTCGATGTCGTGGAGCTTGAAGGTCTGGCCGATAGGACGATTAATCAGCTTTCGGGTGGGGAGCAGCAACGCGTGGCTTTGGGGCGGGCGCTCGCGCCAGGTCCGCGTCTGCTCATGCTCGACGAGCCGCTGGGTGCGCTGGATCGTGCGCTTCGCGAGCGACTCATGCTCGATCTGCGGGCCATTCTGAAGCGTGTCGGGATGACGGCCGTCTATGTCACCCATGACCAGACCGAGGCTTTTTCCGTCGGCGACCGTCTGGCGGTGATGAATGCCGGGAGGATCGTTCAGACCGGCCCGCCACGAGAGATTTACGAGAATCCGGCCACCCCGTTTGTTGCCCAATTTCTTGGCTTTCAAAATCTCGTTCGCGGGCGGATTGATGCGACGGGTATGGTCGAGACGGGGATCGGTCGATTCCAGATGAAGCGTCCCATGTCTATGTCTCCAAGGGAGGTGATGCTGCTGATTAAGCCGGTGATGTCCGGCGTTGAGTCGCGTCTGCCGGCTGCCGCGCCCGCAGTCAATGTGATACGTGGCATTGTTGATTCGGTAATATTTCGCGGCCGCTTTTCGCAGATATGGATAATTGCCGGCCCATATCGTCTGTTATTTGAGGAGGCGGGCAACCCGCCTTTTGCGCCGGGGGACGAAATTTCAGTCAGTGTTTCTCCCGATCATCTCTACGTATATGAGGCGTCGCTTTGACAACCGGCCCGGCTCTCGTCTCTACTCGGATGAAAATGTATACTTAACCGAAATTTGCAATAGATTCGGCTGATCTCGCTACGTAAAACATGTTTGATTTAGACATCCCTACCATCATTGCACGAATTATCGTGCTTCTTATTGCCTTCACCGTTCACGAACTCGCTCATGCGGTGACGGCCGATTATCTGGGCGATCCCACACCACGTCGCATGGGGCGCATAACCCTGAATCCGCTTAAGCACCTCGACCCGTTCGGAACCATCATGCTCATCATCGCCGGTTTTGGCTGGGCCAAGCCGGTCATGGTAAACCCGATGAACATGCGCGGCAACCCGCGCACCTCGATGGCTATTGTCGCCATTGCCGGGCCATTGTCGAATTTCGTGATGGCCGGGATCGCGGCGATTTTCTTCCGGCTGGGGCTGGTCGACATCAACTCGCTGATGACCGGTGCCGGCACCCTCTCGCTCACCAATTTATTATTCCAGTTCCTCTACATCAATCTCGCTTTGGCCTTCTTCAATTTGTTGCCCGTCCCGCCGCTCGATGGATCGAAGATCCTGTATGCTATCCTGCCCGCGGAGTTGGTCTATCGTTTGCGACCGCTGGAGCAGTATGGATTCATGATCCTTTTCCTGATCGTGTTTCTCGTGCCGCAGGTGTTGAATGTGCTGGTATGGGGACCCGTTCAGGTCACCGCTCAATTGCTGATCGGCTAGTGTGAGAATCACTTACCGCCTGCGCCAACTCCGGGCAAACCTGGCGGCCGAACCGTTGACCGACCCGGCGCGCCGTGAGGTGGTCGATGTGTTGACGGCAGATGAACTGGCGCTGTATGCCGAATATTCCCTGGCCGATCAATGGCACAGCTATCGGGTGTTACGTTGCCTGCGAGACGCGGGGTATAATCACCCGGATCTTTTAACGGCCGCCTTGCTCCACGATATTGGCAAAGCGCGATGTCCACTCTCGATCCGGGATCGAACCGTTATCGTCGTCACCGGGGCGTTGTTTCCTGGTCGGGTTGAGCGATGGGGACAAGGTGCGCCGGATGGCTGGCAAAGGCCGTTTGTTGCCCGCACACAACATCCGGAGTGGGGGGCGCAAATGGCCGAGGCGGCGGGCAGCAGACCGCTCGTTGTCGAGTTGATCCGGCGACATCAGGACAAATTCGTTTCTATCCAAAACGAGACTGACAGATTACTGGCAATTCTTCAGTGGGCAGATGATCAAAACTAGAGAGGTAATCATGAGAGCACAAACCGTCACCATCGTTGGAATGAGCCGGACAGGATTATCGATCGCTCTGGCCCTCAAAGCCTCGGGCACAGCCCTGACAATCGTGGGCTATGATCGCTTTCGTGAATTGTCTCAGAAAGCCAAGGATGAAATCGGAGCCATTGACAAGGCGGAATGGAATCTGGTCAACGCCGCCGCCGAGGCTGATATTTTAGTGCTGGCCGTGCCCCTGGCGGAACTGGAAACGAATCTGATGGTCATCGGCGATGGACTGAAACCCCACGCTCTGGTGCTGGACTTATCGGTTCTCAAAGGGCGCAGCCTGCGTTGGGCTGAGCAGCATCTGAAGCAGGGCCATTATGTGGGCGCTGTGGCTGTGCTGTCGGCCGCCTATCTGAATGACGGGCGGGACGAGCCGGAGGCCGCAACGCCGGACCTGTTTCGCGGCGGGATGTTTTGCCTGATGCCATCGGTTAAGGCTGAGCCACGAGCGGTGGACACGGCGGTGAGCTTCGGCCGATTGCTGGGGGCCACACCCTATTTCGTCGATCCGATGGAATACGACAGTTTGACGCAGGGGGTGGAGACCTTGCCGGGTCTGGCCGCGGCCGCGCTCTTCGGCACGTTGCAGAAGTCGCCCGGCTGGCGGGATATGCTTCGCTTCGCCAACTCCTCGTTCGCTCTGGCCACTCAGCCACTGCAAAACGGCACCGATATCACCAGTCTGGCGCTCAATGACAAAGCGGCCACTCTCCGCTGGCTCGATGCTTACCTGCAAGAGTTGGCCGAGCTCCGATCACTGATCGTGAGCGGTGATCGGGAAATGATCGATCTGACCCTGGGCAACTTGCTGATCCAGCGCGAAAAGTGGTTGAAGGAACGCATCCGGGATGATTGGGTGGAAGGTGTGGAAACGAAAGTCGATCACCCCTCGATGAGTGATCAACTGGTCGGTGGATGGCTGGGTGGTAAGTTGAGGCGTGATAATCACGACAAGTCATAATATCACCTCATGCTTCAGCCCAATTAGGTCAGGAGTCGTCGAGTGCGTGTATTAATGGTCGCGCCCACGTCTTTTTTTAGTGATTACGGTGGGCATATCCGTATCCTGGAAGAGATGCGGTCGCTGGGAGAACTGGGGGTCGAGGTCGCGGTAGTTACCTATTATATGGGTAAGGATGTCCCGGGCATCGACATTCGGCGGACTGCACCTCTCCCTTGGCGTACTGATTACGAGGTGGGTTCCTCACGGCACAAGGTGGCCTTTGACGCTTATCTGGCAGTGAAAACGGCCGGAGAGGTGCTGCGCTTTCGGCCTGATGTCATTCATGGACATATGCACGAAGGCGCGCTCATTGGTGGCGTCATGGCCCGGATAACCGGCAAGCCTCTGGTGTTTGATTATCAGGGTAGCCTGACAGGTGAGATGGTTGATCATCACTTTCTCAATCCAAACGGGATGATTTATCCTTGGGCTTATCGTTTGGAGACAGTTATCACCCGTCGCCTGCCCCAGGCAATTCTGGCGAGTTCGGGACAGGCGATTGCTCTCTTGCGTGACCAATTCAAGGTGGACCCCGAACGACTTCACGCGCTTCCTGACTGCGCGGATGCGCGGCAGTTTGACCGTGCGCGCTTCCCATACTCACCGGCTGAACATCCTTTGCGAGCGCGGCTGAATATATCGCCCGATACGCTATTGATCGGCTATCTGGGGCTGCTGACGGATTATCAGGGAATTCCCCATCTCATTGAATCGGCCGTCGAGTTGCGGCGACGTGGAGAGGATGTCCATTTTCTGATCATGGGTTATCCCAATGTTGAACATTATCAAACAATCGCCCGCCTGCGGGGGGTTGATGACATGATGAGCTTCACCGGTCGCGTGCCCTTTTCCCAAGCCCCTTATTTTTTGGCCGCATGTGACGTGGCGGTTGCTCCCAAGATGTCCACCAGCGAGGGAAGCGGCAAGCTGCTCAACTACATGGCGATGGAATTGCCTGTGGTGGCCTATGACACAGCGGTCAATCGCGAATATCTGGGCGATTTGGGTGTTTACGCAGCTCCCGAAGATGTGGGAAGTTTTAGTGCGGGGCTTGTTGAGTTAATCAATTCGCCCCAGATGCGAGAAAATTTGGGGCGCCAACTCAGGCATCGAGTCGTGGCAGAATACAGTTGGCGCGCGGCCGCAGAACGTATCCTAGGAATTTATCAATTCATTGACAAAAACAGCAGTTTCGTATAAACTACAAGTTCGCGCAAGATTACCTCTTGTTCGCGAGCAAAGGGATTGACCGTACAGTGAAAGAGCAATCGAGCAGGTGCAAGCATAGGTTGCACCTTTTCTGTGTTAGGTGGTTGGCAAGTTATTCCAAGGCGATTGGTTATTCGTCCGCCAGGGAGTAGGTGACCCTATATGTCCAGTATTTATACTAAAAGCTACGCTCGTACAACGAAACCGATGGAATTGCCGACGTTGATCGACGTCCAGTTGCGCTCGTTTGAGCAGTTCATTAGTGAGGGGTTGGCAGAGCTTTTCGATGAGATTTCTCCCATTGAAAGCTTCAACGGCGATTTGAAACTATATTTCCCCAGCAAGCGCGAAGAAGTCAAGGATTTTAATTTAACGTACTGGTTTGGGGAGCCAAAATATAATGTTGAGGAGTGCGTGGAGCGCGATATGAGCTATGCCGCTCCGCTTTATGTGCGTGTTCTCCTCTATAGCCAGGATTTGGATCAGCCGATTGAGCAGGATATTTTCATGGGCGATTTTCCGCTCATGACCCCGGCAGGCACCTTCATTATTAATGGAACGGAGCGTGTCGTTGTCAGTCAGTTGATTCGCTCGCCGGGCGCTTATTTCGAGGTTGAGGAAGAGCGCGCGACCGGCCGCCCGTTGGCGATGGGAAAGTTGATTCCCGATCGCGGCGCGTGGATGGAGTTCGAGACGCGCAAGACGGACTACATCACTATTAAGTTCAATCGCAAGCGCACTGTGCCCGTTACCTTGTTCTTGCGTGCCATGGCCGCGATTCCCGACGGCTTGGGAAAGCCCTTGATTCACGAGGGTACCGACGAAGAACTGTTGGCGCTCTTCGCCGATATCGATACGAACGGCGAGCATCTCTATATTCAGGGCAGCATCGAGCAGGAGCCGAATTGGGATCCGGAGAAATCCATCCCCGATCAGGCGCTGATCGAGTTCTACAAGCGCATGCGCCCGGGCGACCCGCCCACGCTGGATAACGCGTCGCAATATCTTCAGGAACAATTGTACGATAGCCGCCGCTATGATCTGGCGGCCGTAGGTCGTTACAAGCTGAACAAGCGCCTCAATTTGCAGGGCGAAGTTCCGTTGGATCATCGGACGATTACCCAGCAAGACATCGTCAACTTCGTTCGCCACATGATCCTCATCAACAACGGCCTGGAAGGGCCGGATGATATCGATCACCTCGGTAATCGCCGCGTGAAGACCGTCGGCGAATTGATCCAGGCGAAGTTGCGCGTCGGCCTGCGACGCATGGAGCGTGTGGTCCGTGAGCGTATGTCGATCCGCGAGAGCGATAGCGTTACCCCCGTGGCGTTGATCAACATCCGCCCGGTGGTGGCCGCCATCCGTGAATTCTTCGGCAGTTCACAGTTGAGTCAGTTCATGGAACAGGCCAACCCGCTGGCCGAACTCACCCACAAGCGCACCTTGTCGGCTCTTGGCCCCGGTGGTCTGCGCCGCGAGCGTGCGGGCTTCGAGGTCCGTGACGTTCATCACAGTCATTATGGCCGCATCTGCCCCATCGAAACGCCGGAAGGCCCGAACATTGGCCTCATCGGTCGGCTGGCCACCTATGGCCGGGTTAATAAATATGGATTTATCGAAACGCCATATCGCCGGGTGATGAACAAGTTGCCGGTTGGCGATGCATTGGTGAACCACGACGTGTTCGTCAATGTCACCGATCCGTCAACGGGTGAGATTATCATTGCCCAGGGCGAGACGGTTACGGCCGAGCACCTGGATGTTCTGCGTGAGGCCGGCATTCAGGAAGTGCAGGTGCGGCCTTTCCTGACCGAGGAAGTCATCTACATGTCGGCCGACGAAGAAGATCACTACACGATCGCGCAGGCCAACGCCAAGATCGACGACCGCGGCCAGTTTGACGACACACGCGTCTCTTCGCGCCGCAATCAGCAATTCCGCTTCACCTCCGTCCAACGAATTGACTTCATGGACGTTGCCCCACGCCAGATCGTTGGCGTGTCGGCCGCTCTGATCCCGTTCCTGGAACATGACGACGCTAACCGCGCTCTGATGGGCTCCAACATGCAGCGCCAGGCCGTCCCGCTATTGCAGCCTGACGTGCCGTTGGTCAGCACGGGCATGGAGTTGCAGGCGGCCCTGAATTCGGGGCAAGTCGTTCTGGCCGATCAGGAAGGCGAAGTCGTTAGCGTTTCCGGCGACAAGATCGTCGTTATAGGCGAAAACGGCCCGCGCATCTATAACTTGCGCAAATACAACCGCTCCAATCAGAGCACGTGCATTGACCAACATCCCGTTGTGCAGCGTGGCCAGCGCGTACAGATCGGTGAAGTATTGGCTGACAGCTCCTCGACACATTACGGCGAACTGGCCTTGGGCCAGGACGTTGTGGTGGCTTTCCTGTCCTGGGAAGGCGGCAATTTCGAGGATGCTATTCTCGTGAGCGAGGCGATGGTCCGACAGGATCGCTTCACCTCTATCCACATTGAAAAGCATGAGGTCGAGGCGCGCGATACCAAGCTGGGTCCCGAAGAAATTACCTACGATATCCCCAACGTGAGCGAGGACGCTCTGAAGGATCTCGATGAGCGCGGCATCATTCGCGTCGGCGCGGACGTAAACGAGAACGACATCCTGGTTGGCAAGATCACGCCCAAGGGCGAGAAGGAGCTAAGCCCGGAAGAGAAGCTGTTGCGCGCGATCTTTGGTGACAAGGCTCGCGAGGTCAAGGATTCCAGTCTGCGTTTGCCGAACGGCGCACGCGGCAAGGTTGTCGATGTGCAGGTGTTTGATCGCCAGCACGACCGTGACCTGCCCGCCGGTGTCGAGACGATGGTTCGCGTCAGTGTCGCCCAACGTCGCAAGATCTCCGAGGGCGACAAGATGGCCGGTCGTCATGGCAACAAGGGTGTCATCTCCAAGATCGTTCCTATCGAGGATATGCCCTATCTGGACGATGGTCGCTCGATCGATATCGTCCTCAGCCCGCTGGGCGTGCCTGGACGTATGAACATTGGTCAGGTCATGGAGACCCATTTGGGTTGGGCGGCCGATCGAATCGGTTTCCGCGCCATTACGCCTGTGTTTGACGGAGCAACGGAGCAGGAGATCTCTGCCGAACTGGGCCGTGCCTGGTTGGTGGATCATGCTTGGGAAGTTGCCAGTGACTGGGCTTGGGATTGGTTGGCTGAGATCAACTACGACGCGGCGACCCTGGAAAATGAAGATCAGGCCCGGCGCATGTTCATCGTGGCCTGGCTGAGCGATCTGGGATACGATGCGGGCCGGCTTGAAGTGGACGAACCCTACGCGCGGCGCTCTGTCGCTCGCGAGTGGTTACGCAGCCGTGACTGGAATCCGGACGAGATTTTCCCGGTTAATCCCGAGGAATTGCTGAAGGCCCAATGGCAAGAGCTTGATCCGATCGCGCTCGAGGCTTGCGTTCGCGAATGGTATGCGTACGTTCTGGAGCGGCAGGATGCCCTTCTGCCTGAGATCGTGAAGGTCGATCCGATGAAGACAGAAGTGGATGTGCTGGTTGAGCTTTCAAGCGAGATCACCATCCACACGCACATTCCGCTGCCGACTTTGGGCAAGGAGCGCTTGTTCGACGGGAAGTCTGGGCGGCCCTTCGATCATCCGGTGACCGTTGGTGTTCTCCATATGCTGAAGCTGGCCCACCTTGTTGAGGACAAGGCGCATGCTCGCTCGACCGGCCCGTACTCGCTGGTGACGCAACAACCGCTGGGTGGCAAAGCCCAGTTCGGTGGTCAGCGCTTCGGCGAGATGGAA
>JRYI01003181.1_pt1 | contig 11051 bp, 2 predicted proteins | sample 235361 | NCBI WGS metagenome assembly JRYI01 (sample SAMN03074212, study PRJNA261471) | activated sludge metagenome | biome: Common Effluent Treatment Plant; feature: Wastewater; material: Activated sludge; isolation source: activated biomass in a lab-scale reactor treating industrial wastewater at...
TAGAACGTCGTCGCGTAATCCTCCCCCGGCCCGGAGCCGTTGAGATCCAGCTCAGGCGGATCATTCACCGGCTGAACCTGGACGATGATTGTCGACGGCGCGCGACTCCCCTGGTTGTCGGCCACGGAAAGCTGGAATACCCGATCGGCCGGGTCGGGATCCTGCGAGGCGTTCCAGTATTTAACGCTGCGCAAAACGGTCTGATAGGCGGCCGGGGAGGCATTGCCGGTCAGTCGCAGCACGCCGTCCTCGAAGGTGGCGATGATGCCGGTTCCATTCGTCGCCGCCAGCAGCCATTCGGCATCGCCATCCAGCGGATTCGTCAGGCGCACCGTGGCCGAAGTGAGCAGCGGGCTATCGACGTCGGTCACGGTCAGGGAGTCACCGGTCAGCGACAAGGGCGCGGCGTCCTCGATATATAGCAGCGGCTCGGTCGGCAGCCCACCCAGCAAGGGCAAATCATTCACAGCCGTGACCATCACATTGAGCGTATTGGTCATAACGCTGAACGCCGTGATGCCACCGTTGATCGATACATCAACGCGCTGGCCGTTCGATCCGCTGGTGCGATCCCAGGCGCGGAACGTGATCGCGCCGGATTGGCCGCTGAAATCGGCCGCGGGCACGAAGCGCAGCCACGAGGCATCGCTCAGCAGCAGGGCATTGGTACCGGAGACAACCCCCACCGGCAGCCAATCCGCCTCACTGGTCGGTGGGACAAGCAACGAATATTGCCATTGCCCGCCGGCGGGATCTATACCGACAATGGCGATTCCCTCAAGCGCCCCTTCATCAGGGTCTGTAATCGGATCGCCGCCGGAAGCGAGAATCTGGGTTATCGCTTCGCCCGCCGGCTGTGCGGTGTCTTCGATGACGGGTTTCAAAGTCAGGATAGCAGCGGGGTCAAGAAGGGGAGCGCTATTGGTTAGATTCACATTGACAAGCGACACGGCAACTTGTCCATCGTTCATACCGTCATTGGCCACGACCGTTACCGTGCGAGCGCCCGTCGTTGGTGTGCCGTCGGTATTGACATAGGTGATCCGGCGCAGAACGGCCTGGAAATTTTCGATTGAATCGGGGCCATTGAGAATCAGCAATCCGGTCAACGAATCGTAGGCGATGGGCGAAATACTGGTACCGCTCACATCGGCAGCCAGGAATTCGGCCGTGCCGTCGGGTCGATTGGTCAGGGTAACGGTCAGTTTCGCCAACTGGGTGTGATCGACATCGGTAATGGTCGCGCCCGATTCAGCGATGGCTACCGGCGCGCCGCCTTCAAGGAAAGACACCGTATGATCCGTTCCCGGCAGGCTGCCGTTCAGATCAACGACCGGCAGGTCATTGCCCGGGTTGACAATGATCGTGACGATCTCGGTCGCCGTGGAATAGGGCGTGATGCCGCCGTTGACCGACACGTCAACACCCGTTGTGCCGCTCACCCGCCCGCCCGACTGATCCCAGGCGCGAAACAGAAAGTTGGCCGAGCCGTTGAAGTTGGGATTGGGCACGAAGCGGATGCGTGCGCCGCCGTCCAGCAGCACGGCCGAGGTATTCGACACGCTCACAAAGGGCAGCCAACTCTGACCGCCGTTAGTCGAATATTGCCAGACTCCATTCGAGGACGTCGCCTCGACGACGGCAAAACCCTCGAGGCTGTTCTTGTCCACGTCCGTTATGCGATCCTGGCCTTGCGCCTCGGCCGTTTTGATAATGCCGGTCACAGAATTGCCGTTTGATAGCGGGTCGGGATCCTCGTTGATGGGCATCATCGTCATGTCGCCGCTATTATCGAGTACCGGCGCATCGTTTACGGCGTTGATGGCGATAGAACTGGTTGCCGGCACGCTGGTCGCCTGGCCGTCGCTCACCGTGACGGTAACGACGCGATCGGTAGTGTCCGGCGATTGCGACGAATTGTTATAGGTCAGCGTTCGCAATACCTGCTGATAGTCGGCGACGGAACCGTTGCCCTTAATGGTGAGCGTGCCTTTATCGGGAGCGTAGGTAACGTTCAATCCGGTCGCGCCGGGATCGGCCGCCAGTGACTCCAAATTCCCGTCGAGGGGATTCGTCAGCACCGCGCCGGCCCCGGTCAGCACATCGTCATCGCCGTTAAAGATGGTCAGGCCGGTCGCATTGACGATCGCCTTATAGCCTTCATCTTCGGTAAAAATAGCATTGTAGTCAACGCCCGTAGCCTCGCCGTTCAGGTCCAGCGCAGGAAGCGCCGTGTCCGCCATGGCAAGCCCGGCTCCGGTAGCAGAAGCCGGAAGCAGGAGCGATACCATCAGCAAAAGCTTGATAAAATTACTGCGCGTTTTCAATATCATCATGTTGTTATACGCTCGCTATTCCGCGCCCCGGCACTCATATCTGGGGTTCGGGATATATCGTCCGACCCCTCAAGCCATGGGCAGCCCTTCGGGCACATTCCAGGCAAGGTCGCTGTCATGGAGATGGCGTGAAAGATGGTGGCGTTCTCGTCGGTTCCACAGTCGGCGGTGGTGGAGACGTCGGGTCAACCGGTGGTCTTGTTCCTCCGCCGTCGTCAAGGCCGCCCGGATTAGGGGTCGGCGTAAGCGTGAGGATAGCGGTTAGCGTCGGCGTCGGTGTGGATGTCGGCGAGGGGACAGGCGTCGGCGGAATGGTTGCCGCCACGGGCACGCTCGCCAGCGCCTCCTCGGACTCCGGTTGAACAACGGTCGCCGCAATCCAGGCGATTCGCTGGTCGCCGGTGATTATCAGATACCAGGGATTGGCCCTGTCGTTGTTCCGGGCCAATATCTCCAGCATTTCCCCGCCCGTCACCGCACCGGACAAGGCGTACTCGATTCCCGGCCCTCGCCGCAAATTAACCAGATTGTGCATCACGCGCACGCGCGGCGGCGCGGGTGTGGCCGATGCCGGTTCTGTGGCGGCCGGTTCGGCTGTTGCCGTGGGGGTGGGTGTTGATTCGGCCGTGCCGGTGGCCGACGGTTCCGCTGTCGTGGTCGCGATGCCCTCTCCGCCCGAACTGCCGCCACTTGCAGCAAGCGTCGGCGACGGCGGGGCATCCGTAGGTTCGGGGGTATCCGTTGCCGGCGGAAGCGGCAATCCGCCGGCGTCGGGTTGGCTAATCATGGTATTCGCCAGGACAGGCGTTGACCCGGCCAGGACCGATCCGCGATTTGCAAGACCTCGCATGGCGACCGCTCCCACAGTAAGAAGCAGAGCCAAAATGAGAATCGGCAAGAGCCAGGCCATCGGTCGCCGCCTGGAGATTGGGGCGCGCTCGCCCGTCATCCCCGGCCGGGATTCTTCGGCAGCCAGCGCGCCGTCGAGCGCCGCGGCGAAAGCTTCGATCGTCTGGTAGCGCGCGCGGGGGTCTTTGCTCAGAGAGCGCTCGATAACGCTGTAGGTCGCCGGGGTCAAATCGCCTCGTTCGCGCTCGAGGGAAGTCGACCGGCCGAACAAGCGATTGAGCAAGGTATCCTGGCGGCGCACAGGCTTGGGCGGCATGTGCCCGGAAAGCAGACGATAAAGGAGAGCGCCCAACGAGTAGACCTGGCTTGCCGCGGTCACTTCCCTGCCGGCGCGTTGCTCAGGCGAGAGGTATTCCGTCTCGTTTGAATCGGCGGCCGGGAGATTGGCGCGCATTTGCCGTTCCGTGGGTATGAACAGGTCGATGAGCACAACGGAGTCATCTGTGGGCAACGTCACGTTTTTAAGCAGCACGTTGTCGGGCTGGAGGTCGTAATGGAAAAGTTCCAGTCGCTCACCCAGAATCAACGCGTCGGCCAACTGGCGAATGAGTTTGTGGGCGTAGATCGGATTAACGGGCGAATTGCGCTGATTCAGTTGTTCCAGCCTATGGGTCAGCGAATAGCCGTCCACGGCGGCCTGGGCCACGTAGGGCGCGCCGCCTGCCGCCTTGCCGATATGGAGAATGGGGGCGATGTTGGGATGGCGCACCTGGGCCAGTGCCCGCGCGCGATTCACGAACCGACCGGCAAACGAGCTTTCCCCGGCGAATTCCGGGCGCAGGGTATCGATCCGCACCTGGCGGTCGTCATCAACATCATATGCCTGAAACAAATCGGTATAACGCTTCCGGGCAATGTGTTGTTCGATTTTGTATTGATCCAGAAGATCTTCGAATAAACTCGCTACAGCCATGTAAATTCTGCGCGTTAGCCTCCCGGCTCGATCTAACTCCAAAGCCGTTCGTTCGGCCCGGCTCCCCACCGGACACATGAAATTCTACTCGGCTGGGATGTGTGTATTCATTCTAGCATCGGCAGATAAAGGATAAGCTTAAGGTACTATTGAACCCTCACAATCAGGCCATAAGGCTCGCTGATGTTCGATGGGCCATCGTTGATGATCTGGATGTAGTAGCGTCCCGCCGGGCGCGTTCCCAGATCGACCGTCTTGTTGAGGCCCCCGTCGGGGTTCCGGCCAATGGAATCGCCGCAAGGCGTAGTCTGGCCTGCGACGTGGGGGCGAACGATAAGCTGCCCCTTGCGCGGCACGAAGTTGGTCATCTCGACCGTCACCCGTCCGCTCTGCGCCAACTCGAACACGAAGTACTGTTGATCCCGGAGCGCCACCGGGAGGTTGGAGTTGTATGTTTGGGGCGGCGGGAAGTGATACTGCTGGTTATTGGTCAGCGGAAAAGGCCGGCTGCAACTGGTTCGCCTGACCGTAACGTCGTTGACATTGGGCATGAAGGCGTATTGCGTCGGTTGGTCGGTGATGCCGACGGTGACGACCTCGCTCGCGGTCAGGGACCCCGGCGTCAGATCGTCATCGACCCCCTTGACGGTGATGGTGCGCGACTTCTGCTGGCCGAGCGTGCCCGAGACGTTGGCCGAGAATTCGCATTGGTAGGAGAAGCCGGGGAGCAGATTGGCCACCGGCAAATCGCACGTGCCGCGGCCGTCCAGATTGCCCAGGAACTCGTCGGTCATCTCCGTGATCGTGATCACGTCCGCCCCGCTCGTGTTGTCCACACGAATGCTGAACGTCACCTGACGGCCGGGCGGGTTGATAAAAGGCGGTTCGGCCCCCAATGTGAGCGTCATCGAAGCGGGATCGTTGGTGATGGTCACGGTTGCGCTGGTGGTGGCGGTGATTTCGAGGCCGCCCGCATCCTGGCCGGTCGCGGTCAGGATGGTGCTGAATTCCGACGGCTGCCCTTCGACATGAGCGACGAAGCTGCACTGAAACGATCCGCCGCCGGCCGCCAACGTCGGCAGATCCGGCTTCGGCAGACAGGTGTTGGTCGCCGATTCAATTTTCGGGTTGCCGGAACTCAGAATGTCGCCGAACTGGTTTGTCATCAGGGATTTGAGTGTAACCGGCACATTGCTGCTGTTCGTCAGGGAAACGGTGTAGGTGACCGGGCCGCCCGGCTCCGGGATGGATGTGGGCTGGGCGCTCAGCCCGGCCTGAAGGGAGAGCATATTGATCCAGGCCGCGTCGCCGGCGGTGATCTGACGCTCCTGAAGATCGGTCGCCGTGACGGTGATGACCGACGCGCCGGGGCTTTGCACATTGCTGTAGGCGCAAGTGTAATCGATGCTATCCCCCGGATCGATATACAGGGGGACGGTCGTCGGGGTCCGATCGCAATTGTTGATCAGTTCATCATCGACCGAGATGATCCGAAGGGTCATGAAGTCGGATGTGTTGAATATCTGGATCGAATAGAAAGCGGTTCCGCCGCGGGGGACGGTTTGAATCTGGGGCAATTTTTTGATGCGCAGTTCGGGCTTCAGTACCTTGGCGAACGCCTTCGAGGTGTGGCTGACCGACGTCGCGCCGGTCGTGCCGGTCACCTGAATCTGGTTCATGAAGCTTTCGCTGACATTGGTCTTGCCGCAGTTGAAGGACAGGGATTGGCCGGGGTTCAATCCGCCAAGGTCGGTGCGGTTACATTGCGACACGGATGAACCCGTTGTAACGACCGTATCGAAGGCGATACTGCCGGTATTGGTGATGGAGACGGTAAATTGGGCGTTGTCGCCGGCAGAAAGGTCCTGCACCAACGGGGTTTGGTAGGAGGCAATCAGCGGCCCGGTCTGCCCGATTACCAGCGTATTGCCGGCCACCAGCCTCGCGCCGTCCCAGGCTGCAAACAGCGCGACCAGGACCATGCAGCCCACCAGAAGCAGTATGCGTGATCGTTTCGTACTTCCCACGTCACATCTTCCTTTCCGCAGATCGAAATTCACCGGGTCCCGGTGAATTTCGATCTGCGGTATTGAATCAACATCTGTATTCGCTGCAATACCACCAGCCGAACCTGCCTGCCGACACGGTTAAGGGGCGGCCATCTCAACGCGGAGATTGTAGGGCGAGGTGGAATTCAGCCCCTCGCCGGAGAGCACCCAGATGTAATAGGTGTTCCCAGCCGTCAGGCCACTGAGCGTGATCTCACGGGTCGTTACAACGCCGGTTTCGCCGTTGTGTCCGATCCGTGTGGGATTGGAGCAACTGCCGGTATAGACCAGCAATTGGCCTTTAGAGACCTGGAAGTTGCTCAGGTTGATACGCGCGCTTCCCGAAGCACTCGCGGTGAAGCGGTACCAGTCGTTGGCGTCGTCGGCGTAGAAATAGTGGTTCTGGTTGGTCGGGATCAGCAAGGCGGAGCAGATGCTGTTGTTCGGCTCACCCGCCACCGATCGGTTGGACACCGCCGGCAGGTGCAGGAACACCTGCCCCGACGGTTGGGTCGATGTGACCGTGATGTCCACCGATTTTTCGGCATCGCGGTCGCCGGCAACGGCCGTGACGGTGTGGGTCACCACATCGCCGGGTTGCTTGCCGCTGATCGTGACGGTCCAGGTGCAGGAGTAGCTGCTGTTGGCCTGGATGGCCCGCGGCGTCTCGCAGGAACCCTTGCCGTTCAGATTGCCTTCCAGCGAGTCGACCAACGAATCGAGCGTCAATTCCGACGAGGTATTATTCGTCACATGGGCGGTCAGGTTCACCGTCCCGCCGGGAGCGACGACGCTGGTCGGGCTGGCGCTGAGTGCCATGACCAGAGGCGAGAAATCGCCGACGCTGATGAGCGCTTCGTCGGTGACGGAGAATTGCTTGTTATCGCCGCCGGTCGCGGTCAGGGTAATGGCATTGGTGAGCGCGCCCGATTGCAAGGACAACGTCACTTTGTAGGAGCAGGTTCGCGCCTCGCCGGCGGGGATTGTGAGATTCAGCCCGGGGCAGGTATTGACACCGGCGTTGCCGTTGGCCGCGTCCAGCAAATTGCCGTGCAAGCTGCTGGACAGGGCGGAGAGCGTTAGCGGCACATTGCTGACGTTGGACAGCGTCATGCTGTATTCAACCGGCGTCGGCTCGCCCGCCGCCACCGTGAACGGTTCGGCGGATACTTCCAATGACATGCTCAGGACGGAGACCTCGCTGATGTCGAAGTTTTCCGTCGGTGTGATGCCGTCGATCTTGGCGCTTATCTGTACTTCGATCTCGAAGGAGCGCTGGACGTTGGGGATCGTGCAGCTGTAGGTGGTCTCCTTGTTGGGGGACAGGATGCCGATGGCCTTGTCACATTCCGGCGCGGGGACCAGTTCGGACGGGGTGGCGACGCCGGCGGCAGCCAGATCGTAGTCGATGAACGCCTTCACATTGACTTCCGTAAGTTCGCTCGCGCCGTTAACCACGGTCACATTGAAGACGGCGTTCTGGCCCTGCACCAGCACATCGCCCACGCCGGGCGCGGTGGTGATATTGATGCCGACGGGTTGCAGAACACGGACGACGACCTTGTCCTCGTCCTCTCTCAGTGTGCTGGTCTGTGGCTCCAGAGCCGTCACCTTGATCGCGTTATCGATGCGTCCCTGCACGTCCGAAGCGATGCAGGCATATTTGGGGAATTTCGCCCCAGCGGCCAGGGTGCCGACCGAGCGGTTGCAGTCGGGCACGGCAGCGGAAGTGACCGTGATATTTTGCAGGGGCGCACTGCCCGTGTTCTCGATCTCCACGTAGAAAACGGCCGTGCTTCCTCGCGGAACGGTCTGGATGGGCGGCGTCACAGTTGCCTGGATGCGCGGATTGATGACCGTCACCTTCGAGGTGGTGTCGTTGCTGTTCAAGTCGCCGTCATAGACGCGGACGCTGATGTCGCGCACGACGGCGGTGTTGACGTTGGTCAAATCGGACTGAATTTCGAACGTGATCGTCCCGAGCACTTTCTCATAATTCTCGATCGTGTCCGAGCCGGTCAGTGTCAACACGCCACCCCCGGCGTTGTATTGCATGGTGATATTGGTGTCGCTGACGACGGCATTGAGGATTTCCTTGGTGCCGTGCTGGGCATTGATGAGGATGATCGTCGCGCCTTCCATCATCGTGTCGTCGATGTCGGTAATGACCACGCCGGGGCCGACGATCTTGACCGGCGGGCCGCCGGTGACGAACGTGGCGCTGAAGCCGGTTCCCTGGCCGTCGCCGTTCAGGTCGAGTGTGGGCGCGTCATTCGTCGGGGCAAGGGTCACGATCACTTCGGCCTTGTTGGAGTAGGCCGCGCCGTCGGAACCGGACCATTCAAAGCGATCCTCGCCGAAGTAGAAGGGATCGGGGACATAGCGCAAATTGGGAATGCTCGCGGCATCTATCTGCTGGTTGGCGGTGACATTCGCGTTGCCGAGCCTGAGCGCGCCATGGGCCGGGAGCTTGTCGATGCGGATCTTGGCCAGGGTATCCCCGTCCACATCGGTGAATTGTGCCGTGAAGTCGGCGAGGGCAAAGAGCACATTCACGCCTTCCTGGCCGGTCATGTTCACATTGGAGATAACCGGCGCGTCATTGTCGGCCGTGACCGTGAAGGTGGCCAGAGCGGGGGCGGCCGCAAAGGCGGCCCCGTCCGACGCGTTCCACTGGAACGAGGTCGAGCCTTCGTCCCAGTTCAGGGCGGGGGTGAACACCAGCTTGCCCAGATCGGCGGCGGCGACGATCTGGTCTGCCGCCACAGCGACGCCGTCGAGCTTCAATGTGCCCTGGGCGGGCAGGGTGATGATCTTCACGTTGACCAGCGGATCGCCGTCGGCGTCGGTGAACTTCGAGGTGAAGTCGGCCGGCGTGAAGGTGTAGGGCGCGTCCTCAAGAATGGTTTTGGTGATGTCCTGCAGGACGGGCAGGTCGTTGTCGCCGGTCACCGTGACCTTGAAGGTGGTCGAGACGGAGAGGGCGCTGCCGGAGATGCCCGGCGTGCCCTTGTCCGTGGCCGTCACGGTCAGGTCGGCCGTGCCGGAGGCGTTTTCCTTGAAGTCGAGGGTCAGCGTGGCTTGCGCCGCGTCGATCGTGACGGCGGTGAACAAGTTCGCGTTGGTGTTGGCCGTCACCGCATAGGTGAGCTGCTTCGGGTCGTCTTCCTTGTCGTTGAAAGACTCGTACAGCTTGATGACCGTATCCGGCGCGTCCTCATCGACAGTGATATTGGCGATGCCGCTGGTCGTGGGCTGGTCGTTGACGGGGTTGACCTTGACGTTGAAGGTCGTCTCGGCCCACAGGCCGGCCGAATCGGTCGCCCGAACCGTGATGGTGCTTTGGCCGTTGGCGTCGGGGGCGAAATCGAGGACAAGGTTAGGCAAATTGATGGTGACCGAACTGAACAGGCCCGGGTTGGAAACTCCTCCGGCGGGAATTGAATAGACGAGAGCGCTGGAAGGTTCCTCGGCGTCGGTGAACCCGGCATAGAGATTGATCAGGGAGTTTAAGGCATCCTCATTGACCACCACATCGGCATAGCCGACGGCTACCGGGGTTTTGTTGATGAAGACCTTGAAGGTGTCGTCGACGTGCTCGCCGCCCGTGTCGGTGGCGCGGATGGTGAGGGTGGCCTCGCCGGCCGCGTTGGCGGCGAAGTTCATCGTCAGCACGCCGGTTGCGCTGTTGATCTCCGGAGGCGCGGAGAAGAACCCGGCGGGGGCAACATTGGACTGGATGGTGAAATCCAGATCATTGTCGTCGTCCTCATCATCCTGAAAATAGTTCCAAAGATTGCGCGTGGCGGAGAGCGTGCCCTGGTTGATGATGACATCAGGGATGCCGCTGCCGGTTACTCGCGGCGGGTCGTTGACGTCGACCAGGTTCACTGTGATGGTGGCCGTGCTGCTGCCGCCCTTGCCGTCGCCGACCGTGACCACGAACGTGGGGGACGGTTGCGTTTCGAAGTCGAGAAGGGTGTTGTCGGCGACGGTCACCTGGCCGCTGTTGATGCCAACCGCAAAGGCGGCCGAGCCGGATGTGCGGGTGAATATCAGCGGCGTGTCGCCGTCGGGATCGCTCGCCACGATTGTGCCGACGGGCGTCCCGTTGGAAGCCGCCTCGCTGAGGCCGCCGAAGGTCTGGTTGCTGATGTCCGGCTTCTCATTGACGTTGGTGACATTGACCCGGACCGTGGCCGTATCCGTCTGGCCACCGAGGTCTTCAATCGTGACCACCAGATCATACGAGCCAATCGCTTCATGATTGAGCTGGGTGCTGTCCTTGACGCGGAGTACGGCATCCGCGCCGATGAGGAAAGCGCCGGCGCCGGTGCCGTTGCCGCTCTCGATGGTGAAGGTGTGGGAGTCGTTAGTGTCGGCATCCGTGAAGGCGATCTTGCCCACCGCTGTGTTGTTGGGGCTGTTTTCGATCACGTTGAATGTCTGGTTGGGGGTCAGCACGGGCGCTACATCGGATACGTCGGTCACGTTGATGGTGACGGTCGCCGTGGTGGCCAAGAGCTCCTTGTCCTGGACGCGGATCACAAGGGTGTAGGTTTTCGTGGTTTCGTAATCCAGCGATTGGCCGGCCGCCAGGGTGACGATTCCCGTCTCGGAGCCAACGTCGAACACGCTCATGCCGGTGCCGCTCAGTTTCTGGAACTCCAGAGCCTTCTGTTCAGGATCTAGGGCGGAGATCGCACTGGGGGTCGTGGTATCGCCGGGGAGTTTGTTTTCGGCGATGGTGAGCGTCTGGTTGTTGAAGATGGGCGCGATTGCAAATGACGGGACAACGACGACAAGCGTCAGGAAGAGGGCGGCGAACAACGACCACAGGCTCAG
>JRYI01010626.1_pt1 | contig 11029 bp, 10 predicted proteins | sample 235361 | NCBI WGS metagenome assembly JRYI01 (sample SAMN03074212, study PRJNA261471) | activated sludge metagenome | biome: Common Effluent Treatment Plant; feature: Wastewater; material: Activated sludge; isolation source: activated biomass in a lab-scale reactor treating industrial wastewater at...
CATAGGCGAAGCCGTAATACAGGATATCGAGGACGTAATTAGCGGCGCGATCGTCGAATGTCAGCAGCTTGCGCACGCGCTCGCCCAAGTCCTCGACATTGCGCACCGCGCCAATCGAGTCGAACCGCACCTTCGGGGTTGGTTCATGGGTCATCGTCTCCGGGTTGAGCGTCCAAAACTCACGCGCGCCGTTGACCCGCTCCTGCTTGTAGAAACCCTGCCCGACCTTGTTGCCGAGCCACTTCTTTTCGAGCATGGCCGTCATCAGAGCCGACGTCTTTTCGGGGCGCAACATCTCGCGATAGGTGTCATGGGCCACGGCGGCATAGAGGTTGTTGTTCACATGGGCCATCACGTCGAGGCCGACCAGGTCCAATAACCGGTAGGTGGCCGTCTTCGGTCGGCCGATCGTCGGGCCGGTGATGGCGTCCACCTCGGCGATCGAATAGCCGTTCTGCAGGGCATGCTCCAGGCCAAAGGAAGAGGCCACGGCAAAGAATCGGTTGCCGATGAAGTTCGGCGTATCTTTGCAAACGACAACGCCCTTGCCCAACACTTCCGAGCCGAAACGCTTCGTGAACTCAACAACTTCAGGAGCGGTGTCGACCGTAGGAATGATCTCCAACAGCTTCAGGTAGCGCGGGGGATTGAAAAAATGCGTCCCCAGAAAATGGGCGCGAAACTCGTTTGAGCGGCCGTCGGCAATTTGGCCAATCGGGATGCCCGAAGTGTTGCTGCTGACGATGGCACTAGGCTTACGGATTTTCTCCAGACGCTCCATGAGCGCCTGCTTGGGAGCCAGTTGCTCGATGATCACCTCGATAATCCAGTCGCAATCAGCCAGCTTATCGAAGTCGTCCTCCAGGTTGCCGATGGTGATCAGATCACCGCGATCAGCGCGAGCCAGGTTGGCCGGACGGGCCTTGGTCATGCGATCGTAGAGGGAGTTGATGATCTTGTTGCGGGCAGCCGGGTTATTCTTATCAGCCTCGCTGAGATCAGGCGGGACGATGTCGAGTAAGACAACGGGAATGCCGATATTTGCCAGATGAGCCGCGATACCGCCGCCCATCGTTCCCGCTCCGACAATACCCACCTTATCAATTCGATAGGTCATTGAAGCGCTCCTTATTAAGTTGTGTTTCAGGCACGATGCAACATGGTTGGAACGAATTTCGCCGCCGGATTGCGGCAGCGAAATTCGCCATCCCTGTTCTGCTCACATGCCGAGTGCTTATTTTAATTCTCGGCGAGAGTACCCCAAAATGCTACGGGCGACGATTAGCTGGTTGATTTGCTTGGTGCCTTCGTAGATGTCATTGATCTTGGCATCACGCATCCATTTCTCTACCAACCACTCTCGCGAATAGCCCATCGGCCCCAGTAATTCGACCGACTTTTGGGTGATCCAGGTGACCGCATCGCCCGCACGATACTTGCACATGCTGGCCTCAAGGCGGTTGCTCTCCCCATGCGCCATCTGGGCGGTGGCCCGCAACGTGAGGAGCCACGCACCCTTGTAACGGGCCTCCATCTCGATCACATCCCGCTCGACGGCCGTCATCTCATGCAGCGACTTGGTATAGTCGATGACAATCCCTTCTTCGGCCAGCTTGCTCTTTGTAAACTCAAGCGCCGCCCGGGCAATGCCGATCGCACTGGCGGCCACGGCCGGACGCGACGCGTCAAAGGTTTTCATCGCGCCGCGGAAGCCCTTGCGGCCTTCCATCTCGCGTGCTTCCTGGTCGCCAAGCAGGTTTTCGAAGGGAATCCGGGCATTATCGAAATGCAAAGCGACAGTGTCGCTGGCGCGAATACCCAGCTTGTGTTCCTGCTTGGCAATGGTGACACCGGGCGTGTTCCCCTCGACGACAAACGATTTGATTCCCGCGCGACCCGCTTTAGGGTCGACGGTGGCCCACACAACACAAAGGCCGTCAGATTCCTTCAATGCCAAGGCACCGTTGGTGATGAAAATCTTCTCGCCGTTAAGAATCCACTCGTTGGTCTCGGGATCGAGGACGGCCGTCGTGCGCATGGCGCTGTTGTCCGAACCGGCTCCCGGCTCGGTGATGGCCATCGCGCCCCACTTCGGGTCACCCTCGGTGAACTTCTTCAGAAAGCGCACGCGCTGCTCCGGCGTGCCGGCCGAGTCGACGGCCGCGCCGCCCAACATCGGGTGCGGCAAGCAAAGATATTGCCCGGCATCGCCCCAGCTAAGCTGTTCAATCATCATGATGAACGACAGCATGCCGTAGTCAGGTCCCTCGCGTTTGGGCTTGGCGCTGCCGTTGTTGCCGTTGCTGCCGTTGCCGTTTGACTGAGGCATCAGCGGCTTCAGCGCGCTCTTGACCATTTGCTGGGTGAAAGGCCAGGTCATCTGGACGAAAGCCTCGGGGCGCTCGTGCTCGTTCTCGTCCAATTGTCGCGAATATGGCCGCATCACCTGCTCGGCAACCATACGTATCATCTGCATCTGATTGTCAATAAATGGAGGTATCTCAAAACTTATCATGGTTTCCGCTCCTATTGTGCGTGCGATTCGCTCCTAAACGATGGCCAGTCCGTCGAACGTGGCAAACCCGCGCGCGTTGCGTAGCCATAACTCGACCGGATACTCGCGAATGTAGCCATAACCGCCGAGGATCTGCACGGCCCGGTCGGCGACCTGCATGACCATGCGATCAATCTGCTGTTTCATAATCGTGGCATCCGGCGTGGCGTCCTGCCCCTGATCCAGCTTCCAGGCCGCTTCCCATACGAGGAGACGGGCTTCGTCCACCTCTGTCGCCATATCGGCGAGCATGAAAGCGATCGACTGCCGATGGGCGATCGGTTCGCCAAACTGGACGCGTTCCTTGGCATAATCCCGTGCGTATTCAAATCCGGCGCGAGCCATGCCCACGGCTGCGGCTCCCAACGCCACACGACTGTGGTTGAGGATAAGGCTGAAATCGATGCCGTTTTCGCCGCCCAATTTATTCGCCGCCGGTACGCGCACCTCGTTCAAAGTGACCAGGTAAGCGGGCAACGAGTTGATACCCATGAGCTTGTTGCGACTGCCCACGGTCAACCCTTCTGTTTCGACCGGCACGAGAAACGCCTGCGTCTCGCCGTCCTCGGCCGCGTAGACCAGGATATACTCCGCATCCTTGGCCTGAGGCACAAAAGTTTTCGAACCCGACAACACAAAGGCGTCACCATCGCGGACGGCGGTCGTCCTCAACTTATACGGGTTAAACTGAACGGCCGGCTCGGTCAAGGCGGCCGTCATTTTTGGCGGAGCTTCTTCGCAGAACTGGGGCAGGAACTGAGACTTCTGTTCTTCCGTGCCGCATAGAAGAAGTGGAATCGCCACCAGATTGGGGGTCATCACTTCCAGGGTCACGGCCAGGTCACCCCAGGCAAACTCCTCAAATGCCAGCGCTCCGGTTACGGCCGAATAATCACCGAAACCACCGTACTCTTCCGGCAGCGCGGTGGGCAGGAGACCGATCTCCCAACCAGCCTTGATGACTGCTTCAGGAATATCGCCTTCCTCTTCGGCGTCGCGAAATACCTTGCGTACACGTTCCCGGGCATAGCGGGAAATCGTTTCCGCGAGCATCTTCTGCTCTTCGTTTGGTCTGAAATCAAGCATGGCAAACTCCTCACAACCGAGAGATTGTCTTATTTAGTTTAGTTTCCGGCGCGCCGCCGGACGATCGCATCCGTCATCCGCGCCACACGTGCGATTTCGGCAACGTCATGCACGCGCACGATATCGGCGCCACGATCTATGCTAATAGCCACAGCTGCGGCCGTGCCTTCCATTCGCTCATTCGGCGGCAAATCGAGGGTGTAGCCGATGAATGACTTGCGTGACGGGCCGCTCAATATCGGATAGCCGAGGGTTTTCAATTCCCCCAGGCGATCCAGCAATTCCAGGTTTTGCTCCACCGTTTTGCCGAACCCTATTCCCGGATCAACGATAATCTGCTCGTGTCTGATGCCCGCAGCGAGAGCGAGAGCGATCTGCTCCGCCAGTTCGGACTTGATGTCACCCAGAAGATCGTCATAGGCAACGCCAACGTAGCGGCCGCCGAGACGCGCTTCCTGATCGACATCCTTCGGCTTGCTGCGGTTGTGCATGATGACGATCGGACAGCCCCGGCGAGCGATTAGTCCCGCCATATCGGGATCCATCCGCAATCCCCACACATCATTGACCCAGTCGGCTCCCGCATCCAGAGCGAGTTCGGCCACGCCGGCGCGATAGGTATCAACCGAAATAACGGCACCGCCAACGGCATCGCGTATCGCTTTGATGACCGGAATGACACGCAAGGTCTCCTCATCGGCCGTCACAGGCTTGCTGCCCGGTCGTGTGCTCTCACCGCCAATGTCCAGAATATCGGCACCCTGCTCCAGAAAACCGCGGGCCTGTTCCACTGCCCGCTCGATCAACTCGACGCTGCGGCCGACAGCAACGCCGTCGCCGGAAAAGCTATCCGGTGTCACGTTAATGATTCCCATCACATATGTGCGCTGTCCCCATTGAATCATCTCTGTGCTCCGGTTCATGTATAAGCTATGCCGGGGAGCCGTCAATCGCGGGAGTCTTGTCAGGAAACGGCATCTCGAACAAGCGATCAACGCCGGAAGAACCGATGGCGTCCAACATCTCCTGAACGCTCAGCCCGGTTCGCGGATGGTGAAAGTCAGGGATAATGTCGGCCAATGGAGCCAAAACAAATGAACGCTCTGCGATGTAGGGATGGGGGATTGTTAGTGTTTCGTCGGAGAGGATCAAGTCGTCGAAGAAGAGAATATCAATGTCAATCAGGCGCGGCCCCCAATGACGGGCAGGCATGCGCCCCAACTCTTGCTCAGTTTTCTTGATGTGAGCGAGTAATTCATGGGGTGACAAAGATGAAACCGCGGCCACACAGATGTTGAGAAATGCAGGCTGGTCGGCGTCCCCCCACGGTTCAGTGGAGTAGACAGGCGACACTGCGGTGACGGTCATATATTTTCGCAATTCATCGACCGCATGCTGGAGATTGGCGTATCTATCGCCCAGGTTCGATCCCAGGCCCAAATAAATCCTGTTCATAGAATTTCACCGCCGTGCCAAAGTTGATCCTTGTTAACAATGTCCAATATGACGCACTGCATTATTATACATGTTTATAACACACTGCGTCATGAGTGTCAACGGGATGATAATGAATAGGGATAACATCAATTCGGATTACCGATTGCGAGCGGTTAGAATAGTTCCATGCGAATGATGGTGGCGTTGATTGTTCTCATGGCGCTCGCTCCGGCATTGATTGCCGCGCCGGCAAAGGCGCAGCAGCCCCTGTCCCATATTGTTGAGCCAGGTGATACATGGTCGGCATTGTCCATGAGGTTTGGCATTGAGGAGAGTCGTCTAAAGGTGCTGAATCCTCATTTCAACGCATCGCGCCAGCCGGCAATCGGCGCGACGATAAGCCTGCCGGAGGATGCATCAGATCGCCCCGGGCGGCTAATTCGTGACGGAAGGCCCAGCATCATTGCCGTCGCTCTGGAAAATAATATGCCCTTATGGTCTCTGGCGCGCGATAATGGTCTCGAATCGCCCTATCACCCCACTTTTTTCCGACCGCTAATCGTTCCGGCTGAGGGCACAATTCGCGATTTGCCGCCGGGTGTCACCACGCTGGAAGTGTCATCGTCGCCGGCGCTGCCCGGAATCGCCCTGGGTATTCGAGGGACATCCCAACAATACACCCCGGATCTCAGCGGACATCTGGATGGACTTCCCCTTGCATTCGCCGCCGAGAACAATCGTTTTGTCGGTGTGGTGGGGACGGGTGCTTTCTTCGCCGGCGGCGAGCCGGAACTCATGATCAAGTCCGGCGATGCCCCGGCCTGGGTTCAGCCCTGGCAGTTCGCTGAGCGAGAGTGGATCTACCAGGAATTGACACTAACCGGCGAGGCGGCCCAGATCGACCAAAAAGCACGCGATGAAGAGCGGGCGCGATTACGTGAAATATGGGGCCAAATAACGCCGGAGCCATTATGGCAAGACCAGTTCGTTACACCGGTTGCCACTTATCTGGAAGTATCGGCCGGGTATGGCGCTCGTCGTTCCTACAACGGCGGCCCATATCTCACGTATCACGAAGGCGTGGATTACAGCGCCTACGGCGGCACGCCGGTCACGGCTCCGGCCGCGGGCCAGGTGATTCTGGCCGAGCCGCTTTATGTGCGCGGCGGAACGGTCATCATTGACCACGGCTTGGGCATCTTCACCGGCTATTACCATCTGTCGGCGATCCACGCCATCGCCGGCCAGACGGTTCAACCAGGCGATGTATTGGGAGAAGTAGGCACCACCGGCCTATCGACCGGCAACCATCTTCACTGGGATCTCCTGATCAACGGCATCTGGGTCGATGCAGCCGTGTGGCAAGAGCAGCAGATGGATTGCTGGATCCTTGAGGGGCTGGGCCGTCCTTGCGGAACAGAAACACCGCCAGGCTGACACCTAATCCTCTATGTTGGATCGATCGCCAAAATCAAACAGTTCACCGATCGATCGATGGAAGTAGTTCTGGCTAATGGCACCGGCAAAGATTGGCCCGGTAGACAAAACCACCAGCTTGGACCAATCAGTGGGCGATTGGGGAACCGTATCGGTGGTGACGATTTCCCTGATTTCGGGCACTGCCTCCAACCGTTCCAAAGCGCCGTGGAGAAACACGCCGTGGGTACAAACGACGCTGATCTCTTCCAGGCCATGATCCAGCAACAATCGCGCCAGTTCGACGATAGTCCCCCCCGTGGCGATCTCATCATCATGAATGATCGCCCGCTTGAAGCCTGACACCTGACGGCCGATGAGGCCGCTATACTGCACGCGGGTATCATCAATGCGTGTTTTGTTCGCCGTCGCGACACCCAGCCCAAGCATATCGGCGAAGCGTGCCGATGATTTGGCACTGCCCATATCAGGCGAAACGACGACAGTATCCGTGGCGCTATACTGGCGATTCCGAAAGTAATCAGCGAACAAGCCACGAGCCGTGAGCGGATCGGCCGGCACGCTAAAGAACCCATGCACCTGCGGCGAATGGAGCGTCATGGTCATGATATGAGTCGCCCCGGCCGTATTAAGCAAATCGGCGACCAGGCGAGCCGTGATCGAAATGCGGGGAGCATCTTTTTTATCCGACCGTGCGTAGGAAAAATAGGGGATGACGGCATGTATTTCTCGCGCAGCGGCGCTCTTGGCGATGTCGATCATCATAAGCAACTCGACAAGATGATCGCTGACCGGCGGAACGAGGGATTGCACAATAAAAACCACACGGCCACGGACGCTGGCGCCCAATTGTACAAACAGATTATCGTTGCTAAATCGCGAGACGTGGGTTTCTTCAAGACGCACGCCGAGACTATCGGCGATCGATTGAGCGAGGACGGGATTGGAACGGCCCGCGAAGAAGCGAACATCACTCTGGCTTAAGGGCTGAACTATGCGGCTCATATATCTACCCTCCAAGGGAACCAATACGTGAAACAGGCTATTGTCCAGCTATTATCTTCACCTTATCGGAGTGATCAAGGGCAAGAAGAGCAGGTTTCATGAAATGATGCCGCCAGTTCGTAACCCTAAAAATGCGCATCAATGGCCAACGCTTGCCGGAGATAATGGCGATAGCGCGTTTGTGACACCTCAATGGCCCCCAAACCGGCCAGATGCGACGTCTGAAACTGGACATCCAGGAGTGTAAATCCACGCTCTCGCAAATGCTCGACGAGAAAGTACAAAGCGATCTTGCTCGCATTCGGCCGTATGCTGAACATGCTCTCACCGGCGAATAAGCCACGCAAGCTGACCCCATAGAGGCCGCCGACCAGCTCGTCGCCCAGCCAAATCTCGACGCTGTGGGCAAACCCCAACTCATGGAGCCAGGTGTAGGCTTCAATGATTTCGTCGCTAATCCAGGTGGATTCGCGTCCCGGCCCCGGCGCGGCACAGGCTACCATCACTTCCGTGAAGGCTGTATCGAAACGCACGTCATGTCCACCAGAACGTATAGCACGGATTAGGGAACGAGACGCGTGCAGTTTGTCCAACGGCAATATCGCACGGGGATCCGGCGAATACCAGTCGATCTGCCCATCCTCCTCATGCGCCATCGGGAACATCCCCTGAGCATACGCTGTGAGTAGTAATTCAGGCGTCAGGTTCATCTTCGGCTCAACAACAAGACATTTCGATCTCAATTAATAGCTGTGGGCGATTCTGCCCTCAAACGACATGAGGCTTTTATTCCTCGGTCTTTAGCCTATAATTCTCTCCAATCTCATTATATGGAACAAGTGCAACATGTATGATATCGAATCACTCCGTCGCGAGGAGTTCCCCGCCTCGACCAACCTGACTTATCTGAACCACGCCGGCATCTCACCCCTGCCCCAACGCACAAAGCGAGAAGTTCAATCAGCTATCGAGCGATTGAGCGAAGACCCGAACGCATTTTTCGGTAAGTATGCCCTTCCAGCGTTCGTATCGCTCCAGGAATCGCTGGCAAGCTTCATCAATGCCAATTCACCATCGGAGATCGTGTACTCGACCACGACCAGCGCAGCCCTCAACGCCGTCGCGCAAGCGATCGATTGGCGGCCGGGGGACAACATCCTGTTCTGTGATCAGGAGTTTCCGTCGAATGCCTACCCGTGGATGAGTCTTTCCCGCGACGGGGTTGAGAGCCGCCGCGTGCCCTCCGAAAACGGCGGCCTGACGCTTCGCCAGGTGGAGGCACACGCAGACGGCCGCACTCGCGCCGTCACCGTCAGCGCGATCCAGTTTTTCTCCGGTCACCGCGCAGATCTGGTCGCAATTGGGCGCTTTTGTCGCGAACGAAATATTCTCTTCATCGTCGATGCTATTCAAGCTATCGGCCACATGGTCTTCGATGTTCAGGCGATGAATATCGACATCCTGGCCACCGGAGGCATGAAGTCACTGTTGGCCCTGCCCGGCGCCGGGTTCATCTATGTGCGAGATGGAGTTTCATCAAAAATGAACCCGCGTCTCATCCACGGCAACNNCTAATCCATTATGCAATAGATAACCTGACCAATGAGGGATATGAAGTAGTTACGTCCAAGGACACCTCCGGACCAATAGCCACTTTCCGCTCACCTTTTGACAGCGATACGACCGACCGATTGATTCAGTTCCTGTCCGATCGTCAGGTAGTCGTATGCAAGCATCTTGACGCCGGCACGTCGGCCTACGTGCGTGCCTCAGTCCATTGCTACAACACCATCGCCGACATCGATCGATTGCTGGAGGAATTGCGAGGCTTCGTCAGTTAAAATCGACGCGAGGTTCGTGGTCCTGGCTGCTTTCCCACCATTGACGGATACGGCCGCCGATCGGGCGGCCGATCATCCGTTCCAGATCGTAGACGACCTCCCATAGCCGGGCGAAATCCACGCCTGTGCCCAGGCCAACCTTGAACGCCAGAAAAACCAGGTCCTCTGTGGCCAGATTGCCGGCCGCGCCGGGGGCGAATGGGCACCCGCCCAACCCGCCGACGCTGGTATCGAAGGTGCGAATACCCGCTTGCAAGGCCGTAGTGGCATTGGCCAGGCCCAGCGCCTGGGTATCATGCAAATGAACAGCCAGCCGTTCTATCGCCACGCGGCGGGCGATCATGTCAATCAGACGGCCGACCGCAAGCGGGTCGGCATGGCCGATCGTATCGGCGATAGCGATCTCATCCACACCCCAACCAGCTATCTCCTCCACAACCGCCATTGTCTTTCGCGGAGGGATGACGCCCTCGAACGGGCAGACCCAGGCCGTCATCACATAAACGCGCGTCGCTACGCCGTCGCTCCGTGCCCGGTCGATCAAGTGACGAGCCGTATCGAGGGCCTGGCGGGGTGTATTATGAGTGTTGCGCAGGCTGAAAGTCTCGCTAACGGCCGCGCCGAAAGCCATGGAGCGGCACCCCCCGGCCAGCGCGCGCTCATAGCCGCGTTCGTTGAAGACAAGGCCAACGAACTCGATGCCGTCTTCCCGGTAGCGCGCCGTAACGTCAGCCATGACCTCGTCCGCGTCAGCCAACTGAGGCACGGCCTTGGGATGGACGAAGCTGGTCGCTTCGATATGACGCAGACCGGCTTCCACCAATCCCGCTATAAGTCCTTGCTTTTGCGCGGCCGACAGGAGGGTCGCTTCATTTTGCAACCCGTCCCGCGGCCCGACCTCGTAGACTTTCAGCATCTTATAAGCCAGCCAGACAGCATCAGCTCTCCAGCGTCGAAGTATCACCCTCATCCTGACCCAAGGCACGAGCTTTCAAGACCCGCCGCATGATCTTGCCCGACCGCGTCTTCGGCAGGGAATCGACGATCTCTACCGATGACGGCTTGGCGATCGGACCCATTTCATGGCCCACATGGTCAATCAAGGCGCGGGTCAACCGTTCCGAAGGCTCATACCCCAGACGCAAGATGCAGTATGCCTTGATGATATGACCGCGGAGCGGGTCGGGCACGCCGATCACCGCCGCCTCGGCCACGGCCGGATGGCTGACCAGCGCGCTCTCGATCTCGGCCGTTCCCAGTCGATAGCCGGACACTTTGATCACATCGTCGATGCGACCGATGACCCAGATATAGCCATCCTCGTCCTTCCGTGCGCTATCGCCCGGCAAGTACCAGCCCTGCTCGTCATATCGGCTCCAGTATTGCTGCACATATCGATCAGGAGTCACCGAAAATCGTGCGCAACATGGCCGGCCACGGCGTCTGGATGACCAGGTATCCTTCCTCGTTAGGAGCAACAGACTCCCCCTCTTCATTAACCACGTCAACCTTGATCCCCGGAAAGGGCTTGGCCCCGGAACCCGGTTTTAGCGGCATCGTCGGGAGCGGAGTGATCATGAACATGGCCGTTTCCGTCTGCCACCACGTATCCATGATGGGGCAGCGCTCCTTGCCTATTACGCGGTAGTACCAGCGCCACGCCTCGGGG
>JRYI01013103.1_pt1 | contig 11020 bp, 7 predicted proteins | sample 235361 | NCBI WGS metagenome assembly JRYI01 (sample SAMN03074212, study PRJNA261471) | activated sludge metagenome | biome: Common Effluent Treatment Plant; feature: Wastewater; material: Activated sludge; isolation source: activated biomass in a lab-scale reactor treating industrial wastewater at...
CTGCGGCCGCATCGTCTGGCTTAAGGACCCTCTCAACGCCGAGGGTGTGCCCAAGCACGATCGCTACAACCCCGATCCGGCGAGCCAAGGGCGCCCGATCTGCGGCCTCCCCATGCTGTGGGGGCTCGGGCTCATGTCCGACGGCACGTTCGACGGCGGCAAGATCTACGACCCCAAGACCGGAAAGACCTACAGCGTCGCGCTGCAGCTCGCGGAGAGCGACAAGCTCAAGGTGACCGGCTATCTCGGCGTGAAGATGCTCGGCAAATCGTTCCTCTGGACGCGCGCGCCGGCCGGCCTTCCCCGGTGCGAAGGGGCGCCTCCGCCGCCGGCCTGATAGATCCCGGGATCTCATCAAGCTGCAGCCGCGTCTGAAACAAAAAGGCCGGGTCGTGGACCCGGCCTTTTTCAATGAAAATAGCTGGTTTCGCGGCACTCGACTATTCCGCGATGCCCTTGCCCTTGACGAGGCGGGCGACGGCGGCCTNNACCATGTGATAGCTGTCGTCGAGCACGGTCATCTCGACCACGCCGCCGAGCTCGCGCTGCAGCTTGAACGCATTCGAGATGTCGCTCTGGTCGTCCTCGCGCGGATGGAAGATCGCAGCGTGCTGCTTGATCTCGCCCAGGCGGCGCTTGACGTCACGGGTCAGGGACTTGAACTCCCACACGAGACCGCCGCCGCGGCCGAACATATCCTCGATCGGGCGGCCTTCGCTCTTGAAGCTGTCGATGACGAAGTTGCGGATGCGCTCGTCCTTGATGCCGTAGGGTGCGCGCTGGCGCAGGTGCAAGAGCCTGGCGGACCACTTGTGATAGACCAGCGCGAACAGATTGAAATGCAGCGGGATGGCCCAGCCGTTGGGCCAGATGGTCGGCGCGAACAGCAAAAGGCCGTCGACCTCGCTCGGACGCTCGCGCGCCAAGCGCAACGTCAGCATCGAGCCTGCCGAAAGGCCGCCAACGATGATCACGTCGCAATGGGTCTTTAGCTCATCGTGCGCCGCCTCGAGGGCCGCATACCAATCCTGCCAGGACGAAAGTCCGGACGTGTCGGTGCCGCCGCCAAGGCCGGGAATAAGCGGGCAGTAAACGGTGTAGCCCTGGCGTGCAAGTCCCTGGGCAACAAAGCGTAATTCGACAGGATTGCCCCCGAGGCTGTGCACCAGAAGCACGCCGATCTTACCGCCCGGAATGACGAGGCTGCCGCGATGGGCGTTGATTTTTTCTTGCTTGCTCATGCGGTTAGGTCAACTCGCTGTTACTGCTTAAGAATGGAATAAAGCCGATTAACGGATAAATGCCAAGCTTCGAGTTTGCATCCCCCATTAATCAAACCCCTGAACGTCGCTCCTCGGTTTCCGCCTCTGCGGTTTTTTATCGGCGCATTGCCCGAACTTCGAACGCTCAAGATCGCGTGACAGCCCGGTGGCCCCTTACCTCATCCAAACGCAAACATTTCACTAATCGACTCATTCACCGGCGACCACGATGCGCCGTCGAAACGACGCTCCCTACGTGGATGCCAAGCCGCCAATCCCACTCTCGGACCCGCTTGTGGCCCCTACCTGCAACTCTTGCACACCCTTGCCTATAGGGCGATCGGTCGCAAGGTAAATAAGATCATGGCAGTCATGACTTGCGCAACAACCTTCGCGTGAGCTCTCAAGCCACCCTGCGGCCAGCGTCGCGCCGACCGGCGCCCGGGGCGGCTCTAGTCGGAGGCGGGTGCGGCAGAAGTGTGACGCCCACGTATCGATGCAGGCGCGCAAATGCTCTCGCGCCGCTTGCGCCAAATTCCGACATCATTGGGTCATTCTCTTTCTCATTGAAATCAGCGGGCATAATCTTCTTTCCAAGGCGACGCCGGTCAGATTGACGCACGGCGAAATCAAAACTCAAATCCGATGTTTCGGCGCCGATTTCGGCCCTGATCGGCGTACCGTTGCGCTCGCGCAACGACGAGGGTCGCGCGTTTGCATCGTCCCTCCACAGCCGGGGTGTCTGAAATGTCACTGGCCACATCGACACCTCTGCGTATAGTGAACGGTGGCCGGCCTGCAGGACCCACGCTCCTTCGCGTGCCCGCCCGGAGCTTGCGTTTGCCCCTCTTCCTGCGCCCCGCCGTTTCTGCGTTGCTCGTCCTGTCGCTCTCAACGCACGTGGCGGCTCCCGCGTTCAGTGCGCCCCCCATGACCCGGGCGGATTACGAAGCCTGCCAGTCCGCGGACGAGGCGGGCTTCCGCCGCGCGATCGAGGGCTTGTCCCTCAAGGCGCTCGAAGCCAGCGTGAAATCCTTCGACTATCGCGCGAGCGTCGACGTGCAGTGGCGACGCCTCGGCATGGACGACCTGCTCGCCAAACGCATCGATCTCGCGGTCGCCGAGGTGCGCAGCGAGACGAGCTGGGCGGGCCTTGCGCAGTCGTTGGTCAGCTCCGAGAAGGCGCAGGAGATCGCCGCCGCGGTTGCCGACCGCGTCTACAAATCCGACGTCATGAAAACGGCCATCGAGGCCCTGGCGACGGGCGTCGGCACCGACGTCGGGCGTACGCTCGAGCTCGCGGGCCAGGACGCGGTCGGCCCCTCCCTCGAATGCCTGCGCGCCTTCCTCGGCGAGCGCTACGGTGCGACCGTCGCCCAAATCGTAGCCGGCGGCGTCGAGAACGACTTCGACCTCGAGGCGACCGTCGGGCGCGCCACCATCACCCCGGGCTCCGTCGTCCAGCAGTCGAGCCAGGGCATCGCAGGCGCGGCGATGATCCTCATGCGCCGGCAACTCGCGAAAATCGCGGCGCGCGTCGGCCAGCGCCTCGCGGGCAGTATCCTCGCCCGGCTCGTCTCGGTGGCGGTGGGCGGCGTCGGCCTCGTCCTCGTCGCCAAGGACATCTGGGAACTGCGCAACGGCGTGCTCCCGATCGTCTCCGACGAGATGAGGTCCGAGGCCACGAAGAACCTGGTCAAGGACGAGCTCGCCAGAACCATCGCCGAGCAGATCAACGAGCACCTGCACGAGATCGCGACCAAAACGGCCGACCGCGTGATCGAGATCTGGCGCGGCTTCAGGGCGGCGCACCAGAAGGCCCTGGATATCGCCGAGAGAAACGAGGGCTTCAGGTCCTTCCTCGACACGGTGAAGCCGGAGCAGCTTGCGCGCCTCGACGAGGTCGTGGCACTGGTGCTCGCCTCCGACGGAGAAGCCGGCGTGCTGAAGCGCCTCCACGACGGCTCGCTCAACGAGGCCGTGCGCTTCCTGCCGGAGCCGGCGATGACGATCGCCCGCGACACGCGCTCGATCGATGCGGCGCTCGGCTGGACGGCGCTCGCCGGCGACCACCTGCCGAAGGTGCTCGAGCACGAGATCTACAAGCGCGCGACGCCCGAGGGGTTCACGCGCAAGACGCTCACCACCCTGCTCGCGCTTGACGACCACGTGGCGATCACGCGGCTCGCCGGTCTCGCGCCGGGCGCGCGAGACCGGCTGTTCGGCCTGCCGAGCGGCGATTTCAAACGGCTCGCGCGCGCCTTCTCGGAGGCCGAGCTCGAATCGCTCTCCCGCTATCTGGACGGCCTCGAGCCCGAGCCGCGCCAGCGCGTGCTGTCGGCGGTCGCCGCCGCCCCGGCCAAGATGCAGCGCATCGCCGCGCCGCGGGTCCGCAATGCCGTGCTCGCAAGCCGCGACCAGGCCCGCGCGGTCGACATGATGCTGCGCGAGGGCAGCGGCAGCCCCGAAACCATGCTCGATGACGCCAGGGCCGCGTGGGACGGCCGGATCTCTCCCGTGCTGATGTGGGAAAAGCATCCGCTGGCAGTGGCCGGGCTCGCCTTCGCGGGCGTGATCGTGCTGCTCATGCTGCGGCGCCTTTTCCGTCCGCGCCGACGGCGTAGCGCTGCGAGCACATCACCGCCCTCCGCCGGTCCGGACGACGCGAGCCCCGGAGACCCGGCCCGAAAGCAGCCGGAGGTGCAAAAGGTTCTCCTCCGGTAGGAGCCTTGCTCAAGCCGCGCTCCGCACGCCCTCGGGATCTCCAGAGCGGCGATTGACGCCCTCCCATGCGCCCCATAGGTTGCGGCCTCTCCCATCGATTTTGCCGCCAGCCTCGAAAGCCGCCCGTCCCGATGACCAATCCCGCCGTCCTCGATCCCGCCATGGCCGCCGCCCTCGGCGCTGCGAAGGCCTGGCCGTTCGAGGAGGCGCGCCGTCTCATCAAGCGCGTCGAGAAGAGGAAGGGCGGCGAGGGGGCGGTGCTGTTCGAGACCGGCTACGGCCCGTCGGGATTGCCGCATATCGGCACCTTCGGCGAGGTCGCGCGCACCACCATGGTGCGTCACGCCTTCGAGGCACTGACGGGGGGAAAGATCAAGACGCGGCTCCTCTGCTTCTCCGACGACATGGACGGGATGCGCAAGATTCCCGACACCGTGCCGGATCCGGCGTCGCTCGAGCCCTACCTGCAGATGCCGCTCACCTCCGTGCCTAATCCGTTCGGCGGCGATTACGCGAGCTTCGGCGACCACAACAACGCCATGCTGCGCCGGTTCCTCGATACGTTCGGCTTCGACTACGAGTTCGCGAGCGCGACCGACTATTACAAGTCCGGCCGCTTCGACGCCGTGCTGCTCCGCGCCGTCGAGCGCTACGACGACATCATGAAGGTGATGCTGCCGACGCTCGGCGCGGAGCGTCAGGCGACCTACAGCCCGTTCCTTCCCATATCGCCTTCGAGCGGGCGCGTTCTCTACGTGCCGATGAAGGAGATCAATGCCAGGGACGGCACGATCACGTTCGCGGACGAGGATGGCCGCGACGTCACGCTTCCGGTGACGGGCGGGCACGTCAAGCTGCAGTGGAAGCCCGACTTCGGCATGCGGTGGGCCGCGCTCGGCGTCGATTTCGAGATGTTCGGCAAGGACCATCAGACCAACGCGCCGCTCTACGACAAGATCTGCCAGATCCTTGGCGGGGTGGCGCCCGAGCACTACGTCTACGAGCTGTTCCTCGACGAGAACGGCGAGAAGATCTCGAAGTCGAAGGGCAACGGCCTCACCATCGACGAGTGGCTGACCTATGCCTCGCCCGAGAGCCTGGCGCTGTTCATGTTCCAGAAGCCGCGCAGCGCCAAGCGGCTCTATTTCGACGTCATCCCGCGCGCCGTCGACGAATACCTGCAACTCCTCGCCGCCTACCCGCGCCAGGACGACAAGGCGAAGCTCGACAATGCCGTCTGGCACATCCACGGCGGCGCGCCGCCCGCGACCGAGACGCCGCTCACGTTCGCGCTGCTGCTCAACCTCGTGGCCGCGTCCAACGCCCACGATACGGGCGTGCTGTGGGGCTTCATCCGCCGCCACGTCCCCGGCGTCAGCCCGGAGACGCATCCGCTGCTGGATCAGCTCGCCGGTTACGCGGTGCGCTACTACACGGACTTCGTGAAGCCGAAGAAGCGCCATCGCGCGCCGGACGAGGTGGAGCGCGGCGCGCTCGCGGCACTGTCGGACGCGCTCGCAGCGGCACCGGAGAGCGCCAGCGCCGAAGAGCTACAGACGATCCTCTACGACGTGGGCCGCTCCGTGCCGCGCTACCAGGACCTCACCGCCAAGGGCGCGACCCCCGAGAAGCCGGGTGTCTCGAACGCGTGGTTCAACAGCATCTACGAGATCCTGCTCGGCGAGAGCAAAGGGCCGCGCTTCGGCTCCTTCATCGCGCTCTACGGCGTCCCGGAAACGCGAGCCCTGATCGCCCAGGCGCTCGACGGCGAATTGCTCGCGAAGGACGCCGAGGAGGCATAGGAGTCGGCCCTCGCGAAGCGCGGCGCCTCAGAGCCTGAGCTCCCAGTCCTTGAACAGGGCGCCGATCAGCTCCTCGGTGCGGCCGAGGATCCGGGAGGGCGTCCATTCGTCCGCCTCCGCGAGGCTCGTCGACAGCAGGAACTGCGAGGCGGCCAGGATGGGACGCTTGGCCGTCCAGGCGAGCGTGTCGGCCTGCTGGTTCTCCTCGGGCGAGAGGAACGTGAGGTTCCCGAGCCGGTGGGCGTGCTGCTTGACGGAACGCTGCGACGGGAAATGCGTGCGCCAGCCGCTCCTCGGGTTCAAGGCGCGCGGGAGCACGTGCTCGATGGTGAGCCGGTCGCGCTCGACCGGCCCGGGGTCCTGGCCGAGGGCGATGCTGATGCGCCTGAGCACGCGGGCGCAGAAATGCTTGGCGTCGAACGACGGACTCCTGAGGTTGCCGAGCGCCTTGTCGCGCATGTCCGCCGTGATCTCGAGCTCGCGCATCCGCGCCACCGCCGCACCCCGGTCGATCTCGGCCAGAAGCTGGACGATGCGGCTCTGCTGGCTGGTCGGATCGAAGCCGGCGATCTTCATCATCCAGACCAGGCGCTCGAGGCGCTTGAAGAACAGGAGGCTCTCCTCCGGATCGCGCCGGCGCTCGAGCCAAAGCAAGGACGCCGGAACCCAGAGCTGCCGGTCGATCCATTCGAGCCGCTCGGCGTAGGTCCCGATCCCTCCGGCATCGCCGCGGCGCCGGCGCAGGAACGCCAGCCGCTCGGCCGCCGGCCGCAATTGCCCGCTCAAGAAGGACGAACCGGCGCCGGCGACATCGAACGCGTAGATCTCGGCGATCTCGACCTCGACCGGCTTGGCGCTCTGCCTGCGCCGCTTCAACGTGCGCAGGTGCCCGAGCAGCGCATGCATGTCGGCCGCCCCCAACAGGGTCTCGCAGGCTTCCCAGATCTTCTGGCATTCGGGGCGCTCAACGGCCGGCACGATCGACAGCAGGTTGAACTTGGCGCGGTCGGACTTCGAGAAGTCGACGCGCGTCTCCTCCTCGGCTCTCAGGAACGCCCATGCCTCGTCCTCATCCTCGACCGAGGCGACGATCACGCAGCAGCGCTCGGCGAGATAGTCGACGAGGGCATGCCTCACGGCGGGACCGAACTCGGAACCGGTCAGCTCTCTACGCAGGTAGTTGCGGTTCTCGATCATGTTGCGCTCCGACTCGGACAGGACATCGATGTCCTCGTCGGGCTCGACGGAGGTGGCGCCCGGGGCCTGCACGAAGCGCTCGCACGACCGGGCGACGACCTCCTGCGGGCTGAGGCGCACCTCGCGGCCGCGGACGAAGCCGCTGAGCTTGACCTGCAGGCGCGGGTCGCTCTCGATGTCNNCGCTGATGGCCGTCGACGAGCCCCGCGTCGGCCTCCCCCTTCTTCTGGGCGATCATGAGCTTGCCGAGGAAATAGCCGCGCTCGCCCGCGCTCGCCCGCATGGCGCCGGCGATGTCCGACAGGAGCCGCCCTATCTGCTCCGCCTGCCACGCGTAAGCGCGCTGGAAATAGGGGAGGTGGAAATGAAATGCGTCAGAAAACAATTCTTTGAGAGGTATGACGCTAACCGAAACAAGCTCGCGCACGCACAACGTCCTTGTCTTTTACTCCTGCTCGCAGCCGGAGGCTCCGGCGCGACCCGAAACGGACCGCCGTCGGACCTATCGTTTTTGGGCCGCGCATCGCCTCCCGCCCCCGTGCTATGAGCCTAGCCAAACTCTACCGCGGAGCAGCGCGCACGAGAACCTCGTGCTCTCCCCCGCGAGACAAGTTCAGGACCATTGCGTGAAACCGGACACACGTCACCCATGATCTTCAAGATCGTCGACCGGGCGGCCTGGGATGCCGCATGCCAGGAGGGGGCCTATCGCGGCTCGGCGGACGACATCCGGGACGGGTTCATCCACCTCTCCGCCGCCCATCAGGTGCGCGGGACGGCCGCCAGGCACTTCAAAGGCATCGCGGACCTGCTGCTCGTCGCCTTCGACGAGACGGCGCTCGGCGAGAAGCTCGCCTGGGAGGCCTCGCGCGGCGGCGATCTCTTCCCGCATCTCTACGGTCCCCTCACGACCGCACACGCGCTCTGGACGAGGCCGCTCCCCCTCGACGGCGAGGGCGTGCCCGTCATTCCGGAGGACGTCGGCCTCATCCCGGAGGCCCCATGCTGAGCGTGCTGACGCGCCTCTCGCAGCCTCTGCTGCTCGCGCTCGAACCCGAGACCGCCCACGCGCTCACGCTGCGGGCGCTCGAGCTCGGCGTCTACCCGCACGAACGGGGCCCCCGCGAGCGGGCGCTCGAGATCTCGCTCTGGGGCGAGACCTTTCCCAACCCGGTCGGCGTCGCGGCCGGGTTCGACAAAGACGCGCGCGTCGTGGATGCCGTGCTGGGGCTCGGTTGCGGCTTCGCCGAGGTCGGGACCACAACGCCCCGGCCGCAGGCCGGCAACCCCGCGCCGCGCGTGTTCCGCCTCGCGCGGCATGGCGCGGTGATCAACCGGCTCGGCTTCAACAACCGCGGCCACGCGGCGGCGCAGGCGCGCCTCGCAGCCCGGACGAAAGGGCATCGTCGGGGTCAACATCGGCGCCAACAAGGAGAGCCCCGACCGGATCGCCGACTACGTGGCGGGCCTCGAAGCCTTCTACGATGTGGCGCGCTATTTCACCGTCAACATCTCCTCGCCCAACACGCCCGGACTGCGCGACCTGCAGGCGCCGGAGGCGCTCGGCGCGCTGCTCGGACGCCTCATGGCGGCGCGGGCGGCCCGGGTCGCGGCCGGCGCAGCGCCGCGCCCCATCGTCGTCAAGCTCGCGCCGGACCTTTCCGACGCGGCCCTCGAGGCGACGGTCGAGACCCTCGTCCGGCAGGGCGTGGACGGCATCGCGGTGTCGAACACAACGCTCGACCGGGCGGGCCTCACCGACCCGGTCGCCCAGGAGGCGGGCGGTCTCTCGGGCCGGCCGCTCTTCCACCGCGCGACGGTGATGCTGGCGCGCGTCTACCAGGCAAGCGGGGGCACCGTGCCGCTGATCGGCATCGGCGGCATCGACAGTCCCGAGGCGGCGCTGGCCAAGATGGAGGCGGGCGCCACTCTGATGCAGCTCTACACGGGGCTCATCTACGAGGGGCCTGGGCTGATCGGGCGCATCAAGAGCCATCTCGCGCAGGTCTGCTGCGAGCGGCGGCTGACCTCGATCCGGGAACTTGTCGGCACACGCGCCGCCGAATGGGCTGCGAAGACGATCTGATCCGGACGTGATCCAGTCACGCGCGCCGCTCCCTATCGTGGGGCGGCGTGCGGGCCGGGGCGCGGCAGGAGCCGGGACGGACCGTCCTCGGGCTCGTCGGCCTTGCCGATATGGCGGCCGAACAGCCTCCAGAGCCAACCCGAGACATCGTCCATCAGCGCGAAGACGGCCGGCACGAACAAGAGGCTCAGCACCGTCGACGAGATGAGCCCGCCGATGACGGCGATGGCCATGGGCGCGCGGAACTCGCCGCCCGAATCGAGCGCCAGCGCCGAGGGCAGCATGCCGCCCACCATGGCGATGGTGGTCATGATGATGGGGCGGGCGCGCTTGCGGCCGGCGTCGATGATCGCCTCGGTCCGCGGCACGCCGCGGCGCATCTCCTCGACGGCGAAGTCGACCAGCATGATGGCGTTCTTGGTGACGATGCCCATCAGCATGAGGATGCCGATCACCACGGGCAGGCTGATCGAGTTGCCGGTGAGCGCGAGCGCCGTGATGGCGCCGCCGATGGAGAGCGGGAGCGAGAAGAGGATGGTGATCGGCTGCAGGAAGCTCGCAAAAAGCAGCACGAGCACGGCGTAGACCATCATCAGGCCCGCGCCCATGGCCTGGCCAAAGCTTTCGAACACCTCGCCCATGATCTCGGCGGCACCGAACTGCTTGATCTCGACGCCGGGCGGGAGGCTCGTGGCCGCAGGCAACGCCATCACGGCGCCGACGGCGTCGCCGAGCGGGGTCCCGGTGACGAGATCGGCGCCAAGCACGACGCGGCGCGTGCGGTCGTAGCGGTCGATGGCGGTCGGGCCCTGGCCGTAGTCGAACGTCGCGACCGCAGACAGCGGCACGGCGCCATTCGAGGCGGTCATGACCTTGAGCTCCTCGAGGAGCTGGCGGCTTTCGCGGGCGCGGGTCTCGAGCTGGACGCGGATCGGAACCTGGCGCTCGCCGACGTCGAACTTGGCGAGGTTGGCGCCGATGTCGCCGATGGTGGCGATGCGCACGGCCTCCGATATGGATTCGGTGTTGATGCCGAGCTCGGCGGCGACCTCGGAGCGGGGATAGACGCGCAGCTCCGGCCGGTCGAGTTCCGCCGTCGAGACGACATTCTCCAGCGCCGGAATGCGCTTGGCCTCGCTCGTCAGCTGGGCGGCGACCTTGTCGACGGCCTCTCCGTCGCGGCCGGTCACGACGAGCTGTAGCTCGCGCTGGCCATCGTCCTGCATGAAGAAATAGCGGATGTCGGGGATGGCAGCCAAGGTGCGACCGATCTCCTCCCGGATGCGGCTCTGGGAGAGCGCGCGCTCTTCGCGCGGCTTCAGGGTGACGATCAGGGTCGCCTTGCGGACCTCCTCGCCGCTGCCGAGCAGCGTGCCGCCGAGCACGAAGACGCTTTCCACGTCGGGACGGTCCTTGATGTGCCGCGTCACCTCGTCGGTCGCCCGCTCCGTGTCGGCGATCCGGGTGCCCGGCGGAAGCTCGATGCCGAGCAGCATGCGGCCCGAGTCCTCCTGCGGCAGGAAGCCCGACGGCAGCAGATAGAAGCTGCCGACCGAGCCCATGAAGATCAGGAGGCCGAGCGCGACGGTCGCCACGCGATGGTGCACCGACCAGCCGACGAGACGCGTATAGGTCCGCATCAGGCGGCCTTCCTCGGGCACGTGCTCGTGGGGGCGGAGGAAGTAGGCGGCGAGCAGCGGCGTGATCAGCCGCGCCACCAGGAGCGAGAAGAATACGGCCGCCGCCACGACGAGGCCGAACTGCTTGAAGTACTGCCCGGCGATGCCTCCCATGAACGACACCGGCGTGAACACGGCGATGATGGTGGTGGTGATGGCGATGACCGCGAGGCCGATCTCGTCGGCGGCCTCGAGCGCCGCGTTGTACGGCGACTTGCCCATCTGGATATGCCGCACGATGTTCTCGATCTCGACGATCGCGTCGTCGAC
>JRYI01002648.1_pt1 | contig 11004 bp, 7 predicted proteins | sample 235361 | NCBI WGS metagenome assembly JRYI01 (sample SAMN03074212, study PRJNA261471) | activated sludge metagenome | biome: Common Effluent Treatment Plant; feature: Wastewater; material: Activated sludge; isolation source: activated biomass in a lab-scale reactor treating industrial wastewater at...
AGCCTGTTCGACACCGGCCTGGTCGAGCGCGCGGTGGCCGAGCTCGAGAAGCGCGGCCACATCTACCTGCAGGACGGCGCCAAGTGGTTCCGCTCCACCGCCTTCGGCGACGAGAAGGACCGCGTCGTGCAGCGCGAGAACGGCCTGTACACCTATTTCGCCTCCGACATCGCCTACCACCTCAATAAGTACGAGCGCGGCTTCGACCGCATCATCGACATCTGGGGCGCCGACCACCACGGCTACATCGCGCGCGTCAAGGGCGCGATCGCCGCGCTCGGCCTGCCGCCGGAGAAGCTCGAGGTGGCGCTGGTGCAGTTCGCGGTGCTGTACCGCAACGGCCAGAAGACCTCGATGTCCACCCGCTCGGGCGAGTTCGTCACCCTGCGCGAGCTGCGCCGCGAGGTCGGCAACGACGCCTGCCGCTTCTTCTACGTGCTGCGCAAGTCCGACCAGCACCTCGACTTCGACCTCGACCTCGCGAAAAGCCAGAGTAACGAGAACCCGGTCTACTACGTGCAGTACGCCCACGCCCGGGTGTGCTCGGTGCTCGCCCAGTGGGGCGGCGACCCCGTCGAGCTGGCCGCGGCCGAGCTCGGCCGCCTCGAGAACGAGCGCGAGCTCGCGCTGTGCGCGCTGCTGGCCGACTTCCCCGAGCTGCTGCAGTCGGCCGCCGCCGACTACGCGCCGCACCAGGTCGCCTTCTACCTGAAGGAGCTCGCCGCCGGCTTCCACAGCTGGTACAACGCCGAGCGCATGCTGGTGGAGGACGAGGGCCTCAAGCTCGCCCGCCTCGCGCTCGCGGCGGCGGTGAAGCGGGTGCTGGCGAACGGCCTCGCGCTGCTCGGGGTGTCCGCGCCCGAGTCGATGTAAACCTTATCGGAGGCTTTCTTGAGTCGAAACAGCAACACCCGCCGCGCGCCGGCGAAAAGCGGTGGCGGCATCCTGGTCGGCATCTTCATCGGCCTGGTGTTCGGTGCCCTGATCGCCGCCGGCGCCGCCTGGTATTTCACCCGCGCCAATCCCTTCCAGTCCGCCGCGGTGGCGCCGGCGCCGCCGACCAGCCAGCAGGACTGGTCGCCGCGCGCGCTGCCGGGCAAGCCGGGCGACCGCCCGGTGGTGAAGCAGGACTTCGAGTTCTACAAGATCCTGCCGCAGGGCGAGCCGCAGCCGGCCGCGCCGGTCGACGAGGCGCAGCCGAAGAAGGTGGCGCCGCCGCAGACCGCCGCGGTCAAACCCGAGCCGATCAAGCCGGCTCAGGAAGCGAAGGCCGAGCGGCTCTACCTGCAGATCGGCGCCTTCATCGACCCGGCCGAGGCCGACAACCTCAAGGCAAGGCTGGCGCTCGCCGGCATCGAGGCGAGCGCGCAGCGGGTGCGGCTGGCCGACGGCCGCACCGTGCACCGGGTGCGGGTCGGCCCCTTCGCCAGCCCCGAGCAGATGAACCCGATGCGCGCCCGCCTCGCCGAGTCCGGCTTCGCCGGCACGGTGACCCGCGCCGGGCAGTGAGCCGCCGCCCTGAAGGAATCCCTTACCATCCGGCGGGAACGCCCGGCGCGGACCCGCGTCTGAACGGCGTTACCGCCAACGGAGCCATGCATGAATCGTCGTGACGCATTGAAGAGCCTCGCCGCCGCCACCGTCCTCGTCCCCGTCGCCAGCGGCGGCGCGTGGGCGGCGAAGGAGCCGTTTACCGTCCTCAACCCGGCACATGCCGGCGACGACCCGACCAAGATCGAGGTGCTCGAGTTCTTCCACTACGGCTGCCCGCACTGCCGCGACTTCGATCCGCTGGTGACGGCGTGGAAGGCGAAGCTGCCGGCGGACGTGGCCTTCCGCGCGGTGCCGGCGATCTGGAACAATGAGCAGCTCGCCGCGCTCGCCCGCCTGTACTACGCCGCCGAGCTCAGCGGCGAGCTGCCCAAGCTGCAGGCCGCCATCTTCGCCGCGGTGCAGGACCAGAAGCGCCCGCTGTTCAACGCCGAGCAGGTCGGCGAGTGGGTGCAGGGCAAGGTCGCCGACCCGGCCAAGTTCATCGACACCTACAAGTCCTTCAGCCTCGGCTCGATGGTCAGCCGCGCCGACCAGCTCGCCCGCGCGATGAAGATCCAGGGCGTGCCGACGATGGTGGTGGGCGGCAAGTACGTCACCTCCGCCTCGCTCACCGGCAGCCACGAAGCCACGCTGAAGGTGGCCGACGAGCTCATCGCCCGGGTGCGCAGCGAGCGCGGCTGAGCGCTGATCCCGCCTGGCCTGCCGCGCAGCAGGCCGGAAGCGGAACGGCCCCGCCGGATCGCTCCGACGGGGCCGTTCCGCTTTCGGGACCGGTGCGGCTCAGGCCGGCCTGGCCTTCGGCTTCGGCGGCGGCTGCGGCGCGCGCCGCTTCTGCATCCACCACACCAGCAGCAGCAGCGCGTAGGCCGGGACCTGCATCCACTCCTTGTCCGGTCGCGCGCCCGAGGGCAGCTCGATCGCGGTGATGTCGTAGCCCTGCTCGAGGCCGAGCCTCTCCGCCGGGCTGCCGAAGCGCACCGCCGCCACCTGCACCTGGTCGCCGAGCGCCATCACGGTCAGGCCCATCCTGGCGAGGCGCTCGCGCGCGCTCGCGGCGGGCTCGCCCAGCGGCAGCAGCACGCCCTTGGAGACCTCGTCGCCCTCGAGGCTCAGGCCTTCCACCCACACCCGCAGGTTGGCGTTGCGCGGCGCCTCCTCCACCAGCCGGGTGAGCTCGGTCGGCGGCACCTCCTCGTAGGGCGGGTAGAGCATGTCCATCCAGAAGCCCGGGCGGAACAGGGTGAAGGTCACCAGCAGCAGGATCAGGGTCTCGTGGATGCGGTTCTTCGCGACGAAGAAGCCCTGCGTGGCGGCGGCGAACATCATGCTCGCCACCGTCGCGCTCACGATCGTCAGCACCAGGTGGAAGGCGTCGGTGATGCCGATCAGCAGCAGCTGGGTGTTGAAGATGAACATGAAGGGCAGTACCGCGGTGCGCAGGCTGTAGGCGAAGGCGGTGACGCCGGTCTTCATCGGGTCGCTCTTGGCGATGCCGGCCGCGGCGTAGGAGGCCAGCCCCACCGGCGGCGTCACGTCGGCCATCAGGCCGAAGTAGAAGACGAACATGTGCACCGCGATCAGCGGCACCAGCAGGCCGCTCTGGGCGCCGAGCGCGACGATCACCGGCGCCATCAGGGTCGACACCACGATGTAGTTGGCGGTGGTCGGCAGGCCCATGCCGAGCACCAGGCTGATCACCGCCACCAGCACCAGCATCACCATCAGGTTGCCGCCCGACAGCACCTCCACCAGCTCGGTCATCGCCAGGCCGATGCCGGTCAGCGTCACCGTGCCGACGATGACGCCGGCGGTGGCGGTGGCGATGGCGATGCCGATCATGTTGCGCGCGCCGGTCACCAGGCCGTCGAACAGGTCCTGGAAGCCGTGCCTGAGCGCGCCGCCGAAGTCGCCGGTGCGGCGGAAGAAGGCGAACAGCGGGCGCTGGGTGACGAGGATGAAGATCAGGAACAGCGTCGCCCAGAACGCCGACAGCGCCGGCGAGAGCTGCTCGACCATCAGGTTCCAGATCAGCGCCGCCACCGGCAGCAGGAAGTGCAGGCCGGACTGCAGGGTGGGGCCGATCTCGGGCAGGTACTCCATCTTGTGCCCCGGCTCCTCCATGTGCAGCTCGGGAAACTTGGCGGCGTGGTGCACGATGCCGATGTAGGCGAGCAGCATCAGCGCGCCGACGATCAGGAAGGCGGCGTCGCCCGCCAGCCCCTTGATCCAGCCGAAGCCCCAATAGACGATCGCGGCCAGGATCACCAGGCCCGACATCGTCATGGTGGTGGTGACCAGCACCCGCTGCCAGGGCAGCGGCTCGCGCCGCGGCATGCCCTGCAGGTTCATCTTCAGCGCCTCGAGGTGCACGATGTAGAACAGCGCGATGTAGGAGATCAGCGCCGGCACGATCGCGTGCTTCATCACCTGCACGTAGGTGATGCCCACGTACTCGACCATGAGGAAGGCGGCGGCGCCCATCACCGGCGGCATGATCTGGCCGTTGACCGAGGAGGACACCTCCACCGCCGCCGCCTTGTCGGCGCGGTAGCCGACGCTCTTCATCAGCGGGATGGTGAAGGTGCCGGTGGTCACCACGTTGGCGATCGACGAGCCGGAGATCAGGCCGGTGCTCGCCGAGGCCACCACCGCCGCCTTCGCCGGCCCGCCGCGCATGTGGCCGAGCAGCGCGATCGCCGACTTGATGAAGTAGTTGCCCGCGCCCGCGGTCTCGAGCAGGGCGCCGAACAGCACGAACAGGAAGATGAAGCTCGACGACACGCCGACCGCCACCCCGAACACGCCCTCGGTGCTGAGCCACATGTGGCTCATGCCTTTCGACAGCGAGGCGCCGCGGTGGGCGATCACGTCCGGCATGTACTGGCCGAAGAAGATGTAGATCAGGAACACGATGGCGAGGATCACCATCGGCAGGCCGAGCGCGCGGCGCGCCGCCTCGAGCAGCAGCGTCATGCCGATCACCGCGACGGTCAGGTCCATCGTGGTCGGCATGCCCGGCCGCTGCGCCAACTCGGCATAGAACAGGAACAGGTAGGCGGCGCAGAAGGCCGCCACCGCGGCCAGGATCCAGTCCACCACCGGCACGTACTCGCGCGGCGAGCGCTTGAACGCGGGGTAGGCGGCGAAGGCCAGGAACACCGCGAAGGCGAGGTGGATCGCGCGCGACTCGGTGTCGTTGAGCACGAACACGCCGAGCGAGAAGGGCAGCGGCGAGGCGATCCAGAGCTGGAACAGCGACCACGCCAGCGCCACCATCATCAGCAGCTTCGCGGCGAAGCCGGTGGGCTTGCGGCCGCCGGTGTCGGCCTCGGCGACGATCTGCTTGAGTTCTTCGTCCGACAGCTCGAAGCCGTCCTTCTTCTCTTCAGTGCGCGTCATGATGAGTCGCGTCCCCCAAATTCGGCCCGGACACGAAAACGGCGGGGGCTGTGGGGCCCGCCGCCGTCTCCGGGAAAGCGATGCGCGGCGCCCGGCTCGCGGGCGCCGGCCGGCGGATTACATCCAGCCCTTTTCCTTGTAGTACTTCACCGCGCCCTCGTGCAGCGGAGCGGACAGGCCGTCCTTGATCATGTGCTCGGGCTGGAGGTTGGCGAAGGCCGGGTGCAGCTTCTTGAAGTCCTCGAAGTTGTCGAACACCGCCTTCACCAGCGCATACACGGTGTCGGCCGGCACCTTGGACGAGCTCACGAAGCTCGCCACCACGCCGAAGGTCTGGGTCGCCTCCGGGTTGCCGGCGTACATGCCGCCCGGGATCTCGACCTCGGCGAAGTAGGGGTGCTCGGCGACCAGCTTGTCGACCGCCGGGCCGCTGATGTTGACCAGCTTGGCGCCGCAGGTGGTGGTCGGGTCCTGGATGTTCGCCGCCGGGTGGCCGACGACGTAGGCGAAGCCGTCGATCTTGTTGTCGCACAGCGCGGCGCCGTGCTCGTCGGGCTTGAGCTCGGAGACCAGCGAGAAGTCCGCGGTCTTCATGCCGAGCGCCGGCAGCAGCATGTCCATCGTCGCGCGCTGGCCCGAGCCCGGGTTGCCGACGTTGAAGCGCTTGCCCTTGAAGTCCTCCATCTTGCTCACGCCGGCGTCGGCGCGGGCGAGCACGGTGAGCGGCTCGGGATGGATCGCGAACACCGCGCGCAACTCCGTCATCGGGCCGCCGTCCTTGAACTGCGCCGCGCCCTTCACCGCGTTGTACTGCACGTCGGACTGCACCACGCCGAAGTCGAGCTCGCCGGCCTTGATCGTGTTGACGTTGTACACCGAGCCGCCGGTGCTCTCGACCGAGCAGCGGATGCCGTGCTGCGCGCGGTCCTTGTTCATCAGCCGGCAGATCGCGCCGCCCGCGGCGTAATACACCCCGGTGACGCCGCCGGTGCCGATCGTGACGAACTTCTGCTGGGCCTGCGCCGGCGCGGCGCCGAGGCTGCCGACGAGGGCGAAGGCGGCTGCGAGTGCGGTGAATTTCTTCATCGTGTCTTCTCCGGTTGAGTGGATCCGCGCGCCTTGCGGGCGCAATCTCTGCCGCACGCGCAGCATGCGGGCATGACGGCGGAAGCTTTGCACAGATCGGCTGTCATTACCACTTTCGGCTTACCCCTACCCCCGCGCCGGCAGGTGGCGTGAGGAAATGCACGCTCGCGCGACCGGCCGTATTGACCGCGCCAGGGCCGCGCGGGTATAAACGCGCCAAACCCCAGACACAAGAAGGGCCGCTCCAGAACCGCTCCAAGTATCTGATTGGAATAAGGTAACAGGAAGTCTGTTGGAGCAAATGCAGTTTTGCAGTTGAAGTAACATCCAGGGGCGTTCCGGCAGCCGAGCCGGTCCGCCTGAAAAAGGCAAACCCACCGAAAGGTGGGGACGCAAAGTCTCCGGTCTACAGGGCGCAAGCTCCACGATAGCGGGATTGCCAGGCGAAACGTTCGAGCCCCAACCTCGAACGCGGTGTTCATCCGCGCCCGCCCTGAGCGATTCCATGCTTGCCCCGCCGTGACCGGCCACCGAACAGCATGGAGTCTCTGATGAACAAGCCGCGCCGCGACACGATCGCGACCCGCCCCGCCCGCCTGTCGGCCCTGATCGGCCTCAGCCTCGCCGCCCTCGCCCTGCCCGCCCAGGCGCAGAACGCCAACGCCAACCCCAACGCCAGCAAGCCCGCCGTGAGCGCGGAAGAAGGCCAGTGGGTGCCCGGCCGCCTGCTGGTGCAGCCGCGCCCGGGCCTGCCCGAAGCCGAACTCGAGAAGGCGCTCAAGCCGCACGGCGGCAAGCAGGTCGGCAGGATCGAGGGCATCGACGTGCGCATCATCCAGCTGCCGCCGCAGGCTTCCGAGAAGGCGGTCGAGGCGCTGCTCAAGCACAACAAGCATTTCCAGTTTGTTGAGCGGGACATGCTGCTCAAGCCCGAGGCCGTCGTCGACGATCCTTATTTCAGCAGTGCATGGCATCTTCCCAAGATCGGTGCGCCCGCAGCCTGGGAACTCAGTGAGGGCGCCAACGTGACGATCGCCATCCTCGACTCCGGGGTGGACGCGACACATCCCGACCTGGCATCGAACATCGTCCCGGGATGGAACTTCTACAACAACAATTCGGATACATCGGACGTTTACGGCCATGGCACCCAGGTCGCAGGTGCAGCGGCCGCGGCGAGCAACAACGCAACGGGTGTCGCGTCCGTGGCGGGCAAGGCTCGCATCATGCCGATCCGGGTTACCGACACGTCGGGCATGGGATCGCTTAGTCAGATGGCCTCGGGGATCACTTGGGCAGCCAATAAGGGTGCGCGCGTCGCGAACCTGAGCTTTGCGGGAGCAGGCGGATATTCGACTGTGCAGAGCGCCGCCCAATACATGAAGAACAAAGGAGGGCTGGTGGTCACGGCGGCCGGCAACTATGGCACTGAACAGACCTTCTCCCCTAGCGACACCACGATCGTCGTATCCGGCACAACGAGTAGCGATGCGAAGGCGAGTTGGTCGAGCTATGGCAAGTTCGTCGATATCGCTGCGCCGGGTACCAGCATCTGGACGACCACCCGAGGAGGCGGTTACAAGAGCGCGTCGGGAACCTCGATGGCCTCGCCGGTCGCGGCTGGCGTGGTAGGGCTCATCATGTCGGCGAATGCATCGCTGAGCGCGGCGGATGTCGAAAAGGCGCTGTTCTCCACCGCAACGGACATCGGTGCCGCCGGATTCGACACCTACTTCGGCAATGGTCGCGTTGACGCCGCTGCTGCGGTGAAGGTTGCGGCGGCTGCGGTGCAGGCCGACACCACCCCACCGTCGATCGCCATCGCGAATCCGACGAGTGGCGCGACCGTCAATGGGTTGGTCGCAGTGGACGTCAGCGCGAGCGACAACCGCGGCGTAACCCGTGTGGATCTCTTCATCAACGGGACGAAATTCGCCAGCGACACCCTGGCGCCGTATGCCTTCAGTTGGGACAGCACCGCAGTCGCTGACGGTGATGTGTCGATTGCCGCGCACGCTTACGACGCGGCTGGAAACAGCACCTCGCGAGCGGTCAATGTGACGGTCTCCAACACGAGCGAAGCCAGCTCCCCCGATCCTGTGAGCGAACCCGGTCCGACGGCCGATGACCTGGCGCCCGCGGCCACCATCAGCAACCCGAGCCCTGGTACAAAGGTAGCCGGCAATGTGACCGTGCAGGCAAGCGCGACCGACAACGTCGGTGTGGTGAAGATGCGGCTTTACATCAACCAGCAACTCGTGAGCACCGGCAGTGGGGCGAACCTTTCGTATCGGTGGAACACGAGGAAGATCGCGAGCGGAACGCATTCGGTCGCTGTCGAGGCGGAAGATGCGAAGGGAAACATCGGCAGGAGCAGCGTGCAGGTCACACGCTGAGGTAGCCGCTTTTCGGTGGTTTCCGACCGCGCTCATTGCCCGTCGCCTAGAGGCATGGCCATCTCGGCGCGCGCGCCGGGGCCGAGGAGAATGTTCTTCCCGGTCCCGGTGCGCGCGCCCAAAGACTCGACGAGGAAGGATCAAAGCTCTGTCAGCACTCGACTGGAAAGCATCACGTGGGCTCCGGAAGAGATGTGGCGGCTGTTGGAAGTCGTGGAAAGGCCGCGCTGATGGTTTTGCGCAAATCCCCAGGGCTTACGTTCGGCTGTCGGGAAAACTTACACATCGTCGTGAGGTGCATACGAAGCTCATTACGAATCAATGCGTTAAATAGTTGGCACTCTTGTTGCTTGTTGAGCTTGACCGGTGGCGTATCGTGCGAGTCACAGCCTGCCGGAAGGCACGATCAATACGACAAGTGACGAGGTGGGCCATGAAATCATCCTTCAGACACAAACTGCTGGCGGTATTGCTTGCGGGATCGGGTCTCTCGCTCGTGGCGACCGGCGCGCAGGCGGTTACGGCGAACCTGCACACTGCAGGGGATACGGTCACGTTCTCAAGCGACAGTACGGGCGGAGCGGCTATCTATCAAAACCCGTTAAGCCTTAACGACATCGTGTCCGGGACCGGGGTGTTCCAGCCTTTCCTCACGGTGCAAGCCAACGGTACCGAGTCCGGCTTCAGTACCGACAATGACAGCGATCTGCCCCTCGATACCAAGAGGTCCAATTTTCTCAACACGTTCTCGATCAGTCAGATCGATCTCGCGAGCGGCTTCGCATCGTTCTATCTGGATATCAACGAACCGGACAACAATAAGAGCAAGATTTCGTTGGAAGAGTTGAGGGTCTATGTGACCGGCTCGGCGGCTCCGGTAATGCTGAATGGCACAACGATCGACGCGCTGGCTGACCTGGAGAGCCAGGGATGGTCGAAGGTCTACGATCTGAACGCAAACATTCTTTCGCTGGACTACAGTGCGATCGGCAACGGGAGCGGTCGGCCAGATCTCGAGTTCCTACTGCCGGCAACAGTCTTTGATGGGTTCGACGCTTCGTATCGCGTCGTCTTCGCCACCCGCTTCGGAAATGCAGACCCGAGCGATGCCGGGTTCGAGGAGTGGTCGTTCAAGGCAACCGATATTTTTATTCCGCCTGTTACCGTCCCTGAGCCGGCTAGCCTCGCGCTACTTGGCCTCGGAATGGTGGGCCTTGCGGCGATGCGCCGGCGGCGAGTCTGAACGCTTCCGGAACTGGAGGTCGACGGCGTCCGTAAGGGCGCCGTTGTCTTTTTGAATCACGAGGCAAAGCCGCGGTGGGCTGAACACTACTGCCTGTATCGTCCCGCTTGTTGTGCCAGAATCCCGACCTGATTCATCAAGCTGAGACAGGACGGCCATGACCGAAATTCGGCACCACCGCGCGTGCGATCCAGTCGCGTGCCCCCGCCCCCGCGGCTTCACCCTCCTCGAACTCCTCGTGGTGATGGTCATCATCGGCCTCCTGGCGGGCTACGTCGGGCCGCGCTTCTTCTCGCAGATCGGCAAGTCCGAGGTGAACACCGCGCGCGCGCAGATCGACGCCTTCGAGAAGGCGCTCGACCAGTACCGGCTCGACGTCGGCCGCTATCCGGCTAGCGAGCAGGGGCTGGCGGCGCTGATGGAGGCGCCGGCGGGCGAGTCGCGCTGGGCGGGACCCTACCTGAAGAAGGCGGTGCCGGCCGATCCCTGGGGCCAGCCCTATCAGTACCGCCAGCCGGGCGAGCACGGCGAGTTCGACCTGCTGTCGTGGGGCGCCGACGGCAAGCCGGGCGGCGAGGGCATCGACGCCGACATCGGCAACTGGTGAGGGCATAGCGGCGGGATGCGCTACCGGGTGAAGGCGGTGGGGCCGGATTCGGCGGTGGTCGAGGCCGATTTCGAGGCCGCCACCGAGGCCGAGGCGCGCGCGCAGGCCGCGGCGCGCGGGCTGGCGGTGCTCTCGCTGCAGCGCGCGGCGACCGCGCGCGGGCGTTCGCGCTTTCCGCTGATGCTGTTCAACCAGGAGCTGCTCGCCCTGCTGCACGCCGGCATCCCGCTCGCCGAGGCGATCTCCGCGCTGGCGGAAAAGGAGCAACGGAGCGCGGTTCGGGCCGTTCTGTCGCATATTCATACAGCGCTGCGCGAGGGCCGGACGCTGTCGAGCGCGCTCGAGGCGCGGCCCGACGTGTTCCCCGAACTCTATGTGGCGATGATCCGCGCCGCCGAGCGCACCAGCGACCTCGAGTCGGCGCTCGCGCGCTACATCGCCTACCGCGAGCAGCTCGACACCCTGCGCGGCAAGCTGGTGGGCGCGGCGATCTACCCGGTGCTGCTGCTCGCGGTGGGCGGGCTGGTGGTGCTGTTCCTGCTCGGCTACGTGGTGCCGCGCTTTTCCCACATCTACGAAGACGTCGGCAACGACCTGCCCTGGCTGTCGCAGCTGCTGCTCGACTGGGGCCGGCTGGTGGAGGCGCACGCCGGCACGCTGGCGCTGGTGGTGCTGCTGGCCGGCGTCGGCGTCGCGCTCGCCGCGCGCAGCCCGGCGCT
>JRYI01001818.1_pt1 | contig 10988 bp, 9 predicted proteins | sample 235361 | NCBI WGS metagenome assembly JRYI01 (sample SAMN03074212, study PRJNA261471) | activated sludge metagenome | biome: Common Effluent Treatment Plant; feature: Wastewater; material: Activated sludge; isolation source: activated biomass in a lab-scale reactor treating industrial wastewater at...
AGCCGGCGGTCGCAAGCGTCGCGAACGCCGCAAGCCGCGCAACGGCGGCGCTCGGCGTGATCGGGTTCAGGATCAAGCTCGACGCGCGTGGCTCGCATCTCATCCAGCAGATCGAGCAAGTCGGCCTCCAGATCATCAGTGAAATCGACGGCAAAGGCGCGGTCCTTGTATTGAAGTATGCCATAGGGCGGGCGCACGCCGTAATTGGCCTCCACGAGCAGGCAATAGGCCGCCAGTTGCAGCACTTGCCCATCCCACGGCGAATCGGGGGCGAGGCTCGACTTCACCTCGACGGGGATAATAAATCCGTCGTGCTGCTCCACGAGGTAATCCGGCTTGCCGACGAGTCGATACTCCGAGGCATGGAGGACATTGCTGTTGGCCCGCCAGGTACCGGTGTCGGTATAGATGACATTGCCGGGCGGCAAACCGCTCTCTTCCCGCATATCGCGGCCGCGGAACCACACCACAGCCGCCAGAAACAGCAGAAAAAGCACCAAAACCAACGGCAGCCCACTTATCGCCATCGTCTCACTCATCCTGTGACTTCTTCACTTACCTCATCATCAACCGGACAGCAACTCGAAGACGAGCATGGCGACGGCGCCAAACAGGGCCACATAGGCCAGCCGTCGCAGCCACACCGAACTTTCCACGAGGCGGCCGTGGCGCTGGTGGTACTCGATCCCCGCTTGCATCTGGGTGACGTTGGTCGAGGCGACGGCCCGCACCCGACACAGCCACCAGGAGCGGCGGCAATAAACGTATTCACCAATTTCACTGGCTCTGATCCAAGGATAGCTCATACGTTCTATTTTATTTAATTGGAGAAGCGTGTCAAGCGAATCAGGCAATTATTCGGCCGTCTTGATGATCGCCGCTGACTCCGGCTGCCGATAGGCCGCAGCATAGCGATTCAGATAGGCCCCGCAAAGGAGGATAAGGCTGCTGATATAGGTCCACGTGAGGAAGGCGATGATCGTTCCCACAGAACCGTAAATCAGATTGGAGCGCGAGAGGTAGGTGCCGACAAAATACAGGAATAGCTGCTTGGCGAAATGCCACATGACACCGGCCATGATCGCCCCCGGCAGCACCTCACGCCAGCCGATTTTGACGTGGGGCATGAAGTAATAAAGCAGGCTAAAGAGGAGGACATTCAGGAACACGGCCCAGAAACTGGTGGTGAACGGGCCGATCTCCTCCAGAACCGATGGGGTAAGGCTGTTGACAATAGTCAGTATCGTACCCTCGATTGAGGAGGCCAAAAGCAGAAGCATCGTGATGATCAGCACCATACCGACCGCCAACGTGCGATGGCGCCACACCGACCGCCGATGGTTGATGTCCGCACCCCAGATGCGATCCATGGCGCGGGTGATGACGTTGAATACACTGGACGCAGACCAGACCAGCATGAGCGCCGCCACGCCGGTGATTGGCCCCCGCGCGCGAACGAGGTTCTGCAGATTCTCGCCGAGCATCGTTTCCAGGCCGGGTATGATGAACTCCATCTCGGCTATGATACGCGCTTCGGCCAGCATGGGATCGAGCCAGTTGCTGGCGATGGCGACAACAAGCAGCGCCAGCGGAAATACGGAGAACAGCGTGAAGTAACCGATCGACGACGCGATCAGTTGTGACTCGGGCGCCATAGCATCTTGCATCGAGCGCAGGATCAGCCCACCCCACTGCTTAATACCGGGCAGAAACCCGGTTTTTGCCTGAGTTAAATACTCCGCGGGCGATTTTTGCGTTCGGTTCAGCAGATTACCCATTCATACGACCAGCCAATTAATGAGAGAAAGTATAGTCCTTTGATGGCGGTAGCACCAACTTGTTGAGTTGCACCTGAAAGCGTCGCCCGGCGTCGAGGCTCCTGTTTGAGAATAATCATCGGCCGTGCTACTATTTCCCCACATGAAAAGGCCCGAATCTCTGCGCGAATATCGTTGGCTTGTGGCTCCCGAAGTCCCATCCGGCTCTTCACTACACACAATCGGCGATGCCGTTCACCCCGTGCTACGACAAATCCTGTATAACCGTGGGCTGACCCAGCCAGGGCAGATTCAATCGTTCCTCGAGAACCATTATCTTCAGTCGCGCGATCCATTCGGCCTGGCCGATATGGAGCAGGCCGCCGAACGCATTGTCCGCGCCCTGCGCGACAGCGAGATGATCGCCATCTACGGCGACTTCGATGCTGATGGCGTCACGGCCACCGTCCTCCTGACAGAAGCCTTACGGGGAATGGTCGCCGATCGCCGCCTGATCGTGCCCTATATTCCCGACCGCTTCAAGGAAGGCTATGGCCTGAACCTCGATGCGCTGGCCAAGCTGCATGCCAAAGGAGCCGGCCTGGTGATCAGCGTCGACTGCGGCATCCGCTCGCCGGTCGAAGCGGCCTACGCGCGGTCTGTCGGCCTGGATATGATCATCACTGACCACCACGGCCTGGGGCGAGAATTGCCGCCGGCTGTAGCCGTCATCAACCCCAATCGCGCAGATTCCACCTATCCGGAGCGGATGCTGGCCGGCGTCGGTATCGCCTTCAAGCTGGCTCAGGCTGTGCGCCAATTGGCCCCCGACCTGATAACTACTGACGAATCAAACCTGCTGGATCTGGTGGCCCTCGGCACGGTGGCCGACCTGGCGCCTCTTCTGGGTGAGAACCGCAAGCTCGTGGCCGAGGGACTTGACGTCCTGAGAGAAGCGCGTCGCCCGGGCATCGCCGCGCTGTTGAACGTGAGCGGCCTGACCGCGAATCAACTAACCGCGGAAAGCATCGGGTTTTCCCTGGGGCCGCGCATCAACGCCGCCGGACGGTTGGCCCATGCGCATGAGGCCGCCAAGCTGCTGATCGCGACCAACTCGATCATCGCACGCGAGCAGGCGCAATTGCTGGACGGACTTAATCGTCAGCGGCAAAGCCTGACCCGCCAGTTGGGCGCGATGGCCGAACAAATGGTGGATCCCGATGCGTCGATCATCATCGCGGGAAATCGGGAGTTCAAGTCCGGCATTGTCGGCCTCGTGGCCGGCCGTCTGGCCGAGAAATATTATCGCCCAGCCATCGTCATGGAAGAGGGCGAGGAAGAGAGCCGCGGCTCTTGTCGCTCGATTCCCGAATTCCATATCACCAGAGCGCTGGATGAAGTGGCCGATCTGCTGGTTCGCCACGGCGGCCACGCGCAGGCGGCCGGGTTCACCATTCGCAACGAACACCTGCCGGAGTTCACCGACCGCATGACCCGCCTTGCCGACGAGTGGCTGGATGGGCATGACTTGCGGCCGAGTCTCGCGATCGATGCCGCGCTTCCCTTGGGCGACATCGACTGGGCATTGCAGGGGACAATGGCACAGCTGGAGCCAACCGGCTTCCAGAATCCCCAGCCCCTGTTGCTCAGCCGGGCCGTGGAAGTCGTTAGCCATCGACCAGTGGGCACGGACGGCAGCCACCTGCAACTCCACGTCGTGGACTCCCGTCGCAACGGCTCCAACGGTGGCGCGGCGCGGCGGCCGGCGCAGGCCTACCCGGCAATCGCTTTCCGCCAGGGAGAGTGGGCCGGACATCTGCCGCGATACGCCGACATCATCTACAAGCTGGGCGTCAATCATTGGCAGGGAAACGCCAGCCTGCAACTCGTCATCGAAGATATTCGCCCTGCCGAAGAAGAGAGCATAACCGTATGACCATCCTCGTTACCGGCGCGGCCGGGTTCATCGGCAGTCATCTGGCGGAACATTTGTGCCGTCGGGGCGATGCCGTTATCGGCCTGGATAATTTCAATGATTACTACGACCCCGCCCGCAAGCGCGCCAACGAGCAACGGCTCAGCGCCTACCCCAATTTCCGCATGGTCGAGGCGGACATACGCGACCGGTCGGTCTTGTTCGACCTGTTCGCGACCGAGCAAATCGATGCCGTGGCCCATCTGGCGGCCATGGCCGGCGTTCGCGATGCCATCAAACTGCCCGATCTCTACGTCAACGTCGATCTGAACGGCACGCAGAACATTCTCGATGCGGCACGCGCCGTCGGCGGAACAGGGAACTTCGTTCTTGCCTCCACATCGTCGGTCTACGGCAACACGACTCAAGTCCCTTTTGTGGAAACCGACCCATGCGACCGACCGCTCCAGCCTTATGCCGCCGCCAAGCGCGCGGCCGAAATCCTGGGCTTCTCCTACCACCACCTCTTCGGACAGAACTTCACCGTCCTGCGCTTCTTCACCGTCTACGGGCCGAACGGCCGCCCGGACATGATGGCCTATCTCCTGGCCGATAGCCTGATGAAGGGCAGAGAAATCCCTCTCTATGACAATGGACAGATGTACCGCGACTGGACCTTCGTCGACGATACGGTCAGCGGCATCGTGGCGGCAATCGACCGGCCCTTGGGTTATGAGATCATTAATCTGGGCCGCGGCGAGCCGGTGCTCCTGCGTGATTTCGTCGGAGTTATGGAAGAATTGAGCGGTCGCAAGGCCAATGTCGTCCCGACCCCCCGGCTGGCGGCCGACTTCGTGCGCAACGAGGCCGACATCAGCAAGGCCCGACGTCTGCTGGATTACGACCCGCAGGTTTCCGTGGCCGAAGGCGTGGAGCGATTCTGGGAATGGTACCAACACTATGATGCCGGACAAGGATAGATCGTCCCCTGCGCTTGCCCCGGCCCACTACGTGGCCCACGCAGCCAAGTGGGAAGCCTGCCTGCGCGATCTACAGGCCGCGCCGCGACTGGCCATCGATCTGGAAGCCAACAGCATGTTCGCCTATCGGGAGCGAGTCTGCCTGATCCAGGTCTCCACGGCCGACACCGATTACATCATCGACCCCATCCAGCAACTCGATCTGAGCGGTCTGGGCGCGATCGTCGCTGATCCGCGCGTGGAAAAGGTGTTCCACGCCTCCGAGTACGACCTCATCCTGATGCGTCGCGATTACGACTGGCGTCTGAACAATCTCTTCGACACGATGTGGGCCGTGCGCATTTTGGGCTATTCGCAAATGGGATTGGCCAGCCTGCTGGAGAATTTCTTCGGCGTCAGCACCAGCAAGCGCTTTCAGAAGGCCAACTGGTGCAAGCGGCCGCTTTCGTCCGCCGAACTGGCCTACGCGCAAACGGACACTCATTATCTGCTACCCCTGCGCGATCGCCTGGCGGCCGAACTCAAGGCGGCCGGGCTATGGGAAGAAGCGGATGAAATTTTCCGGGAACAAACGCGCGTTCGCCTGCCTGACAAGGCCTTCGATCCCGACGGCTTTTGGTTCATCAACGGCGCGTTCGATCTGTCGCCGGAGAAGCAGGCGGCGCTAAGAGGACTTTACCTATTCCGTGATCGCGAAGCGAAGCGTCGCGATATTCCCCCGTTCAAGATATTGGGGGAGCGCACTCTTCTGGAACTGGCCGACAAAATGCCCGGCCGAACAAGCGAACTGGACGAGATACATGGCATGTCGCCCAAGCAGCAGAGCCGCTATGGCCGTGCTATTCTCGACGTGCTGGCCGATGCTCGCTTGGCCGAAGCCCCGAAGCCCCCGCCCCGCTCGCCGCGACCGCCTGATGAGATTCTGAATCGCTATGATCGTCTTCATCGCTGGCGCAAGGCGCGTGCCCAGGCTCGCGGGGTCGAATCCGACGTAATCATGCCCCGTGACGCGCTCTGGTCAATCGCCCAATCCAATCCACGCACGCTCGAAGCGCTCACGGCCCTCGACGCGATGGGGCCGTGGCGCTTGGCTACTTACGGCGGAGAAATCCTGCGCCTGCATTGATAGATGCGGCAAGCCACCCGGCATGTCGGGCGGCGATTTATGGAGATTAAAAATGGAGATCACTTTCTATGGTGCGGCCCGCACAGTCACAGGCTCGCAGCATCTGCTCGACGTTGACGGCTACCGCATCCTTCTCGATTGCGGCTTGTACCAGGGATCACGCCAGGAAAGCAAAGAGCGCAACCGTCACCTGCCCTTCGATGCTCAATCGGTGGATGTGCTGATCCTCTCCCACGCCCACATCGACCACAGCGGCAATATCCCGAATCTGGTCAAGAGCGGTTTCAACGGCGACATCATCTCGACCTTCGCCACGAGAGACCTGTGCAATATCATGCTGCGCGACAGCGCCAAGATTCAGGAATCCGACATCGAATTTCTCAACAAAAAGCGCAGGCGCGATAAACTGCCTCCCCTTGAACCCATCTACACCATGGCCGACGCGCTGGACAGCCTGAAACTGTTCGTCGGCATCGGCTACGAGCGCCCCTATCACATCGCGCCAGGCATCACCCTGACGCTCTACGACGCCGGCCATGTCCTGGGGTCAGCCATCGTTGCCCTGGATATAGAAGACAAGGCCGGCGGGCCGGTCCAACGTCTCGTCTTCAGTGGCGATCTCGGCCGTGCCCATCGCCCTATCCTGAAAGACCCCACCCTGCTCGACAAGGCGGACATCTTGATCCTGGAAAGCACCTACGGCAACCGCGAACATCCCGACGACGAAGACACCGATCACAAACTTGAGGACATCATCCGCGACACGGTCAAGCAGGGCGGCAAGGTGATCGTCCCGGCCTTCGCCATCGGCCGGACGCAGGAACTGGTCTACCGGCTCAACAACCTGGTGGAGGCCGGCGATCTGCCGCGCGATCTGGCCGTCTACGTCGATAGCCCGCTGGCCATCGACGCGACAAGCATCTTCCGCGCCCACCCGGAGGCCTACGACGAGGAGATCTCCGAGGTGATGATGACCGACCGCGACCACGATCCGTTCGGTTTCCATCTGATGCACTACACGCGTTCCACAGAGCAGTCGAAGGCGCTGAACTTCGTGAAGACGCCTGCGGTCATCATCAGCGCCAGCGGCATGGCCGAGGCGGGCCGCATTCTGCACCATCTGAAGAACAACGTCGAGGACAGCCGCAACACCATCCTGATCACCGGTTTCCAGGCGCCGCATACGTTGGGCCGGCGCATCGTGGAACGTCAAAAGCGAATCAAGATTTTCGGCGAGGATTATGATTTGAGGGCGCGGGTGGAGAGCCTGAGCGGCATGAGCGGTCACGCCGACCGCTCGGAACTGATCGAATGGGCGAGCCACTTCATGCCGCCGCCCCGCCGGACGTTCCTGGTTCATGGCGAGCCGGAGGCAGCCTTCGAACTGGCCGAAAGGCTGCGCACCCAGCTCAGTTTTCCACAAGTGATCGTGCCCGAATTGGGCGAGCGCTTTACTTTATAACGCCCAGCTCGCGCCCCACACGGCTGAAGGTCTCCAGCGCGATCTCGATGTCGCTGTGGTTGTGGGCGGCCGAGTTCATCACCCGGATACGCGCTTTGCCCTTGGCCACAGTCGGGTAAGCGATCGACATCGCGAAGACGCCTTCCTCAAACAGCCGCCGGCTGAACTGCTGGGCCAGCGCGGCTTCACCCAGCATCACCGGGACGATGGGCGTCTGGCTGAACCCTGTATCGAAACCCATCGCCTTCATCTCTTCGCGGAACAGTTCGGCATTGGACCACAGACGATCGATCAGTTCCGTCGATTCGCCAAGGATCTTCACCGCTTCGATGCAGGCCGCCGCGTCGGGCGCGGTCATGGCACTGCTGAAGAGGAACGGCCGGCCGCGCTGGCGCAACCACTCGATGATGATGGCTTTTCCGGCAACCAGTCCGCCGACCACGCCGAAGGCCTTGCTCAGCGTGCCCACTTCTACATCAACCCGGCCGTGCAACCCAAAATGATCGACGATGCCGCGGCCGCCATGCCCCAGCACCCCTTCCCCATGGGCGTCATCGACCATGAGCATGATGCCAAATTCCTCGGCGACCTCGGCGATCTTGTCCAGCGGGGCGATATCGCCATCCATACTGAATACGCCGTCGGTGATGATCAGGCGGCGTTTATACTCTCCGCGTCCGGCGATTTTCGCGCGCAGATCATCAACGTCGTTATGTGCGTAGCGAACGACTTCGGCCCGGCTCAGACGGCTGCCATCGATAATGCTGGCATGGTTCAGTTCATCGGAGAAGATCAGGTCTCCCGGCCCGACGAGAGCGGGGATCGTGGCCAGGTTGGCTGTGAAGCCGCTCTGAAAAGTCACACAAGCCTCGGCATTCTTGAACGTCGCCAACTCTTGTTCCAGCTGAACATGCAAGCTTGTGGTCCCGGCAATGGAACGGACCGCCCCCGGCCCCACGCCGTAGGCCTCGATGCCCTTTTGCGCCGCCTGGCGTATGCGCGGATGATTGGCCAGCCCCAAATAGTTATTGGCGCAAAAGTTGAGCAGCCGGCGGCCGTCTATTGTCACCCAGGCGTCCATCGGCGAATCAATGGTGCGGATGTTGTTGTACAGGCCGGCGGCCTTCAGGTTTTCAATCTCATCTTGCAGCCACGCGGTGCGTCCGTCTTGTTGCATAGTTTCCTCTCTTTCGTAAGCAGACTTCTTTATAAGGGCAATTGACGATTGTCCCTCTCGTCGTTATACTTCCGGCTGTATGAGCAGTAATGGGCTTTTGCAAGAGCCAGTGCTCATTTTAAACGTGACATTCGAACCGATACACGTTTGCAGCACAAAGCGGGCTTTGGCTCTGGTACTTTCCGGTAAAGCTGAAATCGTCATCAATGGTCGCGGGACCATTCGTAGTGCCGCATCGGAATTTGAAATCCCCTCCGTCATCAAACTGAGCCACATGATTCGGCGGCCGCGGCCGCGAATCGCCCTGTCGAAGCGCGAGATTCTGCGGCGCGACGAGTACACCTGTCAGTACTGCGGCCGCAAAATGCGCACCCTGACCCTCGATCACGTCATCCCCCGCAGACAGGGCGGCAGCCACACATGGGAAAACCTCGTGGCCGCCTGTGCGCCCTGCAATCGACGCAAGGGGGGTAAGCTGGCGGCGGAAGTGAACATGGTGCTACATCGGATGCCGTTTGAGCCTAACCCATCGGCTGCCTATCGTTTCGGTTCTCTGCTGGAGCAGAGACAGGAATGGGCGCAGTTTATTGAAGGTTGGTAAGGTATCGAATGATTACCGGCCGTCAGTGAAGACCGGCAGCCCTTCTCCCATCCCGGGAATCCCACATCATAGCAAACAGCCGCGGACCGGGATCAGCCGCGGCCGTTTGCGTTCTCCCTGGTCAGTTCGATAATGCGATCCAGCCCTTGATCGATGACACTCGTCAGACCTTCATACATCCGCTCGTATTCCTCATACGGCCCTCCGTAGGGGTCAGGGATGTTATAAGAATGACCCACCATCTCGGCCAGCATATGAACCTTGTGGGCCTGCTGCGGGAATTCCGCGCGAAGCGCTTCGGCATGACCGACTTCCATCGTCAGGACAAGATCGGCGCCGGCCAGGTGCGATTCGTCGACCATCGTCGCGCGGTGGCGACTTAAATCCAGGCCTTGGCGCCGGGCGACCTCGATGCTGTAGCGCGAAGCGCCGCGCGGCTCCATCGCCCACGTGCCGGCCGAGCGCACGGACCAGTCCGTCAATCCCTGCCGCCGTAGCCGGTCGCACAGCAGTGCCGCNNTAGAAATCGTGGCCCAGTAATTCCATCTGATCGATGGCTTCTTCGGCCGACATCGGATGGAGCGCGAACCGTTTCTGGCGCACAATCGCCCGATCCCCTTCCTCTAGTTCCTCAGCAATGGGCAGAGGTTCGCCCATATCGATCTCTTCCGCCTTGCCGCGGTGCTTGCGCTGCTGCTTGCCGCGATAGCGCTCAATTTGCCGATAGAGTTTGTCGATGACCGCGTCGACGGCGGCGAACATGTCACTGTTACGCTCTTCGGCGCGCAGAATCGTCCCGCGTTCGTCACGAATCGTGATCTCGGCCACGTGGCGCTGCACGGCGCTGCGGGTGTTTTCCATGGCCAGATCAACCTGAACAGTCGTCAGGGTTGGCAGGTAGCGGTCAAGCCGCGCAGTTTTCTTCTCCACGTAGTTTTGTAAACGCGGAGTCACTTCCATGTTGGTTGAGAAGATTTGNNGCAACGCCGCGGCCGCGGCCGACATCGTCGCGCCAGTGGTCAGCACATCATCGATGAGCAGAACGTGCCGTCCACCGACAGTCGCAGTATCTGCCTCAAATGCCCCTTGCACATTTGTTTGCCGCTCATCCGGCCCCAACCCAACCTGTGGGATCGTATGGCGGGTTCTGCGTAATGCGGAGGCATGGACAGGAATCGACATCGCGGCTCCCAACGGTTTCGCCAATAGTTCTGACTGATTGTAGCCGCGCCGACGGTGGCGCTTTGGATGCAGAGGAATGGGCACGAGCAGATCGGGCGATTGCTCCCAGTCCGGCCAATTATCGATCAAAAAACGCGCCAGCGGCCGACCCAGAGCCGAGAATCCCTCATACTTGAAGCGATGGATGAGATTGCTGGTGGGTTCCTGATAACGCAAAGGAGCGCGCATTTGTCTCAAGGATGAGGGCGTGGTGCGGCATTCGCGGCAGACAAAACCAATGGGCAACGCTTGTCCGCTTTCACCCATACGGCCACAGCGATAGCAAATCGGGGGCGGCACCACGACCAGCCTCGACTCACAAGACGGACACAAAAGCCAACCCACGCGGCCGCAGAGGGCGCAAACCGGCGGGAAGACGACATCCAGCCAAAAGGACACTATCTCGCGCAGGTGCGCGGTATAGGGTCCGGCCGGGAAAACAGATTTGTTCACGCTCGTGAATGGATCAAATCAGCTACGATTGCTTCCAGGAGCTGCCGTTTTTCGCTGCGATTCAGGACGCTCCCGTGTTCTTCCAGAAGGGCATCCAGGCGATCATGGACATAGGGTCGAACCTGAGAGCGTTGGGACAGATCAATGGTCGGATCCATCTCCCGCAGAATCTGCTCGCTCATCGTATTTTTTAATTCCAAAAAGGCATCGCGCGCACCCGGAGAGGGCGAGTCGCGAAGAACCCGAATCTCGCGCAAATCATCGGCATCATTGGCTCGCTGACCGTTATCGTTATC
>JRYI01010166.1_pt1 | contig 10968 bp, 8 predicted proteins | sample 235361 | NCBI WGS metagenome assembly JRYI01 (sample SAMN03074212, study PRJNA261471) | activated sludge metagenome | biome: Common Effluent Treatment Plant; feature: Wastewater; material: Activated sludge; isolation source: activated biomass in a lab-scale reactor treating industrial wastewater at...
CATAGCGGGTGGGATTATGTCATAAAGGATGGCTGACTGCAAATGGCGAAATAGCGGGGGAAGTGTGGCTGCCCTTCGATACTGCTGAAGGGCAGCCACCTCTTCAAGACTGGAACGTTTACCCATCCTGGTACACACATTATCCGGATTTGCGTCAACTCAACGTCAACAAAGTTGACGAAATCTACTCATATCTCCCTATCTTCGTGATAAAATATCATCCATTGCGTCAAATGACGGTGCCGGCGTATTGCCAAATTTGGAAAAATGGAGATTAACTCGATGAGCGGCCTCTCATTGCAGCTACTCGGACCCTTCTCGGCCTCGGTCGATGGAAAATCGCTCGGCTCTTTCCGGACTCGTCTTTCCCAGGCATTGCTGATCTATCTCGCCTGTGAGCCGGTACGCCACCGGCGCGAACATCTCATGACCCTGCTGTGGCCGGATGTTGCCCAGGCTTCCGCCCAGCAAAATTTGCGGCAGAATCTCTATTTCCTGCGACAACTCATTACTGATGTGGACGGGGCGAACGGGCAGAGTCGCGTTCCTCTCATCCTGGCCGACCGCGAGACAGTGCAATTGAATCCAGCCGCGGCCGTGGAAGTCGATGCGCGTCGGTTCCGCACCTTGCTGGATGCGCCGTCCCCCGACCGACAGCAGATGGAAGCGGCGGCGCATCTCTATCGCGGCGATTTTCTGGCTGATTTCTATTTACCCGACAGCAATCCGTTCGAGGAGTGGGCGGCGGCGCAGCGCGAGGTCCTGCGACGTGGGGCATTGGCTACCCTGCGGCAGCTGACCGCCCGCTATTTGGCCGATGATGCCTATGACCGGGCCGAGGCCTGCGCCCGCCGGCAACTGACCATCGACCCCCTGCATGATTCGGCCAATCGCCAACTGATGGAGATTTTGGCCCGCGGTGGCCGTCGCCATGCCGCGCTGGCCCACTACGAACAATACCGCCGCTTGCTGGATCTTGACCTGGGGATTGCGCCCGGCGCGGAGACACTGGTATTGGTAGCCGCCATCCAATCCGATTCGCCATTGCCGGACGTGCCACGGGACGACATGGTCTTTCCCGCCATTCGCCACCCGGATCATATTCGTGGCTATGAGATCCACGAGGAACTGGGGCGGGGCAGCTATGGCGTTGCCTTCCGGGCCACGCAACCGGTGATCGGCCGCGACGTAGCCATCAAGGTGATTTCTGCCCGATATGCAAACGACGCCGACTTCATCCGCCGGTTCGAGACCGAAGCGCAGATCATCGCCCAGTTGGAACACCCGCAGATCGTCCCGCTTTACGATTACTGGCGCGAGCCGGGTAACGCCTACCTGGTCATGCGCTATTTGCGCGGTGGCAGTCTGGACAGTTCGCAACCCTGGCCGCCGGAGCGCGCCGCGCACATCATCGACCAAATAGCGGCCGCGCTGGCTCATGCGCATCAACGCGGCGTCGTCCATCGCGACGTGAAGCCGAATAACATTCTGCTGGATGAAGCGGGCAACCCCTATCTGGCCGATTTCGGTCTGGCCAAACTCCTGCAACCGGCCGGAGAAGCGTCGGCCGAGGAGACGATGACGGGAACTCCGGACTATCTGTCGCCGGAACAGATTCAAAGTCGACCCACCACACCACTAAGCGACCAATACAGCCTGGGTCTGGTCGCTTACCAACTGCTGATCGGCGAGAAACCGTATCAGACCGATTCGCTTTACCAATTGTTCGAGATGCACCTGCGCGAACCGCTGCCGCCCATTCACCGGCGACGACCTGAAATTCCGGCGGCGGTCGACCACGTTCTGGGCAGGGCTACGGCCAAGAACCCGGCCGACCGTTTCCCTGACATTCTGACCTTCGCCGGAGCGCTCCGGGCGGCCGTCCACGGCGAACTCGACGTCGAAGCATATGTCTGTCCGATACATCATAAGGAAAACCCATATAAGGGGTTACTCGCCTTCACCGAAGCGGATGCCGGACTGTTCCACGGCCGCGAGGCGCTGACCAATAAGTTGTTGACCGCGCTCAGTACTCCGGCGGGGCAGCCCGGCTTCCTGGCGCTGGTTGGCCCAAGCGGCGGCGGCAAGTCGTCGCTGGTGCAGGCCGGGCTGGTTCCCAGGCTACGGCAGGGAGCAATTCCCGGCTCAGAGAACTGGTTCGTGCTGGATATGATCCCCGGCGCGCACCCCTACGAAGAACTGGAGGCAGCCCTGCTGCGCATTGCCGTCAATCCGCCGGCGTCGCTGCTGGAACAGCTTCAGGGCGGCGAGCACGGGCTATTGCGGGGCGTCCGGCACGTATTGCCCGTCGGCGACAGCCAACTGCTGCTTATCATCGACCAGTTCGAGGAACTGTTCACGCTGGTGGCCGACCGCGAGGTGACGGCGCGCTTCCTGGACGGTCTGGTCGCTGCCGTGACCGACCCACGCAGCCCGCTGCACGTCGTCATCACCCTGCGAGCCGACTTCTACGACCGGCCGCTGCTCTATCCCGGCCTCAGCGAGCTGATGCAACAACATACCGAAGTTATCGTGCCGCTCAGTACTGATGAACTCGTCCGAGCCATCGAGCGGCCGGCGACCCAGGTCGGGGTGGAAATCGAGAGCGAGCTTGTTGCCGCGCTGGTGGCCGACGTACAGACGCAGGCCGGAGCGCTGCCGCTGCTGCAATACACCCTCAGCGAGCTATTCGATACTCGGGAGCGCGACCGGCTGACACTGGACGCCTACCGGCAGCTGGGTGGCATCGGAGGCGCACTGGCGCTACGCGCCGATGCGGTTTATGAGGGGTTGGATAATGAAGAGCAGGCGGCCGCCCGTGCTCTCTTCTCTCGTCTCGTCACCCTGGGCGAGGGGGTGGAGGACACGCGGCGGCGGGTGTTGCGGGATGAGTTGATGGGGCTAGGAATTACGAATTACGAATTACGAATTACGAATGAAGAGCCGACAGCAGACAACGGGCAGGCGATGATAGACAGTTCTGAATTCGTCATTCGTCATTCGTCACTCGCCACTCCCCTCGACGCCTTCGGCCGCGCTCGTCTCCTCTTCTTCGACCACGACCCGGCCACGCGCGGGCCGACAGTGGAGATCGCCCACGAAGCGCTGCTGCGGGCCTGGCCGCGGTTGCGTGGCTGGCTGGACGAAGACCGCGCCGCGCTGCGGCTAAGTCGCCTGTTGACGGCCGCCGCGGCCGAGTGGGAATCCGCCGGGCATGAGGAAGGCTTCCTGCTGCGTGGGGCACGACTGAGTCAGCTGGCCCCGTTGACCGTCGCCAACGTGGCCCTAACCGGCAACGAGCAACGCTATCTGGAGGCCAGTCTGGCCGCGCGAGAAGCACGCCGGACGGCTGAGGAAGAGCGGCGGCAAGCCGAGATCGATACGGCCCAAAAGCTGGCCGAGACGGAGCGTCGGCGAGCCGACGAGCAGAGCCGGACGGCACGGCGGTTGCGGCTGGGCGCGGCGCTCTTGGCCATGGCGCTAGGCATTGCCGCCATTTTGGCGTTTCTGGCCCTGAACTTTGCCCAGGACTCATCCCGCAGCGCCGAGTTGGCCGCCGAGAGAGAGAAAGAAGCGCTGGCGAGCGCCGAACTGGCCTCAACTCGCGAGGCCGAAGCGCTTGAAAACGCGCGTCTGGCAACCTCCCGTGAGCTGTCGTCGGAGGCCATGAACGCCCTGACGGTTGACCCGGAATTGAGTATTTTGCTGGCCCTCGAGGCATCGCAAACGCTGGATACCAACCAGACCCGCGAGGCCCTGCATAGCGCCGTCCAGGCCTCGCGGGTCATCAACGCTTTCGACACAGGCGCGACCGGCCATATCAACGTCATCATGGACGTCAGCCCCGACGGCGAAAGGCTGGTGACGGCCGGACAGACGAACCTGTCCATTTGGAATGTAGACACGGGAATAACTCTGGAGCAGCTCCCCCTGTTGGATTCGGCTACCGTGCACCATTACGTTGGTTTTGATGATGACGGAGCAAGCGTCACGCTGGTATCCGCATCGGCCGATGCCCAATCGATCACCGTTCAGACCTGGTCGCCGGGAGATGAGATACTAACGAGCAAGAGCTTGCCCATCGTGCATGATGCCGCATCGATCGTCGCCGTCTCTCCCGACCGAAGCCTGCTGGCGATCAGTCATGAGGATCTGTCGGTCGAATTGCGGGATATCGCAACCGGCCGGATCGTAACGACGCTAAGCAACCATGGCGACGTGATTATTGATCTGACCTTCGATCCAACCGGCCGGCTGTTGGCCGTCGCCGAAATGTCGGGCCGAACGACGATTTGGGATGTCGCCACACTCGGAGCAGCCGGCGAGCCGGAACCGGTGGCAACACTTGAAAACTCGATTCCCATGAACAACACGGGAACACTGGCATACGCCCAATTCGTCAACGCCACTCTACTGGCGTTGGGCTATCTGGGTGACGTGGAGATATGGGACCTGAGCAACCTTGACGAGCCGCGGCCGACGCGCCTGCCGCAAGCCCTGCTGACCCTGGGCTATGGTATCAATGAAAAAGGGACCATGCTGGCAACCGCCATGCAGGACGGATCCATTCAAATCTGGGACCTGATGAGCGGCGAGCGCTCCCTCGTGCTGGCCCAGCATCAGGCACCGGTCAACGTCATTCGCTTCATCGACGGCGACCGACGTCTAGTATCAATCGATCGCACCGGTCATGTGCGAGTATGGGATGCACGTCTCCTGCCCCTGGGCGAGCGCGAATCCATATCGGTCGACCAGGGTGTGTTCGATATTGAGTTAAGCCCCGACGGACGGCTTTTTGCCGCCGGCAATGTCGGCGGCCCGGCCTCGTTATGGGATGTCGCAACCGGCCAACAGCGATTTCTGTTGCCGGGCGAAGCGGGCGGAATCTATCGCGTAGATTTCAGCCCCGACGGCCGCACGGTGGCGGGGGTCGGCCGCGATAACCGACTACACGTATGGGATACGGCCACGGGCGAGGAAATCCTGTCCGTGCCGGCTCATGGCGACGGAGTATCTGGTGGCCTGTTCCAGGGCACGCTCGATGTGGCCTACAGCCCCGACGGTTCACGATTGGCGACGGCCGGCGCAGACGGGTTGGCCAAGGTGTGGGACGCCGTGACCGGGGAACTTCTGCTGACATTTGCGGAGCATACCGACAGCTTGCACAGCCTGGCCTACAGCCCCGATGGCCGCACCATTGCCACAACCAGCGACGAGAACGATGCATCGGTCAAGGTCTGGGATGCCCACACCGGCCAGGTCATTTATTCGCTCACGGGTCATCCGGTGCGCGTTTGGGGCCTGGCCTTCAGCCCCGACAGCCGGTATCTGGTCACCGGCGGAGCGCGAGGGATCATTAAATTGTGGGATATGGCAACCGGCGACGAAGTCTATACGGTATTCGATGAGGCAGACCATATCGGCACCGCTCGATTCTCACCCGACGGGGAATGGTTCGTGACGACCGGCGAAGTGCCCACACGAATACGCCGCACGGCGGACGGATCGGAGATGGTGACGCTGACCGCGCCAATCGTATGGTCGGCCGACGTCAGCGATGACGGCCGGCACATCTATGGCGCAGATGTGAACGGGATGGTGCGGGTGTTGATGGTCAATCAGGATGATCTGGTCGCCCTGGCCCACGAACGCCTGACCCGCTGGTGGCGGCCGGACGAATGTGTCGCATTTCTACATAGGGAAGAGTGCCCGCCCGCACCGGAGCGGTTTGCGGCCGATAGCTAATACCCGCGGCCAGTTCCGCCCGACTAAAAATACGTCACATGCCGCGACGTTCTCAATATCGCCGCCTGCCGGCCGGTCAACTCCTCGCCGGGGCCTTTGGGGATCATCAGGTTGTTGGGGCGCTGCGAGTGCCATAGCCCGCAAGCGTGGGCGACCTCGTGGACCAGCAGCCGGCGCGAACCTTTCAGCATCTTCGCCTCCAGGGTCACGTAGTCCGTGGCCGGGCCAAGAGAGCAGCCGTTGTGGGACGAGATCGAGCGGACGATGAAGACGGTGATCGGCGCGCCATAGCCGATGAGCGTCCCGGCCGTCGTTTTGGCCATCAGGTCGCGAAAAAACGCGCCCGCCGTCCCCAGATCGTCGCGCCACGCGCCGTCGGTACAATGCACGTCGAGCGCCGCTTTCGGCGCGCCGTGGGGGGCCGTCACCACACGCCACTCGGCCGCCTCGACCGACACGCCAGCCGTGCGCCCCAGGATGCGCCGCGCCTCATCGAAGGCAGGCAACACCTCCTCGTTGTTGGCCAGCGGCAAGCCCCGCTCATCGCGCAGCACGACGATGCGCAGCTTCAGCTTCTTGTTGAACCGGACGCCCATCAGCGTGATCAGCAGTTCCGGGAACTTGACCACCCGATTGGCGACCTCTTTGAGAATATTGAATATCTGCCACAACAAACCCACCATAAATCCAATCCCGCCTGTTCCACTACCCTTGAATCGATACTATATGGAATTATAAGCGGAAACGACAACAAGCCTATAAATGGGGCAAAATCTTCCGGTTTCGCCTCTACGAAATCGGTGTAATCTGTGTAATCTGTGGATGCTCTTAACACAGTTGCCGAAAATATGCGATAATCGCGGGTTATGATTCTCCACATCGCACATCGTCCTGACTGGGAGGCGGCCCAGGCGGCCGGGGAGTACCGGGTAGACTCGCTGACGACCGAGGGATTCATCCATTGCTCCACCGTCGAGCAGGTGCTCGGCCCGGCCAACGCGTTCTATCGCGGCCGGGGCGACCTCGTGCTGCTGGTGATCGATCCGGCGCGGCTGGCGGCCGAACTCGTCTACGAAGACAGCTATGGCTCCGGCACCGCCTTCCCCCACATCTACGGCGCGCTCAATCTCGACGCCGTGACGGATGTCGTCCCTTTTCCGCCCCGCCCCGATGGGACGTTTGAGCTTCCACCGTTTTAGCTCCCCGCCGGATTGAATCCTGCGCTTTACCTTGCCAATCGCGCCGGGACCCGGCAACAACGCCCGGCATCCTCTCAGGGCGATTATCCCACGCCGGAAGCGAAAGATCACAGGTGACTCCTGAGCTATGAACGAACACGAATTCCCTATCCTGGAATATGACCACAGCCCCGATGCAATGATCGAGCCATCGGGGATACTTTCGCCCATCGACATCCCGCAACACTGCGTGTTGTGCTTCTTCCAGGACGTCATCAGCAACCTGCGCGAGCAGGGGGCATTGCGCATCATCTACATGCTCGGTTCGGAGATGGGGCCGAACCCGGTCTACACGCTGGAAACAGAAGGACGATCGGTTGCGCTCATGCATCCCGGCGTCGGCGCGCCCCTGGCTGGCGGCTTCACCGACGAGTTAATCGCCCTCGGCTGCCGAAAATTCATCGCTTGCGGCGGCGCGGGTGTGCTGGATCGAAGCCTCGTAGTCGGCCATCTTGTCGTGCCCAACGCCGCCATACGTGATGAAGGAACTTCCTATCATTACCTGCCACCCTCGCGCGAGATCACCCCATCACCGGAAGCGATAACGGCCATCGAAGCCACGCTCAGGCGCCACAACGTGCCCTACGTGCTCGGGAAGACGTGGACGACCGATGGCTTCTACCGGGAGACAGCCGCGCGGACCGCGCGACGGCGGGCCGAGGGCTGTCTAACGGTGGAGATGGAAGCGGCCGCGCTCTTTGCCGTCGGCCGATTTCGCGGCGTCACAGTGGGACAGATCCTCTATGGCGGCGACGACCTGAGCGGGGATATATGGGACGACCGCGAGTGGCGCGCCCAGCAGTCCATCCGTGAGCAACTGTTTTGGCTGGCAGTCGAGGCATGTTTAATGCTTTAGTATGATGAATAAAGTGTGCATCTCAAAATATCAGCAAAATTCGTTTAATTTCAGTCACATCAAATGATAGTGTACACAATTGACATTATGCTATCTTGTTGATACTATCACCTTATATCAATGGGGCGTTTGAGAAATGACCATACAAGCAGACCTACATCTCGGTGCCAGAGAAGCACGCGCGCAATTCGCCGACCTGCTCGGCCGCGTTCACTATCGGGGCGATACGGTGATCGTCGAGCGCTCCGGCAAGCCAATGGTGGCTGTTATTCCGATTGAGTTATACGAACGACTCGTTGCAGAGCGAGAGGCCCGGTTTGCAATACTCGACCGAATACGCGAGAAACTCCCCGACACCCCGGAAGAAGAGGTATTAACGGACATAGCCGAGGCTATCGAAGCTGTGCGTGATGCTCGTTAGGCCGATACTGTGCTCCGCGTTTTCTTCGACACAAACCTCTTCGTCAGCAGCCTGCTTGTGAAGAACGGCTTGCCTGCGCAAGCCCTGGACGCCTGGCGATCTCGTCGCTTTCTTCTTGTCACCTCTCCGGCAATCATGACCGAAGTTGATGCTACCCTCAAATATCCACGTATCCGGCGCAAATATAGTATCACGGATGAGGATGTTAACAGCCTGCTCGAATTAATGAGAACGGATGCGCTGGTCGTGTCGGGAGGCGCTGATGTGGCCGGAAGTGTGCCCGATGATCCCGATGACGAGATTGTTCTGGCCGGTGCTATAGACGGAGAGGTCGATCTCATTGTAAGCGGTGATCGCCACCTGCTATCATTGACATCATTCCAAAATATTCCCATCATCACAGTGCGGGAACTACTGGATAGATTGACCGATTGATCGATCCGATCCGGGCCAAATTCATTTATAATAGCCCCATGCCCGATCAACCAACCACCATAGAAACCTATATCGGAACATTCCCCGCGGACGTCCAAACAGTACTCGAAACGATTCGCCGGACGATAGGCGCGGCCGCCCCGGACGCTGTCGAGGCCATCGCCTATGGCCTGCCGGCCTATAAACTCGGCGGCAAGCCGCTGGTCTATTTCGGCGGCTTCAAAAACCACATCGGATTGTATGCCACGCCGACCGGACATGCCGCGTTTGCCGACGAACTGTCGAAATACAAGCAAGGCAAAGGCTCGGTCCAGTTTCCGCTGGATGAGCCGATGCCGCTCGACCTCATCACCCGAATCGTGCAATTCCGCGTCAATGAGCTGAGAGGTAGCACACCATGAGCAACGATATTACCGCCTACCACGAAGCGCAATCAGAAGAAGACCGGGCGATCTGCGATCTGCTGCGCCGGGAGATCAATCGCGGCCTGCCGGAAGCCGAGAGCAAGGTCTGGCACGGCCATCCCGTCTGGTTTCTGGACGGCAACCCGACCGTCGGCTACAGCAAACTGAAAAGCGGCGTGCGCCTGATGTTTTGGAGCGGGGCCGACTTCGAGGAGCCAGGCCTGAAGCCGGGCAGCGGCAAGTTCAAGGACGCGTCGGCCACTTATCAATCCGTCGGTCAGGTGAACACAGAGGACGTCGGCCGTTGGCTCGAAAAATCCCGGCAAATCCAATGGGACTACAAGAACCTCACCAGACGCAAAGGCCAACTGGAGAGATTAAAGTAGGCGATCGGCGATGGGATTGGCTGCCCCTCAGCCCCCCACAACCGCCGTCACCGATCCCCCTTCCTCCAGCTTCACCAATCGGAACGCCTTCGTTGACTCTTCCAGTGGCAGCGCGCCGCCGTCGGCCGTCGGTATCAGCCGGTTGGTGATCAACGTTAGCGGCCCCGCATTCGCCAGCGCGACGGCCGCCGCCTTCCGCGCGACCAGCGCTTTGGCTTTGGCATTTGCCCGGGGCGCTTCGGGAACCCACGCAGCTTTCATGCGGCGAGCGTAGCCGTCCTCCAGCAGCAGGACCACTTCTTCGTCCGGCGCGACGGCCAGCGCCGCCGCCACCCGGTCAAACGCCTCGTCCCGGCCGGGGTTGAGCGCCTGGATGCCCGTCAGGGGAATCTTCGACAGCGGCCAACGCACGCCGCGGCCGCTCTCGGTGACGATGACGGCCTCCATGCCGCGATCCATGCCCTGGGCCAGCACCGGCACGCCGGGCGGCGGGTCGTCGAACGACAGCGGCACCGGCGCTTCGACGGCCGGGCGCAGGGAGACGAGCGGGTAGGCACGGGCGTAGCCGGTGGACGTCACCAGCAGCAGCCGCTCCTGCTCGCGGGCCGCGGTCCAATCGGTCATGGCGACGATGGTCTCGCGGGCGGCGAAGCGGTGGATGTTCTCGATGTCTAGGCCCGCTTCGCGCAGTTCGGCCAGCTGCCGCGCCGTCACCAGCAGGAAGCGATAGCGGGAGGTGATGAGGAGCAGTTGGTTGTCGGGCGGCACGCGGAGCGCGGAGATAAAAGGCAAGGACGACAGGCCGCCGAGATCGGCCGCCTCGTCGCTCGTGGCGATGATGTCGGCCCGCACATTCTCGCCCGTGGTCGCCTGACTCAACAGGGTCAGCATGTTGCTCCCCTTCTCCCCTTCGCCATTGTCCCCTTGCTCCTCCAGCCGAATTCGCCGCTGCAGCAACTCCAGGTTCACCGGCCGAACCTTCAGGCCGCCGCCGGTCGCCGCCGGCAGATCGGCGAAGTCGGCCGGGGTGTGGGCACGCAGGTCGATCTCGCCCTGCTCCAGTCGCCGGCCGATGATGCCCAATCCAGCGGTGACGCTACTGAAGGTGTCGATGGTGCGCACCTTCGCTTCGCCGAAATGGCGGCCGAGCATCTCATGGAACACGGGGATGAGCGCCGAGCCGCCGGTGCGGATGACGATGTCGATCTGCTCCGGCCGCAGGCCCGACGCGGTGACCGTCTCCAGCAGGTGGCGCTCGATGGCGCGCGTCTCCCCGCGAATCAGGCCCTCGAACTCGCCGCGAGTAACAAACTCGCGCACGTTGAAGTCCGGCCCTTCGAGGGCGATCTCGGCCCCGCGCTTCTCCGACAGCACTCGCTTCGCGCCCTCGACGATATCGAACATCTTCAGACCATAGTTGCCCGACACCAGCGCCAGGAGCGCCTCGAGCTGGTGCTTGCGCTGGGCGGTCTGGGCGATCTCG
>JRYI01004909.1_pt1 | contig 10954 bp, 7 predicted proteins | sample 235361 | NCBI WGS metagenome assembly JRYI01 (sample SAMN03074212, study PRJNA261471) | activated sludge metagenome | biome: Common Effluent Treatment Plant; feature: Wastewater; material: Activated sludge; isolation source: activated biomass in a lab-scale reactor treating industrial wastewater at...
CGGCGAATCCGGGGCCGTCACGTTGGGCGTGCTGCCGTTTATCATGGGCTACGAAGGCGCGGCCGAACTCAGGCAACAGCTTCAACTCGATGAAAACTCGCGCGTGCTGCTGATCAACACCGAAGGCAATACCGATCCCGACTATTTCCGCAACGTGGTGTGGGAGGGTGTTTTCCCCGTGCCGGAACCGTACCGGTGGCGTTCATAGGGTGCCGGAGATGATAAATAGGCACCATGACTTCTTCGGAATCCGCCTTGACAATAGAATAGAGCGATCTATAATGAGGGTTCCAGAGAAGGTGCAACGCACTTCAGAAAGTGCATCGCGCCGAAATAGCTAACGCGTTGACCGGGACGAGTAATCGCCAAGCGCGCGACAGAGAGTGGGCATCATCGACTGGGAGTGCCCATCGCAAGCGAAGGCGACGAAAACCACCCGGGAGCGGCCGTCCGAACGGTTGAGGCAAACCCAGGGTTGTGCCTCCCAGGGCAGACAGAACGTCTGCCCACCCAAATAAGACGGCCCGGCCAGGCCCCGTTATCGGCCGAATCGAGATTGAGGGACGCTCGCGTTCCTTGAAATTGGGTGGAACCGCGACCGCCGTCGCCCCAATACGGGGCGGCGGCGTTTTTATTTGAACCGACAGCCGGCCGAGCCAACTTCGGCGGCGGTCGGCGGTCAGCAGTCAGCGGTCAATTAAGGTGTATCATGTCAGACAACAGCAACATCCCCTATATCGAGACGGAACTCTATCGCATCCGTCACTCGGCCGCGCACGTGATGGCCGAGGCGGTGGTCGATCTGTTCCCCGAGGTGCGGCTGGCCATCGGCCCGCCCGTCGAGGACGGCTTCTACTACGACTTCGACCTGGGCAAGGACGAGCGCGGCAAACCCCGCACGTTCTCCCCCGAAGACCTGGAGCGCATCGAAGAGCGCATGAAGGAACTTCTGCGCGACAATGCCGAATTCCAGCACACGACGATGGGCATCGACGAGGCGCTGGCCTTCTTCCGCGAGCAGCCCTACAAGGTCGAACTGATCAAGGACCTGGCCGCGGGCAAGGTCGATGAGATGGGCAATCCGACGGCCGAACCGGCGGCGGAAGTGGGCATCTATCGCCAGCGCGATTTCGTCGATCTCTGCCGCGGGCCGCACGTCGGCCGCACGCGCGACATCAAGTCCAACGCCATCAAGCTGTTGCGCACGGGCGGCGCCTACTGGCGCGGCGACGAGAAGAACCCGCAACTCCAGCGCATCTACGGCACGGCCTGGCACAACAAGACGGAGCTGGATGAGTACTTGCAGCGCCTCGAAGAAGCTCGCCTGCGCGATCATCGCCGCCTGGGCAAGCAACTGGGGCTGTTCCACATCTCGCCGCTGGTCGGCTCCGGGCTGCCGCTGTGGCTGCCCAAGGGGGCCGTGCTGCGCGAGACGCTGGAGAGCTTCCTGCGCCAGGCCCAACTGGAGCGCGGCTATCTGCCGGTCATCACGCCCCACATCGGCAATCTGGAACTCTATAAGAAGAGCGGCCACTATCCCTATTACAAGGACAGCCAGTACACGCCGATCAAGGTCGATGAGGAAGAGTTCCTGCTGAAGCCGATGAACTGCCCCCACCACATCGAGATCTATCGCAGCGAGCCGCGCAGCTACCGCGACCTGCCCTACCGGCTGGCCGAGTTCGGCACGGTCTACCGCTACGAGAAAAGCGGCGAGCTGACGGGTCTGACGCGGGTGCGCGGCTTCACGGTCGATGACTCACATCTGTTCGTGACGCCCGACCAGCTTGAGGAGGAGTTCATCGCCGTCGTCGACCTGATCCAGTACGTCTTCAGCACGATTGGCTTCAGCGACTTCCGCGCCCGGCTGGGCATCAACGACCCGGCCAGCGACAAGTACGCCGGGGAGCCGGAGATGTGGGAGCGCGGCATCGCCGCCATCCGCAACGCGGCCGACAAGCTGGGCCTCAACTACACGGTCGAAGAGGGCGAGGCCGCCTTCTATGGCCCGAAGCTCGACTTCATCTTCCGCGACGTGTTGAAGCGGGAATGGCAACTGGGCACGGTGCAGGTCGATTTCCTGCTGCCGGAGCGGTTCGACCTGGAGTACACGGGCGAGGACGGCCACACGCACCGGCCGGTGATGATCCACCGCGCGCCGTTCGGCAGCATGGAGCGCTTCGTCGGCATCCTGATCGAGCACTTCAACGGCGCGTTCCCGCCGTGGCTGTCGCCGGTGCAGGTGACGCTGATCCCCATCGCCGACCGGCACGTGGAGTACGCGCAGGCGGCCGCGGCCGAGTTGAAGGCCGCCGGCATCCGCGCCACGGTCGATGACAGTAACGAGCGGATGAACAAGAAGATCCGCGCGGCCCAACTCCAGAAGACGCCCTACATGCTCGTTGTCGGCGACAAGGAGATGGAAGCCGGCGCGGTGGCCGTGCGCACGCGCGACAACGAAGACCGCGGCGCGATGCCGCTGGCCGACTTCATTCAGTTTCTGTCCCGTTCCATCGCGGAACGGTCGATGGAGTTGTAATCCAGGCAGACCTGACAGGTGGGCGCACCAAAGCCGCCGGTCGAGCAAGTGCCCGATCGCGCCCACCTGTCAGGTCTTGCTATGATGTTACGGCGCTTCCACGATGATCTGTATCTGATGCGGCTCGCCGACGTAGTTGCTGTCCTGAATGACGATCAGCCGCAAGTAGTAGAGGCCCGGCGGCAGGCCCTCAGCCTGTAGCCACTCCAGCTGGCCGTTGACCACCGGCGTGTTGTGGGTTTCGCCCAGCGTCAGCCACTGAATGTCCCCGCCGTTGGGGATGCCCAGCTCGATCTTGTAGAACTCCACCACGGCCGGGTCGAAGCTGGCCGTGCCGATGATGGGCACATTGCCCCGCACCGTGTCGCCGTCGGCCGGGGAGGTGATGCGCCACACGGCCGTTTGTCCCTGTCCCAACGACTCCGCCAGCATCTCCTCGGTGCAGGTCGCCGTGGGCAGAATGGCGATGTTGTTGGCCTGCGCCCATTCGTGGGCCGGCTTCAGGCTCTCGGCGTTGTGGGGCGGCGACAGGAACACCTGCGGCGCGGCCGTCGGCGGCAGCAGTTCCAGCGCCGTCCCTTCGGCAAAGTGGCAGAACAGTTGCGGCGGCGGCTGGTCTTCCAGCTGCTCGGGCGGGATCAGGGCGATCTCTTCCGGCGTAGGCGGCGGCAGCGGCATGGCCACGGCGCGCCAGACGGCCGGGTCCAGCTTCTCCCAGAAGACCGCCGGCCCCTCGACGGTCGGCATCGGCGTGGGCGGCAGGCCGCTCTCCAGGAACAACTCTTCGCCCGCGGGGACACAGTCGATGGAGCCGACGACGGCGCTGGTCAGGGCGCAGAGTGGCCGCTCGGTCAGGCCCAGCGGGCGGATGAACTCCGACGGCGGCACCTGGCCGTTGATCTCCAGCCGGGCCACCAACCCGCCGTTGCTGTAGACCCCCTGCATGTAGCTGCTCCATAGCGGGGCCGCGCCCTCCAGNNACCAGACCGGGCGTGTAGCCCATCGTCCAGTTGTCGCGGAAATCGTTGGTTGTGCCCGTTTTGGCCGCGGCCGGGAAGGGCAGTTCCATCGGGTTGGGGCTGCCCATGGCCGGGATGCGGGCCTGGTCGTCGTCGAGGATGTTGCTGATCACATAAGCCACGCGCTCGTCGATGACCCGCTGCGGCTCGCTCGGCTGGTATTCATAGAGCACCTCGCCGTTGGTGCGCTCCACACGCAGAATGGCCACCGGGGCGACGCGATTGCCGCCGTTGGCCAGCGCGGCGTAGGCGGTCGTCAGCTCCAGCGGCGTCACCTCGCCGCCGCCGAGGGTCAGCGACAGGCCGTACTGGCTGGAGTCGCCGGTCCACGAATCGAGGCCCAGCGCGCGGCCGAACTCCAGCAGCCGCGGCACGCCGATGTCCTGCAAGAGCAGCACGGCGGGGATGTTGTAGCTGTTGGCCAGCGCAGCCCGCAGCCGCACCGGGCCGTGGAATGCGCCGTCGTAGTTGACGGGGACGTAGGGATCGCCGACGGCCTGCTCATACTCCACCGGCACATCCCACAGGATGTCGGCCGCCGTCCAGCGCGGCGCACCCCCTTCGGGAGCGGCCGGGTCGGTCGGCGACAGCGCCGCGGCATAGGTCAGCGGCTTGATGCTGCTGCCCGGCTGCTGCGGCGAGAGCGTCACGTTGACGTGGCCGTCGATGGCCTCGTTCTCGTAGTCCACGCTGCCGAGCATGGCCAGGATCTCGCCGTTGCCCGGCTTCATGGCCACCAGCGCGGCGTTGGTCAGATTCTTGGCCGGGTCGACGAGGCCCACGTGCTGCCGGGCCAGGCTTTCGGCCAGTCGCTGGAACTCCATGTCCAGCGTCGTCGTCACCCGCAGGCCGCCGTTGGCTACCAGTTCCGCGCCGTATTGCTGCTCCAGCAGTTGGCGCACGTAGACGGCGAAGTGCGGCGCTTCGAGGCTGACCTCCTGCGCGGCGAAGTTGAGCGGCTCCAGGTAGGCCGCCTCGGCCGTGGCCTGATCGATGAACCCCTCGCTGACCATCAGATTGAGGATGAGCCATTGGCGCTCCTTGGCCCCCTCCAGATTGGTGAACGGGTCCAGGTCGACCGGGCTTTGCGGCAGACCGGCCAGCAGGCTCGACTCGCCCAGCGTCAGCGCCGACGCCGGCTTGGCGAAGTAGGTGCGCGCGGCCGCCTCGACCCCGTAGGCCAGGTTGCCGTAATAGATCTCGTTGAGATACATCTCCAGGATTTCGTCCTTGGTGAAATCCCGGTTCATCATCCAGGCCAGGACAAGCTCCTTGATCTTGCGGTCGTAGGAGACGGCCGTGCGCTCCTCATAATCGAAAGCGATGTGGCGCACGATCTGCTGGGTGATGGTGCTGCCGCCCACCGGCCGCGCGTCGGGGTTGCGCACGTTGGCGATGACGGCCGCGGCCAGCGAGGGCGCGTCGAGGCCGATGTTCTCGTAGAAGGAGTCATCCTCAACGGAGATGGTGGCCTGCACAAATTGCGGCGGGATCTCGCTGAGGGGAATGCGGGTGCGCTTGCCCTCGCCGAAGATCTCCCACAGCACCTCGCCGTTGCGATCGGTAATCTGGGTGGTCTCGAAGGTCTCGCGGTCGCGGGCGGTCTCCAGGCTGGCCACGCCGGACTCGATCTCGCGCGACCAGTTGGCATAGATGAGGCCACCGGCGGCGGCCGCGCCACCGACCACGACGAGCAGGGCGAAGGCGATGACGCCCAGAATCGCGCCGCCGATGCAGCCGCAACCGCGTTTTTGGCGGGCCGGCGGCGGCGTGGCGGGAATGTATTGAACAGGGGGTTGCTGGTTGGTCTGCATAGGTATAAGACGAATAATCGCAGTCTATTGGTTCCAGCATCCAGTGTAGAAGAATCCGCGATGGGTTGCCATGCGACCAGGAAACGTTTAGGTGATGCTAAGGCGACGATCTCGCATTATGGTTGCTACGGTCACCCGCCATAGCGGCTCAGGGCGTAGGCGACCATCCACATGGAAGTTAAGGTGATTACGGCGAGAAGAAAGAGGATTATCACGCCGAACAGGCACCCATTCATGCGTTCGTTGGGGCTTGGGGAGGGTTTAAGGCTGGGCGGGACGGTGGCAAAAAAGACCAGTATCTTGCCGCGCGCATAGAGGAATATCCGCGCCGTCGTTCCTATCACAAGGGCAATCGCCATGCCGACGAGGACCCCTTTCAGGTACACAGGCTCGGTTAGAAATGGTATACAAACCAGCTCAAAAAAGAATTTGGCGAAATCTTCGAGAAGCTCGATCATCCCACCCCAAAACCAGTTGTGCACAAACGACAGACAAAAAAGGAACAAATTGATTATAACAGGTTCCTGCTTCCTCACCGCCATTATGCAAGCTGCACAGCACCAATTTCAAAAATTTTAAGTTTGTTGCCGGCAATAAATCGCATACAATAACAGAACATATGTTCTTAATCAGGAGATGACCTGCCATGCTTCACATCGTGGAATTTCTGACCGGTTTCTACTGGCCCCTGCTATTTGAGACGCTGTTCGGCACATTTCGCCGTGCCCGATGGCGGCGGGCCGTCGCTCGCTATGGCCCGCTCGGCTTGCTGACCGAGACGGCCGAGAGCATCATCGGCACCAACACCTACGTGTTCTTCGTGCCGCTGGCGGGTCAATGGGACGGCCGCTCAATTGCCAAGCTGCTGAAGCAATACCGCATCGATATGTGGGGCTGGGGCTACTGGAACCACGAGCTTTTCTTCCACGTCCGGCGCGACGATGCCTGGTTGGCCCAGGACATCCTTATTTCCGCCGGCGTGGAACTGCTCGGCTAATAAAAAAGAGGAGCCGTCGCGGCTCCTCTTCTCTCGATCCTCTATATCGGTGCGGCGTCCATTCGGGGAATGGACCGCGCCATGTCGTCGCGCACGCCTGATTACCCGCGGCGCAGCAACACCACGCCAATTGCCGCCAGCACCACCAGCACGACGGCGACGACGGCCACGATCACGCCCAGATTCCCGAATCCGCCATTAGCCGAATCGGTCGCGTCAGTCGCGGCCGGCGTTTCGGCGCTATCTACCGCGGTCGTGGCGGTCGCGGCAGCGGCGGCCGTCAGGCCGAATGACACCGTGTAGGACTCGCCGTTGGCGATGGCCACCGTCCAGGTGTCCTCGGTCGTCGAGGTGAACCCCGCCGGCGGGAAGAGCTGCAACTGGTAGGAGTCGGGTTCGGCCAATTCAAAGCAGAACGGCTCGCTGATCCCGTCGGTGATGTAGGTGGAGGTCGTCGTTCCGGCGCGGGAAAGAGCGATGGCCGCGTTGGCCACCAGCGCTTCGCCCTCGTTGCGCTGGCCGTCGGCGTTGGCGTCGTCGAAGGCGGCCACGCAGATCGTTCCCGCCGGCGCCTGGGTCGGCTCAAGGTCGGTGGAAGGAACCTCGCCGGGCGGGGTTCCCCCGCCTACGGCCGGCGTCGCTTCGGCCGTCGCCGCCGGGTCTACCGTGGGTTCGACAGTCACCTCGGGCGTGGCCGTGGCCGGCTCGCCTTGCCGAATGATGATCTCGTCGCCGGGATTGATGAAGACCGGATTGTTGTTGAGTTCCTGAAGATAGGGCAGCGCGTCCTCGGCGGACATGCCCAGTATTGTGGAATACTGGATGGCGATGCCCCATAGCGATTCGCCCGGCTGCACGATGTGGACGATCGACCCGTCGGCGCGCGGCGTGGCGGGCTGGCCGTAGACCGTGGCAGCGGGGACGGCGACTAGCGCTGACCCCGCCAGCAGCAGAGCTATCACAACCAGGACCGGCAGGTATGTCTTACGCATATTAATTCTCATTCTCCTGACATGGGCAGCCCGTCGCGCGGGATATCCGGCTACGACGGACAAAAGTAGGGCGCGGCGCGCCCGGACAGACAACATGCTATCTTAACAGTAGTTCCCATCGTATACCACAAATAATAGGGGTGCATCCACAGATTTCACAGATTACACAGATTTTGCAGAGCCGAATCCCGCCGGGATTTGTGGCCTTTATACGTGATTGATCCGGTGCATGAGCATCAGGTTAAGAGGGGCCAATGCGGGCACGCCTAATATCCCATGAGACTGCCCGCGCTTTCGACGGGTATGGCACATGGGATATTATAGAATGCGGTTAACCGACTATGGATGAACAGGGACAAGTGTTGATTGTTCGCCATCGACGACAACGCACACGCATTCATGCCATAGATACAAGGAGTAGAACCTGTGACTAAATTCAGCGCCTCGTTCGATCGCATCGACAAAGCGATCACCACCTGGATGGCCCGCTATGGGCTTTTGCTGCTGCGTCTCAGCCTGGGTCTGGTGTTCTTTTGGTTCGGCTTCCTCAAGTTCTTTCCCGGCCTTAGCCCGGCTCAGGACCTGGCGACCCGCACCATTGAGATACTGTCGTTTGGATTGCTGAAGCCGGGTGTTTCGATCTACATCCTGGCGGTGTGGGAATGCCTGATCGGCCTGGGATTATTGTCGGGCCGCTTCATGCGCGTCACCTTGCTGCTGCTGTTCCTGCAGATGCTGGGCACCATCACCCCTATATTCCTCTTCCCCCATGAGGTATTCCTGCGCATCCCCTACGCGCCGACGCTGGAGGGCCAATACATCATCAAGAACATGGTTCTCATCAGCGCCGGGTTGGTGCTGGGGGCCACGGTGCGCGGTGGGGGCATGGTCGTCGAGCCGGGCGAGCCGATCGAGAAGCCCGGCGCGGCGCTGCCCGACGCCGAGACCTCCGTGCTTTGAGTTCGTGTCGCGGAATAACGACCGCCGACTGCTGACGGCCGACCGCTGCCGAAATCAGCGGCGGTCGACGGTCGGCCGTCGGCGGTCTAATAGGCAGACAGGAATGCCTGCCCTACATGACTCTGGTCATCGCCAGATCAAGCGCCGCGTTGTCGAGCGCCTCGCGGCCGCCGAGCACGACCACGTCGCCCGTCGTCTTCAGCGCTTCCAGCGCATCGGCCAGCCGACGGAAGTCAGCCGTCGTTGTCGCCAGCGCCTGATCGCGGAACCGCTGCAAGCGCTCGTCGGTCTCGCCGGTCAGATAGCGCGTCAGCGACGTATACCCTTTCGCGTCGGGCAACCGGTAGGCGTCGATGGAGCCGATGGCCCCGATGATGGCGCGCGTCAATTCGTCGTCGCTCAATTCCAGCCCACGCAGAAAGCCGGCCGTCGCGTCGTAGGCCGCCAAAGTGCTATCCACGTTAGGATCGCGGTAGGACAAGTAGGTATAGACGCCCGACGTCGCGCTGAAAGTGCTGAACGCGCCATAGGCCCCACCCTGGATGCGGATCTTCTGCAACAGATGGCCGGTCTGCAACAGGTTGTTGATCACGGCGATGGAGCCGTTGAGTTCGTAGCCCAGATCGTAGAGGCGGCCGCCCTTGCCGACGTAGTTCACCTGTGAGGGGAAAGCCAGGCCCTCGTAGCGGGGCAGCTCGGCCGAGCCTCTGAGGTCTTTCGCAGACCTTAGAGGTCCGGGATCGCCCGGCAGCCCGCCGATGAACTCCGCCAGACGCGGGGCGAACTCACCATAGCGCGCCTCATCCAGTGTGACGTTGGCGATGAGACCGGCCCGGTTCACCAGGGCGGCCCGCGTCGCTTCCAGATCGGCCAGCACGCCCGGCCAATCGCTGTCGATGCGCTCGGCCAGCCGCCGCAGGAAGAGCAGGTTCTCCACGCCGTTGACCGTCTCTTCAATCCGGTAGGCGGGGTGAAGATGGGCGCGCAGGCGGGTGTTGGTCACGATATGGCCGCCCGGGGCCAGCCCGCTCTCCGCGCCGGCCTTGGCCTCCAGCACGATCTGCCGGAAGCGCTCGCGGTTGTCCAGCCGGGCGGTCAGCAGCACGTCGTGCAGGATGTCGAGCATCTCCGGCGCGCGCTCCGGCGTCGATTTGCCGTGGAACATCAGGTAGGCGACCGTCGACGGCCGGCCGTCGGCGGTCGAGGTGACAACCGGCGCAATCAACGTGTCCGGGCTGATGCCGCCGGTCGTGCGGCCGATGCGCTGGGACAATTTGACATAATCCTCCTTGTCCGTGCCCATCTCCAGCAGCGCCTGCCCGAACACGCCGATATAGGGCAGCAAGGAGGCGGGCAGCGCCCGCAGATCCAGCCCCAGATCGAGGTAGACGATGCCGTTGGTGAACAGATCATGGAAAAGGGTCTGAGGCGCGCTCCCCTGCTCCCCTTCTCCCTTTCTCCCTTGCACTTCTATCGGTATCGCCTTATGCGCCTTGTCCAGATCCTCTCGCCCCAGACTCGGCAGCATCGCCAGCACTTCCGGGGGGTCGGGCATGTCCTGGGCCTCTTTTAATGCGCGGGCAGTCTCGATGACCGCGCGGGCCTCGTCGTCGCTCATTGCCGCGCGCGTCCGGTCCAGCCGTTCGCGTTCGGCCGCTTCCTGTCGCTGGTTCAGCTGTGGATCGGGTTCCAGAATGACCGTCGCCCGGTGGGGATTGTCGAGGAAATAGGTGCGAATGAGGGTTTGCAGATAGTCGGGTTCGGCCGCCAGACGCTCCTTCACCGCCGCCAGCGGGGCCTCGTAGGCCAAGGGGGCAAGCGGGTCGCGGTCGTGGAGCCACGTGCCCAGCGACCGGATGAACAGCGCCAGCCCGCGCGGGAAGCGGCCGGTGTTGTTCTCGCGCAGGGCGAACTCGATGGTGTTGACCGAGGCGGCGATCATGTCCGGGTCGAAGCCGTCGCGGGCCAGCGCCGCCAGCGTGTCGAGGATGAGCGGCTCCACGCGCTCGACGTCGACCGGATCGACGCCCTTGAGGCCGGCCGAGAAGGTCATCTGTCGCGTCTCGCTCGACAACCCGCCGATGACGTCCTCGCCCAGATCGGAATCAATGAGCGTCTTGCGCAGCGGCGAGGCCGGCGTGTACAACAGGGCATAGGCCAATATCTCCAGCGCCATGACCAGAGCCGTATCTTCGTATTCGGGGAGCAGCCAGTTGACCTCAACGAAAGACCGGGGTTTGTCACCGGGTTCTTCCGACGGCTCGTCCTCCACGCCATAGGGGAAGCGCGCCACACGCGGCGCGTCGAACGGCGTTTGCAGGGCGATGGCGCTGTCGATCGCGATCGGCTCGAACCCAGCGAGGTAGGCGTCCATGCGGCGCAGGCGCTCTTCGGGGTCGTCGTCGCCATAGAAGAAGATGAGCGCGTTCGACGGATGGTAGTAGGTCTCATGGAAGCGCTTGAACTGCTCGTAGGTCAGGTCGGGNNCTGCTGGCTATAGCGGCCGAGCAGATTATCGGGCGACGAATAGGCGCCCTTCATCTCGTTGAAGACGACGCCCTTGAAGGTCAGCGGCGCGTCGACCGCTTCCATCTCATAGTGCCACCCCTCCTGGGCCAGCTTCTCCGGCGACA
>JRYI01003567.1_pt1 | contig 10944 bp, 12 predicted proteins | sample 235361 | NCBI WGS metagenome assembly JRYI01 (sample SAMN03074212, study PRJNA261471) | activated sludge metagenome | biome: Common Effluent Treatment Plant; feature: Wastewater; material: Activated sludge; isolation source: activated biomass in a lab-scale reactor treating industrial wastewater at...
CCTTACGAAGGAGGGGTGGCAGCCGCCTCGGCTGACGGGGTGGTTCTCTTTTTCGAAAATTGCGTCCTTCACGGCTACACCAAAGAGAAAACGCAAAGACCGCCAAGTGAAACCCCGCAAAGACCGCAGAGGCTTGTATCTCGAATTTCAGATTTCAGATTTCAAATCTCAGATCCCAGGTTTCAGATTGAAATGGCTTCCGATTCGTGAATTCGTGGCTGACGGGTATTCTTACTGTCTCGCGCCGCATCCAAGCCTTCGCGAACTTTGCGTCGCCTTAGCGTTCTTTGCGTTTACGATCTCGGTTTGAAAACGCAATGGCCGCGATCCTGAACGGAAATTGAGAATGGAAAATGTGGTCCGATTTTTTTGCGAAATTCTGGGACAAATCGCGTAAGCTGTTGATAACACGTCACTTATTTGTCCCACGAGCTGTCCCAGAGTTGTCCCACGAGCGTCTAGGCTGGGACAATTGGCGGCCATGTCGGCGGCCGAGCCGCCTCCAGGAGTCGGATCTGGCTAGGGACGGTTGGGCAAGCCCAACCGCACTGCGAAAGTGCATAGCCCAATGGCCGCGCGGCGTGCTACAAACATGCGGCTCCTCCGGAGCCAAGAAGGTGTTCGACGGAACTGACCGCCCGCTCACGCAGGCGGTTCTGACTTCTGCTCACTGCTGACGGCTCACTGACCACTGCCCAACGCCCGCTCACGCAGGCGGTTCTGGCCGGGCGACGAAGAGCTGGGGGAATCTTGCTTTCAACGCCTCGACCTTTGGCCGGTCGTTTATGACGATGTAGGGGTCGTCGGGGTTCAGCCGCATATAATCCTGATGATATTTCTCGGCAGGATAGAAACCGTCGAGCGGTTTGATCTCGGTCACGATCGGTTTGTCGAAGAACTTCGCATCCGTCAGGGCCTTCACAAACGCCTCGGCCGAAGCCTTTTGTTTGTCGTTCTGATAAAAGATCGCCGAGCGGTATTGAGTGCCGAGATCCGGGCCCTGGAAATTGAGTTCGGTCGGGTTATGTGCGACGGTGAAAAACACGTACAGAAGCTGCTCGTACGTGACCTTGGACGGATCGAAGGTCACCTCGACAGACTCGGCGTGGCCGGTCGAGCCGGAGCCGACGTCTTCGTAGTTGGCAGTCTCTTTTTTGCCGCCCGCATAACCTGAAACTACGTTGGTTACGCCTTTGACGTGTTCATACACGCCTTCGACGCCCCAAAAACAGCCGCCGGCGAAAACGGCGGTCTCGGACGTGGCGGACCTTGAATTTGGGTTAGGAGTGGCGACCGGGATCGCATTTGATGACCTTGCATCCGCCGAAGAGCACGCCGAAGCGATCGCGGCGGCCACGATAAAGAACAGACAAAATAGCGTCGATCTCATAGCTTTATATTCGTCCCGGGTGCACAAATTGGATGCGAACTATTCTATAATAGTTCGAAACGACATCGCATATTTTCTTGCTGCCGAACGCTGAATCGAAATGACGTCAAATGAACTTCTAAATTCGCCGCGAGCACCGAAACCTGTCGGTGCGTATCCGCACGCAAGGCGTGTCGGCGATCTTTTGTTCTTGTCGGGAGTTGGCCCGCGGGCACGCGATTCGGCGAAGATCCCCGGCGTCGAGCTTGATGCGGAAGGCAACATCCTGTCCTACGACATCGAGACACAGTGCCGCTCGGTTTTCGAGAACGTCCGACTCATTCTCGAAGATGTCGGTTCGAGCTGGGAGAAGATGGTCGATGTGACGGTCTTTCTAACCAATATGAAGGCGGATTTTGCCGCATACAACCGGCTGTATGCGGAGTATTTCGCGGATGTGCAGCCTTGCCGGACGACTGTCGAGATAAATGCTCTTCCCACACCGATCGCGATCGAGCTGAAGGTGATCGCGACAATAAGCTAAAATTGGAATGCTTCTTTTAGGTAAGAACTTATGAAAAAATACTCTGCCATTCTTCTAATTTCTATAGTTTCATCATTCGCTGTTGCCATCTCGGCGCAAGCAAAGAAGGACGTAATCGCCGCACTTACGCCTTATACAAAATGTGAGTTTTCCGATGACTTGCGGATCGTAAGAGTTGATCGAATGTTCGCGGGTAAGAATCAACCACGCGGCGTGGAGACAGCAGACGGATCAAAAGAAGTGTCGCGAGTCGGAAGTTACCGTGTCATGATCGCGTATCCAGAACACGATTATTATATGGCAAATATACGACCGGAACTTTCGGTAGAAAGTAAGTATGAAACGGATAAGAAGAACGTAATCGAATGGATCTCTAACCTAGCTAACTCCGATAAAGAGTTTTCTAGTGCGGAAGGCCTCGTAGAAACGAGCGTAAACGGCTTCGATATTTACAATTATAATCGACGTGGTTTTTTCTTTGAATCGCGTAAGTCCAAAAAGAATCCTACGGGCGGAGTCGACTCTGTTGGCACGTCGGTCATGTTCTCCGACGAAGACAAAACAATAACAACATTCTATTTTTTCAATACTAAAAAACCAAAAAAGAATCCTGTCGGCTTTAACTCCATCGAAGAGTGGATTACCGCCCGTGAGAGATTTCTTAAAACCTACACGAGTTGCATAAGCGAAAATCGAAAGTCTACAAAGGATCAAGAGGAATAAACAAATGCTAAACACAAATGGCTATGCGGTTCATGAAGCCGGGACCGATTTTGCACCATTCAACTTTGAGCGTCGCGATGTCGGGCCGCTCGATATCCTGATCGAGATCCTCTATGCGGGCATCTGTCACTCCGACATTCATCAGGCGAAAAATGAATGGAAAGATTCGATGCCGACAAATTATCCGCTCGTTCCGGGCCACGAGATCGTCGGCCGCGTTTCGCAGGTTGGAAGCGATGTTACAAAATTCAAGGTCGGTGATATTGCCGGGATCGGCTGCTTTATCGATTCGTGCCGCGAATGCCCGAATTGCAAGAACGGACAGGAACAATTCTGCTTTCAGGGAGCCGTCTTTACCTATAACGCAATCGAACGTGACGGCGTGACGAGGACCTACGGCGGTTATTCGAAGAACTACGTCATCAACGAAAATTACGCTCTCAAGGTCAACTTTGACGGTGATCTCTCAGGCGTAGCACCGCTGCTCTGCGCGGGCATCACGACGTATTCACCGCTGCGCCGATTTAAGGTCGGGCCGGGACAAAAGGTCGGCGTAGTCGGTCTCGGCGGGCTTGGCCATATGGGTGTAAAGCTCGCAAAAGCGATGGGAGCGGAAGTAACCATTTTCAGCACATCGCCGAAGAAAGAAGCGGACGCCAAGTCTCTCGGGGCCGATCATTTTGTCGTAACGAGCGATCCGGCGAACCTCGCGCCGCTCGCCGGCACATTCAACTTCATTCTCGATACCGTTTCAGCCGATCACGATGTTAATCCGTACATTAACCTGCTCGGCGTCGGCGGGGCAATGGTCGTCGTCGGCGTGCCGTCAATGCCGAATACCGTACACAATCTGTCGCTCATTTTCGGCAACAAGACCCTTGCGGGCTCGCTCATTGGCGGCATTCCCGAAACACAGGAAATGCTCGATTTCTGCGCCGAACACAATATCGTTTCCGATGTCGAGGTCATCTCGCCCGAATACATCCCCGAGGCATACGACCGCACCGTCAAGGCCGACGTGCGGTATAGGTTCGTGATCGATATGAAAAATGCGTAGGGAGCCTGCCCACGAAAGGCACTAAAGGCACTAAATAAGAACCTCTTTATGGCTGAGATCATCTATCGAGAAGAATCGTATAAGATCATGGGAGCATGCTTTGAGGTGTATAAGGAGAAAGGCTGCGGATTTACTGAATCGGTTTGTCAGGAATGTCTCCAGATCGAGTTTCGGAATCAAGGTATTCCCTTTGTTGCTCAGCCGGTCATAGAGCTGGAATACAAAGGAACGAAACTTGAGCAGTACTTTAAGCCCGATTTCGTCTGTTTCGACAGTATTGTCGTTGAGCTGAAAGCTTTGTCCAAACTCATCGACGAACATCGGGCTCAGGCATTGAACTATCTTCACGCCACGAAGTTTCGGCTCTGCCTGCTGGTGAATTTTGGTCACCATCCGAAAGTAGAGTACGAAAGGATCGTAGTTTGAAAGTCTTTCTTTTCGTGCCTTTCGTGTGTTTAGTGAGCGAATCTTATGCGTTACATTGCTCTGCTCCGCGGCATCAATGTCGGCGGGAACACAATGATAAAGATGGCCGAGCTGAAAGCGTCGTTCGAAACGCTTGGCCTCGGAAATGTTGTGTCTTATGTCAATAGCGGCAACCTCGCTTTCGACGTACCGCGGGAGTCTGCGTTGCAGAAGCCAGCGGTGCAGAAGCCCGCACGAAGTAAGGGCACATACGAGGTTGAGACAGCATTGATCTCGGTGATCGAGAAAGCCATCGAGAAAGCCTTTGCCAAGAGCATCCCGGTAATGATCCGCGAGCAGACGGATATTTTACGGATCATCGAAGCAAACCCTTTCGCGGGCCAATTCGAAAGCCACAAGGAAATGCACGTGCTTTTCCTTAACGACAATGTCACCAAAGAAGCCAATGCATTCCTTGCCGAGAACGTGCCGCCGCCCGAGCGTTTTGCGGTCCACGGCCGCGAGATATATTGCCATCTGCCGATGGGCGTGGCCGACAGCTATCTCGGCCGCGGCGTCTTTGAAAAGAAGCTCAAGATCGCCGTCACCGCCCGAAACTGGCGCACGGTCGAGAAGCTAGCAGTGTTGTAAAATCGAAAATATGAAAAACGAAGGATCTTCTATACTGATCAAACGATTTGCGACTGCATTCCTCGTGGTATGTGCTTCGGCTTCCGCCATTCTTGCTCAGAACGCGGCCCCTGCAGAAGAATCGGCCCTGCTTTATAAGATCTCGGGCAAAAACCTGGCGAAGCCATCATACATTTTTGGCACGATCCATCTCATTTGTCCGAAAGATATGTTTCCTGCTGACGTGCTGAAGGGCTATTTGAATCAAACTTCGCAACTAATATTAGAGCTGGACTTGAGCGATCCTGCTATTGTTGCTGCGATCGTAAAAGGATCGACATTGCCCGACGGCAAGTCTGTCAAAGATAGTATGAAGCCGGAACAGTATGCGAAGATCGATACAATGTTCAAGTCCTATCTCGGCATTTCTTATGATCTTGTTCAGACGATGAAGCCGAGTCTGGTCAGCGCAATGTTGTTTCGCAGTCCTAAAGTGGTTGGCTGTCAAGGAGCGACTGCCTATGATACTTTTCTAGCCGACGCTGCAACAGCGGCTAAGATGCCTATTTCGGGGCTTGAGACGGTCGAGGATGAACTTGCAGCAGTTGATTCGCAGCCGCTCGACAAACAGATCGAAGACTTGGTCAAGGTCGCCGATGACCCTGAGAAGACATTCAATAGTTTTAAGGAACTTTATTCCGCATATATAAAACAGGATTCCAAAGGTCTTTACAAAACCACGATCGTGGACGGCGAGATGGACAAGGCGATGAAAACTAAACTTTTGACCGATCGAAATGCAGTTTGGCTACCGCTAATAGAGCAGAACATTTCCTCGCGCCCGACATTCATCGGTATGGGCGCCGCTCATCTTGGCGGCGATGACGGAGTGTTACATCTCTTAAAGAAAAAAGGTTACAAGATAACACCGATCCGACTCTAAAATATGCAGATCCGACGCCCTTTTAATTTCAAACAATGGATCGATGAGCATCGGCATTTGCTGAAGCCGCCGGTCGGGAATCAGTGTGTCTATGCGGATGACGATTTTATTGTGATGGTCGTCGGCGGGCCGAATTCGCGGAAAGATTATCACTGGGACGAGGGCGAGGAATTTTTCTATCAGCTTGAGGGCGATATCAAGGTGCTTGTGCAGGAGGACGGCAAGGCGGTCGAGGTGCCGATCCGCGAAGGCGAGGTCTTTTTGCTGCCTGCGCGTGTGCCCCACAATCCGATCCGCGGGGCAAACACCGTCGGCCTAGTTATCGAACGTAAAAGGCACGCGGGCGAGCTCGACGGCTTGATGTGGTTCTGTGAGAACTGCAACGCAAAACTCTACGAAGAATATTTCCAGCTCACCGACATCGTCAATCAATTCCAAACCGTCTTCAAACGCTTCTACGGCTCGCTCGACCTTCGCACCTGCAATAAATGCAACTCAGTGATGGAACCGCCGCCGGTTGTTAGTTGATAAATCTTGACATACATATATTATACATATAAACTATGTTCGTATGGGACGAATCGAAGCGGCAGCAAGTCATTATTGACCATAACGTCGATTTCGAACTGATACTTGATATCTTTGAAGATCCGTTCGCGATCTACAATGACGACCTCGGGCACTCCGAAACAAAACTCCGATACACCCTCGTCGGAATGACCGTTAAATACGGACTTGTCTTTTTAGTCTTTACCTATGTTGACGAGAAGATCCGATTTATTACCGCCCGACGGGCAGAGAACTGGATGGTGAAAGAATATGAGCGATAATTTTGATGAAACGATCCTAGAGGATGAGGAAAGATTTAAGAAGCGTTTCAGAAGAATAGAACGGCCCGATTTCATAGATAAGGCCATCAAGGATCATAAGAATCGCATTACCATCTATCTTGATAGCGACGTTATTGAACACTTCAAGTCAGAAGCCGAGAAAAGCCGCGTGGGTTACCAAACCTTGATCAACCAAACCCTGCGTGCGTCGATACGAGACGTCGACGAGTCCGATCTGCTGGAAAAGCTATTGAAAGACAAACGCGCGCTCAAACGCCTGAAAGCAAGCTTGGAGACGGTTTGATCCGAAGATCCTTCGACCCGACTAGATAGCTACACCCTTTTCTATTCTCGCTTCTTGCAGTCAGTCATCATTTCTTCCTCACGACCGAGATCGTGATGCTCGACGGATATTGCTTAGAGTGGTGGACGGCGTTGGTTGCGATGATGCCTTTTGTCTCGCTGTAATTGTCGCCGCCGGTGTTCATGTTGCGGTCGAAGCGGGGGAAATTGCTTGACGATATTTCGATCCGCAGGCGGTGGCCCGCGGCGAAGTAGTTGCTCGTGGTCATCGGCTGGAAGCTGAATTTATAGACCTTGTTCGGTTCCATCCACACGAGCGGTTTGTCATAGCCGTCGCGGTAACGCATACGCTGTATGGTCTCGTCGAGGTTCCACGCCTTGCCGTTCTCGTCCACGTCGATCAGCTTTACGGTAAAGTCAGTGTCCTTCGCACTCGACGAAACGTAAAGCGTGACATCGATCGGGCCGCTTAGCTCAAAGCCTTCCTTCAATACGTCCGTCGTGTAAACAAGGATGTCGTTTCGCTCTTCCATCTTTGTCTGGTCGAACGCGCCGCCTTGCACAGCGTTGCCGGTGCAGCAGACATTGCCGCCAAAAGACGGGACAGGATTCATCGGGTCGTATGTGAATCGGTCGGGCGAGTCGGTTGCGGGCGAAGCCGATGTCAGCGATCCGTCGCCTTTAAGGCTGTTCGCTTTTCCGCCGCTCGAAAGGTAGAACGTCATCGGTTCGGCACCGGCGGGCGGCCATTGGTCGGCGCTCTGCCACTTGTTGCTGCCCATCGTGTAGTAGCGGACCTTCGGCCACTTCGTAATGTCGTTCCCCTCACGTTTGCCCTTTAGAAAATAGTCGAACCAGCCGTAGGTCAGCTCGCTGTAATTCAATCGAGCGTCGCCAACGCTTCGCTCGCCGACGATAGTGTTCTCGGTCGCCCTTGTGTAGCTGCAATGCAGCGTCGGTGCGATCACCGCGTACTGCTGATCGGCGATCTCAGGCCGTGCCGTCTTGCGGACGTGGTTATAAAGAGCGAGATTCGGCCCGACCGAAACGTCGTACCACGACATGAACCAAAATCCGGGGATGTTGATCTTCATATTATCGTGAACGAGGCCGCCCTTGTACCACGCGGGATCGTTCGGCGTGCGTTCGATCATCGCACCGCCGGTCGAGTTCGGCATCTTGTCGGCGAAGATGCCCTTTGGCCCGTCAACTGCCTTCATAATGTCCTTGACCGGCAAATGCCGGAGAGCCTGCGACCAATCGACACGCGGCGATTGCTGCGCAAGATCGAACGCTTTCGAGGCGCGTATCAGATCTTCCTGCGAAGTGTTCGCGGGGAACATCGGGCGGACCTGATTCTGCTCGCCGTAAAGCCACGCGATGAACAGCATCTGAACGGCACCGCCGCGATACCAATTCCCCTGCTCGTAGTACGGCCCAACACGGCCGACGCCCGCACCGAATCCTTGTGCGATCATCGTCGTAAATCCCGGCACATTCTGTGCCGCTACGCCCATCTGCCATTCCGCCGTGGATGAACAGCCGATCGTGCCGAGCTTGCCGTCCGACCACGGCCGTGTGGTGAGGTATTTGATCGCATCCTCGCCGTCGGTGAGCGGCGGCCCGAGGATGTCGTAATTCCCTTCGGAAAAAAAGTGCCCGCGTTCGTTCATAATGACGTACGCGTAGCCGCGTTTTACCGCGTCGAGCACCGTCGTCATATCGCGTGGAGCGCCGAGCCGAACGTCCCACCAGTTGAAGTTGTAGGGTGTTCGCGAAAAGATCGTCGGGTAATGAGAGCTGTTGTCCTTCGGGCGATAAATATCGGCCTGCACGCGCGTGCCGTCGCGCATCGCGACCATCACCTTGCGGTCGATCACGGCGATCGACTGAAGCTCCGCCTCTATCGCATTTCTCTTAGCTTTAAGGGCTTCGGTGTCGGGCGTCGGCGGTTGAGCGACAGCAGACACGAAAGCGGCGGTTAGGACGACGACAAGTGCGAAAGTTTTGGGAAATGCGTTCTTCATCGATCTCTCCTGAAAATCTGGTTGTTGGCGGTTCATTAGAATCTTAACGCTCATAGCGGACTTTTTGCTAACGCTCACCGGCTCGAAACAGCTGAGAGATCGGCACGAAGTTCCTGCGGTAAACGATTTGCGGTTTTTCCGATAGAATTGACCTGATGCTAAAGATCGACGTTCACACGCACATCCTCCCGCGCAACATACCTCACTGGAAAGACGCCTTCGGGTACGGCGGATTCATTCACTTGGATCACATCGATGACTGCTCCGCGACGATGATGCGCGACGACGGCCATCGTTTTCGCGAGATACAGGACAACTGCTGGTCGCCCGAACGCCGTATCGAGGAATGTGATGCGGCGGGCGTTGATGTGCAGGTCCTTTCGACAGTTCCCGTGATGTTCAGCTATTGGGCGAAGCCGCAAGACGGAGCGTCGGTCGCGAAATTCCTGAACGACGACATCGCCGACCACGTCGCACGTTTTCCGAAGCGTTTCGTTGGGCTCGCAACGCTTCCGATGCAGGCACCGGAGCTTGCGTTGAAAGAGCTCGAACGCTGTAAGGAGAACGGTTTTGCCGGGATCGAGATCGGCACGAACATCAATCAACTCAACTTGAGCGAACCGCAATTCTTTGACATTTTTGCGGCCTGCGAACAGCTCGGAATAGCCGTTTTCGTGCACCCGTGGGAGATGATGGGGCAAGCCGACATGCAGAAATACTGGCTTCCGTGGCTTGTCGGGATGCCCGCCGAATCATCTCGTGCGATCTGCTCTCTGATCTTTTCCGGCGTACTCGAAAGGCTGCCGCGGCTCAGGATATTGTTCGCTCACGGCGGCGGTTCGTTTCCCGCGACTATCGGACGCATCGAACACGGATTCAACGTTCGGCCCGATCTCTGCGCGGTCGATAACCCGCACAGCCCGCGAAAATATCTCAACCGAATGTATTTCGATTCGCTCGTGCACGAGCGGTCGAAGCTCGAATTTCTCATCGCACTCGTAGGTTCAGACCAGATCGCACTCGGCAGCGATTATCCCTTCCCGCTCGGCGAAGAGACGCCCGGCAGCCTGATCGAATCGCTCGACCTTGACGACTCGATCAAAGAAATGCTGCTCCACGGTGCCGCCCTGAATTGGCTCGACCTCGACAAGGCGAATTTTCTCGATGCATAAAACCTCGCTACTCCATCGTTGCGAGGATGCCGCGAATGTCCTGTTCGGTCGTGTCGGGGTTGATGAAGCAGAACCTTGCGACTGTCTCGTAGCGACCGTTCGCGCGTGATTTTGTCGGTGTGACCAGTGCGTAACCGCTCTTGTGGTTGCGATGCGTCCAATCGCTGTAGTCTTCGGGCTTCCAGCCTTTTCGCCTGAAAAGTACGCACGAGAGGCTCGGTTCGCGTACGAGTTCGACGTGCGGTGCCGACGTGATCATTCGGCCCGCGATCCGGGCGAGTTCAATGCCGCGTTCTATGGCCTCGGTATAGCGGTCCGTGCCGTGCATCGCGAGCGAGAACCAAAGCGGAAGCCCGCGAAGCCTGCGAGTGAGCTGTATCTGATAATCCGCCGGATTGAAACCGCTCGCCTCGCCGGTCGCGATCTCAAGATACGCCGCTCCCTGTGTGTGCACACGCTTTGCGAGCGAAGGGTCGCGATAGATGACGGCGCCGCAATCGTAGGGTGAGAAGAACCACTTGTGCGGATCGATCGTTACGCTGTCCGCGTTTTCGATCCCGCGGAACAAATGCCTTACCGACGGGGCCGCCAAAGCGCCGCCGCCGTATGCCGCGTCGATATGAAGCCAAATTCCTTCACGCAGTGCGATCTTCGAAACACCATCGAGGTCGTCGATGATCCCGGCATTCGTCGTGCCGCCCGTCGCGATGATCGCGAAGACGCGTGCTCTATCCTCGGGCGTAAGAGCGGAGAGCTGGGCCTCAAGATGCGCGGCCGTGAACCGTCCGTCCGTCTCGACACAGATGATGTCGGCGTCGATGACGTTCGCCATACTCTTTACGGACGAATGTGCTCCATCAGACGTGATGATCAGGCCGCGCGTGCGTTCGTGTTTTGGATCGCGTTCTCTCCATGCACCGCGTGCCGCGACGATCGCGGAA
>JRYI01001211.1_pt1 | contig 10932 bp, 7 predicted proteins | sample 235361 | NCBI WGS metagenome assembly JRYI01 (sample SAMN03074212, study PRJNA261471) | activated sludge metagenome | biome: Common Effluent Treatment Plant; feature: Wastewater; material: Activated sludge; isolation source: activated biomass in a lab-scale reactor treating industrial wastewater at...
CGACCGGCGCGCCCGGCCGCACCCGTGGCCGCCTTGCCGTCCAAGCGGATCGCACGATGAAGCTCTACCAGCGCCTGATCGAGAACCACCCGCTCGCCAACATCGCCTTCCTCATCGTGCTGTTGGGCGGGATCTTCGCCTACCTGACGCTGCCGCGCGCGCAGGACCCGGAGGTCAATTTCAACTGGGTCAACATCATGACCGCGCTGCCGGGCGCCTCCGCCGAGGACGTCGAGCGCGAGCTGACCGGGCCGCTCGAGGACGCGATCAAGCAGATCAAGGACATCCGCTTCGTCTCCTCCTCCAGCCGGGAGGGCGTGTCGTCGATCCTGGTGCGCTTCGAGGAGCTCTCGGAGCGGGTGTTCGACAAGCGCATCAACGACCTGCGGCGGGAGATCCAGAACAAGGCCGCGGCCGAGCTGCCGCCGGACGCGACCGATCCGGTGGTGCTGGAGATCACCAGCTCGAACGGCTTCCCGTCGGCGATCCTGGTGCTGCACGGCAGCGGCGGCGAGACCCTGCGCAGCAGCGCCTTCGCGATGAAGAAGGCGATCGAGCGGCTGGATGGGGTGGACCAGGTGATCGCCGCCGGGCTCGACGAGCCCGAACTGCATGTGAACTTCGATCCCGCCCGCCTCGCCGCCGCCGGCTTGTCGCCGATCGAGCTCGCCGACGGCGTCGGCGCCTGGTTCCGCAACACCCTCGGCGGCCGCGTCCGGGTGCAGGATCGCGAGTGGCTGGTGCGGCTCGAGGGCAAGACGTCCGATCCCGAGCGGCTCGCGCAGGCGGCGATCGTCACCCCGACGGGGCGGGTCGCGCTCGAAGAGGTCGCGCGCGTCGAGCGCGGCCACGAGCGCCCCTCCCAGCTCGTGAGCTACAACGGCCAGCCCGCGGTGATGCTGTCGATCACCAAGCAGGCGCGCGCCAACACCCTGCAGCTGGTGGAGCGGCTGCAGGCCTTCGCCGAGGCGCGCAATCCGCTGCTGGCCGGCGAGGGGCTGCGACTCACGCTGGTGGACGACCAGACCCACGCCACCCGCCACGCGATCGAGGTGATGGAGTCGAACGCGGTGTTCGGCCTCGCGGCGGTGCTGTTCATGTGCTGGCTCTTCCTTGGCGCGCGGCTGGCCCTGCTGGTCGGGCTCGGCGTGCCGTTCTCGCTCGCCGGCACCTTCATCGCGGTCGGGCTGATCGACTCCACGCTCAACCTCACCGTGCTGCTCGGGGTGGTGATCGCGCTCGGCATGCTGGTGGACGACGCGGTGGTCATCGTCGAGGCGATCTACTACCGGCTGCAGCGCGGCGACCCGCCGCTGCAGGCGGTCACCGAGGGGGTGGGCGAGGTGGGCCTGCCGGTGCTCGCCTCGGTGGCGACCACGATCGCCGCCTTCCTGCCGCTGATGCTGCTCTCCGGCATCCTCGGCAAGTTCATGTTCATCGTCCCCTTCGTCGTCACCGTCGGCCTGCTGGTGAGTCTGCTCGAGGCCTTCTGGATCCTGCCGGTGCACGTGCTCGCGCTGGGGGCGCGCACGGCGCGCGCACCGGGGCGCGTCCAGCGCTGGCGCGCGCGCCTGACCCATGGCCTGCGCCTGCGCTATGTGTGCGCCCTGGTGGCGGTGCTGCGCCGGCCGTGGCGGACGCTGCTCGCGCTGCTGCTGGTGATGGCGGCGGCGGCAGGCGCGGTGGCGGGCGGGCTGGTGAAGGTGCAGTTCTTCGCCTTCGACTCGATGCGGCTGTTCTACGTCAGCGTGGACCTGCCGGCCGGGGTGACCCTGGAGCGCAGCCTGGCGGAGGCCAAGCGGGCGGCGAGCGTGGTCGAGGACAGGCTCGACGACAGCGAGCTGCGCGCGGTCGCGAGCTACGCCGGGCTCAAGTTCACCGACACCGAGCCGGTGTATGGCGACCAGTACGCCCAGGTGCTGGTGTCGCTGCAGCCGCGCGCGGGCGAGATGCGCGACACCGGCGCGATCATCGCCGCGCTGCGGCCGGCGGTGGAGGCGCTCGGCGGCGAGGCGCGTTTTTCCTTCCTCGAGCTCAAGGGCGGCCCGCCCACCGCCAAGCCGATCAGCATCAAGATGATGGCAGACGATTACGCCGAGCTGCGCGCCGCAGCCGATGCGCTGCTCGCCGAGATCGCGCGCCTGCCCGGGGCGAAGGACATCACCGACGACGACGTGCCCGGCCGTAACGAGCTGCGCCTGATGCTCAACCGCGAGAAGCTGGCGCGCGCCGGGGTGGGGGCGCACGAGGTGTCGCGCCTGCTGCGGCTGTACGGCGAAGGCGAGATGGTGGCGACCACGCGCGACGAGGGCGAGAAGATCGAGGTGGTGGTGCGCGCCCGGCCGGAGACCCTGGCCGACGTCACCGAGCTGCTGCAGCGGCCGGTGCCGCTCGCCGATGGCCGCAGCGTGCAGCTGGGCGAATTGGTCGACCACCAGGCGCGGCTGTCGAAGGGCTACATCCGGCACTATCAGCTCACACGCGCGATCACCGTCGAGGCCGATCTGGACAGGACGGTGATCGACACGGTGGCGGCCAACGATCGGGCGAAGGCGGCCTGGGCCGGGCTGCAGGCGCGCTTCCCGGCGGTGACGCTGGACTTCTCGGGCGAGCTCGAGGACATCGAGGAGAGCCTGGACGCGATGGGGCGGCTGTTCGCGCTCGGCGTGGGCCTGATCTACCTGATCCTGGCGGCACAGTTCCGCAGCTACTTCCAGCCCTTCATCATCCTGGTGACGGTGCCGCTCGCCTTCACCGGGGTGGTTCTGGGGCTGCTCGTGTCAGGCAACCCGCTGTCGCTGTACACCCTGTACGGGGTGATCGCGCTGACCGGCATCGCGGTCAATTCGGCGATCGTGCTGATCGACGCCGCCAACGAACGGCGGGCGGCGGGGATGAGCGTCAGGCACGCGGCGATCTACGCCGCGCGGCGGCGGGTGGTGCCGATCCTGATCACCTCGATCACCACGATCGGCGGCCTGTTCTCGCTCGCGGTGGGGCTCGGCGGCAAGTCGCTGATGTGGGGGCCGGTGGCGGCGAGCATCGTCTGGGGGCTGGGGTTCTCCACCGTGCTGACCCTGTTCGCGATCCCGCTGGTGTATCGCATGGCGATGGACCGCCGCTTCTGAGGCGGCGGCGCGCAAAACCAATTCGGCGCCTGGCGGTCAACCGGGACCGGGAAACGAAAGACGAACCCATCTGAAAAGGAAAATCGCAATGAATCGCTCTGGTCGAGCTCGACACCCCCTGCTCGCCGTCGCCGCGCTGGCCGCCGGCATCGCCTTCGGTCCCGCCTTGGCGGCCGGCGAGGAGGTGACGATGTACAAGGACCCGAACTGCGGCTGCTGCGGCAAGTGGGCCGAGCACATGCGCGCGAGCGGCTTCGTGGTGAAGGAGGTCGCCACCAGCGCGATGGCCGGCGTCAAGCGCGAGGCGGGCGTGCCGCAGGCGCTCGGCTCCTGCCATACGGCGAAGGTCGGCGGCTACATCGTCGAGGGCCATGTGCCGGCGGCCGACGTGCGCCGCATGCTGGACGAGCGGCCGGCGATCGTCGGCCTGTCGGCGCCCGGCATGCCGCTCGGTTCGCCGGGCATGGAAGGGCCGTATCCGGCCGAACGCTACGAGGTCATCGCCTTCGACGGCGAGGGCGGACAGGCGGTGTTCGCCCGCCACTGAGTGGCGCGCGAAAAGAAGCGGCGCCCTCGGGCGCCGCTTCTTCTTGCAGGGGAGGAGAGGCGCGTCAGCGCGTCTTCGCCACGCCGTGCTCGTCGCCCGCCTCGATGGCGGCGGTGTCGTCGCCGATGATCGACAGGTCCTGCTTCGCGCGCTGGGCGGCGTTCGGGCGCTCGATCAGCCACCACAGCAGCAGGCCGATCACCACCGCGTACACGGTCGACTTCGGGTCGGGCATCGCCAGCGTCACCGCGACGATGCCGGCGACGCCGCGCTCGCTCGAGTTCTTCAGCTCTTCCATGCCGACCATGATGCAGATGTAGGCGGTGAGCACCAGGGTGAGCGACAGCGCGATCGGCAGCACCGGCTTGAACACGCTCACCAGCGGCAGCAGGAAGACCGCGATCAGGCCGGTGATCCAGAAGGTGCCGCCGCCGGAGTAGATCGAGTCCATCGCCTTGCGGCCCAGCGCGTAGCGCTCGGCGACGGTGGCGTGAGCGGCGGTCCACAGCGGGCCGGCGAGGCCGGGCCAGGGCGCGAGCAGGGCGTGCAGGCCGTTGCGCAGCGCGGTGACCATGTGCACCCGGGTGACGTCGAGCTCGATCTTCTCGTCCTGGCGCAGGTGGTCGACCCGCTTGCACAGGGTGAAGCCGACCAGGATGTCGCCGAAGGCGATCACGTAGGCGATGATCGCGGTGGGGATCGCGAGCAGGAACATGTCCGCGCTCGGCATGCCGACGTTGAACACCAGGTAGTTCATCATCAGGCCGAAGTCGGGCTGGGTGATCCCCCACTCGATGTCCGGCAGCGGGTACTCGCTGACCGCCCAGCCGACGATCATGGCGATCAGCATGCCCGGGATCATGCCGAAGTTCGAGATCATCTTGGCGAACTTGTTGTTCTCGACGATGTGCTTGAAGGACAGCGAGAACAGGATGTAGGCGGAGACGATGGAGCCGATCAGCAGCGAGATCGGCGTGGCGTCGATGCGGCCGCCGCTCTTCAGTTCGCCCATCATCGCCGCGATGCCGGCGCCGATGATGATGCCGGACTTGAGCGAGTTGGGGATGATCCTCACCAGCTTGTCGCCCAGCCCGGTGAGGCCGAGGAAGAGGAAGATGATGAAGACCTCGAGCTGCAGCGCGAACATCGCCTTGACCGCCTCCGGCCCGGGCTCGAAGCCCTGCAGGAAGAGCAGCACCACCGGGATCGCCGGCGTGATCCAGCCCGGCACCAGGGGCACGCCGAGCAGCGCCGGCAGCAGATAGCCGATGCCCGCGATCACGCAGAAGGCGAGCGCCGCCTCGTAGGGCATCGCGAGGTATTTCATCAGCAGCGGGATCATGCCCAGGCTGACGACGAACATGAACAGGCCCTGCACCATCTCCGGGAATTCCCAGCGGTAATGGATGAAGGGCAGGCGGATCTTGAACGGGCCGAGCGGCCAGTAAGGATGCTCGGCGCCGTACTCGCGCTGGATCAGCATGGCTTGTCTTCCTTGATTGTCGTTATGCGTGTTGGGGGACGCCGGGCCGGCCGAGGGTCGGCCCGGCGCCGGCTCACTCGATGGCGGAGGCCGACTTCGCCATCTCGCGCAGCGCGAATTTCTGGATCTTGCCGGTGGAGGTCTTCGGCAGCACGCAGAACTCGATGTGCTTGGGCACCTTGTAGCGCGCCAGGTGCTCGCGGCAGTGGGCGACGATGTCGTCGGCGGTCACGCCCGAGCCGTCCTTGACCTCGATGTAGGCGGCCGGTACCTCGCCCCACTTCTCGTCGGGCCTGGCGACCACCGCCGCGGTCATCACCGCCGGGTGGCGGTAGAGCACTTCCTCGACCTCGAGCGAGGAGATGTTCTCGCCGCCGGAGATGATCACGTCCTTGGAGCGGTCCTTGATCTTGACGTAGCCGTCGGGGTGCATCACCGCGAGGTCGCCGGTGTGGAACCAGCCGCCGGCGAACGCCTCTTCGGTGGCCTTCTCGTTCTTCAGGTAGCCCTTCATCACNNCGGGTCGAGCACGGTGATCGCTTCCTGCATGTGGTAGCGAACGCCCTGGCGGCCGTTGCGCTCGGCGCGGCGGTCGATCGGCAGCGCGTCCCACTCGGGGTGCTTGGCGCACACCGAGGCCGGGCCGTAGGTCTCGGTCAGGCCATAGACGTGGGTGATGTCGAAGCCGATCTTTTCGGCGCCTTCGATGATGGCGGCCGGGGGCGCGGCACCGGCGATGAGGCCGGCGACGCTGTGCTCGATGCCGGCGCGCAGGCCATCGGGGGCATTGATCAGCATGCCGTACACGATCGGCGCGCCGCACATGTGGCTGACCTTGTGGCTGCGGATGAGCTCGAAGATCAGCGCGGGGTCGACCTTGCGCAGGCAGACGTTGACGCCGGCGTTGGCCGCCATCGTCCACGGGAAGCACCAGCCGTTGCAGTGGAACATCGGCAGCGTCCACAGGTATACCGCGTGCTGCGGCATGCCCCAGCTGATGATGTTGGAGGCGGCGTTCAGGTAGGCGCCGCGGTGATGGTAGACCACGCCCTTCGGGTTGCCGGTGGTGCCCGAGGTGTAGTTGAGCGCGATCGCGTCCCACTCATCGGCGGGCAGCTGCCAGGTGAAGTCCGGGTCGCCGTCGGCGATGAAGTCCTCGTACTCGATCTCGCCCACGCGCTCGGTGCCCGGGTACTCGGCGTCGAGGGCGTCGATCACCAGCGGCTTGTCGCCTTCGAGCAGCTCGAGCGCGGCGCCGATCACGCCGGCGAACTCGGGGTCGGTGATCAGCACCCTGGCCTCGCCGTGGCCGAGCATGAAGGCCAGCGCCTCGGCGTCGAGCCGGGTGTTGAGCGTGTTCAGCACCGCGCCGGTCATCGGCACGCCGAAGTGGGCTTCGACCATCGCCGGCACGTTGGGCAGCATCACCGCCACGGTGTCGCCGCGCTTGACGCCGTGCGCGACCAGCGCGCTCGCGAGCCGGCGGCAGCGCGCGTAGGTCTCGCCCCAGGTGAAGCGGCGCGTGCCATGGATCACGCTGGTGCGCGTCGGGTACACCATCGCGGTGCGCTCGATGAAGCTCAGCGGCGACAATGGGACGTAGTTGGCGGCGTTCTTGGCGAGGCCTTGTTCGTAGATGGGGGTCGTCATCCGTTCAACTCCTGGTGGAAATCCCTGCGATTCGACGGGGCGCTGCCGGGGCGGGGGCTGCCGTGGCCCGGCATGGCCAACCGTGCAAGGTTCGCAAAAAAAGTTGTCTGGAATTTCGTCGCAATGTACTGAATCTTGTCGGGCGCTCACCTGCCCGGCGCAGACCTCTAGAATTGTCCGCCGCGAACCCGGATCGTGCCGGGCACAGGAGGGAGCGAGAGGCGATGGCGGGAGCGCTGGATCGGTCCGGCATGGACAGCGAGAGCCGCATGCGCGCGGCGGCGGACGACTGCGCCGAGTACGTCGAGATGACGGCCGCGCTGCGCCACAGCGAGGCGCGCTTGCGCCAGATCACCGACGCCCTGCCGGCGCGCATTGCCTACTTCGATGGCGACCGGGTGTTCCGCTACGGCAACCGCCCCTATGCCGAATGGTTCGGCACCACGAGCGCCGCGATGGCGGGGCGCACGATCCGCGAGGTGATTGGCGACAAGCTGTTCGCCGAGGTGGAGCCGCACGTGCGGCGCGCGCTGGCGGGCGAGGAGCTCAGCTACGAATACGCGATTACGTCGACCGACGGTGCCAGCCTGTACTCACGCAGCACCCTGGTGCCCGACTTCGATGCCGAAGGCCGGGTGCAGGGCTGCTTCGTGCACGCGGTCGACGTCACCGAGCAGCGGCGCGCCTACCATGCGCTCGCCCAGGCGCAGAAGATGGAGGCGATCGGGCAGCTCGCGGGCGGTCTCGCGCACGACTTCAACAATATGCTCGCGGTGATGATCGGCAACCTGGAGGGTCTGCAGGAGGCGCTCGGCGCCCATCCGGCGGTCGACGCCTTCGTCCGCCCCGCGCTCGACGCCGCCGGCGGCGGCACCGCGCTGATCCGGCGCCTGCTCGCCTTCGCCCGCCAGCAGCCGATCGCGCCCCGCCCGGTGGAGGTCAACGAGCTGGTGCTCGGCATGGCGCGCATGATCCGGCGCTCGATTCCGGCCGCGATCGCGATCGCCACCGCCTCCCGCGCCCCCGATCTGCTGACCCTGACCGACCCCCACCAGCTCGAGAACGCGCTGCTCAACCTGGTGTTCAACGCGCGCGACGCGATGCCCCACGGCGGCGAGCTTCGCCTCGAGTGCTCGCTCGAGCACCTCGACGCGGCGAGCGCGGCCGAGCTCGAGCTCGCCGCCGGCGACTACGTGCAGATCGCGGTGTGCGACAACGGCGTCGGCATGGACGCCGCCACGCTGGCGCGGGTGTTCGAACCCTTCTTCACCACCAAAACCTTCGGCCGCGGCAGCGGCCTCGGCCTCGCCATGGTGTACGGCTTCCTCAAGCAGAGCGGCGGCGGCGTGCGCATCCGCAGCCGGCAGGCGGTGGGCACCACGGTGGCGATCCTCCTGCCGCGCCTGAGCGCGCCGGCGGGGGCGGACGAGGCGGCGGCCGGGCCGACCGGCGCGGCCGCCGCCGGCGAGGCGCTGGCGGGGCGGCTGGTGCTGCTGGTGGAGGACGACGACAAGGTTCGCGACGTGGTGCGCAAGCAGCTCGCGGCGCTGGGCTGTGCGGTGCTCGAGGCCGAAAGTGGCCACGAGGCGGCCGACATGGTCGAGAATATCCCCCAGATCGCACTGGTGCTGTCCGACATCGTCATGCCCGGCGGCATGGACGGGCGCGCGCTGGCACGCTTCGTCCGCCGCTTCCGGCCCGAGCTGCCGCTGGTGCTGATGACTGGCTATGCCGAGCAGGCGGCGGGCGACCGCGAGGACGCCTCGGTGCGGGTGCTCGACAAGCCGTTTACGCAGGACCGCCTGCTCGAGGAGCTGGCGATGGCGCTTGGCGAACGGCGAACGGAGGGGATGGATGGGGGACAAGCCCGCTGAACTGATCCACGTGGTGGAGGACGATCCGGGGATGGCGCGGCTGATCGCGGCGACCCTGGAGCGCTTCGGCTACCGCCACGCGGTGTTCGGCAGCGGTGGCGAGTTCCTGCGCCAGCTGCGGCTGCAGTCGCCCGACCTCGCGATCCTCGACCTCGGCCTGCCCGACATGGATGGCATCGAGTTGCTGCAGCAGGTGCGCGCCCGCCACCGCTTCGGCCTGCTCATCGTCACCGGGCGCACCGACACCCACGACCGCGTCATGGGGCTGGAGCTCGGCGCCGATGACTACGTGCTCAAGCCCTTCGAGCCGCGCGAATTGATCGCGCGCATGCGCAGCATCCTGCGCCGCTACCAGCCGCCGCCGCCGGGGCCGGGCAGCGGGGCAACGCGGGTGGCGAGCTTCGCCGGCTGGCGCTTCGAGCTCGCCACCCACCGCCTGATCGCCCCCGATGGCCGCGAAGACACGCTCGGCGTGGCCGAGGCGAGGCTGCTCACCGCGCTGCTCGAGCGGCCCAACCAGATCCTGTCGCGCGAGCAGCTGCTCAACGGCATGGACGTCAGTGCCCTCGACCGCAGCATCGATTTGCGCGTCTCCCGCCTGCGCCGCCGCTTCGAGCACGGCGAATACCACGGCAAGTTCATCAAGACGGTGTACGGTGCCGGCTACCTGCTCGCGACCACGGTGAGCTGGAGCTGATCCCGCCTCAGCCGGCTTCGACCCAGATGTGGCGAGCGACCTCGTGCTCGAGCGCGAGCTCGACGTGGTCGCACAGGATCACCGTCATCGGCTGCTGCTGCAGGACCTTCACCGGATGCGGCGCGGACAGGCCGTAGGCGTGCAGCTGCTCGCGCTGCAGCGTGTCGATCTCGTCGCCGAACCCGGCGATGTGCACCATGCGCCCGACCGGGGTGCCGGTGAGTCGGATGCGTTCATGCGGATGGGGCGCGGCGTTCATCGCGGACCTCAGGCGAACAGGCGCAACAGCTGGTTGAGCAGGCCGCCGACGAGGAAGGCGGTGGGCACGATCAGCGCCACCATGGCGGCACCGGTGCGCAGGCCCTGCTCCTTGACGATCATCATCAGGCTGGCGATGCAGGGGATGAACAGGGTCAGCGTGACCATGCCGACCACCGCCTGGATCATGTCGAGCTCGCCCTGCAGCGCGAACAGCCCGCTGGCGCCGAAGTCACGGCGCAGGAAGCCCATCACGAAGGCGGCGCTCGCCTCCGGCGGCAGGCCGAGCCAGCCCGACACCAGCGGCTTGCCGGCCTCGATGATCCAGGGCAGCACGCCGGTGCGGTCCATCACGAACATGATCAGGGTGCCGATGAGGAAGATCGGGATCACCTCGATCAGGTACCACTTCAGCCGGCCGCCGGTCTTCTTCAGCACGTTGCCGAGCACCGGCCGGCGCATCGGCGGCAGCTCGGTGACCAGCGGCACCCGCCGGCCGGGCACCACCTTGCTCGCGAGCCAGCCGGTGGCGAGCAGCACGCCGACCATGCTCACGACCCAGATCAGGGTGGCGGCGAAGGAGATGCCGCCGAGCATGCCGAGCACGACGCCGAGCTGGGCCGAGCAGGGGATCGCCAGCGCCATGAGGAAGGTGGTGATCAGGCGCTCGCGCGGGGTGTGGAGGATGCGGGTGGTGAGGGTGGCCATGGTGACGCAGCCCAGCCCGAGCACCATCGGCAGCACCGCGCGGCCGTTGAGGCCGATCGCGGCGAACAGGCGGTTGGCGATCACCGACAGGCGGGCGAAGTAGCCCGAGTCCTCGAGCACCCCGAAGGCGATGAAGAAGGTGGTGACGATCGGCAGGATCAGCGCCAGGGCATAGGTCATGCCCATCGTCCACAGGCCGTATTCGCCCACCAGCAGCTCGGCGAGCCAGGGGGGCGAGACGTGCGCGTTGACGAATCCGCTGACCGCCGGATTGAGCACCCCTCCGAAGAGGTCTTCCTCGAGCAGGCCGACGAGCACGCCGGCGCCGAAGTCGCCGACGAAGAGATAGACGAGATAGAGCACCCCGAGCAGCATCGGCCAGCCCCACACCGGATGCACCGCGAGGCGGGCGGCGAACTGGGACAGGGTACGGTCGTGCATTTCCGTCTGGCGGCTGACGGTGCGGGCGAGCGCCTCGGCCGCGCCGCTGCGCTCGCGCGCGAGCCGGGCCGGCACCGTGTCGCGGCCCACCGCAGCAGTGAGTTCGACCAGCGCCGCGCGCACTTCTTCGCCGCCGGGCTGGCGCG